>Ga0181531_10000064_pt1 | contig 87326 bp, 77 predicted proteins | sample PEATcosm2014_Bin_38_FD_119743 | JGI IMG/M metagenome (GOLD analysis project Ga0181531, IMG submission 119743) | Peatland microbial communities from MTU Mesocosm Facility, Houghton, MI, USA - PEATcosm2014_Bin11_10_metaG | ecosystem: Environmental > Terrestrial > Soil > Wetlands > Peat | place... | reverse complement strand
TCCCTGGCAAATCATCGAGCGCCTCGCCCCACGCTCCCCGCTGGAACTCTGCTTGCTTCCTCCAGTCTTCCTGGATTATTACCTCAACGACTCTGGGGGATACGATGTGGGTAGGCTTCCCTAACGGGCGGGGAAGCTGGAGAAGCTGGGCGGGGAAGCGAGTGGTAGATGGTGAGTAGGGAACGGTGAGTAGCGAGTCGAAAGACTCGAAAGTTGTGTGTCAAAGCTTGTCCGGAGCTTTTACTAGGAGGAGTAATTACTTGTCAAAAGGTTTTTGAGGTGATAGCTAGCGAGGTTCGTATCTGGCGGACAAAAGAAGGCCCCGCACTTCGGGGTGGAAGAGCGGGGCAGGGTCGCACTTGGGACGCGTGGCGTGCGCGTGGTTGTTTAGTTGTGTGCGGGGAAGGAAAGCGGGAACTCGAAGATTTGGTCGCCGACGAAGATGCGCAGGTTGAGTTGCTGCGGATTTTTGTCGCGCTCAAACCAGACGACTCCGGAAGTCTTTTCTTTCGGGGCTACCATGCCGGATTGCAGAGCTACGGCCTGAGGCTGTTGGGCTTCCAGGGCCAGATAATTCGGGGTTGCGACGTACGCCGCCGGCTTGTAGGAAGCGGTCTTGTAAACGGCCGAAGCGGGCGCCGTGGCGCTGGCGTTGGTCCAATACACCTGATGTGTCAGCGCCTTAGCCAGTTCTTTGGGGTTCTGATAAGCCAAGGTGCGGAGGCGCGGTTTGAGCTCGTCCAACGTGAAGCGAGAGGCGCTGTAGAAAACCTGTTCTTTGCCGTCGTTGGCAATGGCCACGCTCGCGCGGAACTTCCAGCCGGTGTCCTGGAGAGCGACCTGGACGGTTACGCCGTTGGCGGTCAAGGATTCCACAAGCATCCCGTCGCTATAGAACTGTTCGCTACCGGGAGCGCCGGACTGCCAGCGGGCGATACCGTTATCCACGACGGCTTCCGCGGCGTGGCCGTCTTTAGAGCTGGCTGGAGCCTCATTAAGGTAGATGTGGGCGACGTAGCCGGTCTTGCCGTCAGCGGTTCCGATTCTGACGGTGTAGCCCTCGGAGTCCGAGAGGACGGCGACTTGTTCGCCGCAGCCCAGCCTGGCAACGATCTGCATGGGCAGAGATTGTTCCGCGTCTGCGGTGACGGGAACGTCTTGAACGCCGCGGCAAACGATGGTGCCACGGAGGGCGCCTGCGACGGGAGCGGAATCGGCGTCGGCCGGCGTAGTCGCGGCCGTAGACGATGCTACAAGTGCGAGGCTAGCGAAGCTGCTTAGAATCAGTAGTTTATGTCTCATGTTCGTTCAACTCACCCCTCAGGTGATGAAGTCTTAGATGCGAGCTTCTTGTTCAGCGTCGAGTGACATGATGACTTTCCCATGAGTACTAGTCCATAGCGCGTCCGTACCAGAGTACAGGTGACTTTTGGACAACGGGGCGGGGGTTGGGTGTCTAAGCGCGCGCGAGTCGGCGTGAGGAAATAACTATCTCAGGAGCGCCACTTCCCGTCTTCTTCGATGCTGGCTTTTATGCGGAAGGCCATGATCTTGCGAATGAGCGGAAGGGGAAGAGGCTTTTCCAGCGGAAATTGAATGGAGCCTGCCGCGGTCACGTAGCTTGAAAGGTCTTTTGCGAAGGCTTTGAGAGCGGCTGCCGTGGGATAAAAACCGATGTGATGTTTAAAGGCGCCGAACATGACCAGGATGCGTTTGTAGGAGAAAGCGGGCATGTTCCACTTGATCCCTTCGACTGCGCCGGGAGCTGCTTTGCGGATGCAGGCGCGCATTTCGCGGAGTTTCTTTTGCGCGTTTTTGGGGGCCGCGTTGATGTAGGCCGTGATGGTTTTGGGGCGTACTTTTTGCGGTTTCATCGTCTGGCTTTTTCCGCGGGCCCGTTTAGCACATATCGATGACAGCCTCCGGGCTGGGCAGGGCCGAAATCGTGCTGCGGGGAAGTTACTACCGAATTCGCATTGCCGCAAGCGCAGAGGAGATTGCGATTCCTGCGGTCATGTAAACTAAGAGACTTGCGGGCGAAATTTTGAGGCGGGCGTTCGCCACGCGTGAATTCGAACACGGGGGAAGAGATGACTTCCGCGCAGAGACAGCTTTTGCAGGAGCTGCAAGCTTTTGCCACGACGGCGCCGACGGCGGATTCGCTGATGGAGCAGATCGCCAAACGCATGCACGAGACGATGGCGCGGTACAACTGGGCGGGATTTTATCTGGTCGACCCAAAGGACGCTGGGTATTTAAATGTGGGACCGTATGCGGGGAGCTTTTCGCCGAACACGCGCATACCCTTGAATACCGGGCTGTGCGGAGCGGCGGCGACTACGGGGAAGGTCGTAGTGGTGGCGGATGTGTCGAAGGATCCGCGGTACCTGGCGGGATCGTCGCTGGTGAAATCGGAAATTGTGGTGCCGATTTATGTGAACAAAAAACTGGCGGGCGAGCTGGATATCGAGAGCTATTTCGCGGATACGTTCACGACAAGCGAGCAGGAGTTTGTGGAAGGTTGCGCCAATATTGTCGCAACCTATCTGGGCAAGAAATAGTGAATGTGAGCCCGCCAGCCTGGGTCTAATTTAATAGGTGACGTCGGGATCTTCGTTCTTGCGTATGCCATTCAGAAGCCAGTGTTGCAAAACAGCGCGAAAATTAGGTTTCGTTTCACGGAACATGACACCCATACCCGACGCGGGGTTTACGGAGACGACTTTGGCCTTGGCCTCGAAATATTTTCCTGGGGCGAAAATTTTCACCAACACAAGGGTCTGAAGATTGTAGGGAGCGGGGGTTTCCAGGTAGCAGCCTTGAAGGCTGATTTCGCGAACGCGAGCGGAAATCGTTGCGCCCGGGGAGCTTTCCGGAGCGATTTCGGCGTCGGCGACGAACGGGATTTTCAGGGCGCTACTGCGCTGGCGTTCCATGATTTTAGATTAATGCGGCTGACCAGGCGGGGCATAAAAAATTTGGCCGGTTGTCACAAAGGCGTAACTTGACCGTCGGGCGGTGGTGCGTTAGGGTGGAAGCAGTTTCTTCCTGAGTTGACTGCAGTTCATGGCAGCGCGGTCACCGATTGCGGAGGAGGAATCTCATCGGCCACCCGGTTCCCTTAGTAGGCAGACCTTCCACTTGGATGCGACGTACCGTACACATATCCGGAAAAATTGAACCGTTCTTTGGCACGCTCGATGAGAATGTGCGTTTGCTAGAGGACTCGCTGCACGTGCGCACGCACCTGCACGACACGCGGCTGACCGTTGAAGGCGAACAGGAGGGCGTGGATCAGGCGGTGAAAATCGTCGAGGAATACAACCATCTGACGCGGCATGGGAAATTGCTTTCGAGTGCGGAAGTAAAGTCGCTGATGCGCGTGGCGACCGAGGAGCCGCATGAGTCGCCGCGAGGGATGTTTGAGCCGGCGCGGACGCGGTCGTTTGGGAAGAAGCAAGTTACGCCGAAAAATGCGAGCCAGCGGCGGTACATGGAAGACATTGAGAAGCACGACATGATGTTTGGGATTGGGCCTGGCGGGACTGGAAAGACTTATATTGCGGTGGCGATGGCGGTGAGTGCGCTTTTGACGAAGCAGGTGAACCGGATCATTTTGGCGCGGCCTGCGGTGGAAGCGGGCGAGCGGCTCGGATTTTTGCCGGGAACTTTGCAGCAGAAGATTGATCCGTATATGCGGCCGTTGTATGACGCGCTGTACGACATGCTGGACGCGGACCGGTTGGAGAAATTTTTGGAAAAAGGGATTATCGAAGTGGCGCCGCTGGCTTTTATGCGCGGACGGACTTTGAATGATTCGTTTGTGATTCTGGATGAGGCGCAGAATACAACCAGTGAGCAGATGAAAATGTTTCTGACGCGGCTGGGATTTAATTCGAAGGCCGTGATTACGGGAGATACTACGCAGATTGATTTGCCCCAGGGGAAGAAATCAGGGTTAGTTGAGGCGCTGGAAGTTTGCGGGAAGATTGAGGGGATTGGCGTGGTGCAGTTCGGGGAGAAAGATGTGGTGCGGCACAATTTGGTGCAGCAGATTATCCGGGCTTATGAGGAATACGATGTAGCGCACCCGCAGCGTGGTGGAAAGCCGGGGATTGGATCGGGGAACGGCAAGACGGGTGCCGAGACTGGTGTTACGGGAAATGCGACTTCTGAAGCTGGGAAAGAACAGAGTAGAGAAAATCCGAAGGCATGATTTTGAACCGGCAGCGAGCGGTGCGCGTGGCGCTGAGGCCGCTTGAGGATTTTTTGGAGAAAGTCGAGAGGGAACTGAAGCTCGACGAGGCGGACGTCACGATTTGTCTGGTGGGCGATGAGGAGATCGCGCGGATGAATGAGGCGTTTCGGAAGAAAAAGGGGCCTACCGACGTTTTGTCGTTCCCGGCGGTGGAGAGTTCGCGCGTTCCAGCTTCGAAGAAGAAAAAACATTACAAACAGTTCTCGGGGAACACCGAGGGCTCGGAGAAGAAATACCTCGGGGATATTGCGATTGCACCGCTAACGGCGCGGCGTTATGCCAAGAAGAATGGGCGGAGCTTGAACGAGGAATTGCGAGTGTTGATTTTGCATGGCGTGCTGCATTTGCTTGGATATGACCACGAAACCGATGGCGGTGAGATGAACCGCATCGAAGGCGCGATGCGGCGAAGATTCGGGTTGTCATGAATACGTATCGCTGGGTTTACGCCATAGGCGTTGTGTTACTCGCTTTTGGGCTGCCCATTTTTTCCTACCTTGCGTTGATCTATCGCGAGCTCGGGCGGATGAATACCGGGCGCGTCCACGAACATCTGGAAATTTTTGAAGCGGAAATCGAGCCGAAGCTGCGCATCAGGCGCAAGAGCGGCGGGCGAACGTTTCGTATTTTGGGGCATTTCTGGCTGGCGTTTCTGGTGCTGGAGACGACGCGCGGAGTTGTGTATTTCGTTTCCGGGACCTGGGAATCGCTGCTCGAGTTTTTTGTGTTCCTGACGCTCGAAGTCGTGATCGCGATGCACTTCATTCCGGACATGCTGCTGTACCGAACGACAGGGCGGTGGCTGCTGCCGTTATTGCCGCTGATTCAAGCGGCGATTTGGCTGGTGTGGCCAGTGCGCGTTTTTCTGGAGGGAGCCGAGTCGCTGGCGCGAATTTCCGAGCAGGAGCCTGATAAGACGCAGGAACAGCGTACAGAAGAGCGCATCGAAGCGCTGGTGGAGGCGGCGGAGGAAGAGGGAATTATTGCATCGGAACAGGCGGATTTGATTGAGCAGGTGGTGGAATTCAGCGACAAACGCGTGCGGGAGGTAATGACGCCGCGGCCGGATATCGTGGCTATCGCGGCGGAAGCAACCCTGGAAGAGTTGCACGCGAAGTTTGTGGAGAAAAAGTTTTCGAAGATGCCGGTGTACGAGAAATCGCTCGACGATATTTTCGGCGTGGTACACGCGCAGGATTTGCTGCACATCGCGGATCAGGATTTGCCGAAACGCAAAGTGCGCGAACTGGTACGGCCGGTTTTGTTTATGCCGGAGACGAAGGCCGGATCCGAACTGCTGCGGGAGATGCGGCAGAAGGGGCAGCCGCTGGCTGTGATTATTGACGAACACGGATTGGTTGCGGGAATCGCTACCGTGGAAGACCTGGTGGAAGAAATTGTGGGCGAACGGTGGAACGGCGGCAAGCCGCCGGCACCCGATGTGGTGCGCGAGGCCGACGGCGGATTGGTGATGCGCGGAAGCATGGCAATTCGGGATGTCGAGGAATTGCTCGGCGTGAGCTTTGGCGAGAATGCGGACGAAACGGTGACTACGATAGCGGGGTTGCTCAGCCATGTATCGGGAAAAGTGCCGGCACCTGGGGACAAAGTCGATCTAGAAGGGTACCGATTCGAAGTGGTGGAAGCGAACCAGAGGAAGATTCTGCGACTGAGGATTCGAAAGCGAGTGGCGGTTGCTCCGGCCCCGGCGGCTCCCTAAAATCCGCCGCAACATTTTTCTAAGTAGAAACATTTGTTGCATATTGTAGGAATTCCTCTTCTAACGCGATACCATGCGTGTGCTCGGAACGGGCGGACAACCAACTGTGGAGGAAATTGTATGAGGCTGATAGGGATGATGCGCCGGATGATTTTGCTCGCGGCATTGTGCTTGTCATTGGTGGGCACGCGAACTGTCGCGCAGGAAGGCACGTCCACCGCCGGCACTCCCGATATGCGCTGGGCGGTAAAAATCCCGATGCGTGACGGCGTTTTGCTGAACGCCACGATTTTTCTTCCGCATGCGCAGAAAGACCCGGTGCCTGTGATTTTCACGTTCACCCCTTACATTGGCGATAGCTACATGGATCGCGCGATGTATTTCGCGCAGCACGGCTATGTTTTCGCGCTGGTAGATGTGCGCGGGCGCGGTAATTCCGCCGGAGTTTTTGAGCCGTTTGCGAATGATCCGCACGACGGTTACGACCTTGTGGAATGGCTGGCGAAGCAGCCGTTCTGCAATGGGAAGGTGACGATGTGGGGCGGATCGTATGCGGGATACGATCAATGGGCGACGCTGAAGGAGTTTCCGCCGCATCTGGCGACGATTGTGCCCGCGGCAGCGGCCCATCCGGGCGTGGATTTTCCCTTTCAATACAATATTTTCGGGCCGTACGTGGAGCAGTGGCTGTCGTTCACGAGCGGGGCGACGAGCAATGCGATGTTGTTTGGCAATGGGACGTTTTGGGGCGCGCGGTCGCGCGAGGCGTACGATCAGCACCTTGCGTTTAACGGATACGACCGTTTCGTCGGGAATCCGAACCCTGTGTTTCAGAAGTGGATGAAGCATCCGATTCCAGACGAATATTACGACGCGATGGTGCCGACGCCGGAAGAGTACAAGCGGATTGCCGTTCCGATTCTGACGATTACCGGGGACTATGATGGCGATCAGCCCGGTGCGTTCACGTATTACAAGAGGCACATGCAGTACGGAACGACGGAGGCGAAGCAAAATCATTTTCTGATTATTGGACCTTGGGACCACGCGGGGACGCGCACGCCGAAGCGCGATGTGGCCGGATTGAAGTTTGGCGAGGCCAGTGTTCTGGACCTGAACAAACTGCATACGGAGTGGTACGACTGGACGATGAAGAGCGGAAGCAAGCCGGAGTTCTTAAAGAAGCGCGTGGCCTACTACGTTGTGGGAGCGGGGGCGGAGAATTGGAAGTACGCGGACAGCCTGGAAACCATTTCGAATGAGAAGCGCAGTTTCTATCTGGGATCGAACGGAACTGCGGAGACGGTTTTTCAGTCTGGCTCGCTTTCAGAGAAGGGAAGCGCGGGCACGGCTTCTGACAAATGGGTCTACGATCCGCTGGACACTCGGGCGGGCGACGCGGAAGCCGATGATGACGCGGGATTGACATCGCAGCAGGCGGTGATAAACACGTATGGAAATGGAGCCATTTATCACACCCCTGGCTTTAGCGATCCCACGGAGATCGCGGGCTTTTTGAAGCTGACCTTGTGGCTGGCAATGGACGTTCCGGACACGGATCTCGAAGTGGCCGTGTACGAGATTTTGCCAGGCGGCGGATCGGTGCTTTTGACGAGCGCGACGATGCGGGCGAGGTACCGCGAATCGCTGCGGCAGGAGAAACCGGTTCCGCCTGGGAAGCCGGAGAAATATGTGTTTGATAATTTCACGTTTTTTTCGCGGCGCATCGCAAAGGGAAGCAGGTTGCGGTTGTTCGTGCATTGCATCAATTCGCCCTCGTCCGAGAAGAATTACAATAGCGGGGGAGTGGTGGCGGCGGAAACCGGGAAGGATGCGAAGACGGCCCACGTTACGTTGTTGCATGATGCGGAGCACCCGAGTTCGTTGGAAGTGCCGATTGTGAAGTAGGAGGATGGGTTGAGGTGTTTTTTTAACACAGAGGACGCAGAGGGCACGGACAAGAGTGACGAAAACTGATAAGAAGAAAAGCTTTCGGTCAGGTTTTGTGGCGATTGTGGGAAGACCGAATGCTGGAAAATCGACGCTGGTCAACCGGTTGGTTGGGCAGAAGGTGGCGATTGTTACTTCGAAGCCGCAGACGACGCGGAACCGCATTCAGGGAATCGTGACGCGGCCGGAAGGGCAGATTGTTTTTATTGATACGCCGGGGCTGCATGCGGCAGATTCGGCTCTTGGACGGCAGATGATGCACGAAGTGGCTGCGGCGCTCGAAGGCATTGATGTGCTGCTGCTGATGGTAGATGCCAGCCGGGCGCTGCCACATGCGGACGATTTGCTTCTGGAAAAGGCCAAGCGATATCACGGTAAAACGATTCTGGCGCTGAACAAAGTGGATGGCTTGCCGAAAGCCAAACTTTTGCCGCTGATCCAGGCGTTTCACAAAGTGTTTGAGTTTTCCGCTATCGTGCCGATTTCTGCTTTGAAGGGCGACGGTTGCGATGATTTGCTTTCAGAGATTATGAACTTGCTGCCCGAGGGTGAGGCGTACTTTCCGGAAGATCAGGTGACGGACCAGCCGGAGCGTTTCTTAGCGGCAGAAATCGTGCGGGAAAAGGCGATTCAGTCGATGTACCACGAGGTTCCATACGCATTGGCCGTCAAGGTGGATAAGTATGCGGAGTTGCCAAAACTGCTGCGCATTGAAGCGACGATGAATGTCGAGCGGGATTCGCAGAAGAAGATTTTGATCGGGGCGAAGGGCGCGATGTTGAAGAAGATTGGGACATTGGCGCGCAAGGAACTTGAGAAGCTATTCGATAAGAAGGTTTATCTGGGTTTGTTTGTGAAAGTCGTTCCCAATTGGCGGGAGAATCCGCACCAGGTGCGCGAGTTGGATTGGCATGCACAACTTGAGGCCATTGGAAACGCTGCTGAGTTTGAGCCGAGCGACGAAGATTCGGACACGTCGCCAGAGAATTTGAAGACGGAAGACAGTTAGTCTCCTTCTCTGTCTTTTGGGTTAGCACTCTCTCTAGTTTTCCCCCGTGGGAAATCGAAATATCCCCAGACCACTCCTCCAATCAAAAGTAGCCCCCGAATAGACTTAGAAGGTTCTCATCCAATGGTGGCCCTTGCCATGAGGCCCGAAATATGAGGAAAGGGGACTCGAAAGGCCACACAACGGGAGGGTACGTATCAGGTGAGCCCCGGGCCGCTCTCATGACCGCGATGTAACTCCAGGCGACGAACAAGTAAATTACGTAACCTGAGAGAGCACCTAAGAAGCACCGCTGTAATGTTTTCACTGTATGTCACCAATAATGGAGGAAACACACCCCCCGTAGAATCTAGTCGGCGCGGGCGTCAGTCCGGAGCGGCGATTCCTAGAGACTTCATTTTGCGGTAGAGATGGCTGCGCTCGAGGCCAAGGGCGGAGGCCGTTTGGGTCATGTTCCAGCGATGTTCCTGGAGTTTGCGCAGGATGAACTCGCGTTCGTAAGCGCTGCGGGCTTCGTGGAGGGTCGAGTAAGGATGCTGGGGGCTTTCGGCCGCGCCGCGGAAAAGTTCGGGCGGAAGATGGTGCGGTTCGATGCGAGATTGAGGGCAGACGATGACGAGGCGCTCGATGAGATTGCGGAGTTCGCGCACGTTGCCTGGCCAAGGGTAGCGGACGAGGATGTCCATGGCGGTGTCACTTAGCTCGCGCGTTTTTTTGCCGTAGGCAGCGCTGAATTCGCCGAGGAAGTAGCGGGCCAGCGTCGGGATGTCCTGCTGGCGCTCCCGAAGAGGCGGAACGAAGAAGGGAATTACGTTGAGGCGGTAGAAAAGATCCTGGCGGAACGCGCCGCGCGTGATTTCCAATTCGAGGTTTTTATTTGTGGCGGCAATGACGCGGGCATCCACCGTCATTGTCTGATTCGAGCCTACCGGCTCGAAGCGTTGTTCTTCGAGGACGCGCAGCACTTTGGATTGGGTGCGCAGGCTCATATCGCCGATTTCGTCCAGGAAAAGCGTGCCGCCGTCGGCCTTCTGAAATTTTCCTACCTTGTCTTCGCTGGCTCCGGTGAAGCTGCCTTTGATGTGACCGAAGAGTTCGGATTCGATCAGTTCTTCGGGGATGGCAGCGCAATTCACTTCGACAAATGGACCTTTGCTGCGCAGGCTGGCGGCGTGCAAAGCGTGTGCGACGAGTTCCTTGCCGGTGCCGCTTTCTCCGAAGATGAGTACGCGGCCGTTTGTGGGAGCGGTAACGCCGATCTGCTGGCGCAGGGCTTTCATGGGGACGCTGTCGCCGATGACCTGATACCGATGGCCCAATTCTGTGCGTAGGAGCTGATTTTCCTCGAGGAGGCGGCGCTGCTGGACGGCGTTGCGGACCAGCACGATAATTTTTTCAAGCGAGAGAGGCTTTTCGATGAAATCGAAAGCGCCCAGTTTTGTGGCGCGCACGGCGGTTTCGATGGTGCCGTGGCCGGAGATCATGATGACCGCCGGGGCACGGGGAAGAGTTTGAAGGCGGCTGAGGGCTTCGAGGCCATCTATTCCCGGGAGCCAGACGTCAAGCAGAATTACCTGCAAATCGCCGGAGCCGGCACGGGCGAGGGCTTCTTCGGCGGAGGAGACGGCTTCGACTTGGTAGCCCTCATCTTCCAGGATAGAGGAGAGCGATTCACGAATTCCGGCTTCGTCGTCAACGACCAGGACGCGGGGTTTGGGTGTCATCGAGAAACTTCCGAGCCGTTATGTTCAGTGAGGCCGGCAGGGACGAGTTCTGCGGAGGGAAGTTCGACGAGGAAGCGCGACCCGACGGGCAGATTGTCTTCGACGTGGATGCTGCCGCCGTGTTCAGCGACGATGCGCGCGGCGATGGCGAGGCCCAGGCCGGTGCCGCGATCTTTGGTGGAAAAGTGCGGCAGGAAGAGCTTGTCTTTATCTTGCGGAGAGATGCCGTGGCCGGTATCGGAGACGGAAATTTGGATGGTTTCGGCCTCGGGATGAGCGGTCGTGGAAATAATAATTTCGCGGCATGCCGAGTTTTCGAGGGCTTCGGCTGCGTTATCAATGAGGTTGACGACGACGCTGCGAAGGAGGCCGACGTCAGCGCGAACGGAAGGGAGATTATCGGCCAAGGCGGTTTTGACTGTGATGCCGTCGAGGCGGCCGGCGAAGACTTCGAGCGCGTCGTGGACGATGGTATTGGCGTTCGCGGAGGTTAGCTTGGCGGTGGGGAATCGGACGAATTGGGAGAACTCATTGACGAGAGAGGCGAGAGTGAAAACTTCGCGTTCGATGAGACGGGAACACTCCTGGACGAGCTTGGTAAGTTCGAGATCGCGGGGCGCGGCAGAATCGGCGGCTTCGCGGCGATCGAGAAAACGGGAAAGGCGCTGCGACGAGAGCTGGATCGGCGTGAGAGGGTTCTTGATTTCGTGGGCGATGCGGCGGGCGACTTCCTGCCAGGCAGCGGATTTTTGTGCTCGGAGCATTTCGGTGAGGTCATCGAAAACCAGGACGTAGCCGGAGTTGATGCGGCGTGGTCCGAGGGAACTGGCGGTTACAGCCAGGTGCATGACACGCCCGGAAACGACCATTTCAATTTCACGGGAGACCACGCCCATGCGCAGAGAGCGGCGCATCAGAAGTTGCAGGATGCGCGAAGGGTCGGGACCCAGAAGCTCTTCCAGGGACTGCGCGTTGCGGGCGTCGCCTCCGAACATGCGAGTCACGGCCGTATTGGCGCGGAGAATAGCACCGCTGGCGTCGAGCGAGATGACGCCGGTCGGGATGTTTTCGAGAACGGCTTCCATGAGCTGGCGGCGTCGCTCGAGTTCCTGGACGGCTTGTTGAAGGTTCTTGGTGAACTGATCGATCTGCGAGCGGTTGTCACGCAACTGCGTAGTCATGGTGTTGAAGGAACGCACCAGAATGCCGAGCTCGTCCTGAGCCTGCTCTGGAACTTGATAATCGAAATTCCCGGCGGAAACCTCACGCGTGCCCTCCGCCAGAGCTTGAATGGGTATGGTGACCTGTTTGGCTAAAAAGAGCGCGACCCACATCACGGAGAACAGCAAAAGCACGGTGAAGAAAAGGAGTATCAGCAGCATCTGGCGCTTGAGGGCTCGCAGATTCTGCTTTTCCAGGTAATATGCCGCGGTTTGCTTCTGGATTTCCTTTACTCTGGAAAGGAACCCGGGGTTGGTGCGGGAACCTGCCACGGCAAAGCCGGTCGTTTGGGCGCCTTGCAGAATGGGAACGCGCGCGACAAAATAATCTTTCCCGTCGGCTCCCCAAACCTCAACTCCGCTGGGAAGAACACTCTCAGGCGCTCCCAAGATCCCTACTTTCGCGCAAATCGGGCCTCGGCGATCGTCAGGCTGGCCGTCGCAGACCACTCCGCCTCGCTTTGCGATCCCGGCTTTGTCCAGGATCCAAATTGCATCCGCGCCCATTGCGAACGCGTGCTGAAGCATTTCCTCCGTGGTGAGTGAAGCGTCCGTTTGCGCCAGCATAGCCATCCTGCGAAGGCGGGGAGCTTGTCCGTGCCCGAAATCGGACATGAGCGCCTGGGTTTGTTCGGAAGCGATTTCGAGGGGCAGGGGGAACCATCGCAAGAGAGTGCGGTTGATCAGCGAATAGCTGACGATAAACATGAAGACGATGGGGAGCAGGGAAATCGCCATTGCGCCAACGACCATCTTGGTTTTGAAGCGCACGCCCAGCTGCTCGCGGCCGCGTTCGGCCCACAGGCGGAGAATGGTGCGGCTGAGAATCAGGCCGAAGACCAGAAGCGCAGCGGTAAAGAAACACGAGACCGCGTACAGGGGCATCAGCGTCGGCCAACTGCTGGGCTCAAACGGAACATCGAGAGAGCCAAACGTGAAGACGGAGGCGAGCAGCAGAGTGAGAAGAATTCCGCCGATGACCAGGCTCCAGCGCTGTTTACTATCGAGACGACTCATGCCGCGATCACCGTCATTTCGGAAAAGAAATTCGTCCACAAGCCTTGCGCCCGGCGTACACAACAAACGGAGAACAAACGTCGAAGTTCGCTCCCGCCGCTGAGAACATTGTAATCGGTGCGCAATATAAGTAGGTAGATTAGATAGGCGTGTGCGGTGAAATGGCGGACAATTTTTGTCAGCGCTTTAGACGGGGGCACCGCTAGCCTCATATTTTGCTGAAAATACATAGCCTAAGTCACCTTAGCCACGGCGCGAAGGCATGTCAAGAATCCTACCTGTACCTCGTTCGAAAAACCTGTCCCAGTGGGCAGGTATTAGCCATTTCAGAACTATCTTCTAATTTCCGCACACCTTCGCCGTCTGCATTTGCTATGTTCACTCTGGGTGAAAACCGGCAGGGAGCGCTGCGGATGTCCGTCCGTTTGGGCGAGATATTAATAAAAGAGAGCCTGATCACTCAGGACCAGCTCCAGAAGGCGCTCGAATTTCAACGCGCCAATGGGGGCAAGCTGGGAAGCTGCCTGACCAAGATGGGCTTTATCACGGATGACGATATCACCGGTGTGCTCTCCCGCCAGTATGGCGTCCCGTCGATTAACCTGAAGTATTACGAAATCGATCCAAACGTCATCAAGCTCATCCCGCAAGACACGGCTTTGCGTTACCAGGTAATTCCGCTTTCGCGCGTCGGTTCCGTCCTGACCATCGCGATGACCGATCCCACAAATGTGTTCGCCATGGACGACATCAAGTTCATGACCGGGTTCAATGTGGAACCGGTTGTGGCTTCGGAGTCGGCCATCGGGGAAGCCATTTCGCGTTTCTACGGCGGTTCGGAAACGAACACCGAAGAGCTGAGCAAGATGATGAAAGACCTGGTCGACGAAGACCAGGAACTCGAGTTGGCCGCGGAAGAAGCCGAGCTCGACACCGCAACTCTCGAAAAGGCCGCCGAAGAGGCGCCCATCATCAAACTGGTGAACCTGATCCTGACCGACTCGGTGAAACGAGGCGCCAGCGATATTCACATCGAACCTTACGAACTTGAAATGCGCGTAAGGTTCCGTGTTGACGGCCAGCTGCAAACGGTGATGACCCCGCCGCTGCGCCTGAAAGACGCCATCACCAGCCGCCTGAAGATCATGGCCAAGCTGGACATCGCCGAAAAGCGCCTGCCGCAAGACGGCCGCATCATGATCAAGTACAAGGCCGACGGCAAGAAGAAGGAACTCGATTTTCGCGTTTCGACTGTGCCGACACTCTTCGGCGAAAAAATCGTGCTCCGGTTGCTGGACAAAGAAAATCTTCGTCTGGACATGACCAAGCTGGGTTTCGAGCAGGAGTCGCTGAAAAAATTCGAGCGCAACATTTTGAAGCCTTACGGCATGGTACTGGTCACGGGTCCGACAGGGTCGGGCAAAACGAACACGCTTTATTCCGCGGTCGCGCGACTCAACACCGTAGACACAAACATCATGACCGCGGAAGACCCTGTCGAATTTCAGTTGGCCGGCATCAACCAGGTGCAGATGAAGGAACAGATCGGCCTGAACTTCGCCGCCGCGCTGCGCGCCTTCCTGCGGCAAGACCCCAACATCATCCTGGTCGGCGAGATCCGCGACTTTGAAACCGCTGAAATCGCGGTCAAAGCGGCGCTCACAGGTCATTTGGTGCTTTCCACCTTGCATACCAACGACGCACCATCCACCATCAGCCGCCTGATGAACATGGGTATTGAGCCGTTCCTTGTGGCCACTTCCGTGAACCTGATCTGCGCACAGCGCCTCGTCCGCCGCATCTGCGCCAACTGCAAAGAGGAACTGGAGCTGCCCGAACAGGCCTTGATTGATGCGGGGTATACCCCTGACGAACTGAAGACGACTAAAATCTACCACGGCAAGGGCTGCAACATTTGTAACAAGGGTGGCTACAAGGGCCGCACGGGTTTGTATGAAGTGATGGAAATTAACGACGAACTGCGCGAATTGATTCTTGTAGGTGCCTCCGCTTTGGAATTGAAAAAGAAGGCGATCGAGCAGGGCATGATTACGCTGCGCCGCAGCGGTTTGATCAAGTGCGCCCTGGGACACACCACGCTCGAAGAAGTTTTGCGCGAAACGGTTCTCTAGGGAAGGTGAAGCGATGGCCGGAATTACCCTGAGCGAGTTGCTCAAGAAAATGATCGAGATGGGAGGCAGCGACCTCCACATCACCACCAACAGCGCGCCCCGAGTTCGCGTTCACGGACGCTTGCGGGCTCTTGATATGCCGCCACTGACGGCCGCGGACACAAAATCGCTGGCCTATAGCGTTTTGACCGATGCGCAGAAGCACCGCTTTGAAGAGAATCTTGAACTGGACTTTTCATTCGGCTTGAAGAACCTGGCGCGTTTTCGCGGCAACGTTTTCAATCAGCGTGGCGCCGTAGCCGCTGTGTTCCGTACTATTCCCTGGGAAATAAAGAACTTCGATGCTCTGGGTTTGCCGGCTGTCGTCAGAGGCCTTTGCGACAAGCCGCGTGGACTTGTGCTTGTAACTGGGCCGACGGGTTCCGGCAAATCAACGACCCTCGCCGCCATGCTCGACAAAATCAACGCCGAGCGCGAAGAGCACATGATCACCATCGAGGATCCTATCGAGTTTCTGCACAACCACAAGAAGTGCCTCGTGAACCAGCGCGAAGTCCACGCTGACACGCACTCCTTCGCGAACTCACTCCGCGCAGCTCTCCGTGAAGACCCAGACGTCGTGCTCATCGGCGAAATGCGCGACCTCGAAACAATTGAGTCGGCGCTGCGCATTGCGGAAACCGGCCACTTGACGTTTGCCACACTGCACACCAATTCCGCCGCTTCCACGATCAACCGTATTATTGACGTGTTTCCTTCGCACCAGCAGCCGCAGATTCGTGCGCAGCTCTCGATGGTCATGGAAGGCATTCTTTGCCAGGCGCTTTTGCCGCGCTCTGATAACCGCGGCCGCGTCATGATCATGGAAGTTCTGATCCCAACACCTGCTATTCGTAACCTGGTTCGCGAAGACAAGATTCACCAGATTTATTCCGCGATGCAAACCGGCACTGGGCAGACCGGCATGCAGACTTTTAACCAGGGTCTTGCCAATGCGTATTTCCAGAAGCTCATCACGCTGGAACTGGCTCTTACGCGCTCGTCGAATCCGGATGAATTGCAGGACATGATTAACCGCGGCGTCTCTGCAACCGGTGGCGGCTCAGGGAATGCCAAAACCCCGGTGGCCACCAAGCGTTAATGATTTTTCAGGGCGATAGGCCCTGGGCGAATGAATTTTGCTGCAAGGATTGAGGAGGAAGCATCATGCCGGTCTTTACATATCAAGGAACGAAGCGTTCCGGCGAAAAGGTGAATGGAGAAGCGACCGCGACGAGCAAGGCGGAGCTCCAGAACATGCTCCGCCGGCAGCAGATTACCCCTTCGAAGATGTCCGAGAAGGGTAAGGAATTCAACCTGCCGACCTTCGGCTCGGGCGTCAACGCCAAGGAACTGGCCATCTTCACGCGTCAGTTCTCGGTGATGATCGACGCCGGCTTGCCGCTGGTCCAATGTCTGGAGATTCTCGCCAGCCAGCAGGAAAACAAGACCTTCCAGAAGGTGCTGACCGGAACGCGCAGCGCGGTCGAAGGCGGCGCGACGCTCTCTGCGGCCATGCGCCAGTACCCAAAGGTTTTCGACGCCCTTTACGTCAACATGGTGGAGGCTGGTGAGACGGGCGGTATTCTCGACACCATTCTTCAACGGCTCTCTTCCTATATCGAAAAGAACGTCAAGCTGCAGCGCGCCGTTAAATCCGCCATGGTCTACCCGGTTGGCGTTCTGTCGGTCGCAGGCGGCGTTATCATCCTCCTTTTGTGGAAAGTCGTCCCCATTTTCGCCACATTGTTCGCCGGCCTCGGCGTGGATTTGCCTTTGCCGACGAAGATCGTCATTGGTTTGAGCAATGCAATTGGCAGCATCTTCGGCTTCCTGGCCTTGGTCGCTTTTGGCGGCATAATCTTTGGATTGAAAATCTGGTACGGCACGCCTCAGGGTCGCTTCGTGCTGGACACCATTATCTTGAAAATACCGGTCCTCGGTATATTGATGCGGAAGATCGCCGTGGCCCGCTTTACGCGTACTCTGGGAACGTTGATCGCCAGCGGCGTGCCCATCCTGGAAGGTCTGGACATTACCGCCAGGACGGCTGGAAATGCCGTCGTCGAAAGGGCCCTGCAGCAGGTGCGAAAATCCCTCGAGGAAGGCAAATCGCTCACGGAACCGTTGAAAGACTCAGAAGTCTTCCCTGGCATGGTCACCCAGATGATCAGCGTCGGCGAACAGACGGGCGCCATGGACGCGATGTTGCAGAAGATCGCTGATTTCTACGAAGAAGAAGTGGACGCAGCCGTGAAAGACCTCCTCACCGCCTTGGAACCAATCATGATCGTTATTCTCGGCGTGGTAGTCGGCGGCGTGGTCATTTCGATGTACTTGCCGCTCTTCAGCTTGATCGGCAAACTTAGCCAGATGCACTAATCGCAGCTTCGGCCTGCGCATTATCCAATTGGCGGAAGGCGGGGAAGGAACTCCCGGCCCTCCGCCAATTCTGTCTAAACTAAAGACTGGCCGGGGAGAATACTGGGTCAGGAACGCGGGCGATCCATGGATCAGGGTTCTACAACAAGAGAATGGCTGGGTTGGCTTAGCCGTGTCCGCCTGCTCACCATTCTCTTAATATTTGGAGTCGGCCTTATCTGGCCGCAGTTCCTGCCCGCCGCTATTGGTAACCGCGCTTTCCTGCCGCTTCTGGTCCTCTGGATTTTCCTGGCGCTCGTGTATATCGGATTCGTCCGCTGGTTGCCCCGGGCCACGTGGCCGGGAGCCCTCCAGGTAGCTACCGACGTTATTATTGTTTCGGCCCTGGTGTACTGCACGGGGCTTCAGGAGAGCTCTTTCATTTCGCTCTATTTGCTGGTCATTATTGTGGCCAGCATCTTGTTTTCGCGCCGCGTGGCCTTCGCTACCGCGATAGCCTGTCTAACCATCCTCGGGGGCATGGCTGCGTTAGCTGTCGTCGGTAGAATTCCTCGTACATTCCTGATTGAGCCGACGACCGCGGGGTTGCGCGCCTGGTTTTTCACCAATCTTTTCGGTTTCCTCGCGGTCGCCTATCTGGCCAGCCTCCTTGCCCAATCGCTTCGCCGCAAGGGCATTGAACTCGAAATAAAGCATGCAGAGTTCCTTGAGCTTCAGGACTTTACGGAGGACATTATCCACTCCATGCGCGGCGGATTGCTGACGACCGACCTGGAAGGAACGATTCTGCTCCTGAACCGCACTGGAGAAGAGATTCTCGGCTACCAGTTCGCGGATCTGCGCAACCGTAAGCTGCCAGATATCAATGAAAGTTTCTGGCTCCCTGGGCAGAAGGGACCCAATGAGCGCCCCTTGGTTCGCCGGGAGATTGACTTTCGTACTCCAGAAGGCCAGCAAAGGTACCTCGGCATTTCCGTTTCGCCCCTTAGGACGAGAAACTCCACACGTAGCGGCTATGTTTTTAACTTTCAAGACCTGACCGAGTTGCGCAGGCTCGAGCAGGAAGTGGCGACAAAAGAGCGCATGGCTGCTCTGGGAAGATTGTCGGCGGCTATCGCCCACGAAATCCGGCAGCCACTGACGGCTATGGCAGGCGCCGTGAAAGAACTGGCACGGCTTGTTCCTCTCGAGGAAGACGAGAAACATCTCGTAAATATCGTGAGCCGGGAATCGGAACGACTGAACCACATCATCACGGATTTTTTGAATTACTCCCGGGAGAAGACCTACGAATTCCGCGAAGCGGACGTCCGGGGACTACTCGACGAGACCCTAATGCTTTTGGAGAAGAAGCCCGAGGTCGAAAGCAAGTTCCAGATCGTCCGGGATTACAACGGGTTAGCGTTGCGCGCCCGCGTGGACCCCGACAAAATCAAGCAGGTCTTCTGGAATCTTTCCGATAATGCGCTTCGGGCCATGCCCGGCGGCGGAACGCTGACCGTGCGCATCGAATTGCTGCCTTTCTGTCTGCGTATCGCCTTTCGGGACACAGGGGTTGGCCTCGACGCCCGGCAGCGCGCCAAAGTTTTTGAACCACTTCAGTCCGAGTTTGAGGGCGGCACTGGCCTGGGTCTATCTATCGTGTACCAGATCGTGCAAGCCCATAGCGGCAGAATCAGTGTCATCTCAGAGAAAGATCGTGGCGCGGAGTTCATCGTGGAGTTGCCGCGGACGGGGTGAGGGTCTATGCAAGGAACGAAAACCGTGGCGAAGGAAGCGCAGCAAGCTCACCACGACGAGGTTCATATCCTCGTGGTGGACGACGAGCGTTCCATTTGCGAGTTGTTGGAGATTACGTTTCGCAAAGAGGGACACCGTGTGGAAGTGGCCAACAATGTCGAGGCTGCCAAGCGCAAGCTGGAATCGCAGATTTTTGACATTATCATCTCGGATGTGCGTATGCCGGGCGCCACCGGTATGGATCTCCTGAAGTTCACCAAGGAAATCTCGCCCAATACCTTTTTTCTCCTTGTTACTGGCGTGCCCACTGTGGAAACGGCGATTGCCGCCATTAACTCCGGCGCGGACCGCTACGTCATCAAGGACCACGAGCTCGTTGACCAGTTGCGCCGCGCGGTCAATGAGGTCGCCGAAAGCCTGAAGTGGAAGAAAGAAGCTGGATACCTTCGCCGGGAACTCCGCCGGTTGACCGGCCTCGACAACATTATTGGCCAAAGCCCCAAGATGCGCGCCATCTTCGACCTGATCCAGACCATCGCCCCGCAAACCAGCCGTGTGCTTATCACCGGCGAGAGCGGAACCGGTAAAGAACTGGTTGCTCGCGCGATTCACGAGAATAGCCTTCGCGCGCAGGCGCCTTTTATCACCATCAATTGCGGCGCTTTTCCGGAAACGCTTCTGGAGTCGGAGCTTTTTGGTTATATGAAGGGCGCGTTCACCGGTGCCAATGAAAATCGCCAGGGGCTTTTCCAGGCCGCCCACGGCGGCACGCTCTTTATGGATGAAATTGGCAACATGAGTCTCACCATGCAGGTGAAACTCTACCGCGTACTTCAGGAAGGCAAAGTCCGGCCCATCGGGAGCACCGAAGAAAAGGATGTCGATGTCCGTATCATCGCTGCGACCAATAAGGATTTTGAGAGGGAGATTGCAGAAGGCCGCTTCCGGGAAGACTTGTATTACCGTCTGAGCGTAATTCCCATCCAGCTTCCCGCTCTGCGCGAGCGCCGCGACGATATTCCTTTGCTTGCGCGCCACTTCCTCGAAAGATTCCGAAAATCCATGGAAAAGCCAATTGAGGGGCTTTCGCCGGAAGCAGTACGTCGGCTCGAAGCCTACGACTGGCCCGGAAATGTCCGTGAACTGGAGAACACTATGGAGCGTGCTGTCGCTCTTGAGACAGGCGGGGAGATCTCCCTTCGAGTTCTTCCGGACCGAATTGCCGGTTATTCCTCCGCATCCGCCGCAGGAGCGCCCGTTGCTGCCATTCCCGCCTTCCCTCCAGAGGGCCTCGATTTCGAAAAGGAGATCGCCGACGCGGAGCGACGCTACATTCAGACAGCCCTGCAGAAAGCGGAGGGGGTACGGACCAAAGCAGCCGACCTCCTGAAGATAAGTTACCGATCGTTCCGGCACTACGCGAAGAAGCACAACTTGTAGAAAACAAAACTGTTACATAGGACAGGACGTGCGAAAATAAGTCCAGCTCCCGTTAGTACAGGTGCCATTTTCCGTCAAGCTGGGATGACCGAAAGGGTCAAAACCGGGTGCAAAACAACCGCCTCAAGGGACCAGAAGCAAGGCTCGACGGGACTGGAATTTGTCTAACTGTAAGAAAAGAAGTATCTTACAACAAAAATGGCCTTCATCGCGAGTTGGGGGGAGAGTGGCACCAGCCTTGCCATATAGTATGCCGTGCTCTGGCACCAAACACTCTCAAGGAGATAGCGTAATCATGAAGAAGCAGAAGGGTTTCTCACTCATCGAGTTGCTGATCGTCGTGGCGATCATTTTGATCATCGCGGCCATCGCAATTCCGAACCTCCTCCGGTCCCGTATGGCCGCCAACGAAGCTTCGGCTGTTGGCTCCATCCGTACCATCAACACCTCGGCAGTGACGTATTCTTCCACCTACCCCAGCCAAGGTTTTCCTCTGACGCTGGTTGCAATGAGCGGTCCGGCCGGCGCTTGCGTGGCTGCCTCGACGCAAGCTTGCTTGCTTGACGCGGTTCTTGCGGCGGGCACGAAGAGCGGCTACACGTTCACTTGGGCTGGCGACGGCAACACCCCGTCCGTTAGCTACACGATCAACGCGAATCCTGTCACCCTCAACACCACGGGCGTTCGCGGCTTCTACTCGGATCAGTCTGGCGTCATCCGCTACGCGGTTGGCGCTGCTGCAACGTCCGCTAGCGCACCGCTGCAGTAAGGTTTCTTCCCGGCTGGGAATTTTCCAGAAGGGATAGGATCCAAAAAGAGCACGGGGTTTCGGCCTCGTGCTCTTTTACTTTTCCGCAAACGAATTTCGGTTCCCATTTTGAAACTCAAAGAAGTCGCGGCCCTCGGAGAACGACAGGGAGATTCGGACGCCGCAAGGGAATTCCTGACGAGTGCACCATTATGAGGAGCCATATGGGCCGCTTTATCTAAAGAAAAACACTCGAAACGGAAAAGAAAGGCAATCTTCGCCGATCTAGGTAAGCGTTATTTGTCACTTCGAACTTCCAGTTGGCGTTTTTTGTCAGTGCATCGTACTAGGGATCGGCTGTGGCCTGACGAGTGGACGTAAGTCAATGAAAACAAATAGCTAATATGACATGGTCCATCTGCGAATTGGTCTCGCGATTGCTCTGTTTTAGGTTAAGGATAGGAAAGTGTCGTTGTGACGGAAAGGACACCCTTTGGGGTTAACTCCGATGCGAGGAAAACAATCAGGATTCTCGCTCATCGAACTTCTAATCGTTGTGGCAATCATCCTGGTGATGGCTGCCATCGCGGTTCCGAACTATTTGCGTTCGCGTATGGTGGCTAACCAATCTTCTGCGGCGCAATCCATGCGCACAATTAATACCGCCATCGTGAGCTATTCGACCACGTTCCCGCAGGTTGGCTTCCCCCCCTCTCTTGCTGACCTGGGTGGAGCCTCCCCCTGCACGGCGACCTCGACAAATGCCTGTTTACTGGATGAGGTTCTCAGCGCGGGAACCAAGGCTGGCTATACATTCATTTTCACAGGAGATGGCCAGACACCCTCGGTGACATACTTTGTAACAGCCACGCCTGTTACGCTGGGGGTCTCAGGCGTGTTCATGTATTGCACGGACCAAACCGGCGTGATTCGCTATACCACCACGGGCACAGGGTGCACGACGGCAAGTCCTCCGATTCAATAAGCGATCCTCTTCAATCACAGACTTGAGCTGAAAACTCAAATGGCACGGGGAATCCTCCCGTGCCTTTCCGTTCCGGGGCGAGAAGCATAACAAGGGTCGTTTCCCGGCGGAGTCCAGCTTGTTAGACTACAAGGTATGCGCTCGCTCGCTCTCTTCAGTTGTATAGCCCTGTCCGTGCTTTTCCCGAATAGCTACGACACGAAAGCACTTGATGGGAAGGCAATCGTTGCAAGGCTGGAGTCGCGCTACCGGGGCGCACACACCATGCAGACGACATTTCTGGAGCGCTACTCCGAAAACGGCCAGGTGGTTCGCTCCGAAGCGGGTGTCGCTTATTTCCGCCGTCCTGGAAAAATGCGCTGGGAGTATGAGTCGCCGGAGAAAAACCTCTTCGTAGTGGACGGCAAAATGGCGTGGTTTTATGTGCCCGCCGATCACACCGCAACCCGCGTCCCAGCCAAGCAGAGCAAAGACTGGCGCACGCCACTCGCACTCCTCGCCGGCGAAATGAAGGTCTCGCGCGTCTGCGCAAAAGTCGAGACCGCCACAACCGAAAAGCCCGAAACCCCAGACAACACGGTCCTGTTTTGCACGCCCCGCGGGGAAGAGGGCAGGCTCAAGCCTGGCGTCACCGGGGGCTCAGAATTGCAATCGGATCAACCCGAGCAGTCGATCTATCTTGAAGTCGTCCGAGCCACCGGCGATCTCGCCCGAGTGCTCGTTCGTGAAAAAGGCGGCGTCCAAATCGAGTTCAAGTTCACCGCTTGGCGCTTTGACCCGCCCCTCGCGGATACCTTCTTTCGCTTCGATGTACCAACCGGCGTGGCCATCGTAAACGGCGAATCACCCGCAGAATCAAAGCCTTAGATGAACACACGGTTACACGCAGAGCACGTTTTCCAGCAGGAACAGCCAACCTCTGGCCGCTACCCCGCATATTACCTAGTTGAGGTAAACTGGACTCTATGGGGGAGTTTGTATGCCGTGTCGCGGATGCGAACGGCCGGGTTTTCTCGCACGTCGAGGCTGCGAGTTCTTTAGCCGAAGCGCGCCAGAAGCTGGCTGAGAGGGGCCTCTTCGTCTATTCCGTCGAGACCCGCAGCAGCCTGCTCAGCGCTTTTTCCAAGCGCCGCAGTGACCGTCAGGTGGGCGGGTCAGACTTCCTGATCCTCAACCAGCAGTTCAACACGCTCATCAAAGCTGGTTTGCCAATTCTTCGCGCACTGGATCTTCTCGCCGACCGCGCCAGCTCTCCAAAACTTCGCCCCGTCATCTCTCAGATCCGCGACCGTGTCCGCGAAGGCAAATCGCTCTCGGAAGCCATCACTGAGTCGGGCGTCTTTTCCAAGGTTTATTCCACAGCCATCCTCGCGGGGGAGAAAAGCGGCAACCTGTCTGGCGTTCTGGATTATTACATTGCCTATCAGAAAGTCAGCACCGGCGTTAAAAAGAGAATTCTGGCGGCGCTCGTCTACCCGGTTCTTCTCATCACCGTGGCTACGGTCATCGTCACGTATTTGGTCTCTTTCGTCATCCCCAAATTCGCCGTCCTGTATCGCGATCTAAACGTAGAGCTGCCCGGCCCCACGCAATTCCTCATTTCGCTCACTACGGATTACCGCTACGTTGTGATCGGAATTTTCGCCTTCCTGGCTCTCACTGCGGTTGGCGTATTCCTCTGGTCGAGGACAGAAGAAGGCGGCGCAGCTTTCGACCGCATGAAGTTCCGTCTCCCCATCATTGGAGACACTCTTCTGAAATTCCAGGTCGCCCAATTTTCGCGCACGCTGGCGACTCTCCTTACCGGCGGTACTCCTTTGGTTGCGGCTTTGCAGACCGCTTCCGACGCTATCAGTAGCAAACTCATTCGCTCCACGGTGACGCAATCGACCCAAATGGTCCGCGAGGGCGAATCGCTCCACGGCGCACTGGCTTCCCGGGGAGTACTCCCCGAACTGGCCCTGGACATGATCGAAGTCGGTGAATCCAGCGGCGCTCTGGCTCCCATGCTCACCAGCGTTGCCGAATTCTACGAAGAAGAAGTTGGCGTGCGGTTGTCCGCTCTCGTCGCGGTCATCGAGCCCGTTATTCTTATATTTATGGGCATGCTGGTAGCCTTTATTCTGATTTCACTCTATCTGCCGATCTTCTCCTTCTCTTTATCGGGCGGAGCGATCAAGTAGGCAAAGCAAGGTTAGGACACCGTGGCTACTGCTGAACACAATCTGCCGCAAGGCGGCCCGGAGCCGATCAACGAGAACGAAATTGCGCGCAAACTGGCGCAGCGTTATCGTTGCGGCTTCGTCGACTTGACAGAACAGCGCATCGATCCGGAGCTCTTTCGCACCATTCCCGCGGACCTGATGTTCCGCTACAACTTCGTGCCGCTTGAAGTGCAGAACAATTCGCTCTCCATCGCTGTGGCTGATCCCAGTCTCGTTCTGCTAAGCGACGAACTGCCTCTGTTGCTGGGCAAAAAGCTGGCCATTAAAGTCGCCACCGCTCGCCAGATTGGCGATCTCCTCAAGCGCACCGAGCAGTCCCAGCGCGTCCTCGAGCAAGCCACCGAGGCCTTCACGCTCCAGGTTTCCAAGGACGAAGAAGAGAGCGAAGAGACCATCTCAGGCGACCGCCTGACGCGCGACACCACCGTCAGCCCGGTAGTCCGCCTCGTGGAAACGATTATCTTTACCGCTCTCGAGCGCCGCGCCAGTGACATCCACATCGAAGCGCGCGACACCGAAGTCGCCGTCAAGTACCGCATTGACGGCGTTCTTCAGCACGCCATGCAGCCCATCGCGAAAGAGTGGCACTCTACAGTTCTCTCGCGCATCAAGGTTCTCAGCGATTTGGACATTGCCGAACGCCGCGTTCCGCAGGACGGCCGTTTCCGCGTGAAGTACAAAGGCCGCTTCATCGATTTGCGCGTCTCCATCATGCCCGCAAGCCATGGCGAGGATGCCGTTCTCCGCGTGCTCGACAAGGAGACACTCTCGGAAAAATTCTCAAAGCTTAGCCTCGACGTCGTTGGATTCTCCGATGTCGAAGTAAAACGCTTCCGGCGTTACATTCAGGAGCCGTACGGCATGGTGCTCGTCACCGGCCCCACCGGCTCCGGCAAAACCACCACGCTCTACGCCGCCATCAACGAAATCAAGACGGACGAAGATAAAATCGTCACCATCGAAGACCCCGTCGAGTATCAGCTCAAGGGCATTACGCAGATTCCCGTTAACGAAAAAAAGGGTCTCACCTTTGCCCGCGGATTGCGTTCCATTCTGCGTCACGACCCCGACAAAATCATGGTCGGCGAAATCCGCGACCAGGAAACCGCGCAAATCGCCATTCAATCCGCGCTGACCGGCCACTTGGTTTTCACCACGGTCCACGCCAACAACGTCACCGACGTCATCGGCCGCTTTATTAACATGGGCGTCGAGCCGTACAATTTCGTTTCCGCCCTCAATTGCATCATGGCGCAGCGTCTGGTCCGCGTCGTTTGCCCGAATTGCAAACGAGAGAAAAAATTCACCGATGCGGAGCTCAAGGAAGCCGGCCTCGATCCAGCGACGTGGTCTACCGCAAAGCTTTACGAAGGCGCCGGCTGCCTGGAATGTTCCGGAACGGGCTTCCATGGACGTACCGCGATCTGCGAACTGCTGGACTTGACGGACCGCATCCGCGAAATGATTGTGGATCGCCGTCCGACTTCGGAAATCAAGCGTATGGCTCGCGAAGAGGGCATGATCACGCTCCGCGAAAGCGGCTTGGCCAAAATTCGTGCAGGCCTGACCACCGTCAAAGAAATCAACAAGGTGACTTTCGTTGAGTAGCGCAGCCACAATCCGGCAGGGAATTTACAAGAACGAGTTCGTTCGGCGTATAACACGTTGGCTCGATGCTACTCCGCATCCGCCGCTGGCTATTGAAATCGGCTTGGATCGCGTCTCGGGCGCTCGTTGGACCAGAAATGGTGGCCTCGGAGACTTCGCCGTCGCAGAACTTCCGGCTGGCGCGCTTCTACCGTCGGCTGTCGAAGCAAATGTCGTCAATGCCGCTGCCCTCAAAAGCGCCATGACCGACGTATCCTCCCGCCTGCGCGCGAAAGACGAGAGCGTTGCCCTGATTTTGCCGGACCCTGTTATTCGTGTCTTCGTGCAGCATTTCGACGACTTTCCCCGCTCAAAGGAAGAAGCCGATCCGATGTTGCGTTGGAAGCTCAAGAAGAGCGTCCCTTTTGAAGTCGACGAAACGCTCATTTCCTACATGCGGCAGTCGCCTCGCGAAGAAGGCGTGGACGTGGTTACTGCGCTTGCCCGCTTGCGCATCATTCGCGAGTACGAGTCTCTTGCAGAAGCCGAAGGCCTGCATCCCGGCGTAGTGCTGAGCTCCTCGCTCGCCGCTATTGCGCTTTTGGAAGAGCACCGCCCCACCCTCCTTGCACGTGTCTCAGGCAGCGCTTTGACGACTGCCATTGTTCGCGAGGGTGTGCTTTGCGGCTACCGCTGCACGGAATTACCGGCCTGGGGCGCCGCACTGACGCCGCACATGCTGCTCGAGGATATTTATCCCGTCGCCGCCTATTATCAGGACACTTGGCAGGAGGGCATTCAGTCGGTTCGCGTTGCGGGTCTCGGAGTGCGTTTGCCGGAGTTTGTGCCACCGCTCGAAGAAGAGTTTCACTGTGAGGTTCGATCGCTGCTCCAGGGGGCTGTGTCCGAGGGTCGCATTCCCCCGGATGCGCGCCAGCTTGCCGATAGAGAACTCGACGGCCTGGTCGGCTGGATGATGCATCGTGGCTAAGTTAATTCGCAGAGTAAGGAAGGATCGAAAGAAAGCATGAGGGTTCGGCTAAATCTCGCGACAAAGCCTCTGGAAGCGCACCGGAAGTTCGTCGCTGCTTCGGGTCTTGTGGGAGCTGTCGCGTTCCTGATTTTCCTGGGCTTGGGCTGGCACGTCTATCTTGCCCGTAAGGCGAACGCGGAGATGCGCGCCAGGACGGAGAAGATTCACCAGGAAATCTCCAATCTCGCGCAAAAGAGAGCCTCTCTAGAACTGTTTTTTCATCTCGACGAAAATGCCAAGCTGCATGACCGCGCCGCGTTCATCAACAATCTCATCGACGCTCGCAGCTTCAACTGGACCAAGATGTTTATGGACCTGGAAGAGGTTCTTCCCGCGGGCGTGCGCGTCGTCAGCATCGAGCCCAAACAGGAAAAAGGCCACGTTGAAGTTAAATTTACTATTGGCGCCACCAGTAATGAAGCCAAAGTAAAGTTCATCAAAGCTCTGGAAGACTCCAAGACTTTTTCGCACGTCCAGCTGGTTAACACACGCCTCAGCACAACGGCGACGGGCGGCGACCCCATCTTGGTCGAATTGATTGCGGAGTATTCGAGGACGTAATGCATCGGGACTTTACACTGCAAAAACGCGCTATTCTTCTTGTCGTCGGTCTTTTTGTTGCCGCGGACCTCGGACTTGCTATCTACAGCTGGCAGCTGGCTTCGGCGCCGCGCACGCCTGAAAAAGAGTTCAACGAGCAATATCTGAAACTCAAGCTCCTCAATGGCGACATTAAGTCTGCCGAGGCGATCAAAGAGAAAATGCCGGCTACTCGGCTGGACTGCGAAAAGTTCGAACAGCATTCGCTTCCGCCGGAAGGCATTGGCACCTCTTCCGTCATTGCGGAACTCGACGACATCGCGAAAAAGTCCGGTCTTCAGATTGTGACCCTCAGTAATAAGTCAAAGGAACTCTCGAACCGCGGAATGACCGAATTGACCATCGATGCCGCCGTGAACGGGGACTATGGCAGCGTCGTCCGTTTTCTCAATGGTTTGCAGCGTTCTGAGAGTTTCTACATTGTGGACGGTCTGGCGCTGGCCACCGAAGCACAAAACCAGACGGGCTTGGGGCCCATTCGCGTTGGGATTCACTTAAGAACGTATTTTCGGTTAGCGGCATGAAACAGAAAAACCAGATCATCGTCCTTGTTGTGTTGGTAGTTGTCGCGGGGCTCGTTTGGGCCTTCGAATGGAACAAGGAAACGCCTGCCGTTCAAACCGCCAACTCCATTCAGAACTACCAGGTTTTGGCCGAGGAAGACCCGCAAATTCACTGGGACGTGCTGAAGGGTGCCCAGGCTACGGAATACAAGAGCAACGGCCGCAATCCTTTCAGCGTCATCGCGCCTCCGACTCCCAAGGAGATACAGGACCAGAAGGATAAAGCCGCGGCAACAGCGAACCAACCGCCGGTGCTGCCTCCAACACCACCGCCGCCCACGGTGGCCAAGTTGCCGCCAAACCTGAAATTCTTCGGCTATGGCAATGTCCCCATAGGCTCTACCCGGCGCGCTTTCTTTAGCGACGGCGAGGATGTTTACATCGTGCTCGAAGGAGAAACCCTCCTCGGCCGTTACCGCATTCTGAAAATCGGCAATACCAATGTCGAGTTTCAGGAGATCACCAGCGGGCTTCCGGGAACCGCGCCCCTCGACGAGCAGGCTGTCTCAGCAGCGGCAGCAGCAGCGCCATCTCCATGAAATACCATTCTGCATTTTCGAGGGCCAGGCGAAATCAGGGCGGCTACGCCTTGCTCCTGGTCGTCTTTTTCATCACGCTGCTTGTGGTTTCCACGGTAGCCGTCGCCCCGCGCGTTTTGACCGAAGGCAAACGCCAGCGGGAACAGGAAATGATTTGGCGCGGCAAACAATACACTCGCGGCATCAAGCTCTATTACCGCAAGCTCGGGCGTTTCCCGAACTCCATCGATGACTTAACCAAACCCAAAGTCGGCAACCTTCGATTCATGCGCCAGGCTTATACCGACCCAATGAACAAGGACGATGGCGCCTGGCGCTTGATTTACGTTGGCCCAGCGGGCCAGCTCATCGGTAGCCTTAAGCCGCCGCAGACTCCTTTCACCATGCCCAATGCTGGGGGGCTGCAAGGGGCGGCGGGCGCTCCCGCTGCGGGCGGTTTGGGGACTTCTTCAACCAGCCAGACGGGTGGATTTTCGCTGGGCAGTACCACCCAGGCCCCCGGCGCGCCCGGAGCAACCGGAACCCCTCCTGGAACTGCTGGCACCGCCACGGGAACGGATTCAGGTCAACCGGCGGCAGCCCCGGGCACAGTAGGCGGTTCGACGGACCCGTCGCAAATCCCCACCGGAGATACGCCCACCATCATGGGAGGCAATATCATCGGCGTGGGTAGCAAGATCAACCAGAGCTCCATCATCGTCTACGAAACGGCGACGAACTACCGCCTCTTCGAGTTTGTCTGGGATCCTTCGAAGGACATGGGCCTGACCGGCGGCGCCGGATCTATGATAGGAGCGCCCGCTGGCGGAATACCTGGCGGTGGAACATCCCCAGGCTCTCTCGGTGGCTTTGGACAGAACCCCGCAGGTGGCACACCGAGCGGCACGACCCCTCCGCCAACTCCTCCCACCACCCCGCCAACTTCTACCCCGCAGCAGTAGCACGCCCTTTCTCGAGGATCCGCACGTTCTCTGGGAATTGTGGAGTCCGGCAGTCCTAGTCCCTCTTTTGAGAATTACTCCAAAATTCTGTTGGCCTCGTGGTTCTGGCGGTCATCGTATAATCACCCGCCGCCATGGGCCCGGCTGGTTATTTCGCGCATCCCTCAAGAGGCGCAAAAACAAAGAGGTGGACTATGAAAGAAATGGACAAGGTAGGGTATGGGTTTCTTGTCGCGCAGGTCGGTGCAAGAATCTTTGCCGTATCGAACGCAGTGAAGGGAACAAATCTCACCATCGAGAGTGGGATTGAAAAGGCCAAGCTATTACTCAGCAAAATCACAGCACACCCCTGTCACCCGACCTATCTCCCTGCAGTCCTCGAAGTCGCCGGGATGTATTGGGCAGTGAAAGCAACCGGCGACTCCGCAAAGGATATTGATGATGCAGTCTCGAAAGCCGTAAAACTGGTCCAGTGCTAGACTACACTTCTGCCAGAACGCTCCAACGGGAAGCACGTCCGATTTAAAGTCGATCTTTCGCAAGGCGAGGTGAGAAAATGCGTCGATATCACCACATCGGAATTCCTACCAACGAACCGCGGCAGGGAGAGCGCTACCTCAAACACCTGAAAACGTTCATCGTCGGGCACGAAAACAGCGAGTTCGGTGTGGAATGGATGCGGTTCGAACCGGAAGCAGCCGTTCCCGACTTGGTGAGACACGTGCCCCATGTAGCTTTTGAAGTGAATGATCTGGCTTCCGAGTTGGTGGGGCGAGAAATCCTGATCGCGCCGAACAGCCCGTCGAACGGAGTGCGCGTGGCATTCGTGGTGGAGAATGGAGCACCGATTGAACTGATGGAGTTCACGGACCCCCATCATCCTGCTCGGCGTCGGTACGACTCCTGACGGCCCGTTCTCTTAATTGGGTTGACCTGCAAGCGAATTGACTGCGCCAGGGCCGGAATTTTCGGCCGCTGGTTGTGATTTTTTTTTAGCGCGGGTCTCTGACAAAAGGTTCGGTGTACCGGCGACGGAAGCGCTGTTGGAAGCCTGAGCTTTGCTTTTCTCGTAGGCCTTCTTCACTCGCCGCACATACGAAACCGTCTCCTTGTAAGGCGGCACACTTCCATACAGCTGAACCTTTTCCGGTCCGGCATTGTAAGCGGCAAGCGCCAGTACGAGGTCGTTGTTATACCGTTGCAGCAGATCGCGCAAGTAATGTGTTCCAGCGTCAATGTTCTCTTGCGGATCGAAAATATTGTGTACCCCAAAGCGAGCCGCCGTCTCCGGCAGGAGCTGCATCAGCCCGCACGCATTGCGTTTTGAAACTGCTTTGGGATCGAAGTTCGATTCCGCGGCAATTACGCTGGAGATAAGTTCCGCGTCCACGTGGTAACGAACTGCCACCGCTTTCACAATCTCTAGAAACGGTGCAGTCGCAGGTGGCGCCGCAGGAAACGAAGCAAACATATCTTCCGGATCTATGCTGAGGACTTCCGCCGCCGGAACCTCCACAAATCCACCCGCGAGTTGCAAACGGTATTTTTCGGCCACCAATTGATATCCGGTTACGTGCAGGCGCTGCCCGCTTCGCAAATTAATATATTCCGCGCGCGAAGCAGGTGCCGCAACGAATACCAGCGCAACGAACAGCGCATTCGAAAACACCGTTCGAATCACACGCATGGAGCCGCCTCGCGCAGCGCAAAATACTCGATGGCCGCCGCCACGCCGCCTTGATCATTGCTCGCTGTTTCGTGCCATCCGAAATTCTTCAGCTCTGCCACGCCATTTCCCATCACGACGGGAATACCGGCGAACGTCAGCATTTCAAGATCATTGTGATTGTCGCCGATGGCCAGCACTTCTTCTCGCGCCACACCTCGCAACGCAGCCCATTCAGCCAGCGAGGACCCCTTCGAGCAATTCGGGTTGACAACATCAATCATTGAAAAATTCCGAGCCTCGTAAACCGTCGCTGCAACTGCGTATTCCGCCGCAAACGAAGCACCGCGCAGCGTTGCTTCCGCCTCGCGCATGCCCGCAACAGCTCCGCTCAACATCACCTGCAGCGGATCTTCTGTAAGGCAGCTTTCCAAGGGACTAGCCACTCCAATGAACTCGCGATTCCGGGTGTAATAGGCCGTGCGAATCGGGTCGTCCGAATTCATTGATTCGAGAACAATCTGATTTTCCAGCGGCCGGTCAAAAATAACGGCAGCGCAATCCCGCCACGGCTGCGTTAGCTCCAGCACCCGCCCAGCGGTCTCTCGCGGGAGCATGTGCCGTACGTGCGTCTTCCCGTCGTTCGTTCGAATAACCGCTCCATTGCTCACAATCATCGTCAGCGGCGCATCAATCTTCCGCGCCACGGGCATCGCAAACTCGTATCGCCGCCCCGTCACCAGAGCGACCTCGATTCCACGCCTCGCAGCCTCGGCAATAGCCGCGCGGTTCGCCTCAGGAAGCTCCCATCGGCTATCCAGCAGCGTCCCGTCAATATCCAGCGCAATGAGGCGCACGCCCATCCTTCAATTGTACCGTGAATGGGTGATGCATGTGTAAATGCCAGCCGTCGCCTGCCGCCAAAGAATAGCCGCAAACAAAGGTAAGTTTGAGCCCCGCATGAGCCAAAAAAGCCGCTGTGATAAACTTCCCGCGATGCCTACTCAAACGAATGTCGTTTCAAACGCTGCCTCCAACGCTGCTTCAGGCTTTGCCTCCAACTTCGTTTCTAACGTCATAGAACTGGAATGCTCTGCCTGCGCTAAAAAGTACGACGCAAGCGTCGAGCAGCATCTCTGCACCTGTGGGAAGCCGCTGTATGCCAAGTACGACCTTAAGGTCGCGGCTGCTACCCTGACTCTCGAAAACCTCAAATCCCGCCCCAACACGCTCTGGCGCTACGCCGAAGTCCTCCCAAACGACCCACCGGTCTCGCTCGGGGAAGGAATGACAGCCCTGATTCCAGCGAAGCGCCTGGGCGAAAGGCTCGGTGTATGTAACCTATTGGTGAAAGACGAAGGTCTGAACCCGACGGGATCGTTTAAGGCGCGCGGCATGACCGCAGCCGTTTCTCGCGCTAAACAACTAGGCGCAAAGGCTTTAGCCGCGCCCACGGCCGGTAACGCCGGAGGCGCCCTGGCCGCCTATGCGGCCGCAGCAGGCCTTCCAGCCGTCATTGTGATGCCTTCGGACACGCCTTCCGCTAACCTCATGGAATGCCAGGCGTTCGCTGCTAAAGTCATAAAAATAAACGGCTTAATCTCCGATTGCGGCAGATACGTCTCGCAGCACAAGGACGCCGAAGGCTGGTACGACGTCTCGACCCTCAAGGAGCCGTACCGCGTCGAGGGCAAGAAGACCATGGGTTACGAACTTTGGGAGCAGCTTGGCGGAAAGCTCCCGGATGTGATTCTCTATCCCACGGGAGGCGGCGTCGGCCTGATCGGAATGTGCAAGGCGTTTGACGAGATGCAGGAGATGGGCTGGATTGGCGATGAGCGGCCGCGTATGGTTGCGGTGCAGGCCGAGGGTTGCGCACCGATTGTCAGGGCGTGGGAGTCAGACAAAACGTCTTCCGAGTTTTTTCAGGATGCGGCGACTTTGGCTTCCGGGCTGCGCGTGCCTGGGCCGCTTGGCGATTTTCTGATTTTGCGGATGCTCCGGCAGACTCGCGGGACGGCTTTGACGGTTACGGACGACGAGATGCTGCAGGCGGGCAGGGAATTGGCTTCGCAGGAAGGGATTTTTGCTGCGCCAGAGGGCGCGGCTACGGTGTCCGCCACGCGCAAACTGGCAGCTTCCGGTTGGATTAAACCGCACGAGACCGTGGTGCTGTTCAACACGGGGACCGGTTACAAGTATTCCGAGGCTTGGCAGCGTGCCTTGCAGGGATGATTCTGGGTCATGACCACACACCGAATTTATTACGATGACGCGTTCGAGCGCGAATTTGATGCGCGCGTTGTGCATTGCGATTTGCTGCCACCCGATTTGAATTCGGGAATTACTTCGCAGGCGCTCGGACTCATTCTGGACCGCACTGCTTTTTATCCTAGTTCGGGAGGGCAGCCGCACGATTTGGGAAAAATCGGCGACGCAAATGTGCTCGATGTGCGCGACGAGGGCGACGACATTATTCACGTCGTGGACCGACGTCCGGAAACGCCGGACGTCCTTGCCTGCATCAATTGGACGCGCCGCTTCGATCACATGCAACAACACACCGGACAGCATTTGCTCTCCGCGATGTTTCAGGAACGGTTCGGCAGGCCAACCGTTTCGTTTCACTTGGGAGCGGATGTTTCCAGCATTGATTTGCGCGGTCCGGAACCGACCGATGAAGTTCTGGAAGGAGCGGAACGCTCGGCCAATCAGGTTATCTTTGAGGACCGGCCTGTCACGGTTCGCTACGGCACGGCGGAAGATTTGGCCAAGCTCGGAGTGCGCAAAGAGGTGGAACGGAAGGGAATTCTGCGGGCCATTGAAATCGAGCGGGTGGATCTGCAGCCTTGCGGCGGAACGCATGTAAGGAGCACCGGACAAATTGGGACACTCCTCGTGCGGCGCTGCACAAAAATGCGGCAGGACTGGCGCGTGGAATTTGTTTGCGGGGTGCGCGCGGAACGGGCCGCGCGGCAGGATTTTCTGCGCATCCGTGCGGCAGCCGAAAAATTAAGTTGCGCGCCGGAAGAAGTCGTCGTTTCGGCGGAGCGCACTCTCTCCGAGCGTGACTCTAACTTCAAGAATGCAAAGGCGGCACTCCAGCTTCTTGCGGATGCCGAAGCAGGCCTGGCGATTCCGGCTACGCCGGCTTCCACAAACGGACTGCGCATTATTTCGCGAGTTCTTGTAGGCATTCCGGCCGAATTCCTGGCCCTGTTCGCGACGGCTCTCGCCAAATTTGAAAAGACCATTGCTCTCCTTGCGCGAGCGGAGGATGGAAACATTATTTTTGCGCAGCATGCCAGTTCGGGAATGGACATGAACGCACTCCTTAGGCTGACGCTGGAAAAAGTGGGTGGCAAAGGCGGAGGCCCGCGCGATTTTGCCCGCGGCCGCCTGGAAGACGCCGGGAAAGCCGAAGCAGCGCTCGCCGTCGCGCGGGAGGCGCTCGGCGTGTAGTGAGGCTAGAACCGTTGGGGGCCGATCCATGCGGATTCTCACGAGAATATTTCTAATACTGGTAGTTGGCACATTACTGGATTATGTGCACGGCGGAGGCTTTGCCGTTCCGCAAGCGCAAGCGCCAGAAATTACATCTTCGCCCCTAAATGGGAACTGGAACATAGCGGGCGATCGAAGTAAAGAACAGTACCCGCTGGTGTCCATGTTCCTGCAAGTCGAGGGAACACACGCTATTGCTGCAGGACATGTCGAGGTGCGATGCCCGGACGATCCTCGAAACGGAGAAGGCGCGCAAGGCGCGTCCACGAGGGGCGAGATTGCGCCCGACGGAAGTTTCGCAATAAAGCACGACCATGCGGTGGCCACTCTAAAGTGGGAAATTCGAGGCCATGTTCCTCCCGAGGGCGCGACAACCTGGAGCGGAGAATACACGTTGAAAGTTGATGCCGGGCGGAAATGTTCGGCGTTTGAGCAGACGAAGTCCTTTACGGCCACACGTCTGCCAAAACTAGAGGGCAAATATTCAGGTTCGTTGCATGACTCAGGAGGCTCAGAGTCGAAATTCACGATTACGGTTACACAGGGGGATGTCGTCGCTCGCAGCTTAAAGACCGGCGCCGTTCACTACGATCTCCCGCTTGTTGGGAAGGTGCAGGTCAAGGATTGTTCCTGTTTCTCAAGAGGGGCGGCTGATCCTGTGACTTACAGCACGCACGGTTCGATCCCTAGTCCACGGAGCGAGCTCAGGGGAGATTACGTGACCCTGAAATTCACAATGGACGACGAATCAGAACTCGATCTCAACGCGAATTTTGCGGATCCGGGTGAATCGGCCATTCACGTGTTTGGTGGCAACGTCATTGGCGGGAAATGCGCTCACCGGGCTTTTCAGGGGACACTGAAGAAGCAGCGATAGCCACTCATTGCTTGCGACCTAGTTTTTTTGGACCAAGGGCGATCTGAGCGGTACTCATTAAAAGAGGCGGGTGCGGACGCGATCGGGGATGTGTTGGAGATCGATCAGCGTTAAGAAGTCGATCGTTTTGAAAGCACGGTCTATGGCCGGGGGGCCGCAGAGGCGGGCGGAGACGTCCAGGTAAGCGCGGAAGAGGCGCGGCATTTTTGGTGGGATGGCGGGTGCAGAGGCATCGCTTTTGCGGCAGCAAACTTCCGGCTTTGGGTCGGTCCGCAGCGGTGGCGCGATTAAGTATTTTTCCTTTAGCGATTCGTAGAGAAGCATGCCTTCGTTTTCGTCCTGGGAACTCAACGAACTGCAGCCCAGAAGATAACGCGCGCCGCAGCTTGTGGCGTATTTGGCGATACCTTTCCAGAGCATGTGCAGCACGGCCGTATTGCGGTATTCGGTGTGGACACAGGCTCTGCCAAGTTCGAGGACTTCCGCGCGAATGCTTTCATAGGGCGTGAAATCGAAAAATTGCTCGCTGTAGTAGCCAAGATTGCCTTTGGCGCGGAAGCCGCTCTGCATACGGTAGGTTCCCACCAGCTTGTCCGCGGTCGTATCGCGAACCATCAGATGATCAAAAATGTAATCGTAACGGTCGCGATCGAGGCCGTCCCGGCTGGAAGCGTCCAGCCCCTCGCCAAGTTCGCAATTAAAGACCAAATAACGCAGGCGCTGGCATTCGATCAGCTCTTCCAGGCTTTGGACCACGCCGACGCTGAACTGAGTTGTGGAGGCAAGCGGATTCTCGCAGTTGTGCTCGAGAACGGCTGTTTTGTACATGGTGACAGTGTGGAACGCAGTAAATTACAGGAATGTTGCAGTCGCATGATTTGCGCATTTCATGCGTGTAACGGCTAACACAGCGTAAACTTGACGCTCACGCGGGCGCAACGTAAGCAATCAGGGCTTCGAAAACTCACAAATTTTGGGAAACTTGGTGGACGTGACAGGGTTCGAACCTGCGACCTCGTCGTTGCGAACGACGCGCTCTCCCAGCTGAGCTACACGCCCACGGAACAACTCTAAAATTCTAACATACAGTGGCGCTTACATCGATTCGTGGGATCATCCGACCACACTTGCTCACTGAATTCATTGCAAGGTATCGGTTGAAATTTGTGCTATCTGCGCGGCATCGACCAGTGGAAAGGCCAAAAGCCCCAGCAACGCTAAGTAAGAAACAGACCTAACATTTTACGGCTGATCGGGTGTCCCGCCAGTACGCTGCGCCACGATCTTGCGCACATTCTGATAAAGAGCCCGCGCTTGCGGAATGGCTTCGACAGCTTTCTGCACCTGCGGATCGGCTTCCAGCTCAACCTTCAGCCCTTCCTGCACGCCGAAGTTGGAGACGAATATTTCCTGCTTGATCTTGCGCTTCACCCAGTCCAGATTCTCGGACAGGTCCGGTTCCGTATAGCGCACATTGTGCTTGGTCAGAAATTCGCGCAGTGACTTCATCACGTTGTCGTCCACCGTGAAATCCTTCGTGATGGTCGGCTTGCTGCCCATGTAATAGCGGGTGAATCCTCCCACGCCGCCTTCCAGCGGGTAGAACACGTCGGACCGGAACATGCTCTCCTGGAAGTGGTTGTACTTCGGGGTGGGCACTACGATGTCCGGAGTGATGCCGCCGCCTCCCGTCACCTGCCGGCCGCTGTCCGTCAGTTTCACTTCCGTCGGATGCTCGGGAACTTTGCGTTCGTAGTGATATTCGTAAAGCGAAATGGATTTGTAATCTCGTTGAATCAAGCGTCCGCTCGGCGTGTAGTAGCGCGCGGTAGTCAAAGCCAGGCCGGTGTTTTCGCTCAGTGGCTGAACCGTTTGCACCAGGCCCTTGCCAAACGTTGTCTCTCCAACAATCAGCCCACGGTCATGATCCTGCACTGCGCCGGAAACAATCTCCGTCGCAGAGGCCGAATTTCCATTCACCAGAATCACCAGCGGCGTCGTCATGCCTTGATTCCCGCGCAACGCGACGTACGGCCGATTGGGTGAGGAACGTCCATGATGCGAGACGATGAGCTGACCCTTATCCAGGAACATGTCGCTCACGGCGACCGCCTCGTTCAACAATCCGCCAGGATTCCCGCGCATATCCAGGATCAGTCCATCGAGGTTCCCGGCATCCAACTGTTTCAGCGAATCGTAAATTTCCCGGTCGGTGGTCTCATTGAAGCCAGACAGCTTGATGTAGCCCACGCCCGGCTTGAGCATGAACGCAATGTCCACCGAGTGCCGGGGAATTTCATCGCGCGTAACCGTGAAAACCAGTGGCTCGTTGTAGCCTTCCCGGGCAACGGTAATCTTAACCACCGTCCCTTTAGGGCCTTTCAGCAGGTCAGCAACGTCCGGTGTGGTCAGTCCCTCCGCTGATTTGTCATCAATCTTTACGATCACGTCGCCCGGTCGAATGCCCGCGTTGAAGGCCGGAGCGCCAACATAAGGCTGCATGACCACCGTGCGGCTTTCGCGCGGCGCAACCACCATTCCGACGCCGTAATACTTGCCGCGCTGATCTTCGCGAAGCAACGCAAACTGCCGTGCATCAAAAAAATTGGAGTGAGGATCCAGGACGCGCAGCATCCCGGGGATTGCGCCCTGGTAGACCGCCTTATCTATGTCTACGGGCTCGGCGTAGTTCGCCTGGACCACGTCCAGCACATTAGTGAACTGCCGGATGGCGGCATGCTCGTCCTCAGCGGTCGAAGTCGTTGCCCGGACGTTTGGCCCATAAACAGCCCCAAGTACCGCGGAAACCACGATTACGGCTACGACGAGTACCAACCCACGGCGTTCGGATTTCATCCTTACCTCTCGGGACCGCTCAACTAAAATTATACCCCAAACTGCGGTTTGACACAGTAAGACGCCCTTTCTATGATGCCAACAGGCCGTCCGACGGCCAAACTACCGCCATGCTAAGCATGACCCATATGATCGTGCTGTTTATCGTGGTCCTGGTTGTTTTCGGGCCGCACAAGCTGCCCGAACTTGCCAAGGGCCTCGGCAAACTGATGGCGGAGTTTCGCAAAGCCTCCACCGACTTCAAAAGCGCCTTCGAGCAGGAAATGCGCGACATCGAGCGCCAGGCCCTGCAAGCCGAGCGCAAGAAAGCTGCGGAAGCGGCTGCCGCAGCCGCCGTTGCCGCAAGCACGGCAACAGGCACCGTCCAGGCGGCTACCCTCGGTACACCGGAAGGAGCGGAAACTCCGGTACTTAACTTAGACGCGGATACACGCGCTACGGAAGCCCTGACCGTGACCCCGGTTGCCGAATCAGTCGCCCGTGTCGATGGGGAGAACGTGCCGCCGCAGGGAACCGCGGAAGCATCTGGCACCGAGGCGCATACGGCCGAGGCGCCAGCCGCCCCAGCATCCGATACCCCCGCGCATGCCGTACCTGTTTCCGACCATGCGCAAGATCCCTCTCATGACCAACAGCAGCCAGCCTGACGCCGCCATCGTCGCATCAACGGAAGAGCCCGGCGGGCAGATGACGTTTTTCGAGCATCTGGTCGAACTGCGCAAGCGCATCATCAATTCGCTCGCCTCCATCGTGATCGGCTCAGCCATCGGCTGGGTGATTGCCCCGCATTTCGTCAACGTAATGGTCAAGCCCATGGTCAAGGCTCTGGCCAATGCCCATCTCAACCCCCAGCTTGTTTACTCTCACCCCGCAGGCTACGTCACGCTTCTCATCACCTGCAGCATTTATATCGGCATCGTCATCGCCTCTCCTTGGGTTCTTTTCCAAATCTGGCAGTTTGTCGCTCCCGCGCTTTATAGGCACGAGCGCAGCGCCATTACCGGTTTTCTGTTCTCCACCGTGTTTCTGTTTCTCGGGGGAATTGCCTTTGGCTATTTTGTTTCCTTGCCCTATGTCTTGCGGTTCCTGATCAGTTTCCAGGGCCCGGTCGTGCCGCTCATTAATATTGACGAGTACTTCGATCTGATTCTTTTGGTCCTTCTCGGGCTTGGCCTGGTTTTTGAACTGCCCGTCCTCATTTTCTTCCTTACGCTTTTCAGAATCGTCACACCCCAGTTCCTGATAAAAAATTTCCGTTATGCACTGTTGGTGATTACCATTCTCGCTGCGGTTTTGACTCCATCGCCCGACGCTCTGACGATGCTTGTATTCATGTCAGTCCTGGTCGCTCTTTACTTTGTTGGAGTGGCCGTTTCTTGGGTTGTGGTCCGTAATCGTGATCGCCGCGAGGCCGCCGCGGAGGCACGTTAGATGAATCTTGCTGCGCGTAACATCGCTATTTGGTCCGCCTTAGGAGCCGCGGGAGCACTGCTCGCCCTCGCTGGCTGCAAAGCCAAAGCCGACGGCGGCCAGCCCGTGAACCCCGCGCCGTTCATGAGCAGTCTCACTACCGCTCCCCCGCCCGCCGCCGACGAGGCTCCGTCTCCCGACAAAACCGGCGGTTTTGACGGCAAGCGCGCCTACGATGCCGTCGCCAAACAAGTCTCTTTCGGCCCTCGTCCAGCCGGCTCGCCGGCCCTGGCGAAAACACAGGACTATCTCCTCAGCGAACTAAAAAGCTACGGCTGCACCACGGACATCGATTCCTTCAGCTCGGACACGCCTGCCGGCCGCATTGCAATGAAAAATATCCTCGTAAAAATCCCTGGTGAAAAGTCCGGGATCATTCTGCTGGCAACACACTACGACACCAAACGCCTCGACAATTTCGTCGGCGCCGACGACGGCGGCTCCTCCACAGGCGTCATGCTCGAACTAGCCCGCCTCCTTTGCTCGCAACACGGCCGCTATGCCGTCTGGATCGCATTCTTCGACGGCGAAGAAGCCGTTCGCGAACAGTGGGAAGATCCCGACAATTGCTACGGCAGCCGCGAAATGGCTGCCCGCTTCGCTGCCAGCGGCGACCTTACAAAAATCAAGGCGTTCCTGCTAGCCGATCTTGTCGGCACGCGCACGCCCCACTTCAAGCGCGAAGAAAATTCAACGAAATGGCTCGTGGATGTCGTCTGGGGCGTCGCCAAAAAACTCGGTTATGGAAATGTCTTTCTCGATCAATCTTCCCCCATCGAAGACGATCACCTGTCGTTCACGAAGCGCCACGTCCCCTCGGTCGACGTCATCGACCTGGACAACGGCCCAAACGGCGACGTCTACTACTGGCACACCCCCCAAGACACGCTCGACAAAATCAGCCCCAAAACGCTTGCCATCGTCGGCCACGTTTTCGTAGAAAGCGTCAAACAACTCCAATCCAAATGATTATGGAGTGCGGGAGCTTGCTCCCGCTTTTGCGCACCATGACCGGGCGCAACCCGCACAACTCTGTGCTAAATTAAATTTGCCCCAAAAGAACATTCCAGCGAATGGAAAAAAAGCGCATTCTCGTGAACTCGTCCGCAGGAAGCTACGTCATCGTTTGCGGCGCGGGCGTTCTTGAAAACGCCGCCTCGGAAATTCGCAAACTCGGATCGTTTTCCGGCGTTCATTTGGTTTCCTCGCCGAAAGTCTGGCGCGTCGCGGGGAAGAAAGTCCTCAAGCATTTATCGACTAAAGCAAAAGCCCCGGTCAAAATGCATTTGATGAACGACGCCGAATCCGCAAAAAATCTCAACACCGCGGAAAAACTCTGCCGCTCCCTCGTTCGCTCCGGAATCGATCGCCACTCCCTGATTATCGCCGTCGGCGGCGGAGTCGTTGGCGATGTAGCAGGCTTCGTCGCATCCGCCTGTCTTCGAGGCGTAGCCCTCGTTCAGATTCCGACCACGCTGATCGCGCAAGTGGACAGCGCCGTAGGTGGCAAAACCGGCGTCAACCTCCCGGAAGGCAAAAACCTGGTAGGCACCTTCTATCCCGCCCGCTTGGTCCTCGTAGATTCGACCGTCCTAAGAACGCTCCCAGACCGCCAGTACCGCGGCGGCCTTGCCGAAGTCATTAAATACGGTGTGATCGCCGATACAGAACTCTTCGCTTGGCTCGAGAAGAATTTTGACGCCGTCCTTCGCCGCGATCCTGCCATGCTTTCCCACATTATTGCGCGTTCCCTTGAAATCAAAGCGCGAGTTGTCAGCCGCGACGAGCGCGAATCCGGCCTCCGCGAAATCCTCAATTTCGGCCACACCTTCGGTCACGCTCTGGAAACCATCACGAACTATCGCGTCTACCAGCACGGCGAAGCCGTAGCTTGGGGCATGATGACCGCGGCTCTTCTCGGTCACGAGCTCCGCCTTACGCCCGCCGATGAGGTGTCCCGCATCGTCTCTCTGGTCCGCCGCCTGAGCCCGCTGCCACCGTGGCCCAAAGTTCCGCCAAAAAAGTTGATTGCCTTAATGCATTCCGACAAAAAAGCCCGCGCCGGCAAGCTCCGCTTCGTCTTGGCTCCGCGCATAGGCAAAGCCCATTCTCACGACGATGTGCCCGCGGATATTCTCGAACGTGTCCTCCACTTCGCCCCCCACTTCATCAACCCAGAAACGCCGCAACCAAAAGGCAACCGCCATGTCTAACGCGGCCCCGCCCGTAAAAGGCACACTTCCCGAAGGCGCTACTACAGAAGCCGACGCCTCGCGCAAAGTCCGCGAAATGTTCTCGCAAATCGCCCCGCGCTACGATTTTCTAAATCATTTCCTGTCCGTGGAAATTGACCGCATCTGGCGCAAGCGCACCGCACGCCAGCTCTGCCCGATTCTCCAGCGCTCCGAAGCAATCGTGCTCGATCTCTGTTGCGGCACGGGTGACCTTTCCCTCTCGCTAGCCAGGGAAGGGAAGGCGCGCATCTTCGGCGCGGACTTCGCGCATCCCATGCTCGTTCGCGCCAAACAAAAAAGCGAGGCGCAAGCCGCCGCCTCATCCAACGGCGCCCAGCGCATGCTGCCATTCCTCGAAGCTGACGCCCTCCGCCTGCCCTTCGCGGACAACTCCTTCGACCTGGTCACCACCGCCTTCGGCTTCCGCAATCTCTCCAACTATGAAGCCGGCCTTCGCGAAATCCGACGGGTCCTCAAGCCCGGAGGCACAATTGCCATCCTGGAATTCACGGAACCGCCAGACACTCTTTCCGGCAAGCTCTATCGCGTTTATTTCCGCGAAATCCTCTCCCGTGTCGGCGGCCTGATCTCCGGCAACTACGCGGCCTACACCTACCTTCCCAAATCCGTCTCCCGTTTCTTCCTCCCGACAGAACTAGCCGCCCTCATGACGCAAGTCGGCTACGTGTCAGTAGATTTCCGTACCTGGACCTTTGGCACTGTGGCCTTGCACACCGCCACCCGCTGACCCAAGCCAAGTTGTGTCAGCGAGCCCGGCGGCGGCGAAGCCTTCCCTGCTTTTTCGTTTACGAATTGTATTGACAATATCGTCACGACACGATATTGTATGAACGTTAAGTACTGCGCCGCGCCACCGAGCGAGGCTTTTTTCTTGCCATGGCCCTGAATTTTAATGGGCGCACTACCCGCCCAACTGCCTCTCCAGAACGACAAACTCCAGATCACTTCGTTTCGGCGTTCCATAACGATTGTCATCGTACGGGAAAGGACGAGTTTCGCCCGTTCGCCGATAGCCTCTGCGTTCGTACCAGGCGATGAGTGAAACGCGAACATTGACGACCGTCATTTCAATCGTCCGCGCTCCTTGTATTGCGGCATACGCTTCAGCAGCCTCAAGAAGCCTTCGTCCGAACCCTGCGTTTTGCAAAGCAGGACTTACCGTGAGTGCCCCCAGATACCACCTGTCAGGCCATGACGCCCGCAGACTTACACATCCCAGCAGGGCCGATGTCACATCATCTTTCGCAAGCAGGTAAAGCGCGCCCCCGGCAATTTCTTCACGGAGCAGGGGTTCACTGGTGCGCTCACCAGCTATGTAGTCGCCCTCAATACTCCAGCCTTCTGTGCCCCGAAAAGCGGCGTTCATGAGGGCAATGATAGCCGGGAAATCGGTCTCCTTTGCTGGTTGAAGGGGAACGGTCATGTATCCCACAGTCTAAGGCAGGGAGGCCAGGCGGACCAGGGTTGCGCTTCAGGCGGATACGTCTTTGGATTGGGACATTTTGGGATAGGCGATTGGACACGGCCAAGGTCATTCTTCCAACCCCGCGCTCCGCAACTTGGCCAGCAGAGTCTTTGGCGACACTCCCAACTTCTCCGAGGCGCGCGTCTTGTTCCATTTGCACTCGCGCAAGGTGCTTTCCAGCAGCACGCGCTCAATATGTCCAATCGCGCGGCCGGTCACTTCCTCCAGAGTCCCTTCCCACTGGAATTGCTCCGGTAGCATCCCGGCCGGCAATCGGGCGGTGTCTGGTTTCGTTGCCGGAAGCTGAAGCCCATCGGCGGTAATGCTCAGTCCATCGGTCAGAATCACCGCGCGTTCCATGGTGTTCTGCAACTCGCGCACATTTCCTGGCCAGCGATAGTGCAGCAATCGCTCCCGCGCTTCCGCGGAAAGTTCCAGCCCCGGCTTTTTGAATTCGCGGCTGAATTTTTCCAAAAAGTGTTCCGCTAGCAGCAGCGTATCGTTGCCGCGCTCGCGCAAAGGAGGAACGGTCATCGGCACAGCCGAAATACGGAAATAAAGATCCTCGCGGAACAACTTCTCTTCGGCCAGTTTCTGCAAATTCCGATTCGTAGCCACCACAATGCGCACATCCACTTCCACGGTCTGCGTCCCGCCGACGCGATCAAATCGGCGCTCTTCCAGTACGCGCAGCAGCTTCGCCTGTATCGCCAAAGGCAATTCGCCAATCTCATCCAAAAACAAAGTTCCGCGATGCGCCAAATCCAGTTTTCCGACCTTGCGCGCGCCGGCGCCGGTAAACGCCCCGCGCTCGTGCCCAAACAACTCGTTCTCCACCAGACCTTCCGGAATCGCCGCGCAATTCAGCGCCACAAAGGGTTGCTCGCGCCGCTGGGAAAGATGATGAATCGCCCGGGCAAACAATTCCTTGCCCGTGCCGCTTTCGCCCAGGAGCAGGACGGTCGAATCCGTCGCCGCCACGCGCTGTATCTGCGTGCTGATTTCGCGAATCGCCTCGTGCTCGCCCACGATCCGCGGAAATCCGTACCGGGCCGTGTACTCCTCGCGCAGCAGCAAATTCTCTCGTTGCATCTCCTGCTGCCGGGTCGCGCGCTGCACCAGCAATTTCAAATGGTCTAAATCCACGGGCTTCTGAAGAAAGTCAAACGCACCTTCCTTCATGGCCGAAACAGCTTCTTCGACCGATCCGTACGCCGTCAGCAAAAGCACGGGAATCGTAGCGTCGGCCGACTTCGACTCGCGCAACACCTCAAGCCCGGATGCTCCCGGCATTTTCAAGTCCGTGATCACCATCAAATAGCGCCGCGCCCGCACCTTCTGAATCGCGGTAGTGCCATCGGGCGCCTCTTCAACAGCATAGCCCGCGCGCTCCAAGGCCTTGCGCAGCATCGCGCGCAGTTCGTTCTTATCTTCGACAAGGAGAAGAGGTTCCATCTATTAACGTTTCTACCACGAATGCTATTGCGTTCCGGGAACATCGGCACACACATGTGCGGAGAAGGGAAGCAAGCCGGGCGAGAACGCTTGCCGGGCGCTAGCGTACCGGGAAGCTGAAAATGGCGTTAATTCGTCCTACCGTGCCCACCCTGGATCGCCGCCCGACTTGCGCAGCTCATCTTCCAGATCTGCAAGCTGCTGCTTCAGGTTAGCGATATCCTGCTTTTTTGCTTCGATTTTGGCGTTCTTGTCGTTGATGTCCTTGCGCGTATTCTGCTCGACCAGCGCTTTTTGGGGGTCGTTGTAATACTGCAACTGCGCTTTATCTGCCTCGCGCTGCAAAATGTCGAGTTCTTTTTCGGCCGTTGCAATTTTGTCGCGCTGATCCGCGAAGCGCTTCCGCCATGTTTTTTCGGCGTCCGCGCCCGTTGCAGAACCCGCTCCAGCGGATCCCGCGCCTTGCGCATCGGCCGGCGCACCAGCCGCTCCGCTGGGTGCCTGCCCATTTGTATCTCCGCCCTTAGCCGAATCGCTCGGGGCCGGATCCGGCGTTCGGGGCTTAATGTCATCGTCGGTATAGACTTTCTTCGGTTTCGGCGCGGCCTTTTGCTGTTCACGCGCTTTGCGCGCCGCATCTGCAACGGGATCGTCAGCCTGTTGCTGCGGAGGATTCTGCTGCTGTTGCTGAGCAAATACGGGAATTGCTGCCAGGCACAATCCCGTCAAAAGCATCGAAGACTTCATCCAATAGTTGACACGCATACAATGCCGCCTTTCGGGGGGCGAGCTGGATCGATTCCCCCGCCTACTGCTTAGATGCTGTCCTTCTTCAATTCTACCGCTTCTGGGACGCTCCGGCACGCCGGTAACGTAACAATAAAGGCAGCCCCGCCCTCCGGCCGGTTGCGGGCTTCCACTCGCCCACCGTGTTGCACGATGATCTTCTGCACCACCGCAAGACCCAGCCCGGTGCCCTTTGCCTTTGTCGTGAAAAATGGCCGGAAAAGCTTAGGCAAGTTGCCCGGCGTGATCCCTGCGCCGTTATCGAAAATGGTGATGCGTTGCGTGTATGTTTCTTCATGCCGGGCCACTTCGCCGCGGAGAAGCACCCGCCCGCCGTTGGCCGACCCAACGCTCGCTTCCGCCGCATTCCGAGCCAGGTTCAGCAGCGCTTGCCGCAGCAGTCCCTCGTCGCCGGCCACGCTGCCGATCGGCCCTTCATAACGAATGCGAATTTGCGGCATGGCCTCGGCCACCTCCGCAACGACGCGCTCAACGACGCCTTCCAGTGCCACCGGCTCGCTGGAAATTTCCAGCGGCCGCGCATACTTCAAAAATTCCGTCACGACGTGCGTGATGTTGCGGGTCTGCTCCAGAATTCTCTCAGCCGAATCCGCTACCTCTCCCGTAACTGTCTCCGCGCTGATCATCTGCGCGTACCCGGAAATCGTCGCCAGTGCATTCTTGAATTCGTGGGCGATCCCGGCGGAAAGCTCGCCAAGCGCCGCCAGGTTTTCCTTCAGCTGCACCTGCTGCTGCAGCGCCGCCAGCTCCGTTAGATCCGTAATCAGGCAAATCGCCCCGTTAATCTTCTCGGTGCCTTTGCGAATCGGCGAAATGGTCACGCCCAGCAGCCGCGAATCGCCGCTCGGTTCCTCGTGCTTCACCTGCTCGCGCCGGAAAATGCTGCCTTTCGCCAGGCACTCGCCGATCAGCCGCGTCAGCTCGGATTTTTCGCCCAGCACTTCGCTGTATCGCCGGAATCCAAGCCCGCGAATGCCCAGCACCTGTTCCGCAGCGGGATTCGCGCTGGATATATTACCCAGAGCGTTGACCACTACCAGCCCCGCCGGCATGTTGCGTGTGACTTCTTCGCTGAGCCGCTCCGTATGTTCCGCGCGTTCACGCTCAATTTTATGCAGGCGTTCGAGTTCTTTCTCCTGGTCGCGAAGCTGGCGGATAACCCCCTGCATGGACGCCGCCATGAATGCCGAAGTATTTTCCGATCGAGGAGTTGGCGCCACAATCGCTTCGCTGTGTGAATCGCGCGTGCTCTGGAAAAATTTGCGCAGCAGAAACAGTACAATGCCCACCACGACCAGGATGCCCACGGCCGTTCCGATAGCGATTTCCCAGACGCGTTGTGTGGTTTCGGCTTGGAATGCGGCGAAGGTCATAGCCTGAATCGGCCTCGCATCGAAAAGAATCTCAGCGCAACCGCGGCCCCAGATCGATTGAGTAAGACGAGAACACAAACACGACAATGAGCGCGGCAATCCCCAGAAAGGTCCCCAGCGGCAAATGGTACTGGCTGGCGATGAACCATCGAATCCGGTTCACTTCGCCGAGCCCGCGGCGGCTGGCCCGCACCGCAAGCTGTCGCCCGGTCCCAGTTAGATACATGGTCGCGATGACGAGAAGGCCGATGAAGCTTCCGAGTAGCGCTCCGAACAGCAAGGTGAAAAATGCGCCTCGGACCCCGAGAAACGCCCCGACCATGGCCATCATCTTCACATCGCCCAAACCCATGCCTTCGCGGCCGCGCACGAGCTTGTAAAGCGCGGCAAAACCCCAAAGCGGGAGGCTCCCAAATGCCGCTCCCAAAATTCCTTCGAGCAGGCCCATCAACCACGCCGGGGGCACCCAGTGAAAGAGCTTCAGGCAAAGGAAAAATGCGGTTCCGTCATTCGGCTGCACGACGGAAGAAAAAACTAAACCGGCAGCCAATCCAGGCCAGGTTACGACGTCAGGAAGCAGCCGCACGCGAAGGTCGGTCACCGTCAGAATCATGATGAGGCAAAGGAAGAACAGCCATTTCACGGCAGCCTGGGTGATTCCAAACTCCAGATTGCAGGCCACGAATAGGAGCCCCGTGAGTAACTCCACCAGGGGATACATCGGAGAAATTGGCAGCGCGCAATTACGGCATTTTCCTCGCAGCCAAAGCCATGCAAATACTGGCACATTGTCGTAGGCCTTGATCGGCGCCAGGCATCGCGGGCAGCGTGACCCCGGCGACACAATGGACAAATCTTCCGGAATGCGCGTGATACACACATTCAAGAAGCTCCCAATCACAATCCCAAATAAAAAAAAGAAAATGATGATCACGGTGTGGCCGGCCGCTGTGCGCCCGTACTTAGTACTCTCCCACACCTATCTAACGGCCTCAACAAACGCCCCGCCCTAGCGTGCCCCATCCCTAACGTTTTCTGCCCTCTTCTCTGTGCCTTCCGTTCTGCTCTCTCTACTTTCTGCGCGCTCTCTGTCCTGTTTTCCGGGTTTTTTCTTCGAGCTTTCGCCTGTAAACTGCTAACGGTCGACTTTCTTATCCCATGCACTGGCTTGAACGCAGAATCCGCCGCTACGAGCATCGCCGTTGGACCACCGACGATAACCGTCGCGTCCAACCCTTTCATTGGGGGCTTGAGCATATCGGCGGCGACCCAAATGCGTCCGATCCTGCCGCCTTCGTCCGCGAATACGCCAAGAACGCCATCGAAAACAGCAGAGAATGGTTTGCTACAACGCCTGCTGATGACTACAAGCTCGACTCCGACGACATTCTAACTTTCAGCAGTTCTATCGAGTCTCCCTGGCCCGAAAACAACACGGTCCACGCCCGTATGTGGCCTGCCCGCCGTGATCGTAAGCCGCCCTTCAAAGCTCGCCCAGGTTCGGCAGTTCTTGTCCTCCCCAACTGGAACGCGAAATGGCACGGCCAGGACGGCCTTTGCGACTGGGTGTCCCGGTTTGGCATTGCCGCGCTCAAGATGTCCATGCCTTACCACAACCGGCGCATGGTTAAAGGGCACGAACGCGCCGACCAGATCTGCGGCCCTAATATCGGATTGACGCTTCAGGCTAATCGTCAGGCTGTCCACGATGCTCGCCGTTGCCTTCGCTGGCTCGAGCAGCAGGGCTACACCCGCATCGGCATACTCGGCACAAGCCTTGGGTCTTCTGTTGGTTACATCACGCTGATGCACGATGCCGCCGTGAAAGCAGGCGGCTTCTTCCACTTTTCCACTTACTACGCCGACGTCGTTAGCCAGGGCATGACCACGAACCACGTTTGGGAGGGCCTTCGAAGCCACGTTTCGGTCGACGAACTGCGAGACTACTGGGCACCCATCAGCCCTATCCCCTACGTCGAGCGCGGCTTAGGTGCGGACCGCAAGTCCTTCCTTGTCTACGGGAAGTACGACCCCACCATGCTCCCCGAACTCAGCCGCCAGATGTTGGATTCCCTGCGCCGCCATGGCGCGAATCCGCGTAGCATGGCGCTGCACTGTGGGCACTACTCGCTGGAGTTGGCGCCTTTTAGCTATATCGCCGGCTACCGCATGCTCTCTTTCCTGCGCTCCGCCTTGGCACAGTGACATTGCTGGTTTCAGCACGAAGTTCGCGTTACACTGATTTCGTGTTACACTGAGTTTGTGTCATGAAAACCAAGCTCCGCAACATTACGATTGCTCTCGAAGAAGATGTCGCTCGATGGGTTCGCGTGGAAGCTGCCACGCACGACACCAGTGTTTCCCGCCTGCTTGCGAACATTTTGAAAGAACGCATGGCGGAGTCTGGGAATGGGAAGGCTGCAGAGAGCGCGCCGGCGAACAAAGCGGTCTCGAAATCCGAGGGGCAGTATTTGTCTCCCGACGAAATGCGCGTCCTTAGCCCCGAGAACGCGGCCAAACTAGCCGACATCCGTGCGATCACTTCACGCATCGCTGCCCTCGATAAAGGGCCTTTCCGTGATCACGCCGAAATGCTGTACGACGAGCATGGTCTTCCCAAGTGATTATTGACAGGTCGGCTTTCATCGCCCTGGCCCTTCACGAACCGGGGTTTGAAGTTTTCGATAAGGCTCTTGTTGACGCGACATCGCGCAAGATGTCGGCCCCTACGTTTGTCGAAATATACATCGTTCTGCAAGCAAGGACGGGCGCGGAGGGCATTCTTCTTTGGGAATCCATGTTGCACGTTTCGGGAATCGTTATCGAGTCCTTCACAGAGGAGCACGCTTTGATCGCTCGTCAGGCCTTTGCCAATTATGGCACGGGGCGTCATCCGGCTGGGTTGAATTTCGGTGACTGCTTTTCTTACGCGTTGGCGAAAGCAACCGGCGAGCCTCTTCTTTTCAAGGGCGACGATTTCCGTAAGACCGATATCGTCCCAGCCATTTCTTGAATCTTGAAATAGAGTCCTGTTCGGTTGTGACCCGCGCAGCACTGCGTGGTGCTGTCTCTAGTATCATCCATTCATGCAGACGCTGATTGTTGAGGCTTTTGGGCCGCTTGCTGGAGCGCTGATTCTTCTAGTGGCCATACTTGGCGTGCGACACTTTTTGCATCAGATGCGCAGCCGACAGACTCCGGAACAACGACAAGCGGCACGGGATTCGTTTCGGAGCCGGCTTGTGCATCCCAAGGCGGCGGAGGTGGAACAGGGAATTGGAGCGCTTTTGCCGCAGCGGCTTCTTGCACTCTATGACGATCACCAGACCATACTTAGCGAGCAAATCGAGATTCGTATACCGCCTTCTGAGCGTACCGACGACGGCGGCTTTGGCAATCTGAAAGGTCAGGGTGCTGAAGAAGAGAAGGAAGCTGCCGAATGGATTGCGGCGTTTTTGCCGCTCGATCGGGAGAGCCAGAAATTTACCGTGGATTTGCATGCACTGGGATTGGGCAAAGGCTTTTGTTTCGCTACCGATGGCTCCGGTAATTTCTACTGGACTCCTGCAAAGGAAACACGCGAGGCAGACGCGCCGGTCTTTTTTGTTTGTGTTGACCCGCAGGGCAACGTGCAAGTTGCGAGTTCGCTGAGCGCGTTTCTGTCCTGGCCGCGGACGATCAATGGGCCTGAAGCGGAACCGCCAGCTTGACGTACTTCGCTCGCTCAATTCAAAAATGAAGTTTCCGTCTGGCAGAACGACCTGTCCTCGCCGCCAGTGCATTGTTAATCAAAAGTACCATTGGGCTGCGCCATCTTGCTCGATAACCTGAATTCATGCCGTAACCCTCTCAGGGAGAGCATTATGCGAAACGGGCTCATTCTTACTACGGTGAGTGCGTTCTGCCTGATTTGGTGTCCCGCGGCTTTTGCGCAGGATTCCGGGCAAAACTCCTCGCAACCGGCTTCCAGGGCTGCTCCTCAAACTGGTTCAGCGAAAGATAAACAGCAGCAGCCCGTTGCTGATGCGTCTGAGCAGCCTTTGTCTCTGGCGGAATTGGCACGGCAGGCCCGCGCGAAGAAGCAAGCCGACGCCAATCCGGCCAGTCCATCCGATACGAAGGCAGCCGCCAAGTCCGTCAAACTGCTCGACGACGACAATATGCCGCGGGGTTATTACGCAGGGGACGCACCCTCTGGCGATCATTCGGCGCACTCGGGTTCCGGTGTTCCAGGGTCGCGATCGGGGGATTCGCCGGAAGCTCAGTATCGCGGCAAAGTTGTGCTGTTGGATTTTTGGGCTTCGTGGTGCGGACCATGCCGCAGCGCTCTGCCCAACCTGAAGCGACTTCAAGCCGTCTACGGCGGCGATTTTGTGGTCGTCAGCATCAGCGAAGATGACGACGAATCCGAATGGCGAGCCTTTGTTTCGAGTCACCAAATGACATGGCCACAACGGCTGGATTCGAATCGGGCCCTTCAGAAACAGTTCGGCGTCAACGGTTTGCCGACCTATGTCCTGATTGGCCGCGACGGCTCGGTACTCCAAAAGATCGTGGGGGAACAGATCGCTGAATCTCTGCCGGAGCGTATCGGACCTGCGCTCAGATCAGCTTTGGCAGCGAAGCCGTAAGGTTGGTATGGAAGAAAAAGCCTTTACGCACAGGACCGCAGAGACAGCGAGTTCGCAGAGCCGGAGTTTCAATGCAACACGGCGGAAAACGCGTCGGCTGCCACTAGCTCCGAAACCGCTTCGATCTCCGCAGCCAGAGGCCGATCCTGAGTTATCATCCCCGATTTCGCGCGAACAGAATCGTAAGCCTTTTTCGCCAGCGTTCCCGTCTGAAGCGGCGCGAGAAGGTCGATTCCCTGACAAGCACACAAGAACTCAATCGCGACAATGCGGCGCAAGTTGTGAAGCATTTTTTCCAGGCGCCGCGCGCCGCTCATTCCCATGGAGACGTAGTCCTCTTGGTTTCCGGATGTGGAAATGGAATCGATGGAATGGGGTGTGGCGAGGGTTTTATTCTCACTTGTCAAAGCGGCAGCGGTAACCTGCGCGATCATGAAACCGGAGTTGAGGCCCGGTTCGGGCGTCAGAAAAGCGGGCAGCATGCTGGTCAACGGATTGGTCATCTGCTCGATGCGGCGCTCGCTGATGCCGCCGAGTGTGGCTAACGCTACCGCGACCTGATCCGCAGCCATGGCGAGCGGCTGGCCATGAAAATTTCCGCCGCTGATGATGTCGCCGCCGCCTTCTTTTACAAAGACGAGCGGGTTGTCCGTCGCGCTGTTCAATTCCACGGCGGCCATTTCGCGCGCCTGCGCCAGGGAATCGCGCACGGCTCCATGAACCTGGGGTGTGCAGCGGACGCTATAGGCATCCTGCACGCGAGGGTCTTTTTCCGGCGAACGATGAGACTCGCGAATAGTGCTGCCTTCGTTGAGATGGGCAAGATTACGGCCCGTTGTGGCAGCACCGGGATAAGCGCGGGCATGCATTACGCGTGCGTCAAATGCGCCAGGGCTACCACGTAACGCGTCGAGCGAGAGAGCGGCGGCAACATCGGCGGAGTTGGTGAGAACGTCGGCGTCGTGAAGCGCGAGACTTAGCAGGGCGAGCATCCCCTGAGTGCCGTTCAGGAGCGACAGACCTTCTTTTGCTTCGAGCGAGACAGGATGGATTCCTGCGCGACGCATAGCCTCGCGGCCATCCAGGAATGCACCTTTGAAAGCCGCGCTGCCTTCTCCTATGATCACCTGCGCCAGATGTGCGAGCGGCGCGAGGTCCCCGGAAGCGCCGACCGATCCCTGCGAAGGAATAACGGGATGTACTTTGGCATTCAGCATCGCGCAGAGCGTCTCCACAATCAGTGGCCGGATGCCGCTCAGACCCTTGGCGAGCGCGTTTGCACGCAGCAGCATCATTGCGCGCGTTTCCGCTTCGCTGAGCGGCGCGCCAACTCCGCAACAATGCGAGCGCACGAGATTTATCTGCAGGGTGCGGACTTGCTCCGCTGAAATACGCACGGAGGCGAGTTTGCCGAAGCCGGTGTTAATGCCGTAGGCCGTTTCTCCGGAAGCTACAAGTCGATCCACGACGGCGCGGGAGGCGTTCATCCTCCCGATCGCTTGAGCGGAGAGGCTCACGGGCTCGCCGCGCAGGGCCACGTCATACAGCTGCGCAAACGTCAGATCGTTGCCTGTGAGAGAAATGGTCATGCCTCGCTCCGATCGGGCGACTGCGTAGCGACAGATTTGAATATGCTGAGATATTTGTGCGGCAGCGATTTCGCCTTGCCATTGCTCCCACAAATGATGTGCGTTGTTCCGCCGGTGGCGAGCAGCTTGCCGTCGGCGACACGAAATACTTCATAGGAAAATTTTATAATGCGATTTCGGGATTCCTCGATGCGCGTGCGGATGCGCAGCACTTCGTCGTAGCGCGCCGACGATTGATAGCGGCAATGCGCGTCGGCGACGACGATGTGGCAGTCGTCCTCGATTTCCATGAGCTTGTACTCAATGCCGAGGGCGCGGATCAGCTCGACGCGGCCGACCTCGAACCAGACAAAATAGTTCGCGTGATAAACCACGCCCATCTGGTCGGTTTCGGCGTAGCGCACCCGTACGGTGGCGTCGTGATATTCGATCATTCTCATGTCTTGAAGTTAGGAAGCTCGATGCACTCCCGTGGATTATTCCACGTCCGTGCTCCAAACGGGTTTGCGTTTTTCGAGAAAGGAGGCGAGGCCTTCCTTGAAGTCCGCGGTGCAGCGAATGCGGGCATTTTCGAGGATGGCGCGTTCGAGGTCTTCGTCAACGCTTGCCGCGGCTGCGGAAGTGAGCAAACGCTTCGCGCGCGTCAGGCTTACCGGGCTGGCGGCAATGAGGACGTCCGCCAGCTCGCGGGATCGTTCCATCAAACGCTCGTGCGGCACGATTTCCGTGATGAGGCCAAGATTGAGGGCTTCCGCCGCTTCCACGAGGCGCCCAGTTAAAAGGAGGTTCCGCGCTTGCTTGTCGCCGATTTGGCGCGTCAGAAAAACGGAAACGATGGCGGGCAGAAATCCGATTTTTACCTCGGTGTAGCCGAACTTCGCTTCGGGAACGGCCAGCGTGAAATCGCAAAGCGTGGCTAGGCCGCAGCCGCCAGCAAGGGCGGCGCCGTTCACAGCGGCGATGAGCGGCTTTGAAAAACTCCAGATGCGGCGAAACATTTTGGCCATGCGGCGAGAGTCTTCCATGTTGTCGGCGGAGGATTGGGAAGCGATTGCGGAGAGCATTTCCAGATCCATGCCCGCACAGAAGCTTTTTCCGGCGCCGGTGATGATGGCTACCCGCGCGCGGCTGGTCTCGATGGCGTCGAGGGCGGATTGAATTTCGCTGACCATGCGCTGGGATATGGCGTTGCGCTTTTCGGGACGATTGAAGGTCAGCGTCGCGAGTTGGCCGGAAAATTCAAGGGTCAACGTTTCAAACATGCTTGGCGGGTCTCCTGCCGCCGGAATGATTCTAATTCACAAGCGGGGCGTGTGCATACCTTGCGCGGATGTCGTTGGCCATTTCAAGGACGGTCTGGAGGCTCGCGGAATCGATGCCAGGGTCGGCGCCGGCTTTTTTCAGGGCGGCCAGGACGTCTTCCGTGGCGATATTGCCGACGAGATTGTCTCCGGCGAAAGGACAGCCGCCGAGTCCGGTAAGGGCGCTGTCGAAGCGACGGCAGCCGGCTTCGTAGGCGGCGAGGATTTTTGCTTCGGCCTCTTCGGGTCGGCTGTGGAGATGGACGCCGAGTTCAAGGCCGGCAATTTCGTCTTTCACCTGGCGATAGAGATCGCCGACAAGTTCCGGGGAGGCTGTGCCGACAGTGTCGGCGAGGGAAACAGTGCGCACGCGGATGCCTTTGAGCCATTCGAGCGTGTCCGTGACGATTTCCGGGCCCCACGGTTCGTCGTAGGGGTTGCCGAAGGCCATCGAGATGTAAACGACGAGATCTTTCTTGGCCGTGAGAGTTTCTTTGCGGAGTTTTTCGACGAGGAGGCGGGATTCGTTCTTCGTCATGTTGGCGTTCGCGCGGCGGAAATAGGCTGAAATGGAATACGGGTACCCGATCGTCGTAACGCCCGGTGTTGCAAGCGCACGTTCAAGACCTTTTTCATTTACCACGATGCCGATGATGTCGGGCCGCTCAATGTCGCCGGGAAGGGTAGCGTTGAGTTTGGACATTACATCTTCGCTGTCCGCCATTTGCTTCACGTGCTTTGGCGAAACAAAGCTGACGGCGTCGATGTGATTGAATCCGGCAAGGACGAGCTGTTTCAGGTATTCGGCCTTGTATTCCGTGGGAATAAGGTCCGGCAGTCCTTGCCACGCATCGCGCGGACATTCAACGATTGTTGTAGTGTTTTCCATCATTCCTCATGGTGCGAAGGGATCCCGAATAAATTGGACCGAATACCACCAAGCGCTCGCCACCATGGCGATGATCACCCACGAGCTGATTAGGAAGCCGCCCGTGATGCGCCGACGAATGGACGCTACCAGCGCTGTCACAATCGCGGCAACTAATCCGAGGGCGGCGGGGAAGAACGCCAATCCTGCCAAAAACCACAGGGGCCCGCGATCCAGCGCCACTTTGGTGTAAATGATACAAACAATGCCGGCCATCGCGGGCAAAAGCAGGACGACAACGGCAAGAACCACGTTGCTGCCGATGGCCGCAAATCTATTTTCGCTGGAGCCCATTATGTCTGGAGCACTCCGGTTTTGAACTCGCGGATGTCGGGATTTAGCGCGGCGGCTTCTAGCGCGCTGATGAGCGCGTCGCGCGTGTGGGCGGGATCGATGATGGCGTCAACCCACAGGCGGGCCGCAGCGTAACGTGGGTCGGTTTGATGTTCGTAGGTAGCTTTGACGGTGGCGAGCATTTCTTTGCGGGCTTTTTCGTCGACTTTTTTGCCTTCGCGTTCAAGTTGTTTGAGCTTGATTTCTGCTAGCGTATTGGCGGCGGCGTCGCCGCTCATCACCGCGAATTTTGCCGTGGGCCAGGCGAACATGAAGCGCGGGTCGTACGCTTTGCCGCACATAGCGTAGTTTCCGGCGCCAAAGCTGCCCCCGCAAATTACGGAAATTTTTGGCACAACGCTGTTGGCGACAGCGTTGACCATTTTTGCGCCGGCGCGGATGATGCCACTCCACTCGGCATCTTTGCCGACCATGAAGCCGTTTACGTCGTGCAGAAAAATGAGTGGGATGCGGTTCTGGTTGCAGTCGAGGATGAAGCGAGCGGCTTTTTCCGCGGACTCGGTGTAAATCACGCCACCAAATTCCATGCGCTTTTGGTCGGACCCACGCGCTTGCGTTTGTACGTGTTTTTTTTGATTCGCGACGATGCCGACGGCCCAGCCCCCAATGCGTGCGTAACCGCACAGGAGCGTCTCTCCGTATTCCGCGCGATATTCTTCGAACTCGCTGGCATCCACGACGCGCGCGATAATCTCGCGCATGTCATATTGCTTCGCCGGATTGTCCGAAAAAAGTCCGTAGATTTCGTCACCCGGATAAAGCGGTTCGCGCGAGGCAACGTGGCTAAAAAGAGTGGGATTCGCCGCGCCCATTTTATCCACCAGTGCGCGAATCCTCGCGAGGCATGCGTCGTCGTCCGGCTCGCGAAAATCTACGGTGCCGCTGATCTGCGAATGCATTTTAGCGCCGCCCAAATCTTCCGCAGACGTTACCTGCCCAATCGCGGCCTGAACGAGTGCGGGGCCTGCCAAGAATAATCCCGAGCCCTCGGTCATCAAGATGTGGTCGCACATCAGCGGCAAATACGCGCCGCCGGCGACGCACATGCCCATGATAGCGGCGAGCTGCGGGATGCCCATCGCGGACATCACCGCGTTGTTGCGAAACACGCGGCCGAAATCATCCGTGTCGGGAAAAACATCTTCCTGCAGTGGTAAGAAGACTCCTGCGGAGTCGACCAGGTAAATGGTGGGAATGTGATTTTCGATGGCAATATTCTGCGCGCGGATGACTTTTTTGGCGGTCATCGGGAAAAACGCGCCGGCCTTCACGGTGGCGTCATTCGCGATAAGCATCATCGTGCGTCCGCAAATTTTGGCAAGCCCCGTAACGGTTCCGGCGGACGGCGCCCCGCCCCATTCTGTGTACATCTCGTATGCTGCGAAGACGCTCAGTTCAAAAAGTTGTGTGCCCGGATCGATCAGCTTCGCGATGCGTTCGCGCGCCGTTAGCCGGCCTTTCTTGTGTTGCGATTCGATCGCTTTCGCGCCGCCGCCCTGGCGAATCTGTTCTTCTTCATTCTTGATTTTCGTGAGGAGATCGATGATGCGACGGTGATTTTTCTCGAAGTCGGGCGACTTCGTACGGACGCTGGTTTTCAGAACGGATGCAGCCACTCACGGACCTCGCGCTGGAAGTATACCTGGGGCGCGCGTGAAGCTCCGTTACGCGCCGAGGGCAACAGTATACGGTCCGCTGTGAAATTCCGCGAGGGAGAGCGCTCCAGGAATTTCGAGAAAGGAGAAGGGGCGCAGTCCGTGCGCCCCCGCGAGGAAATTGCGCCGGGTAATTAGCAGCCTGTGAAGGAAATGAAATCACCCAGTGGATTGGGGAGCTTGGGGGTGAAGGGATCGAAGCCAAAGGACTTCGAGACATCGAAGCCCGCGGCTTTGGCGGCGGTGATGTCGGCGAACGGCGTCAAGGCCGCAAGCGCCTGCTCGATGTGCGTCCAGCAGAGCGTACGCTCGTAGCCATTGTTGTTCGGAGGATCGGCCGGTTCCGCAACGCCCTGTATGCCGGTGATGTTCTGGATAGGGCCGCCGTCTTGTGGGGCGACATCGCCTGCAACGACACGGGCCAGCGTACGATGGTCGCTCTCGATGCCCATGATGCGGGCGGCGGTAACACGCAGGTCGGACGTGCTGAAGTGGCGCACGCCAACGAGATACGCGGCGATGAAGGCGTCTTCGAGCGTGACAAGAACGTTCAGAGTAGTTTGCGCGTCCTCGAACATGTTCTTCGGGTAGAAAAACGATTTGAAGGGCGACGGCTGATCAGTGACCGATTGCTCCAGGAGATAGTGCGACATTTCTTCCTGCCGCGCGGCAACGAGGTAGCCTTGGTCATCGTTCGGCAGACGCGTGAAAAACGGTGAGCCGTCGATGATATTGGTGTAGGTGGTAACCGCGAGCGCTTCCGCGATTTCCGCGGCGAGCAGAATCTTCTGGTCGCGTTCTTTGCAGTCGCGATCGTCATCGTCGTGATCATGATCGTGACCGCGAAGCAAAGTGCTGGTGGCTCGGGACGACGGGCTTCCGAGAGTCAGGAAACCGCCGACTCCGGCGACTCCAATAGCTCCCGCGATACCCGTGCGATGCAGAAAAGCACGACGGCCAGTTTGCTTTTCCTGCGCCGGCGCGATTTGTGTTGGATTGTCTTTCTTTTTGTCGTTCATGAACGCTCCTGTCTGATGTTTTCGCAGGGAAATACACCAGAAGGCAGCAGGCCGGCTGTGCCACCTCGTTGGAACTTCCCCCAGCAAGCTATACGCGGAGAATTGCGAATCGGATTTACATAGCGGGAAATTAATTTAGCCGCGGGTGTTTTTTTCTGCGGAGGGGCGTCGAATATCTTTAGAACCTTTTGAGTAATTTTGCATCATGGGCTCTATCGTCAGGGGAGAATCCCCTGAGAGAATCGGCCGAGTACAGGAAATGCTGTACGACTCGAGAAGCTCTCGGATTCACGCGTTGACGCATGCGGACTGGATGCGTAAAATCGAATTACGGTGCTGCAAGGGCATCGAATCTTTCGCTGGAGGCGCCTGTGAAAAGCTTTTCGAAGATTGTTGCGGGCGGGTTTGTCTCTGGCAAGCACTCGATATAATCGATCTGGCCGCGACAAACTCCCGCTTCACTTTATCCATGCATATATGAATCACCGCGCTTTTGAACGGGCCCAAGTCCGCTTGAAAGTGCAAAGCCGCGCCGCGCTTCTGCAATGCTTTCGAAGCGCTCGCGCATGGCTGCTTGCGAGCAGCGGGAGAATATTTTGAAATGTTTATCCAGGATTTAGGTTGGGATGCATATTTTGAAGCAGCGTGGAACGAACGAGATAACGAAGGACGCGTCCCGGCGCGTGTCACCTCGCAGCAACGTGGGTTGTGGCGCGTAGCTGGAGATTTTGCGGAATGCTGGGCTGAGCCGTCTGGCAGCTTCCGCAAAGAAGCGGAGACGGGCGGCGATTGGCCCGCCGTTGGAGACTGGATCGCGTTGGAAATGATTGCAAGGCAGAAAACCGCGCTCATCCAGTCCGTGTTACCGCGGCGTAGTAAATTTGTGCGTAAGGTCGCAGGTAAGCAGGTCGCGGAGCAAGTCATCGCGGCGAACATCGACCTGGCGCTCATCGTGGCGGCGCTGGACGGAGATTTCAATGTGCGGCGCATCGAACGTTATATCGCGCAGTGTTGGGAATCGGGCGCACGGCCGGTCGTGGTTCTCAATAAAACGGACTCGTGTGCCGAACCTCAAGAGCGCGCCGCGGAGATCGAGGCAATAGCGATGGGTGTGCCGGTTTTTGCACTCAGCGCGAAAACTGGAGAAGGACTGGATGAACTGCGCGCGAGTTTTAAGAAAGGGCAGACCCTTGTCCTTCTCGGTTCATCCGGAGTAGGGAAGTCCACGATGGTGAATTGCTTGTTGCAAGAAGAACGGCAGGTGACGCACGCGGTGAGGGAAAGCGACAGCCGCGGGCGTCACACGACCACTTCGCGGCAACTTTTTCTGCTGCCGTGCGGCGCGATGATCATAGATACGCCAGGCTTGCGCGAACTGCAGCTGTGGAACGCGTCCGAGGGCGTAGCGCTTACATTTGCCGACGTGGATGAACTTGCCTCGCAATGTCGCTTTCGCGATTGCCAACATAAAAATGAGCCAGGTTGCGCAGTGCGTGCATCCATCGAGGCCGGCGAGCTTGACGCTGGCCGTTTGGAAAGCAAGCGCAAGCTGCAGCGAGAACAGGAGTTCCTCGTGCGAAAAATGGATCCCGAAGTTCGTAGTGCGGATAATAAACGTACTAAAATAATAATGCGCAGTGTGCGAGACATGTATAAAAACCGTGACAAAGGTAAGAACTAAACTGACCCATGCGTGAACTGCCCCTGGAATTGGAGCTAGCCCACAGGGTGGAGCTCGCCGAAGCGCAGGCTGCCGTGGAATGCGCGGAAGCTCTCGAGCGATTCCGCCCAGGGAGCGGTGCCGCCGTGCGGCGCGTCGCTGGTGGATTTGCCGTGTATTGCGGAAAGAATTCGCCGATCACGCAGGCCATAGGGATGGGTCTTGAAGGGCCGGTCAGTGCGACGGAATTTGACCGGCTGGAAGAGTTTTACCGCAGTCGTGAGGAAACGGTGCGTGTGGAGACGAGCCCGCTGGCCGATCCTTCGTTCGTCGAGCACTTCGGGCAGCGAGGGTATCGAGTGACGGAATTTTCCAATGTCATGGCGCGGCCGGTGAGCGAGGATGAAACTTGTCCCGAGCCCCCCGAGGGCGTGACCATCGAAAAAGTTGGCAAAGACCAGATTGATCTGTGGACGCAGACGGTTTCGCAGGGATTTGCGGACAAGTTTCCGGTGTCGCAGGAGCTGCTCGAAGTGATGAAGATGTTTGCGTTTGGGCCAAAGACGGAGTGCTATCTGGCGCGCGTGGATGGCAAAATTGCGGGAGGCGGGACGCTCGCGCTGCATGATGGCGTGGCGGGATTGTTTGGAGCCAGCACTCTGCCGGTGGCACGCAAGCGCGGCGTGCAGACGGCGCTGCTACAGAGGCGGCTTGCGCGGGCTTCGCAGGCGGGGAGTGATCTCGCGGTCAGTCTGGCGCAGCCGGGGAGCGTCTCGCAACGGAATATTGTTCGGCAGGGATTCCGGGTGCTATATACGCGCGTGAAATTTGAGCGGAGTTGGTCGTAAAGAGTTGTTCTCGGGATTTCCTGACGGAACTTCTTCGTAAAACTTCCTTGTGAGACCCCTCGGTTCGTGAGACGGACCGGCAATGCCTTTTAACAAGATGAAATTTCGCAGTATCAGCGATCCAGGCGCTTGTGGATGAAGCTTACGATGTCTTGCGTGGAAGTGCCGGGCAGAAAAATTTCCGCGATTCCGGACTGTTTCATGGCTGGAATGTCGGCTTCCGGAATGATGCCGCCGACGAGGACAGTGACGTCGTGCATACCCTTTTCGCGTAATAGGTTCATGAGCAGCGGGCAGATGGTGTTGTGCGCGCCGGAGAGGATCGAAAGGCCGATCACGTCGACGTCTTCCTGAACGGCGGCGGTGGCGATCATCTCGGGGGTTTGGCGCAGGCCGGTGTAGATGACTTCCATGCCAGCGTCACGGAGCGCACGCGCAATAATTTTGGCCCCGCGGTCGTGGCCATCCAAGCCGGGCTTGGCAATCAATACTCGTATTTTCTTCTCAGGCATCAGGCCTTCTATATTCTCTCTTTTTGTTCGGATTGCGTACTTTCGAATCCAGTCGCTGCGCTTATCGAGGTTTCTCCGTCGGACTCTGCGGTGCTCTGCGCCTCTGCGTTATCATTTTCTTTTCCTTTGTAGTGCCAGACGTAACGGCGAATCCCATCCTTGAGAACGGGCCCATTGAAATGGATGAGGAGTCCAATGGGAGATCGCGACAAACGAAGATAAGCAAGCATCACAGTCTCATGGATGGGCGCGATTGCGTCGATAGATTTGATTTCAACGACGACGCGTTTGCCGACCAGGAAATCGAAACGATTCCCGCATTCCAGCTGGAGGTCCTTGTAAACCAGGGGTACGGGCTTTTGTCGCTCATACCGAATGTCCCGTAACGAAAACTCTTTCGCGAGACATTCTTCGTAGACAGCTTCCAGGAGGCCAGGACCGAGTGTGCAATGAATGTCGATCGCGGCTCCTATGACGGCGTGAGTTAGGTCAACGTCTTTCATGAGTCTAAGCAAGCAGAAAAGATAACGCAGGGGGGCAGAGTACGCAAAGGCTCGCGGAGATTCCCTGGCGAGTGCCCAACCTATGAAATAGGGCGGCCAAGACCCTAAGTGACACTTACGTAATGGCGACTTCTTCGTAGGTGCCGAAGACGGCGCGGAGGGCGTCGCAGATCTCACCGACAGTGGCATAGGACTTTACCGCGTCGAGCAGGAAGGGCATTAAGTTGTCTTTGCCTTCTGCTGCCTTGCGCAACGCGCCCAGCCGGCGATCAACTTCTACTTGCGAGCGGTCGGCGCGGAGTTTTGAGAGGCGTGCCGCTTGACGATGTGCGACCGTTTCGTCAATCTGCAAAATCTCGAGCGGTTTTTCTTCCGCGACATAGTCATTGACGCCGACGATGATTTTTTCTTTTTTGTCTACCGCAACCTGATATTTGTAGGAGGCTTCGGCGATTTCGCGTTGTGGGTAGCTGCGCTCAATGGCCGGGACCATGCCGCCCATGGCGTCTATTCTTTCGATGTAGTCCCAAGCGCCACGCTCGACTTCGTTGGTCAGCGCCTCCACGAAGTACGAGCCGCCGAGCGGGTCGACCGTGTTTGTAACGCCCGTTTCGTGCGCGATGATCTGCTGTGTGCGCAACGCGATCGTGGCGGCAAACTCTGTCGGCAGCGCCCAAGCTTCATCCAGAGAATTCGTGTGCAGCGATTGCGTCCCGCCCAGCACTGCCGCCAGCGCTTGAATCGCCGTCCGCACCACGTTGTTATACGGCTGCTGCGCCGTCAGCGAACATCCCGCCGTTTGGGTGTGGAAGCGCAGCGCCCACGAACGGGCGCTCTTTGCGCCGTAGCGCTCGACCATGGCTTTCTGCCAGATGCGGCGTGCGGCGCGGTACTTCGCGATTTCTTCAAAGAAATCACTGTGCGCGTTGAAAAAGAAGGACAGCTGCGGGGCGAACTGATCGATTTCGAGGCCTCGGCGCCGAGCGTACTCCACGTATTCCATGCCGTCGCGCAGCGTAAACGCCAGCTCTTGAATAGCCGTCGAGCCCGCTTCGCGGATGTGATAACCGCTGATGGAAATAGGATTGAATTTGGGTGTGTTTTTTACGGCAAATTCAAATGTATCAATCACCAGCCGCATCGACGGTTCGGGCGGATAGATGTATTCCTTCTGCGCGATGTATTCCTTGAGGATATCGTTCTGCAAAGTTCCCGAGATTTTCTGCAAGTCCGCGCCTTGTTTTTCGGCGACGGCGAGGTACATCGCCCAAATCACGGCCGCGGGCGAATTAATCGTCATGGAAGTCGTTACGTTGGCGAGCGGAATCTTGTCGAAGAGCACTTCCATGTCCGCGAGCGAACTGATGGCCACACCGCATTTGCCGACTTCGCCTTCAGAAAGCGGGTGGTCGGAGTCATAACCCATCAATGTCGGCAAATCGAAAGCTGTGGAGAGGCCTGTTTGTCCCTGCGCGAGCAAATAACGAAAGCGTTCATTGGTGTCTTCGGCGGTGCCGAAACCAGCGAATTGCCGCATGGTCCAGAGGCGTCCGCGGTGCATCGTGGAGTGAATGCCGCGTGTGTAGGGAGGCTCTCCGGGAAAGCCTAAATCGCGGTCGGCATCCCAGCCCGCGAGATCGGCGGGAGTATAGAGGCGCCGAATCGGATGAGCAGAGATCGTTGTAAATTGCGCCTGGCGTTCGGGACTTTTTTCCAAAGTGGGACGAAGCGTATTTTCTTCCCAGGCTTGTTCTTTTTCGGAGGGCCGGCGGGAAGCGGGGGGAGCTTCGGCCGTGGTTACCGATGAAGTGGTTCCCTTGACCTTATCGCTCATGGACTGGCGCTCCCGAGTTACGGGCGTTCGCTTGCCGACCTAAAAGAACGCAGAATTACATGCTATGCGAAAGCTAATGAGCGGGCAAGAGGACGAGAACACTACCTGAGCAAAGAAGAAAAGCGAGCGAGGCCGGAAATGAGCTCACGTGTTCCGTCGTTCACGCGTTCACTCAAAACCGGCCTCCCCCCGAGAACTCAGCGGCCGGTCGGCAAAGACTTGAACAGGTCTTCCACGCCGACAACTTTTCCGTGGAGCGTGCCGGGGATCAGCGTGTCACGGTTGATTTCGCCAGACTTGGCGTCGGCGATGGTGACGTGGTTGACCTCAAGAGTGCGCCCAAGGGCGCGCTCATAGTTCGCTTTGGCTTCCACGAGGTTAGCGAGCGCGCGAAGTTCCGTGGCCTGCGCGGTGATGAGGTCGCGCTGGGTCAAAATCACGTTGTAAACCGTGGAAGCGCCGAGTTGATATTTCTTTTGCTCGGCGTCAAAGGTCTCCTGTTGCAATTGGCGCGCTTTGCTCGCGGCGGCTACTTGCGCGCGGTCTTGTGTGAGTGCGATGTAAGAATTGCGGACGTCCAGAAGCGCAGCGTTCCGCAGTTGCTGCATCTGGGTTTCCATTTGGCGTTGCACGAGCAGAGAGCGGGCGTGCAAGGCCTGGGCCGAGCGGTTGCGAAGAGGAAGAGTTAAGGTCAATTGACCCGCGTATTCGGGAAAGTTGTTGTGAAAAACTTGGCTTTGGGCCGTGCCGAAGCCCTGGTTCTTTTGGCCAAGGACCGCCGTGGTGGTCGCGGGCTCGAAAATTTCGGCTCCATTGAACAATATGGGGACTCCGTTGGCGTCCACGATGGGAGCGCCAGCGACGGTGGTGGTCGCGCCAAGAATGGGTGAATTTCCAGCCAATCCCTGAGACTCATAGAAGCCTGAGGCGGTGAGGGTGGGAAGAAGGCCGTTTTTAGTAGCTTTAACATCGATATCGGCGTTTTTAAGGTTGTAAAATTCTTCCTGAAGCTCGGGACGCTTCGCGAAGGCTTCTTTAATGGCGTCTTCGAACGACGCGGCTTCGACCATCTCCGGTTGTTTGGGAAGATCCGTCGGAATGATTTCCACGTTGATCATATTTGGCGCGAGGGGGTCCTTGGAAATAAAATTTTTCAGGGTCTGTTCGTCGGTAAGCTGAACCGTTTGCGCGAGGATCAGGTTTCCAGTATTGGTTTCCAGCTCGGATTCGGACCTCGTTACGTCGAGCGGGGCGATGCTGCCAATTTCGAGTTGTTTCTTGTCGTCTTCGTAAAGCTTCTGCGAGGCGGCCACGTTCTGTTGATTGACCTTGACGTTCTCCCGTGCGTAAACCAGCTCCCAATAAGCCGTGATGGTGTTGGTGATCGTGGTGATGGCTTGTTGCGCGAAGGCCCAGTTGGCGATTAGCTGAACATTTTGGGCGATGCGGATGTTACGCGTGCCCACCGAGCGGCCGAAGCCATTAAGCAAAGGTTGCGAAATAGAAACCTGCAGGTTGGAACTGACGGAAGGATTGAAGAAGTTGGCGGAAAAGGAGCTGCTTCTGTTACGCGTATTGTCCCAAGCCACGGTGAAGTTTGTTCCCGTTTCGAAAGTCTGTGAATACGAGTCATTGAACTCATTGGAATGAGAAATAATGGCCAAAAGACCGTTTGAGGTCGTCCCCGTACCGGAAATGAGAGGGTTGTTAATTGGCGTGGTGAATTCGCCAACCGAATTCGTGCTCTGAAGAATGGGATCAAAGCTCACAATGTTCAGCGAAAACGCATTAATGGGTGCAGACGAGGAAGAAATCACTGAGACGGACGCGGGAGTGCCAAAACTGGTCTGGCCGGATTTGGCATTGAGAAGCCCGGCGTCGGCGATCCATGGATTGTAGCGCTGGACGGCGATGTCGATGCTGTTTTCGAGGGCCAGTTCAATGGCGTCCTGGAGGTTGATCTCCAGCTTGTTGTCATGGACGAGCTGGTCGAGGCGCGGCGAATTGACCAGGTCGGGAGGAGCAACGTGTTGTGACTCATAGGGGCGAATGATGTTGGGGAAATAGCTTGGCGCGCGCGAGAAATCATACTTCGCCCGGCCGAGCGAAGCGACGGGCGCAATGGTCGCGCCGCTGGCAGTCGTGGTTGGCGGAGGCGCCGGAGTAGCCGGCGGAGTTTGATCCGAGCTCTGCGCAGGAGTCGGCGCGGGGTTCGCCTGAGAATTCTGGGGGCTTTGCGCGAAGACCGGCGAAAGCGTCCCGCCGGCCATCAGGCAAGCCAGGAAAGCGGCAAACAGAGATCGTGCCCAGCGCGCCGCGTTTTTCCTGGTGTCCATACCGAAAATGGACCGCTTCAGGGTCCCCCTGAGTGTCTTCATGATGATCATTACCCTCGAGATTCTGTCCCTTTGGGACGTTTGTATTTTTGACCTACACTTTAAAACGCTGGAACCATGGGTTTTGTTTCATTTGCGGGCGGGATTCGCAGGCGCGCGCAGCGCTAAACCCTGTGCGGTGAGCCAGGAACACAGCCGCTGCAGGTGCCATCCGGATAGTCAGCCCAGCAAAATGAGGCAAGGAAAAACCAGGTTCCAACTTCAGGCAATCAGTCTAGCAAGGGCTTGGAGTTCGGAGAAGGAAGGATTAGCTGAGAGACAACTGCGGATGCAAGGTCAGGATGCAAGGTCAGGGTAAAAGGGAGAGCAAGGCCCCGCTCGCGCGAAGGGAGGGCGGCCTTGCTCGAAACTAGCGCGTGCCGCCGTCCTTGAAGAGGTCCTCTGTTCCAACGACTTTCCCGTGAAGCGTGCCCGGGATAAGAGTTTCGCGCTCGACCGCGCCGGATTTCGCGTCGGCCACGGTGACGTGATTGACCTCCAGGGTACGACCAAGCGCGCGCTCGTAGTTTGCTTTCGCTTCCTCCAGATTAGCGAGAGCGCGGAGCTCCGTGCCCTGCGCGGTAATCAGGTCGCGCTGCATCAGAATCACGTTGTAAACGGTGGATGCTCCCAACTTATATTTTTTTTGCTCGTCGTCAAAGGCGATCTGTTCGAGTTCGCGCGCCTTGCTGGCGGCCTCGACCTGCGCGCGGCCTTGCGTCAGCGCGATGTATGTGTTGCGGACATCAAGAATCGCCGCATTTTTCAATTGCTGGATGGTGGCCTGCTCTTCGCGCTGGTTCAGGATCGCGCGGGCACTATCAGCCTGCGCGGAGCGGTTGCGCAAAGGCAGGTTCAATGTCAATTGGCCTACGTACGATGGAAAACGGTTGTGAAAGATCTGGTTTTGCGCTGTCGTAAAACCCTGCTGACTTGCGCCTGTGACCGTAGGTACGCTAATCGGTTCAAAGACCGGCTCGCCGTTCACGAGGATCGGCATCCCATTTCCATCCACGATGGGCACGCCGCTGCTTAAGTACGTGGGAGTGCCCGTGATGGACGCATTTCCCGCCAATCCAACGGAGCTGTATTCTCCGCTCACCGTAAGCGCCGGCAAAAGCGCATTGCGAGTGGCTTGCATATCAATGTCCGCGTTCTTTAAGTTGTAGACCTGCTGCTGAAGTTCGGGCCGCTTGGCGAAAGCCTCTTTCATGGAATCCTCGAACGATGGATTCTCAATTTCGGCTACGCGTTTTGGTTCGTCTGTTGTAATGATCTCAATACCGACTATGTTCGAGGCCAGCGGATCTTTGGAGATGACATTCTTGAGGATCTGTTCATCCTGAAGTTTAACAGTCTGCGCCACAATCAGGTTTTGCCGGTCCGTGGCCAGCTCGGATTCGGCGGTGACGACGTCCAGCGGGGACATCGTGCCGGCGTCGAGCTGCTTTTTGTTGTCGCTGTAGAGCTTTCCCGAAACGGTGACTGCTTGTTCCTCGATTTTCACGTTCGCCCGCGCGTAGACCAGTTCCCAGTAATCTGTAATCGTATTGGTGATGGTGGTGATGGCTTGCTGCGCGAAAGCCCAGTCCGCAATCTTGCGGTTGTTCTTCGCGATCAGGATGTTGCGCCGGTTCACGCTGAGTCCAAAACCGCTGAGCAGCGGTTGGCTGAATCCGATGGACAAAGATGATTGCACGTAGGGGTTAAGAAAATTCGCGGAGGAGGTCGAACTGCTGCGAGTGTTGTCCCAATTGATGAACAAGCTCGTCCCCGTTTCAAAACCTTGCGTAAACTGCCCGTTGTATTCCGCCTGATGAGTTTCCAGATGGCTCAGGGTCGTCAAGCCCGTGCCCGTTCCCGAGATGAGCGGGTTGTTTACGGGTGTTCGTTCGTCATTCAACAGAATCGTCCCGGAAATGTTTGGATCGAAAGAAAGGAAAGGAAGATTGGCGGTCGAAGAGCCGAGTAAGGCGCCGCTTGTCGACTGGCCCGCGCCGCCGGATTTCGCTTTAAGGATGGACGTGTCCGCCATCCACGGAGCGTAACGCTCCACGACGATATCCATGCTGTTTTCAAGGGCCAGCTCGACGGCGTCCTGAAGGCTCAGTTCGAGTTTCCCGTCATGGATCAATTGATCGAGGCGCGCCGAATTGGTGATCACCGGGTTTTCAATCTGGATCGGCCGGTAGGCTTTCCATATCTCGGGGAACACGCGCGGACCAGTGCTGAAATCGTGCTTTCCTACTCCAAGTGAAGCGACAGGGGCGATGGTCGCATTTTGCGGCGCCGGAGAGTCCGGAGGCGCAGGATTTGAGGGAGGATTCTGCGCGGGAGTCTGTCCAAAAGCGGACGAAAGCGGGCCTGCGGCCAGCATCGCGGCCAGGAAGAAAGCGACCAAAGACCGGCCCGTCCCCCGGTCCGGGCACTTTGCATTGGTGAAGATCCGGGACCGCATTTTGCGGACCTGCAAAGAGAAGGATTTGGCGGTCCTCCAGCGATTCATCATGATGACTTTTCCCCTTAAGATTCTGTCCCAGCGGGACGTTTTTGGTTTCGACCTAGAAGTGTCGTTTAAAATCCAAGAATGTCGTTCTAACCCGAAAACGTGATTCAGCTTCAACGCCGTCATTTCGACTTCAAGATGGATACAACGTGGAACGTGCCGTGAATGCATGCTGTTACATTTAATTGGCCGGATGTCGCCATGCGAGAGAAAACACAGGCGTGGCCGCGAGACAGATCTCTTTAGGAATATCCACTAAAGTTTGGCTCGAAAGATGGCAAGGAAATCCAGGCGAACCCCGGAAACTCGTTCCAAAGTTTAGCAGGCGCTCCTTTCCTTGACAACGCGGCACACGGCGGCTAGGCTGCTCACAATTCCATGTTTCGAGGCAGGCCGCGGATGGCCTGATGATCATGCCTTCAAGAGAAGAATTGCTGCGCATTTTTGAGTCTGCCGGAGCTATCCGCCACGGCCACTTTGAGCTTTCGAGCGGCTTGCACAGCGGAACATATGTACAATGCGCGCTCGTCCTCCAGTACCCCCGGTACGCCGAAAAACTCGGGCAGGCTCTGGCTGCGTTGTTCTCTGACGCCGTTATCGCAGCTGTTGTTTCGCCGGCACTCGGCGGGGTGGTTATCGGTCAGGAGGTCGCTCGTGCTTTACCGGAGCCGAAGAGTTCTGCGGGCGGGGGGGTCCCGGCGATTTTCGCCGAACGTGACGCCAGCGGCACAATGACGCTGCGCAGAGGCTTTTCCATCCAGCCGGACCAGCACATCCTGGTCATCGAAGATGTCTGGACGACCGGCGGTTCCACGCTGGAAACCATCCAGGTCGTTGAAGAGGCCGGCGGGCGCGTGGTCGCCGCCGGTGCGTTGATCGACCGCAGCGGCGGCAAGATTGAATTTCCGGTCGAGAGCCAGGCGCTGCTCGATTTGCCGATTGCCAGTTACGACCCGGAAGACTGCCCTCTGTGCCTCCAAGGCAGCGCGGCCATCAAACCCGGCAGCCGGTTCGTGCGTTCCGTGTCTTGAGTGAATTGTTTCCATCGCTTGCTAAAATGGCGCATGTTCTGAGAATTGATCCCTAAAAACGGAACCTCTCTTTCCATGCGCCATTTCAAACTTACCATCGCCTACGACGGCACCGATTTTCACGGCTGGCAGATTCAATCCGACAAGCCCACGATTACCGGTGAGATTGTGGGTGTCCTCCGGCGCCTGACGCAGGAAAACGTCCAGCTGTACGGCGCAGGGCGCACCGACGCCGGCGTGCATGCACTCGGCCAGGTGGCCAGCTTCCGCACTCAGTCGGCCCTTTCTTCAGGCGAATTTCAGCGCGCTCTGAACGCTTTATTGCCTCCCACGATTCGCATCGTCGGCGCGGAAGAGGTTGGCCCGGATTTTCACGCCCGCTGGTCCGCAGTCGGTAAGATTTATCGCTATCGCCTGTACCGCGGCAAAGTCGTTCCGCCATCCGAGTGGCGCTTCGTGCTCCACTATCCCTTTCCGTTGGATGAAGACGCCATGCGCATCGCAGCGTCTCGTTTTGTGGGCCCCCACGACTTCGCGGCCTTCGCGGCGTCCACTGGCTCCGAGGACGACGACAAGGTGCGCTCTACGGTGCGCGAGATTTACTCGAGTGAACTCGCCCGCAGCGAAGGTGGCGAGGAACTCGTCTACACCGTGCGCGGCCGCTCGTTCATGCGCTTCATGGTCCGTAAAATGGTTGGCACGCTGCTTGAGGTCGGCCGCGGGAAACTCGTCCCCGACGACATCCTTCGCCTTTATCAATCGCACGACCGCGCCAAGTCCGGTCCTACAGTGCCGCCGCAGGGCCTCTGCATGGTCCAAGTCATGCATGACGAAGCCTGGCGCATCGGCGAGCCATAAAATTCTTGCCGCTTGTAAGGAAACTATTTTTGCTACGTCTACGTATTGCACCTGAACTTAAAGCAGACGCACTGCGTTCACAGGAGATACAGGAGAATCATGAATCGCTGTAAATTTCTAATCGTCGCCGCATTCTCTCTTGTTTTGTTGACATGTACGATCTGTTCGCAAGCACAGCAAGAGCAGCCCGGCCCGGGCGCAAAGCCGGCAACCGTCATGCCGGACGTCATCGCCGTCCCGCCAGCCGCGCAGCCCTCCTCGCATTTCGATGTGGAAGCCGCCACCAACGCCTATCTCGATGCAATTCCCCCCACTGCGCGCTCGAAGTCCGACGCCTACTTTGAAGGCGGCTACTGGCTCATCCTCTGGGATTTTCTCTACGCGGCGATCATGTATTTCCTACTGCTGCATTTCCGTTGGTCCGCGATGATGCGCAACCTCGCCGAGCGAATCACTCGCTTTAAGCCGTTGCAGACCGCTATCTATATTGTGGAATTTTTGGTCATCACCACTGTTCTTGGCGCCCCGCTCGCGATTTACGAAGGCTATATTCGCGAGCGTCAATACGGTCTCGCCACGCAAACCTTCGGCCCATGGATGCGCGAGCAGTTTCAGATGCTCGTGGTAAACATCGTAATAAGTGCAATCGTGGCGATGGTGCTCTTCGCCATCGTACGGCGGTTGCCGCGGACGTGGTGGATAGGGGGCGCGGCCGTTTCCATGTGTTTTCTGGTTATTCTCGTAATGATCGGACCGGTTTTTCTCGTTCCCATATTCAACAAAGTTACCGTCCTTAACGACCCGCGCATCACGCAACCTATTCTGAGCATGGCGCGCGCGAATGGCATTCCCGCCGAAAAGGTCTATCAGATTGATGCCTCTCGCCAGACCACGCGCATGAGCGCAAACGTCAGCGGGTTTGGCAGCACCATGCGAATAACTCTGAACGACAATCTTCTGCGTCGCGGTTCGCCGGAGGAAATTCAATCCGTCATGGGCCACGAAATGGGTCACTATGTCTTGCACCATATCCCCAAGGACGTCCTCTATTTCTCGGTAGTCATCGTGATCTTTTTCGCGTGCTTGCGTTGGTTACTCGAGCGCGCCCTGGCTCGTTGGGGCGAGCGCTGGCAAATCCGCGACGTCGGGGATACCGCCGTTCTGCCGCTGGTCCTGCTGCTCGGCTCTGTTTTTGGATTTGTCTACACTCCATTCTTTAACACTCACGTCCGCACCAGTGAGTATGAAGCTGACCTGTATGGCCTGAACGCCAGCCGCCAGCCTGACGGTTTCGCGCAAGCGGCCATTCATCTCGGCGAGTATCGCAAAATGAACCCCGGCCCAATCGAGGAGTGGATTTTCTTCGACCACCCGAGCGGCCGCAATCGCATCAACGCGGCCATGCGCTGGAAGGCGGAAAATCTGCAACTCTTCACACCGAAAACCGGTCAATAGGCGGCGACGCCAAGCACTAGTCCCGCTCTTTTGAAGCGATGCCCGGCGGCGGAAACTCTCGGTAACTCCGCCGCCCCATCGCAACCTTGGAATCGGATACAATCGCGTTTATGGCAGCAACCGCTATCCCCCTCGAAACGATTCCCTCCATTGACCCGGCCACGGGCAAAGTCCTTGCTCAGGTGGCCCGCACTTCGGCTGCGGAGGTTCCAAAGATCGTCGAGCGGGCACGCACCGCGCAAGCGGCATGGGCCGCGATGCCCATCGGTCAGCGTTGCGCGCAATTGCGCCTGCTGCGCGAACGAATGATGGCGTCGCGCGATGTACTCGCAGATGCGGTCGTCGCGGAGTCCGGCAAGCCCCGCGTCGAAGCCCTCTTCGCCGATATCTTCGTTGCGCTCGACACCGCCGGATATTTCGCAAAAAATGGGGCGCGGCTGCTGCAGCCAGAGCGTGTTCCGCACCACAGCACGGCCGGAAAAGCCAAGTCCGGACGCCTGGTTTATGACCCGGTGGGCGTCATTGGCATCATCAGTTCGTGGAACTATCCTCTTGCCATTCCGCTGAGCCAGATCATCCCTGCAGTTGCCGCCGGCAACGCGGTCGTTTGCAAGACGAGTGATTTCACCCCGCAGTGTGGCGCGCTGATCGAAAAACTTTTCGCGGATTCGGGCTTTCCTAAAAATCTCGTCACGGTGATTCAAGGCGGCGGTGAAGTCGGCCAGTCACTCATCGATGCGGCGCCCGACAAAATCATGTTTACTGGCAGCGTGGCGACCGGCCGGCATGTGGCCGAAGCCTGCGCAAAGAAACTGATCCCCAGTGTCCTCGAACTCGGTGGCAAAGACGCCATGATCGTCCTTGCGGATGCAAATCTGGAAGTCGCGGCAAGCGGCGCCGTCTGGGGTAGCTATACGAATTGCGGCCAGGTCTGCCTTTCGGTCGAGCGGCTTTTCGTCGAGCAGTCGATCGAAGAAAGATTTCTTGCGCTTTGCGTTGAGAAAACAAAAAAACTTCGCCTCGGGCCTGGCGGTGATCCTGCCACCGATCTAGGCCCGTTGATTCGCCAGCAACACGTGCAACGAATGAGCGGCTTGCTTGACGACGCGGTAGCGCGCGGCGCGCGTATCCTTTGCGGCGGCAAGCCTCGTCCCGACCTCGGACCAAACTTTTTTGAGCCAACGGTTATCGCAGGCCTGGACTCTGCGATGAAACTTTTTCAGGAAGAAACTTTCGGTCCTATCCTCGCAGTCCGATCCGTGAAAGACGCCGAAGAAGCCATCGCCCTCGCAAACGATTCCAGCTTCGCCCTCGCCGCAAGCGTCTGGACAAAGGACACATCACGCGGCCAGTCCATTGCTGGCAGGCTGCGTGCAGGTGCAGTCATGGTCAACGATACAATCAGCTATTTCGCCATCGCCGAAGCTCCGCACGGCGGCTGCGGCGCCAGCGGTTGGGGCCGCACCCACGGCAAAGCCGGTTTGCTTGAAATGGTCCACCCAAAATACATTGACGTAGACCGTTTGCCGGGCGCCGAGAAGCCCTGGTGGTATCGTTATGGAGCGGACCTCGAGCGCGCTGCCGACTCTTTTCTCCGCTTTGAATTCGGCGGAGGCCTGACCGAAAAATTGCGCAATATGCGCGGCGCTCTCAAAACCATGTTTCGCAACCACGGTCTCTAGTTTCAAGGGGAAGGGAAGTCCGATGCAGCAAAGCGAATGGATTTACGATTGGAACGTGGCCGCCGCCCCGCTCCTCCCGCCCGGCACGCGTGTCCTCTTAAACGACGAAACGCTTCGCGATGGCCTGCAAAATCCCAGCGTACACGATCCGAGCATCCACGAAAAAATAGAAATCCTTCATCTTATGGAGGCGCTCGGCCTCGACTCCTTAAACATCGGCCTGCCAGGAGCCGGCCCGCGCGCCTTCGAGCACACCGAAGCTCTCGCCCGCGAAATCGTTACCGAGCGGATGAAGATCAAGCCTAACTGCGCCGCGCGAACCATCGAAGCGGACATTCGCCCCATCGCGGAAATTTCCCAGCGCGTGGGCATGCCGATTGAGGCGGCAACGTTCCTCGGCTCAAGCCCGATCCGTCGCCTCGTCGAAGATTGGACGGTTGATCATCTCGAGCGCACCACGGAAAAAGCCGTAAAGTTCGCCGTCGATCACGGCCTTCCGTCCATGTACGTCACCGAAGACACCATCCGCACCGATCCCGACACCGTAAAGCGCCTCTACTCCACCGCAATCCGCAGTGGCGCCAAAGCCATCGTCCTCTGCGACACCGTCGGCCACGCCGTCCCCAACGGTGCCTACAACCTCGTGAAGTTTGTCATCGAAGAAGTCGTCAAGCCCAGCGGCGAAAAAATCCGCGTGGACTGGCATGGCCACAACGACCGCGCCCTTGCCGTTGCCAATTCTCTTGCTGCAATCGCCGCAGGCGCGGATCAAGTCCATGCAGCGGCCAATTCGCTTGGCGAGCGCGTCGGCAATACGGCGATGGAGTTGATGCTGGTAAATCTCCGCCTCATGGGAGTCATCACACAAGACCTTTCACGCCTTAAGGAATACTGTGAAAAGGTCGCCGAGTACACGCACACGGCCATCCCTCCAAACTATCCCGTCATCGGCCGCGACGCCTTCCGCACTGCCACCGGCGTTCACGCTGCCGCCATCATCAAAGCCTTTCACAAAGGCGATCAATCCCTCGCCAACAGCGTCTACAGTGGCGTTCCGTCGCATCTTTTTGGTCTCGACCAAGTCATCGAAATCGGCCCCATGAGTGGCAAATCCAACATTCTTTTCTGGCTCGAGCGCCACAAAATTCCCGCTGACGATGCCCTCGTGAACCGCATCTTCGATGCCGCCAAGCAATCGGCTCGCGTCCTTAGCGATGCGGAGATCTCCGCGCTCTGTGCCGAGGCCGCACGTCCTTGAGCTTTGCAACGGCCCGCAGCAGAGCAGTGAAACGTGTTCTTTTTTGGGTTATCCTCTTCGCTATGCCGGTTCGCTCCTCTCTCGCACATTTGTCCACGCGTTCCGCTCCCCTGGGCCAGCTTGGCGAAAACGCGCAGGTGCGTGAAGCGCTTGGATGGTTTGCCAAAAATCTTGGCTGGATCAATGAGCAACAGGCTCGCCTCACGGAAATTCCCGCGCCTCCTTTTCAGGAATCCCAGCGCGCCGCCGCCTTCAAGGAACTCCTCTCCGCCGCAGGCCTCAACGTGCAGCTCGATCCTGCCGGCAACGTGATCGGCGAGCTGCGCGGACTCAACGAAAAAGAAGCCGTCGTTCTCTCCGCGCACCTCGACACCGTGTTTCCCGCCGGCACGGACGTCAGAATCCGGCACGACGGCAGCCGTCTCCTCGCCCCGGGCATTTCAGACAACGGCACGGGCCTCGCCGCACTTGCCGCTATCGCCCGCGCCATACACGAAGCGCAAATCAAGCCGCAGCGCACCATTCTTTTTGTCGCCGATGTCGGCGAAGAGGGCGAAGGCAATCTCCGCGGCATGCGCGCGTTCGTGGATGCCTATCATGCACGCCTCAAAGCTGCAATCGTCCTCGATGGTGCCGGCACCGATCACGTCACCACCATTGCTCTCGCCTCCCGACGCCTCGAAGTCGTCATCAAAGGTCCCGGCGGCCACAGTTGGTCCGACTTCGGCATGCCCAATCCCATCAACGCTCTCGTTCGCGGCTCGGTTCGCTTCATCAATACAAAAATTCCCACCGTCCCTCGAACCACCTTCAATCTCGGCCAGATCGAAGGCGGCACCTCGGTAAACTCCATTCCCTACGAAGCACGCTTGAAAGTGGACGTGCGCTCGGAAAGCGAAGACGAACTCGCCCGTCTCGAAGCCGCGCTACGCGATTGCATCTCCGCCGGCGTCCGCGATGAGATGGAATCTTCCCGCGACCGCTCCAAAGGAAAGCTTGAGTGGAAGGTCGAACTTCTCGGCAGCCGCCCCGGTGGCGAATTGGCGGCAGACTCGCCTCTTCTCGCCGCATTACGCGCCGCGGATGCTATCGTGGACAACGAATCGCGGATTGAGCGTTCTTCCACCGATGCAAACATTCCGCTTTCGCAAGGCATCGACGCCATTTCCATTGGCGCTGGTGGCAACGGCGGCGGCGCTCACTCCCTTCAGGAATGGTACGACCCCACGGGTCGCGATATGGGATTGAAGCGCGCGCTTCTCACCCTGCTGGGCGTCTCAGGCGTTGCGCCGGAGAAGAGATGAAGATTCGTATCACCAGCTTGCTTTCCATGTTCGCTGTGGTGCTCCTGAGCATCTGCGCCGGATTTTTTGTCCTGCGCACGAGAGCCCAAAGTTCTCAGGGCGAATCGCATACCATTCTCTACCTTCACGGCCGCATTTACACCAACGACCCCGAGCATCCCTGGGCTGACGCCATGGCCATCCGCGAAAACAAAATCCGCTGCGTCGGCAAAATTGATTTCGTCCTCCTCGAGTGTGGCGGCAATGATCCCGCTGCGGAAACAATCCAGCTCCGTGGCAAGTTCCTCATGCCCGGTTTCAACGATGCCCATGTTCATCTCGGCAGCGCCGGCGCAGGCATGCTTTCCGTTCAACTCAACGGCGTAGCCACCATCGAGGAATTGCAAAAGCGCGTCGCCGACGCAGTCTCTCATCACAAAGAGGGCGAGTGGATTACGGGCGGCGGCTGGGATCACACCCTCTGGCCCGACAAGAAATTCCCCAATAAAGACCAACTGGATGCCGTCGCGCCCAAGAATCCCGTTTTCCTGACTCACGTCTCCGGCCACGTTGCGGTTGCCAATACGCTCGCGCTCCAACATGGCGAAATCAAGGACGACACCCCGAACCCACCGGGCGGCGTGATCGAACGCGACGCCGACGGCCACCCCACGGGCATGCTCGAAGAAGATTCCGCGATGAGCCTGGTCTCCGCCAGGATTCCGGATCTGAAGGCCGACCAGCGCCGCCGCGGCATTCAGTTGGCTCTCGCCGATGCCGCAAAAAATGGCGTGACCTCCGCGCAGGATTTTTCAGACTGGGCGGACTACCTTACCTATGTCCAACTAAAAGAAGAAGGCAAGCTCACTCTGCGCATCACAGAATGGCTGCCCTTTATATCCTCGATGGATGACCTGCTGAACATGCGCGCGCAAGGCGGCACTTCCGATCCCTGGCTCAGAACGGGTGCGCTAAAGGGCTTCATCGACGGCGCACTCGGCTCGCGCACCGCTGCCATGCTCGCTCCGTACTCGGACGATCCCTCCACCAGCGGCATCCTCACCAACGATCCCGACAAGCTGCGCAGCATGGCCATCGAGCGCGACAAAGCCGGCTTCCAGATTGCCTTTCACGCCATCGGCGACCGCGCCAACCACGTTGCCCTTGACGTCTTCGAAGCCGTTTTGAAAACCAACGGTCCGCGCGACCGTCGCGACCGCGTCGAACACGCCCAGGTTCTCTCCCTCGACGATCTCCCGCGTTTCTCGCAGCTCAAAGTCATTGCTTCCATGCAACCTTCCCACGAAACCTCCGACATGCGCTGGGCTGGACAGCGCATCGGCCCCGATCGCGCCAAAGGCGCCTACGCCTGGAATAGCTTGCTCAAAAGCGGAGCACGCCTTGCGTTCGGCACGGATTATCCCGTCGAACCCATCACTCCCATGCGCGGACTCTACGCCTGCGTCACTCGCGAATTCCCCGAGGGTGGTCCCGTGGGCGGATGGCAGGGGCAGGAAAAGATCTCCATGGATGATTGCATTCACGCCTACACCTCAGGCGCCGCCTACGCGCAATTCGAGGAAGGGAAGAAGGGTGAGCTGAAACCCGGCGAGTATGCCGACTTCATCATTCTTTCCGACGACATCACCAAAATTCCTCCGAAGGATCTCGCTAAAGTCACCGTTCTCCGAACCGTCGTTGGCGGCCGCATCGTATACCCAACCGATGGAGGCTCGCTCCCATAGTCCAGCGTTATTACCCCAGCATGAGCGTTCTGGGGATGGCGCTCAGTTTTGACGGGCGAACTCTTCTCCGCGCTCTCTGCGTAACGTTTTTTCTAATCTGTCTAGACGTTGGGGAAGAGCGTGGTTTTTATTGCAAGTACTGATGGTACTAAATCTATCCTCCTGTTGCCGCATCGCAATTTCCATCCACTCCATCTAAATTTTATGTTGCTCCTCTCTCACTTTGTTATTGACAAAAATTCCGACCGACAATATATAACCTCCCACAAAGTTCTGTGACCGGTGGTGGTTTTTCGGAGATGCATATTTACGCTTGTGCATGCCCTTTTTTTTCAACGTACTGCGTGTCTCCACACCCGGCCGGACTCACAGAGAAAGTAGCTCCCAAAATTTGTATGAATCCTTGTAGCGATATATGGCTCGACGTAGAAAGGCCGAAAATAAATTATCTTCGCTTTATATAATTTATAGAGAACGCTCAGGTTAATTAGAAGCCGCACAAATGGCAGTCGGCTTGCAATTGTTCTTGTCATAGATTTTTGCAAAAGTGGTTGCCCAATTCAAAAAAATATTTCCGAAGGTGGCTGGCTCTGCTGTTTCAGTTTTTTGTTTTAGGAAGTTAAGGGTCTCCCAAGGCCCAACCAGGAGGTAGTGAATGTCCAGCAAGCGAGTGGCTCTGCTCCTAGCAGCACTGTTTTGCATCTTGGCTGTAGCCCCGTCGGCGTTGTTCGCGCAGTCCGCCAGCACGGGTTCGGTGGCTGGCACCGTAACCGATCCGCAAGGCGCCGCCGTGGCCACCGCCGCGGTTACCCTCACGGACAAGTCGACCGGTATTGGCCGCACTGCCACCACCAACGATAACGGCCACTACATCTTTGTGGACGTCAATCCGGGCACCTATAATATCTCGGTAAGCAAGACCGGTTTTCGCGTTTCGAAGATCGTTGACCAGGTAGTTCAGGTCGGCCTCTCTTTGACGCTGAACGTTACTATGGAGATTGGTTCGGTCGCGGAGACGGTGGAAGTCACCGCCACTTCGGGCGCCGAACTGCAGACTTTGAACGCCACCGTCGGCAACACCATCGGCGGCGAAACTTTGCAGCAGCTGCCCACCATTCAGCGCGACGCCGCAACGTTCGTCACTCTTCAGCCCGGTGTTTCTCCTGATGGCAGCGTTGCCGGTGCGGTCACTGACCAGAGCACTTTCATGCTCGACGGTGGTCAGAACTCCAATGACATGGACGGCAGCATGGCCGTCTACACGCCCAGCTTTGCTGGCGACCCGACGGGCGGTATCGTCTCCAACTCGATCAGCGGCAGCCCCACCGGCGTCATGCCCACCCCGATTGACAGCGTTGAAGAGTACAAGGTCAATACCGCCAACCAGACCGCAGATTTCAATAGCTCGGCTGGCGCCGAGGTTCAGGTCGTTACCAAGCGCGGCACCAACACATGGCATGGCACGGCATATGAGTACTATTACAATAATAATTTCAACGCCAACACTTGGGACAATAACGCCAGCGGAACACCGCTTCCCGTTTTCCATTACAACCGCTTCGGCGCTGCCGGCGGCGGCCCCGTCATCAGCAAGAACTTTCTTGGCGGCAAGACCTATTTCTTCGGTAACTATGAGGGCTTCCGCTGGAATGACTCTGCCACTGGCACTTGGATCGTTCCCTCCGCACAAATGCGCCAGGGTATCCTCGAGTTCAACGGCGTAACCTACAACTTGGGCAACCCGGCAACCGCGACGCCCACAGGCTCCAATTGCGGAAGCGGCACTACTCTTTGCGACCCCCGTCAGTTGGGTCTTGACCCCGATATCGCGGCTCTCTGGGCCAAGACGCCCATGCCGACAGCACCCAACAGCACTAACCCCTGCCTCAGCTTCAGTGGCTCTCAATACTGCGATGGCGTGAACGAACAGGCATTCCGCGCCAATTACTCCCTGCCCTACAGCTCGAACTTCGCCGTCGCTCGCTTGGACCATGACTTCGGTGCAAAGTGGCACTTCAACACCAGCTATCGCTACTACAAGCTGACCCGCACCACCAGCAGCCAGGTGGACATCGGTGGTGCTCTCCCTGGCGACACCCTTGGCAATCCGGTCGCTCTTTCCGAGCGCCCTCAGCAGCCTTGGTACTATGTGGCTGGTTTGACCACCAACGTTACATCCAACACCACCAACGACTTGCACTACAGCTTCCTTCGCAACTACTGGTCATGGTCTGATCCAGGCGGTATTCCGCAGGAAACCGGTCTCGGCGGCGCCCTCGAACCCTTTGGCGAGAGCTGTGCCTGCATGGGCCCCTATAACGTCAACACACAGTCTGTCCGCACCCGCTTCTGGGATGGTCACGACAATTTCTTGCGTGATGATTGGACCATGCTCAAGGGCAATCACCTCTTTACCTTTGGTGGCGCCTACCAGCGCAACTGGGACTGGCATCAACGCTCAGACAACGGTGGCGGCATCAACTATCAGCCGACCTACCTACTCGGCAACGGCGCCGGTTCTGGCCTTGTAGACTTTTCCAGTACCCAACCGACGGGTGTAAACACAGTGCAGTGGGAACGCGACAGCGCCGCTGTCCTGGGTATCATCACTCAGTCCCAGACCGTTTATACCCGGTCTGGATCTGATCTCACCCTCAATCCTCCGCTCACCCACGCGTACGATCAGAGCACTATCCCTTACTACAACGTCTATTTCAGTGATTCCTGGCATGTGAAGCCATCCATCACCTTTACCTACGGCTTGGGTTGGACCCTTGAAATGCCCCCAACAGAAGCGGCGGGCAAGCAGATCGAACTCGTGGATGCTGGTGGCCAGCAGCTCGATGTCGAAGCCTATTTGAAACAGCGCGAAGACGCCGCTTTGCAAGGTCAAGTCTATAACCCGAATGTCGGTTTTGACCTGGTCGGCAACACCGGCTCCGGGCAAAAGTATCCCTATGATCCCTTCTACGGGTCCTTCAGCCCGCGCGTCGCCTTGGCTTGGAGTCCCAATTATAGCGACGGGCTCATGGGCTCTGTCTTTGGGAGCAATAAAACGGTTGTTCGCGGCGGCTATAGCCGCGTCTACGGCCGTCTGAACGGGGTGGACCTTGTTCTCGTTCCCTTGCTCGGTACCGGTTTGATTCAGGCGGTGGAATGCAGTCAGCCTCTTATGACCGGGGTTTGCGGTCCTACCAACCCCACAGTTGCCAACGGCTTCCGTATCGGAACCGACGGCAACAGCGCTCCGCTTCCGGCACCGTCTGCTACGCTTCCGCAACCTACATTCCCAGGCGTAAACAACGTCTCCGCTGCCACCGGCGAAGCCCTCGACCCGCATTTCCGTCCCAACGTCGTGGACTCTTTCGACTTGACCATCCAGCGCCAGATCACTCCCAAGTTGCTCCTGGAAGTTGGATATATCGGCCGCAGGATTACCCACGAATATCAGCCGATCAATATCAACGCCGTTCCTTACATGATGACCCTCGGCGGACAGCAATTCTCCAAGGCCTACGCGGCCGTCGAGACCCAACTCGGATGCACAGTCTCTTACGCCAATTGCGGCGCCGCGATTCCTTCGGGAGCTGCGAACCAGTTGGCTTACGCCAACGGGTTTACTCCGCAGCCCTTCTTTGAGAATGCGTTGAAAGGCACTGGCTATTGCGCCGGCTTTAACAGCTGCACCGCGGCAGTCGTCTACAACGAGGCTATCGGTACCGGCAATTTGCTGACCCAGAGCGTTTGGAGCCTGTGGAGCGACCTCGACAACGGTGGGTTTAACTTCCCCCGCAGCATGCTCAACACTCCCATCGTTGGCGGTCCTGCGGATTGCAACGGCCTGCCCTGCGGTGCCAACGGTCAGATTTCCTCCGGCGTGGCTGTGAATGCCAGCGTCGGCCACGGCAACTACAACGGTGGTTTCGTCTCACTGAAGGCCAACAGCTGGCACCACATTACGCTCACCGAGAACTTCACCTACAGTAAGGCTCTCGGCACCGGCGCCGTTGTTCAGGCCAGCAGCGAGTACACCACCAACGATCCCTTCAACCTCAATAACATGTACGGCGTACAGAACTTCAACCGCAAGTTCGTGGACAACGTCTACGCCCTCATTGACGATCCCTGGTACAAGAGCCAGCAGGGTTTTGTTGGCCGGGTGCTCGGTGGCTGGTCCCTCGCTCCGATCTTTGCGATTGGCAGCGGCGCTCCGGTCTACTGCAACACCTGGACCGATGCTCAGTCCTTCGGCGCTGGTGATGGCGCGAACTTCTTCGACAACGAGCAGTGCATCTTCACTGGCCAGCATCCCTACGGTTCCGGCCACTACACCAGCGGAAACGCGAACTGCGGCGCCGGCTGCTTCAACATCTTCTCTAACCCGGTTGCCCTTCTCAGCACCGTTCGCAACCCCATTCTCGGTCTCGATACCGGCACGGGCGGCAACGGTTCCGTCATCGTCGGCCAGTATTATTGGAATATGGACATCCGCCTGGTGAAAAGCATCCGGCTCCTGGAGCGTTATAATCTCCAGTTTGAGTACACGGTAACCAACGTATTCAACCATCCCGTGTTCTACGATCCGAGCCTCAACCCCTCTGGCGGCGTCGGCCAGTTCGGTCAAGTCTCCGCTGAGGGCAACAACCCGCGCGCCATGCAGTTCGGTCTGCGCTTCCAGTTCTAATCTCTTCCGGCGAGCTTTCAAGATCTCGCCGCAAAAACGGGGAAGGCCGAATCGGCCTTCCCCGTTTTTTTTTCCTGTCCATTTTCTGTCAGCTTTTTTTTCCTGTCCATTTTCCGTCAGCTTCTTTTAGTCTCTCTGCATGACCAGACGCCTTCGCGCCGACCTCGCTCTGGCCTTCTGTACCCTCCTCTGGGGTGCTACCTTTGTCATCGTAAAAAACTCCCTCGTCCACGCCTCCGTCTTCGTTTTTCTGGCCGCGCGCTTCACTGTCGCTGCTTTCCTGATGGCTGTCTTTCGCCCGCATGTCTTCCGCTCCCTCAAAAGGGAAGAACTGCTCGCAGGAGCCGCCCTCGGCTTCTTCATGTTCGGCGGCTATGCCTTCCAGACCGCCGGCCTCCAATTCACCACTCCCGCCAAATCCGGATTCGTCACCGGTTCGAGTGTCGTCCTCGTCCCTCTGCTCCTCGGCATCTTTTGGGGACGACGCCTCACCTCCTGGGTTTACGCGGGCGTTTGCGCCGCCGTATTCGGCCTCTATTTCCTTACCGTCCCCGCCGAAGGCATCTCGCAACTGAACCGCGGCGACGTGCTCACCTTCGTCGCAGCGGCCCTCTACGCTGTGCATATCATTCTGGTAGGGAATTACTCCCGGCGACACTCCGTTGCCGCCCTCAGCGTCCTCCAGGTTGCGGCCTGTGCCATCATGGCGTGGCTCGCCACGGGAGTAACCGCTGCCACTGGCTGGCAGTTTGCCCGTTTCTCCTGGAAGCCTGACTCTTTGCTAGGAATTGCAATCTGCGCCATCTTGGCGACCGCCGTAGCCTTCTCCATCCAGCTCTGGGCTCAGCAGTACACCACCTCAAGCCACGCCGCCATCCTCTTCACCCTGGAGCCAGTCTTCGCCTCGCTAACGTCGTATCTTTTGATCCGCGAAAGACTGACGCCACGCGCCCTGACCGGCGCCGCGTTCGTCCTGGCCGGAATCCTGATCGCGGAACTTCTGGGTCCTCCAGCCGCCCCAGAATCCCCAGAGCCAACCACCGAACCTGCCTGAACCCGATCCCGCGCGAACGAGCTTCCCTGAACGCCGAACCTCCGTGAACGGTGAACGGATCGTGCCATGTGGCGTACAGGCCCCGATCAGAACGGGAGGCGGCTCTTGCATAGCTCTTTGCTCACGGCTCGTAAGCTGGTCCTCGCTGTAAGCTTAAGTCCCGCAGAATCAACACTTACGAGGCGTCCCACAAGTGTTGATTCTAAACGACTTAAAGGAAAGCTAAGTCCTGTAGATGCAACACTTACGAAAAATGAAGGGGGTGCCATCTGACAGTGAGCGATTTAGGAAGGGCAAATATCCCAGCGCTCCGCAGCCATCTGGAAGTTGCCATGGGAGAAGTTACCCTGAGGATGTTCTGATTGTGAAGCAGGAATGAGGAGACTGTCGGTCTCGAAGGCCACAGCCCAGCCTGTCTTTTTATTGGCGGTTGGAGTAATTCTGCACGTCTACAGCCTCGTACATCGTAGCGGTAGCGGCATGCGCCTTCTCGTAGGCGGTAATCTCAGCCTCATGCTGCAAAGAAGTCCCAATGTCATCCAGCCCCTTCAGCAGAACTTCCTTCCGCGAAGGCGCGATATCGAAGTGGAACATCAAGCCATGCCGGTCGGCGATCGTCTGATCCGGCAGATTCACCGTCAGCTTGTAGCCTTCTTCTTTTTCCGTGCGCTGAAAAAGCTCCTCGATTTGCTCCTCGGGAAGGGAGGCGGGCAAGATCCCATTCTTGAAGCAATTGTTATAAAAAATGTCCGCGTAACTCGGCGCGATGATCACGCGAAAGCCATAATCCTTCACGCCCCAGGGCGCGTGCTCGCGGCTCGATCCACAGCCGAAATTAGCCCGCGCCAGCAAAACCGACGCGCCCTCATACCGGGGAAAATTCAAGACAAACTCCGGGTTCGGCACCTCGCCCGGCAGATAGCGCCAGTCATAAAACAAAATTCGCCCAAAGCCTTTGCGCGTCAGCGCCTTCAAAAACTGCTTCGGCACCATCTGGTCGGTGTCGACATTCACCCTGTCCAGCGGCATCACCATGCCCGTGTGCGTGTTAAATGGTTCCATTGCCCTTGACGCTCCTAAAAGTTTGTTTCGTGCGACTCTGACTTATTCCTTCGGCGATGCAAAAAAGAATCACGCTTGCTGTAACACAATAGCTGATTCCACGAGCCACGAAATGAATTCTCGCCGAGTGAAACCCAGACAAAACGAACAAAATTGCGTAACCCGCCAGAAAGAACACAATGAAAACCCGGGTTCTCCGTGTGAGCCTCTCATAGCTTCCTCGTTGCATTTGCCACAGAAAACTTACACACACTGTCAGAACAACAGCCGCAGGCAGGATCAGGGAGCCAGGCCAAGTAAGATTAAGAATGTAGCAATCAGCGACTATCATCGGTACGAACGCCGCCAAAGTGAGTATCAGATCGTAAAGCATGTCACGCGTTCGGACGTTCATAAGAAGACACAGCTACTCGATGTGCGCCACATCGAACTGGCGCACATCCACAAAATGGCCGGCGATGGCTGCTGCAGCCGCCATGACTGGGCTGACCAAGTGCGTGCGGCTGTCCTTGCCTTGGCGGCCCTCGAAATTGCGGTTGCTTGTGCTCGCACTGCGCTCGTGCGGCGGCAGAACGTCGGCGTTCATGCCGATGCACATGCTGCAGCCCGCGTCGCGCCACTCGAAACCGGCTTCGCGGAAAATCTTGTCCAAGCCTTCCGATTCCGCTTGCGCTTTAATTCCGCGCGAGCCAGGGACGATCAGCGCTTGCTTGATGCTGACGGCAACGTGCTTTCCCGCAACGAGATGCGCCGCGGCACGCAAATCATCCAATCGCGAATTCGTGCACGAACCAATAAACACGCGATCAACCGGGATGTCCACGATGGGCGTCCCTGCTTTCAATCCCATATATTTCAGAGCACTCTCGGTCGCTTTCTGGTCGTTCGGATCGGTAAACGCGCCCGGTTCCGGCACGCGTCCTGTAACGCTCGTCACCATCCCGGGATTCGTTCCCCATGTCACCTGCGGCGCAATCTCCGACGCTTGCAGCTCCACCGTCATATCAAACTTCGCGCCCTCATCGCTCTTCAGCTTCTTCCAACCTTCCACTGCATCGTCAAACGCTTTCCCGCGCGGCACAAAGGGCCGGCCTTCCATATAGGCGAAGGTGGTGTCATCCGGCGCAATCATTCCGGCGCGCGCGCCGCCTTCAATCGTCATGTTGCAAACGGTCATGCGCCCGTCCATGGACAAATCACGAATCGCTTCGCCGCCATACTCGGCCACGTGCCCGGTTCCGCCGCTGATCCCCATTTTTCCGATGATGGCCAGAATAATGTCTTTCGCCGTAACGCCGCGCGGCCGCTTTCCATGCACCAAAATGTGCAAGGTCTTGCTGCGCGACTGTACCAGGCACTGCGTCGCCAGCACATGCTCGACTTCGCTGGTTCCGATGCCAAACGCCAGCGTCCCAAACGCGCCGTGCGTCGAAGTATGGCTGTCGCCGCAAACAATCGTCTGCCCCGGCTGCGTCACGCCTAGTTCCGGCCCGATGATGTGGACAATCCCCTGGTTCTTGCTGTTCATATCGAAAAGCCGCACACCGGTCTCGCGGCAATTCTTTTTCAGGGCCTCAAACTGCAAGCGCGCATCCGTATCCACAATGGGCAAATAGCGGTCTTTCTGCGTCGTGGGAACGGAGTGATCCATCACGGCAAACGTCAAATCCGGCCGCCGCACCTTGCGCCCTTCCGCGGCCAACCCCGCAAACGCCTGCGGCGACGTCCCCTCGTGAATCAGGTGCCGGTCAATATAAATAAGCGCGGGCTTTCCGGCTTCTTCGTGTACAACGTGCGAATCCCAGATTTTTTCGTAGAGTGTTTTAGATGGCATGTTCGTTCCCCAGCGATTTTAACACTCCATACACATATGTCCAATGAAGCGGATCCAAATCCCATGTGGCGCGTAACGGAACCAT
>Ga0181531_10000063_pt1 | contig 88766 bp, 80 predicted proteins | sample PEATcosm2014_Bin_38_FD_119743 | JGI IMG/M metagenome (GOLD analysis project Ga0181531, IMG submission 119743) | Peatland microbial communities from MTU Mesocosm Facility, Houghton, MI, USA - PEATcosm2014_Bin11_10_metaG | ecosystem: Environmental > Terrestrial > Soil > Wetlands > Peat | place... | reverse complement strand
TTTGGCGGATTGGCCGAAGAATGGGTGTCCGTCAAACCCGGAAGGGTGGCTTTTGACGGTGGCGCGGCGAAAATTTGTCGATATGGCGCGGGGACGGAAGCGCGGGGAAATTGCGGCGGAGGAGATTCGCGTGATGGCCGAAGGTCTGGGGGCGGCAGTTGCGAACGATGCGGGAATTCCGGACCAGCGGCTGGCTTTGATGTTTGCTTGCGCGCATCCGGCGATTGATGCGGGGATTCGGGCCCCGTTGATGCTGCAAGCGGTGATGGGGCTTGATGCAGCGATGATTGCCTCGGCGTTTCTGATTTCGCCAACGACGATGGGTCAGCGCCTGGTGCGGGCGAAAAACAAGATTCGGGAGGCGGGCATACCGTTTCGGATTCCAGAGCGGGAGGAACTGAGAGATCGGCTGGAGACAGTGCTCGATGCAATCTATGGTGCGTTTGCGGAGGGATGGAGCGACGCAGCAGGGACGGATGTGACACGGCGGGATTTGACGGAAGAGGCGATATTTTTGGGACGCGTGGTTGTGGAGTTGTTGCCCGATGAGCCGGAAGCGATGGGTTTGCTGGCGCTGATGCTGCATGCAGAGGCACGCAGGCGGGCACGGCGCGATGCGCGCGGGGAATATGTGCCTTTGGCTGAACAGGATCCGAAGGTTTGGGATGGGCGGATGATTGCGGAGGCTGAAGCGCTCTTATTGCGGGCGAGCGCGCTTGGGCAGATTGGGAGGTATCAGTTAGAGGGGGCGATACAGTCCGCGCACGTTTGCCGGCGAAGGACGAATCGGGCGAATTGGGGGGAAGTGGTGCGACTTTATGATGCGCTTCTGACGATTTCTTGCTCCCCCGTAGTGGCGATCAATCGGGCTTTGGCGGTTGCGGAAACGGAAGGGGCCTCGGCTGGCCTTGCGGCCATGGACCGAGTGGCGGGGGACGGGAGGTTGGCGGAGTATCAGCCTTATTGGGCGGCGCGGGCAGAGCTTTTGGCTCGGAGTGGGGAAGTGGACGAGGCTCAGAAAGCCTATGAGATGGCGATTGGATTGGAACGGGATGAGGCGGTGCGGCGGTGGTTGCAGGGAAGATTGGCTACGCTGGAAAGCGAATAGGATCGCAGTCCGAAGACGTCTTGTAGCGGCGAACCGGTTCGCTTCGCATAAGTCGCAGTTCGAGTGCATCTACAGATCAGAAGGCGCGAACCTAAAGGTTCGCCACTACATTTTAGCTGATTTTTGGGGAGAAGTCGGTTAGGGACATAAAGGTGGACTCTACTTTTTCTACGATTTTGCCGGCGGCTTCGGAGGCGTCACGGACTTGTTTCCAATCGGGATCGTCCTGGAAAGATTTCCAGTTCGCGGTGGCGGCATCGCGGCTGGGATGCGCGATGATGTAAACGAGTGTTTTGCCTTTTAGCGGATCGTCGGTCGGAGTCCAATAGGCGATGTTCTTGATACCGTGCTTTTCAAACAGGGCCATGGTGTGTTCACGGAAGCGGCGGAGGAGGTCGTCGAGCTTGCCTTCGTACGTGTGATATACGCGGAGCTCGTAGACCATGGTGGCGCTATCGGCGGGGCTTTCGCCAATGATAGCAGAGGATTCCTTGGCCGAAGCAGCCAGGACTGCCCCGGGAAGTAGGGCTGCAGCGGGGAGCGATTGGAGCAATGTGCGTCGTTTCATGGACGGGATTGTAGCAGAGGACGCGCGGAATGTGCAGAAGGACCTGGCCGGAAGAAATTATTGTTTTTTGGAAGGGCCGTAGCATCTAAGTCGCTGAAAGGTAGCAAAATACAGCGTTTTATCCAGGTGAATCCGAATGGCCTCTCCGACTCTAAAATCGGATGCGAGCATCACGATTCGGCGGGTGTCTCCCAGGGATGTGCAGCAGCGTCAGATTATCGTGAAGTTGGATGGAGAAAATGTGGGGGAGCTGTATTACGGAGACACGATCACGGTCCCGGTGACAGCGGGTCACCATCGGTTGCGGGTGGACAATACCTGGAATTGGAAGACTTTGGAGTTGGATGTGGCGTCGGGAGGGCACTTGAAGTTCAGCACGGCGAGCAGGGCGGGCCGATTTACCTGGTTTCTGGTGAGCACGTTTGGGGCAGGGCCGATTTACGTGTCCATTCAGCGGGAGAGCGAGACTTAGCGGGGAAGTGGAGTGTTGAGCAGGGGCCTGGACCCAGCGCCGCATTAAGGGGCGGTGTCGGCGTCTTTCCGGGCATATATAATGACGGCCATGAGTGATGCTCCTTCCCATATTGAGGCGATGCGGGCTGCCATTCCGCTGAGCAAGCAAGAACAGTATTTGCGGCTGCACTGCGTGAATATCTACGTTCGCGATCAGGAGCGGAGCCTTCGATTTTACCTGGACCAGCTTGGATTCAATTTGGCATTTGATGCGCGCTTGCAATCAGGAGAGCGGTGGGTGGCGGTGTCGCCGCCGGATGGAACCGCGATTCTGTCGCTGATTGTGCCGAGGCCGAGTTCGCAAGAGCACAAACTGATTGGCAGAGCCACGCAAGTGGTTTTTGTTGCGGAGGATGTGGCGGCAAAGTTTCGGGAGTGGAGCAAGCGCGGAGTACGATTTCACAGCGCGCCAAAGCTGAAGCGCATCAAGTATGACCGGCAGAAGGCGGTGCAGACGTCAACGGGTGGGCCGATGTTGTTGGGGCAGCAAGCGCCGATTTGGGGCGAGGTCATTGCGCGGTTCCGGGACGTCGATGGGAATAGCTTCTCGCTAGTGAGCTTTGATGAAGTAACACAAGCGGTGGAGGCGCAGAGGCGGGCGCTAATCGAAAAGGTGGAGGCAGAGCGCCGCTCGGCGCAGGAACTGGAAATTGCGAAGGAAGTTCAAGCCAGGTTGTTCCCACAAAAACTGCCGTCCGCGACCACGCTCGAATACTGTGGCACTTGCCTGCAAGCTCGGCAGGTTGGCGGGGATTATTACGATTTTCTTGATTTGGGCGAAGGACGGCTGGGGCTGGTGCTCGGAGACATCGCAGGGAAAGGAATCGCCGCAGCCCTGCTGATGGCCAATTTGCAGGCTAATTTACGGAGCCAGTGCTCGATTGCTTTGGATCAACCGCAGCAATTCCTGCGGGCCGTCAATCAACTGTTCTACGAAAATACTTCGGATGGGGCTTTTGCCACGCTATTTTTTGCGGAGTATGACAGCGGTCTCGGCAGACTGAGGTATGCAAGTTGTGGACACTTGCCAGCGTTATTGATGCGCGTCGGCGGAGAGATGGAACGGCTTGGCGCGACGGGAACTCCGCTGGGGTTGTTTAAGAAATGGGATTGCGACGTTTGCGAGCGGCAGCTTTCGCCCGGTGACACGCTTGCCATCTATACGGACGGTGTTACGGAATCGTTTGATGAGGCGCGGCAGGAATTTGGAGAACAACGGTTAGTTGAGGTGTTGATGCGGCACCGAGAAAAGTCACCGCGAGGGTTGCTTGAAGCGATTGTAGAGGAGGTCAAGCGACACAGTCCTTATGAACAGCACGATGACATCACTGTTATTGTGGCACGCTGCCTTGAAAAGCAAGAGGCGAGGCTGTTTTCTGTCAGCTAATGAAGCGTAATTTATTAAGGTTAGACAAAGAACGAGCGAGTTTCGATATAGTGTGACGGCTGTTGCTGATGGGCGAACTCGTGCTCTGAAATTTCAGGAGGAATGCGCATGTCGAAGAGAACGCTGGTGACGCGGGTTTTTGCGGCGGGGATATTGCTTTGTGGATTGGCGATCGCGAAGGCGCAGACGCCCGCGCCAACACCGTCGCCGGCTCCCCTTCCGTATGGTGCGAATGTGAGTTTGGAAAATGCCAGGAAGGCCGCGGCGCCTGCGTTGGCGGAAGCAGAGAAGAACCACTGGACCATAGCGGTTGCGATCGTGGACACAAGCGGGAACCTTGTTTACTACGAGAAAATGGACAACACGCAATTGGGCAGCGCGCAGGTGGCGATTGACAAGGCGCGTTGCGCGGCGGCTTTTAAGCGGCCAACGAAAGCGTTTCAGGATGTCCTGGCGGCTGGCGGAGAGGGGTTGCGCGTTTTGAGTTTGAAAGGAGTCGTGGCGGTCGAAGGGGGGATTCCCCTGGTGATGGACGGGAAGATTGTGGGAGCGATGGGAGTGTCGGGCATGGCTAGCTCGCAAGATGCACAGTGCGCGAAGGCGGGTGTTGATGTTTTGAAGTAGTTCGCTCGATTTTTGTATTTATGGATTGAGTTTTTTCTCGGCGAGAGCAATGGCTTCCTCGACGACTTTCTCGATACGGCGAGCGCGCGAATCGGGCGAGCGGTAGTAGAAAATGGCGATCAATTGGCCGCGGCGATGAGAGGGAGACATAAAATTCCATCCAACGAGAGCGCGAGGATCGCGAGTGAACGCCAGCTTCAAGGCTGGAGGAAGTTCGCGCTCGGCTTCCATCGCGGAGAAGAGTTGCTCGGCGACCTGTTCGGCGCGGCGGATGCGAGACGCGCAGCTCTTGGGTTGCGTGACCCAGTCGGTAATCCATTTGCGAACGGAGTAGTTGAGTGTTTCGAACCAAGAACGAAAGGAACGATCCTCCGCCAGGATGCGTTTCATTTCGGCGGGAATCGTGACGACGCGTTCTTCGAGGTCCGGCTCGAGCCAGATTTCTGCGGTCGAACCTTCCGTTGTGCCAGCCCCTTCCTGCATTTTTTTATTGACCAGCAAAAAGTGTTCGCCTTTCTTTGTCGGGAAAAGAGAGGTGCGGAAGGAGAAGCCGTTAATTTCGCCTCGGATTTTCAGGCGACCGCGGCTGCCCCAGACTTTATGAACGTCGAACGGAATCCAAACTACCGTCCAACCGAGATTTGAGCGTAAACGTTCCAGCGTGGCATGGAAGGATTTTTTTACGAGTCTGATTTGTGGCTTCGGCTTGGGTTTCAGCTTCATGGGGCGACATCAGGAAATGGGATTTTATTATGAAGCGAGGAAGGCAGCGAGCTACTTTTTCGTTTGAGGGCTGGGGGCGACGGCGAGCATTCTTTTTTGACACATGCACTTTGTGGCGATGGAATTGAGCTGTATGCTTCGGCTTCAGATGAAAGGCTGTCTGCAGGGGGAAGTACAGGCTGTTCCATGAAAAAATTCACCACAGTCGGACTAGGAGAATTGCTCTGGGATATTTTCCCGGAAGGCCGCCAGCTCGGCGGAGCGCCAGCTAATTTTGCTTACATGACGAATTTGCTTGGCGATGAAGGAGTGGTCGCGAGCCGTGTGGGAGACGATGCACTCGGCGAAGATGCCAGGCGCCGCCTCGAACATCTCGGACTAAATACATCGTACATCCAGCTGGATTCCGAGCGCCGAACGGGAGTCGCGCAAGTCGAAGTCGATGCAAACGGACAGCCGACTTTTCGAATCGCTGCCCCGGTCGCGTGGGATTATTTTGAATGGACACCGGCGTGGCAAACTCTTGCGCAGCTGGCCGACGCGGTCTGCTTCGGTTCGCTCGCCCAGCGTTCCGCGCAGTCTCGCGAGACCACGTACTCTTTTCTGAATTCCATCCGAACGGAAACCACGCGCGTCTTCGATGTGAATCTTCGGCAGTCCTTTTATTCCGCGCAGATTCTCGCCGATTTCGCGAAACTGGCGGACATCATCAAGCTGAATAACGATGAGTTGCCTACGGTCGTGCAATTGCTCGGTTTCCCATTTCACGACCAGGAGTCTGCAGCCGAGTGGCTCCTGCACACATTCCGTCTAAAGCTGGTTTGCATTACGCGTGGAGCCCGGGGGAGTCTGCTGGTCAGCGAGTACGCCAAGCACCAGCATGCTGGTATTCCAGTCACCGTGGCGGACACCGTAGGTTCCGGGGATGCCTTCACGGCCGCGCTCGTCTATCACTATCTTCGCCGCGACTCTCTCTCGACAATGAACGAAGCCGCCAATCGTATGGGCTCCTGGGTGGCTAGCCAAATAGGAGCAACTCCGGCACGCGATGAAAGCCAACTTGCACGCATTCGCTCTGTCTCCGAATAGCGTTAGCGGCCAAATCTTCAGGTCCGCAGTATCTCCGGGAGAGAGTACTCCATGCGCCTGCTCCTGGGATGTTTGTCTTCTTCCAGCTCAATAGTCCTTAACGCGTTGCGCGCCAAAGGTCGGCAGTTTGGAAGCGTCCCATCCGCCGCCAAGAGCTTTGACCAAGAGCACGCTGGCATCCATACGTCGGCGGAGAATATCGATGGCATTCCGTTCATTCGCGAGTTCAGTCGTTTGCGCCGTGATGACTTGCAGATAAGCGTCCACTCCGCCCTTATAACGATTCGTAAAAAGGTGCAGCGAATCCCTTGACGATGCGACCGCCTGATCCTGCTGCTGTGCTTCGTTTTCGAGAATGCGCAATGCGGCGAGGTTGTCCTCGACTTCCTGGAATGCCGTTAGCGAAGTCTGACGATAGGTCGCCACGGAGCCGTCGTAATTTGCTCGTGCCGATTCAGAAGTAGCGCGTCGCCGTCCGGCATCGAACAGAGTCTCTGCGAGTGCCGGACCGACCGCCCAAAATCCCGCCGGCCAGGTAAACCAGTTGGACCCTTGCGTGCCGGCAAAGCCCGCCGTTCCGTTGAGCGTGACCGTTGGAAAGTACGCTGCTCGAGCGATACCGATTTGCTGATTGGCCTCCGCCATGCGCCTTTCCGCCGCGGCAATATCCGGACGGCGTTGCAAAAGTTCTGACGGCAGCCCCGTCGGGATGTTTGGAGGCTGAGTCTTGAGCGGCACTTCCGCCAGGCTGAATTCGGCGGGCGGTTTGCCGATGAGGATCGCAATGGCGTGTTCAAATTGCGCTCGCTGCACAGTGACATCCGTATCCTGAACGCGGGTGGTGTCCAATTGCGTTTGTGCTTGAGCCAGGTCCGCTCTCGGCGCAACTCCTCCCTTGAAGCGATTGGTCGTGAGCTGGACATTGTCGGTATAAGCTTTGACGGTGTCGTCGAGTAGCTGTTTCTGAGCATCGGCGCTGCGCAACTCAAAATAGTCCATGGCGAGTTCTGCTTCGAGACTCAACTTGGCTGCCTCGTAATCACCGGCGGTGGCTTGCGCTTCTTCACGAGCGGCAGCAACGCTTCGCCGCACGCGGCCCCAAAGGTCCAGTTCATAGGAAAGATCGAACGGCAGCACGAAGTCGCCTGTGCGCGCCTCTTCGACTTTCGACGGAAATCCTGGCGAATAGTCACTATTCTTGGTATAGGCAACACTCGGCGCGGTAGATATGGTTGGAAACTGCGTAGCGCGATGGAAGCGTATCGCCGCGCGAGCTTCGCGGAAGCGTGCATCGAACACTTTTAGGCTCTGGTTGGAAGTGGCAACCTGTTCTTCCAGTTTGTTGAGTTCTGGATCGCCGAAAATCTCCCACCACATCCCACGGCTAGCCTGGTCTGCTGGGTTGGCGGGCTGCCACTGCTCGCTTCCTTTGTTCGCGGCTGGGGGTTGTTCTTTATAGGTCGTAGGCGTCGGGGCATTCGGCCTCACATATTTCGGTCCAACCGTGCAGCTCTCAAGAGCAACAACGAGCAGCACGAAGAGCAGCGCCACGATGCTTGTAACGATGTAGCGAAACGCAGCCAATGCATATTTCATGGGGCAGAACCGCCTGCTGTGTTTTTGCTCACGCGCACCGGAGTCCCATCGATGAGCGAATCCGATGGGTCCACAATCACGGCATCCGTCGGCTGCAGGCCCGAGTTGATTTCCACGCTGTTGCCGTAGTCATGATTGATTTTCACTGCAACGAACCGGGCCTTACCGTCGCGAGCGAGCGCAACCTGCAATCCCTCCTTGCGGAAGATGAGCGCGTTCGAGGGTATGGTCACGGAGTGCGTCGTGTCGGGCAGTTTCAGATGCACAAAAACATAAGCGCCCGGCAAGAGCCGGCCGGTCGGATTATCGATATCAACTTCGACGAGCAGTGTGCGCGAAGCAAGGTCAATGGAATTGGTATTGCGGACGATGTTGCCCCGGAAGGTTTCGGCCGGAAATTCATCGAGCGTCAAGGCAGCAGACGCACCAGACCGCATACCCGGCGAATACACTTCAGGAACCGCCACGTAGACTCGCAGCGTGTGAGTGGCCGCTATATGAAAGAGTTCCTTGGGTTGCGTGCTTGCGCCCGCATCGATCAGGGCCCCTATATCTGTGCTGCGGACCGTAATGATTCCGTCAAAAGGGGCGTAGATTTTTTCGAAGGATTGCAATTGTTCCAGGCGCCGCACGTTGGCGGCGTTGGATTGGACCGTCGCTTGCACCGCTTTCAGGTTGATGACAGCTTGGTCTGTTTCCTGCTGGGAAACCGAGCCGTCACTCACGAGGCCCTGCCAGCGGTCGGCGGTAATTTTGGCAATGGCGACGTTAGCCTGGGCCGTGTCCAGGTCCGCGCGAGCTTGCTGTAGCTGTTGGTCAATTTCCGGTGTGTCAATCACCGCCAACAATTGGCCCTTTTTCACGTGTGCGCCGATATCGAAATACCAGTGCTGCAAATAGCCATTTGTCCGCGCGTAAATCGGAGAGTCGATGAACGCCTGCGTAACGCCTGGGAGCACAATTTCATCGGTCGGCGCGCCTTCTTTTGGCTGCACCACGGCAACTGTCGGAATAGAGGCTTCTTCCGTTTGCTGCTTGAGCCGCGATTCGGCTGCCACTCGCGAATGGATACCGGAGTAAAGCAGAAGAGCGACAGCCGCGAGCGCGACAACTGCAAGGATGATTGCTGTTCTGGGATTAATTCCCGGCTGGGGTTGCGACCCCTCCGGGCTCGGTTGCCTGGTCTCCGCGTGAGTCGCTTGTGATTCGGGAGTTTCTGTCACATTTTCCTCGTGTGATGACATCGGTTTCCCTCCTGCTCAAGCTTGCGAGGGCGCGGGCTCGTTGTCCGACGATGCCGCCGCGACCGACGCGTCGCGTCGCCCATGCAACAAGCTGAAAACCGTGGGAACAAAAAGCAGCGTGGCAAAGGTGGCGCACAGCAGGCCGCCAATGACGGCGCGCCCGAGCGGAGCATTTTGCTCGCCCCCGTCTCCCAGGCCCAGCGCCATCGGAATCATGCCAATGATCATGGCCAGTGCAGTCATGAGCACCGGACGAAAGCGCGTGAACCCAGCTTCGATCGCTGCATCAATCGGGTCTCCATGGTGCAGAAGCCGCTCTTTCGCGAAAGCCACCACGAGAATGCTGTTCGCTGTGCCGACTCCCATACACATAATCGCGCCCATCAAGGCCGGGACACTCAGGGTTGTATGCGTAAGAAACAGGAAACCGACGATGCCAGCCAGGGCGGCGGGAAGCGCAGTAATAATGATGAATGGATCAAGCCAAGACTGAAAATTCACTACGATCAGCAGGTAGACCAGAATGATGGAAAATACCAGCCCGCCCAGCAGGCCGATATAGGAATTCCGCATAGTTTGCAGTTGGCCTTTGATTGAAACGAAGCTGCCGTGTGGCAAAGATTTGCGATTGTCATCCACGATGCGGGTGACCTCGCGGCCCACAGCTCCCAAATCGCGGCCATGAACAGCGGCATAGATATCCACAACGCGGCGGATGTTGTAGTGCGAGATGGCCTCCATCTCGTTGGCTCGGTGTAGAGAAGCAACATCGGCGAGAATTTCCGGATGGCTCGCGGCCGGCGAATTGAGCGGCGTGTTCTGCAGGTCTTGCAAGGATTGCACCGAATACTGGGGCGTTTGCGTTACCAGATTGTAACTCACGCCATTCGTCCAATTAAGAAAAAACGCCGGTGTAATTTGGAAGCTGCCGCTCAGCGAGTTCAGAATGCTGTTGCCGACATCTCGCTGCGTATAGCCGCCTTGGGCTGCCTTGGTTCGATCCACCGAAACATCCAGCGCCGGATAATCAAAGGGCTGTTGAATTCGCACGTCCGCAATGCCTGGAACCCTCTTCATTTCGCTCATCATCCGCGCCGCCACTTCCCGGTTGCCCTCGATATTAGCTCCCTCGATTTGAACGTCGATGGGCGCCGGCAGGCCAAAATTCAAGACTTGCGTGACGATATCCGGGGGCAGGAAGTAAAACGTCGCGCCGGGGTATTCATGGGGCAGAGTCTCGCGCAGCTGCCGTATATAGTCCGCGGTCGGATGATGATTCTCCTTGAGAGAAACCAGGATATCGCCGTCGCCTGCGCCAATGACCCCGTTTGTCGAGTGCATCCAATTGATGCTGCTGTAAGGCAACCCGATGTTATCGAGGATGTTGTCGATTTCTTCGCTGGGAACTTCACGCCGGATGGAGCCTTCGACGAGATCGCAAAGTTTCGCGGTCTCCTCGATGCGCGTTCCGCTCTTGGCTCGCACATGAAGGATGAATTGGCCGCTATCGGTGTTTGGAAAAAAATCCTGGCCCAGCCAGGGGATAAGAAGAAATGTCGCGGCGCAAGCTCCAAGAAAAACAGGAATGAAGATGAGGCGCCGATGCACGAAGGCCGCGAGCAGCGTGTGGTAGGTGCTCCGAAGCCTTTCGAATCCGCGTTCAAATGCGCGTTGGAACAGTACGAGAGGGTTCCTTGTGGCCGCGCCGTGTGCCCTTGCTTTCAGCAGATACATGGCCAGCGTGGGCACCAGGGTTCTGGAAAGCAAGTAAGAAGCGAGCATGGCAAAGACCACCGCTTCGGCGAGAGGAACAAAAAGGTAGCGAGCCACACCGCTCAGCAGAAACATCGGTAAGAACACGATGCAGATGCAAAGCGTTGAAACCAAAGCAGGGGTAGCGATTTGCGCTGCGCCCTGGAATATGGCGTCGCGTTGCGCATGCCCTTCTTCGAAATAGCGCTCGATGTTTTCGATCGTGACGGTCGCGTCGTCCACAAGGATTCCCACGGCGAGGGCCAACCCGCCGAGAGTCATGACGTTGATGGTCTCTCCAAGAAGGCCCAGGACGATGACAGACGTCAAAATGGAAAGCGGAATGGAAACGGCGATAATCAACGTACTGCGCCAGCTTCCCAGGAACAGCAGGATCATTAAACCGGTGAGGCATGCGGCGATGACCGCCTCGCGTATGACCCCGTTCACGGAAGCCCGAACAAACACGGACTGATCCGCCAAAGGCACAATCTTTAATTGCGGTGGCAGTGTCTGCTGGACACGCGGAAGCAGGGCGCGAATGCCTTTTACAACATCAATCGTGGAAGCGTTCCCAGCCTTCAGAATGGTGACCAGGGCGCCGCGATGGCCATCCTGCCGCACCACGTTGGTCTGTGGGGCAAAGCCGTCGCGTATGTTGGCGACGTCACGAAGATAGATGGTGGAGTTCCCAACCACTTTTACCGGAAGTTCATTCAACTCCGGAACCGTTCTTGGGCTGGCGTTGAGTCGAACGTCATACTCAAACTGGCCAATTTTTGCAGTTCCGGAAGGCAGGATCAGATTTTGCTGCTGCACCGCATTGAGAACATCTTGCGGTGCCAACCCCTTGGACTGGATCAACGACTCGTTCAAATCGACCATGATCTGGCGTTGCTTGCCGCCGTAGGAAAAAGGAATCACCGCGCCGGGAACCGTGACGAGTTGCGGCCTGAGAAAATTCTGGGAAAGATCATTTAACTGCTGCTCCGAGAGGCCTTGTCCCGATATGCCCAATTGCAGAATCGGAACGCTCGAAGCACTGTAGTTGATGATCAGCGGCGGCAGCGTTCCCGGCGGCAATTGGCGAAGCACGGTCTGCGATATGGCTGTGACCTGAGCATTCGCTGTGTCCAGACTTGCCCCAGGCTGCAGGTACAGCTTGACCATGGATTGGCCATTTACGGTGGTCGACTCTATGTGTTCGATGTTGTCTACCGTAGTCGTCAGAACTCTCTCGTAAGTGCTCGTGAGCCGCCCTTCCAGCTCTTCAGGATTCATTCCTGTGTACTGCCATGCGACCGCAATCACCGGAATAGTGATATTCGGGAAAATGTCAGTGGGCGTGCGCAAGATCATGAGCGGGCTCAAAATCAAAATGAGCAGCGCAAGCACGATGAAGGTATACGGCCGGTCTAAAGCAACTTTGACGATCCACACAGCTACAGCTCCTTGAAGTGTTTTCCCGGGCTTGATTTACGCGAACTTGCCTTTGCGAAGCATCGCGGCGCCGGGCCCACCCAGGCCGCGATCTCAATTCGCTAGCGATGCCTCATGCCAATAATGCCGTCCGGACCGGCGAAACGTAGGAACTCGGAATCGCCAATCCGGTGGCAAACGGAAAGTCAGCATGGCAACCCACTACGTCTCCAAGCCATCCTCTTTCCTCAGTTCCCTTTGATGTATTACCGGCAAATCCGGTGCAAGCTTTTTGCCGTGGCTGGTCACCCGTGTTTAGCGCGAAGCTCTCCCGCGAGCTCGCTTTCCTACCCATCCACAACCCAGAATATGAATCGAATCGGAATTTGGGCGACGCCAAAAAGCAAAATCGCTTATCGGCACTATCCGAGCATTTTCTCCGAGCACCTAAAAGTAGCACTTCTGCGTTGAGTAGAAATCTTCAGCTAACTTCAGGCTGCTGCAATGATTTCGGGAGGGGCGGCGCTTGCAGCAAATCATCGGCGCGATTCCGCAGCACAAAGATATCGGGGTTACGCTACAATACTATGTTCAAACTAAAGGTAAAAAATCGCGTGCAGCTCCGCGAACGCTTGAGAAAAACATGTCGTTCCGCGCGACGGGTCCTTAGCTCAACGGTTAGAGCAGCAGACTCATAATCTGTTGGTTCCGGGTTCGAATCCCGGAGGACCCACCATCCCTCAAAAAGGGACGTTGGACGCGTTGACCTGTAACCGATAGAAAAAACGAAGAGTTGCTAGAGCAGGCGACTTCGTAATTGTCCATGGACGATATTCGGGCGCCATGCCGGTGACTGGGTCGTAGCCGACCTCCTTCGCATCCAGGACGGCGTTTTTCTCGAGCACTGGGATGTAATCCAGGACGAGCAACCAAGGCGGATTCAAAGAGCGGACTACCTAGGTTCGGCGAAAAGTTCACCAAACAGCGATGGCCCCTGGGATAGCCTTTGCCGAAAAAGTCCGGCTTCGCCACCCCAGGGGACAATGGACGAAACTATTCTTTGACTTCCAGGGTCTTTACCGGCTGCTTGATGGCCACAGTCTTCGCGGGAACATTCGAATTTTCTTTGCGATCAAACTTCGTCTTAGCGGCAGCGCCGGGCTCCAGCTTGGCCACCAGTTCGAACCTCGTCTGCTTATTCTTATTTACCGCAGTCTGAACAGGCTTCTTGCCCGAATTTTCCATCTTCGCCATTTCAGCCGCCGTGTAGGAATCCGGGCAGCATTCTTGCGCCTTGGCGGCTGGAGCATGCCACAAAATCAGAGCGAATCCGGCCAGTCCGATTTTCATCGCCAGTTTCAGCGCCTGTTTGCCAAGTGTGTTTTCCATTTTCCTTCTCCCCTTTTTGCGCCTGCCGTACCCACCGTTGGCCGGCCGCTCTAAAATTTTTGCTGTCCCCGTCCTGCAAGCACACTTTGCAGCAGGCCCGCTTTTCCGACAATGCACCAAAGATGAGCAGTGGGTGAACTCCAGGTGAACCGTGAACGACTGGCCAAAATGCACAACAACATTCCTCGCGCGCCCGCCCATTGCGCGCTTCACGGCGTGATGCAACTTTCCATTCACCACAGTGTTTCAAAGCTAGGTTCCCGCAGGCTGAACAACGAAGAAAAGCAGCGCAGCACAAGCACAAACGCGAGTTTGTGAATGGTTTTCGTGTCCGTTGATTCCAACGCGAAACCGAAGCGGTGCGTAACCGCTGCCTTTCGGAAATTGTTCGCCCTGTTCCATGCGCCAGTTACCGGCAGGCGTCATTTTCTAACTACGGCGTTGCCGCGTCCGCTGCCGCACGTTACGGTGAATCAAACGAGCCGCCGGCCGCAATGCTGATGTTGCCAGGGGCCAATTGTCACGGTCGGGCGGTCGATTCTAGGCAGCTCTTATCTCAATCGAAAGGGAGTTACTCGGACGATGAAAAGCCTTAGCAAACTGATGTTCGTAGTCGTTGCTCTTTTGCTCGTCATTCCAGCGGTTATCTCCGCAGCGCCGCAGCCTCCGCGGGAGCATCCGGCTTATCTGCATGCTCTGACGGATCTGCGCCATGCCCGGGCTCATCTCCAGCGGCCCGACGGCGGGGAATTGCGCGAACAAGAAAAGAAAGCCATCCACGATATCGATGAAGCTATCGGCGAAATCAAGAGAGCGTCCATCGATGATGGCAAGGACCTGAACGATCATCCTCCCGTTGATGCCGGCCTCGACTGGCGCGGACGTCTCCACCGGGCTCTTGAGCTTGTCAACAAGGCTCATAACGACGTAGCCCAGGAAGAAGACAACTCGTTTGCTCAAGGCCTTCAGATGCGCGCGCTGAAGCACATCGACGAAGCCCACAAGCACATCGAGGAAGCGATCAGCATCGTCCAGTAATTCCACTTCTCCGTTTTTTCTTTGAACGCCGCGGCATTTCGAGCCGCGGCGTTTTTTTTTAGCGGGACCGTTGCGAGCCGTTTTCACGGCACATGGCGGGTTCGCCTTGCCGGCGGCTAAGGCCGAAAGGTCGTGCTTCCGATGCGCTCAGCCGTGATCTTGCGCGCATTTTCATACAGGGCACGGGCCTGGGGAACCGCCTCGATTGCTTTCTGAAGTTGAGGGTCGGTTCCAAGCTGAACCTTGAAGCCTTCCTGCTGGCTAAAGGCACTCACAAAAACTTCCTGCTTGATCTTGCGTTTCACCCAATCCAGATTTTCGGCGAATTCCGGCTCCGTGTAGTGGATGTTGTGGCTGGCGAGGAATTTACGAAAATCCGCGATCAGGGCGTCGCTCGCTTCAAAATCCTTGGTGATAGCCGGGTGGCTGGACAGGTAGTGCAGAGTAAACTCGCCAACGCTGCCAGGAAACGGGAAGAATACGTCGTCGCGCAGCATCGTTTGCTGAAAATGATTGAGCTCCGGTGCAGCAACCGTAATGTCCGGCGTGATTCCGCCCCCGCCTGTTACAGGACGGCCGCTGTCGGTTTGCCGGACCTCGGTCGGATGCTCCGGAACCTTGCGCTCATAGTGATAGGCATAAAGCGAGACGGACTTGTAGTCGCGCTGGATCAATCGGCCGCTCGGAGTGTAGTAGCGCGCAATGGTTAGCGCCAGGCCAGTATTTTCACTGAGTGGCTGAACCACCTGCACCAGCCCTTTGCCAAACGTGGTGTGGCCAACGACGATGCCGCGGTCGTGATCCTGGACTGCGCCTGTGACAATTTCAGTGGCGGAAGCCGAATTGTTGTTGACCAGAATGACCAGGGGCATGTTGTTGCCCCGATTTCCCAGCAAGGCGTAATAACGTCGCTCCGGAGAAGAGCGCCCGTGCTGCGACACGATCAATTGCTTTTTATCCAGCAACATGTCGCTGACCGCAATGGCTTCATTCAGCAGGCCGCCGGGATTGTCGCGCATATCCAAAACCAGGCCGTCGAGCGAAGCCGCGTTTAGAGATTTCATGGCATCGCCAAGCTCGCGGTCGGTGGTTTCGTTGAACCCAGAAAGTTTTATGTAGCCTATGCCAGGCTTGATCTCGAAAGCCAGATCCACCGCGTGCCGTGGAATTTCATCGCGCTTTACGGTGAAATCCAGCGGCTCAGCGTTGCCCTCGCGCAAAACGGTGATCTTGACCACCGTACCCCGCGCGCCCCGCAAGCGATCCGCGATATCGGTGGTATTCATGCCGTCAGTGGCTTTATCGTCGATCCTTGCGATGATGTCGCCGGGCTTGAGTCCCGCGTTATAAGCAGGCGTGCCCACATACGGGGACATCACCATGATGCGATCCCCGTGTGGAACCACGGTCATGCCCACACCGTAGTACCTGCCGCTACGATCTTCTTGATTTAGCGCCCATTGGCGCTGGTCGAAGAAAGTGGAGTGGGGATCGAGCACACGCAACATCCCGGGAATCGCGCCTTCGTAGATGAGCTTATCGGCGTCCACAGGCTCGGCGTAGTTGGACTGCACGATGTCGAGCACGCTTGTGAGTTCGCGAACCGAAGTCTGCGCGTCGTCGATGGAAGACGAAGTGGCACGCACTTTGGGCCCGTAAATCGCGCCCAATGTGGCGGACAGAAGGATTACGGTAACCACGAGAAACAGCCCGCGACGGTCTGGTTTCATTTCGCCCTCGTGCGATAACCCGATGCAAGCAGGAGACTTTTGGCACCAGGCGCACCCCATTGTACGTCGGTCGGGCCTCTCCGCGACTCCCGAAATCATCCGTTGCCCGTTAGGAGTCCACAGCGGCTACCAGGCCCCCGGGGTAAGCCAGCAGGCTGTCAAAGGCAGGAAAACACCGGCAAGATGCCGGCGTTAGCCCCTGGCCCCAGCTCCAGCGTTACACTCCGATGTCAAACCTCAGGCCACGCGCCCAGGGCGCGGCGCAAATCCACCAACTGGCCGAGGTGGTAGGAGTTGTGATCCGCAAGCACAAGCGCTTCGCGCAGAATTGTCTGACCCTCGCCGTGCGGAACTTTGGCGAAGAGATCAGTGCGCGGGTTTTGCACCAGCCGCACCATTTCCTGCAAATCTTTCTGGAAAGCGGCAACACTGTCGTGCCAGGCCTGTTCATTGGGGGGCATAGGAGTTTTCGGCCAGTATCCGCCCGGAAAATCAGGCGAAACGTGCTTGGGGTTCCTGCTGAATTCCAGGATGTCGCGCTGCGCGATGCGCGTATGTTCGAGCAACTGCCAGCCGGTATGCGGGAGAGCATTTGCGAAAGTACCGTATTTACCGGCAGGGAAGTCGTCGAGCCCGTCCATGAAATGAACGTGAGCGCCGCCGCCTTTCAGCAGATAGGCCAATTGGTCGCGCAGCTCGCGATCGGTGTTGCCCGAAGGCTTCGATTTAGACGCGGTTTTCTTTATCGTTTTTTTCTTTTTCATGCTCTTTTCTCGGAAAGCAGGACCTGCTGGGGCATTCCGGTCACCGGGTGCAAGTCCGTGCTCGCAAAGCCGGTGTTTGCGAACATTTTTGCATATTCGGAAAAGGTATAGGCATCGCCAGCATCAGTCCCTACGAGCATGTTGAGGGCGAAGGCGGCCGCCGCGGGAGGAGTCACACGGTCTTCGTTGGGAACGAACTCGAGAGTCACAGCTTTGCCGCCCGGCTTGAGAGCCGCATGCACGCGGCGCATCAGCGTTTGGCACGCCGGGACATCGAAGTGATGGAAAATGTTCGTCAGCAAGACCAAGTCGTAGCCGCTGCCCAGATCCGCTTCAAAAGCACTTCCAGGACGCGTCGAATAGCGTTCGGAAATGCCGGCGGCATTTGCATTCTCCATGGCGACGGCCAAAACCGCGGGCCAGTCGACGGCAACAATGTGTGCGTTGGGATTCGCTTTGGCGATGGTGATGCCGTAATTTCCATGCCCTGCGGCGATGTCCAGCACTTTCCAGGGTTTTCCTTCTGATGCGCGAACAAGTGCAGCGATGAAGTTTGCAGCCGGCGCCGTCAGCGGGGCCATGGATTTTGCAAACGCGACCCAGACTTCATCTTGAGGCCTGGTGTTGTCCCCCTGATTCCCGACTGTGCCGCCTTTGCGCACCGCGTCGGTGAGAGCTTCGACGTTTTTCTGGTGCCAGGGGCTGCCAAGAAAACCGGCGACGGACAAAAGGGATGCGGGAGAGCGGCGGTCGAGAAAGAGCGCGGACTCTTCCGTCAACCCGTAGCGGCCGTCTGTCTTGGTGAGCAGGCCCATGATGGTCAAGAAGTCGCACAGGACGCGTACACCGCGTTCGGCAGCCCCGGTCTTCGGGGCGAGCAGAGTCGGCGTGTTCGCGCCTTCGCCGATGGCGGTGAAGACGTCCAACTCAATTCCCGATTTCAATGCGGCCGTTTGCTGGAAAGCATGCATTAGATTGAAGATGCGTTCCGGCGTTGGCCGGTTCGTCGTGGAAGTCGTGGCCATTCACTGGGCTCCTGCCAGAAGGGGTGTTTTTCCCTTGTTTAATATACACCGGTAAACCCGTGAAAGCGTCTTGCTTGAGTACCAATTCCGTTGCCGGAATCCCGGCTGGGCTGGCATACTTTCGAATCCCCGTAAAGCGTGCGAGGCCAAAACTATGAGACGTGAATATCACCGGTGGTATTCTCCGCGGCTGGGCATTGAGCTCGGCGTGATTGTGCATGGGCACTGGGGACCGCCGATTCTCGGATTTCCGACGAGCGCGGGCGACGAGACGGAACTCGAAGGGCAGAGTATGATCGGGGCGCTCGCCGATTTTATTGATGGCGGGAAGATCAAATTTTTCAGCATCAATTCGATCAATGGCCTGAGCTTTTACAACAAAGGCGCGCATCCTTTTCACCGAAGCTACGTGCAAGCGGTATTCGATTCGTACCTTCGAGAAGAAGTCGTTCCGTTCATCTGGAACAGTTGCCAGAGCCCGGGGATCGCCATTTCGACGATGGGAGCATCGTTTGGCGCGTATCATGCGGCGAACTCCCTGTTCAAACATCCGGATGTGATCAAGCGGTGCTTTGCCATGTCCGGCGTGTACGACCTTAGAAATTTCATGGACGGGATGTACGATGACAACTTTTATTTCAACAATCCGGTGGATTATCTTCAGGGCATGAGCGACCCATGGTTTTACGATCAGATACGAAGTTGCGATATTCACCTGACGACGGGCACCGGGCAGTGGGAGAACAGTGGGCCGACGTACCGGCTGTCGGAAGTACTTTCAAGCAAAGGGATACACCACTCTTTGGACAATTGGGGCCCGCAGGGCGGGCACGATTGGCCTTATTGGAAGCACCAGATGCGGGAGTATGTTGCGCGATTGTTCTGAGATAGACGCCTCGGTTGAGATACCTCTTGGTACGCGAAACAACCTGCAAGCCATTGAACATAATGAAGTTGATAGATTTCCGGTGTTCTGGGAATAGGCGAGGGTGATGCGAGCCAGGGGGTCCCCCCCCCTGTTTTTCGGAAAGATTTGATTCCATTGGAGTTAGCTGGCAGGGGTGTGCGAAAGGTGTGATGCGAAAGGGGTTAGAAAAGAGACGGGGTGGCTGGCTGATTAGCGTGCAAGATGTTACTACATGTGTTAACAGAATGTCAATAGTATTGTAGAGTATCGTTTCGAATCGGCTGTGGAAATCCGTGGAAATATATTGGGGGCGAAGAAGTGGCGAGTGACTAGCGACTTCGCTCGGAATGACATGGTGACCTGATTGGATCCCCTGACTGGTGGTCATGGTTTGGTTCCTGGAGCGTGTGACAGAAGGGACGGAGAGAATTGCGCGAATCAAGGGGGAGCGAAGCGGGGGAAATCAAAGGCTAGCGGAGCGGGAAGAGTCCGTTAGGACTTGCACACATCGAGGGCGGTCAGGGCGTAGATGGCAGCGGTGTCCAGGACTTTGCGGAGGTCCACGTATTCGTTTGGGCCGTGGGCTACGGAGAGAAGGCCGGGGCCGTAGGCATAGGCGGGGATTGCTTGCGCGGCGTAGAAACGAATTTCGAGGAGGCCGGGGCACATTTCGAAACGAGGGGCTTCGCCGGTGACAAGTTGGATGTTGCGCGAGAGGATTTCAGCCAGTGGATCTTTTTCGCTGCAGAAGGAGGAATTTCCTTCCTGGAAGATTTCCCAGTCGAGAGGGATGCCCTCTTCTTTGCAATCTTCCAACACGTTTAATAGCTCTGTTTTTTCCACATCGAGATTTTCTTCGGGATTGATGCGGCGGTCGATGGTGAACCAGCATTGGTGCGGGACCACGTTGAAGTTTGTTCCGCCGCCGCTTTCTCCGCCCAGCATCAGGATGGAATTGCGCATTTGACCGGAGCCGATGTTCGCCTGCGTGGTGCGCTGTTCGACTTTGCGCTTCCATTCTTGAAGCTTTTCCACGACATGGTGCATGCGCCCGAAGGCGTTTTCGCCTTGATGCTGAAGGCCTACGTGGGCCGGCTTGCCGAGCACCCGCACGCGAATGGAGATTGCGCCGCGGTTTGCGTTCCAGACCATGCCGCTGGTCGGTTCGGGCAAGAGCATGCCGATGCCGCCACGGCCTAACAGGCCTTCTTGTGCCAGCCAGGCGGAACCGCCCTTTCCGCCGGTTTCTTCGTCGGGAACCAGAGCCAGGACGATCCGGCCGTTGAGTTGTGCGCCGATCTCCTTGAGCGCGAGGATGGCGTAAAGCATGGAGACGATGCCCGACTTCATGTCGCAGGAGCCGCGGCCAAAGAGAAAGTGGCCCTTGCGCGCGGGTTGAAACTGTTCCTTTGATTGGGCCGGGACAACGTCGTAGTGGCCGTGAAAATAAAAGGCAGGGTCTCCGGTGCCATACGTTGCGAAAAGACATTCGGGAGAATCTTGAGAGCCGTTCGTTGGCACGCCCCGGCTTAGGCGTTCGCAAGCGAGCCCTGCCTGGCTCAGGGTGCTCTCCAAGAAATCCACACACGCACGATAATTTTTCCCCGGCGGATTTTCCGTGGGAATGGCGATGAGCTTCTCGAGAAGTTCAGCCATGGTCTCTTCCTGTTCGCGGAGCCAGGAAAGAATTGCGGTGCTGCGGTTTGTTTCGTCAGGAAAAGGTTCGGACATGGGCAGGCAGAGTATGAAGTACCGAGGGCGAAGCCAACCTCCATATTGGTTCCTGCCTTTATCAAGCAGAGCGCATTGAAGGAGCTTGTTGAGGGACGCAGCGACACTAGGAATCCGAGGCCGACGGTGATCGCCGGGTACTGAAAGGTCGTTCTGGTACTGATTTGAACCCGTGCTCCCCGCAGCCGGAATGCTAGGTTTTGCCAAGGGCCGGGCTTAAGCGCAGGACCGCTCTTGTTCGATGACATTGCGGGGAGGCAGTCGTGGCTGATGAAACCAGCAGCGCAACACTCGATGGACGGTGGACGCAAATACGAGCCCACAAGAGGGTTATTGCAAAAGTGAAGCTTATGGTGGAGTGGGAGGAAAACAATAAGAGGCAATCGGTAAAGGCATTTACGATGGACGTGAGCCACTCGGGCTGCCTGGCAGTTGTCGGCGCGGATTTGAAACTTGCGCAGGAGGTCAGACTCATTCACCGAGAGAGCGGGTCGGCGACGGATGCGCGGGTGGTATGGAAAGATCCGAGGACGTGGGATGTGGGATTGGAACTATTGAAGCCCGATGCTGGTTTTTGGAAACTTTAGCGGCGGACAACTCACCGAAGAGAAAAGCATTACACAGGGACCACGGAGAGCGCAGAGTTCACAGAGAAGAATCGTGGATTATTCGGCGCGGAGGGCCTCGACTGGGTCGACGGCGGCGGCGCGGCGCGACGGTAGATAACTTGCGAGAAAGGCAGTGACGATGAGACCGATGGAGACGGTCGCGTAGGTGAGTGGGTCCATGGAGTTGACGTTGAAGAGTAGCGAGGACATCAGACGGACGGCGAGGGCGGCGACGATCAGGCCGATGACCACGCCGATGGCCGTGAGTCTTAGGCCATCGAGGACGAACATGTTGGTGACGATTTTGTTTTGGGCGCCGAGGGCCATGCGGATGCCGATTTCGCGCCGACGCTGCGAGACAGAGTAGGCGATGACGCCGTAGATGCCGACCACGCCGAGTAGAAGAGCCATGCTGCCGGCGACGCCGAGCATGATGAGGGTGAAGGAAGTGCGAGCCATGGAGTTCTGGACGTAATACTGCAAAGTTTGAACGGAGAAGAGCGGGAGATTGGCGTCCACGGACCAGACGGTCTGGCGTACTTCTTTCAGGAAGGATTCGGAGCCCGCGCGAGGAGTGCGAACGGCGAAAGCGAGCTCTCTGCGGAGAGAGACTTCCTCGGTCTCGAAATTGTTCTGTATGAGCGGCCAGTAGGTTGTCGAAGTCGGCGGCTGGCTTACGCCGTTGCCGCGGACATCCCCAACAACGCCGATAATTTCGTGCCAAGGATCGTTGGTGGTGACACGAATGCGCTTGCCGACGGCGTCCTGGGCAGAGTTCCAATACTCACGAGCAAAGTCCTCGGAGATGATGACCTGGGGAATGCGCTGATAGGTTTCGGACCAGGTGAAATCGCGTCCAGCAAGCAGAGGAGTTCCCACGGTGGAGAGAAAACCGGGAGAGATGAATTGCAGCCGGCGGAGCTTGGGGAGTTCGCCATCGCGGTCGGCGTGGTTTTCCGCATAGACGACGTCGTTGCTGTCGTTGCCATCCATGGGAATCATGGAGGAAATGGCAACGGAAGACACGCCTGGAAGAGCCTGAAGCTTTTGGCGAATATGGTCGTACATGCGGAGAACGCGCTCGGGTTCTTTTACGTCACTTTCGGGAATATAAATGCGGAAGGATTGCACCTGGGCGCTGGAGTCGAAGCCTGGATTGACGTGAGAGAGGGCGCGAAAGGTGCGAATCATCAGGCCGGAACAGATGAGCAGGACCAGAGCGAGAGCTACCTGTACGACGACGAGAACGTCGCGGACGCGATGCTGTTCCCTGCTTTGGCTGAGCGCGCGGCCGCCTTCGCGGATGCCGGTGTTAAGACGGACGCCGGCGTATTTGAAAACGGGGGCAACACCAAACAGGATGCTGGCGAAAAGCGCGATGGCGAAAGTGAAAAGGAGGACAGGAGCGTCGATACCGATTTCGTGAATGCGCGGGATGCCGTTGGGGGCAATGGCGACGAGAACACGGAGAGCTATCCACGCGAGACCGAGGCCGAGGAGACTGCTCATGATTCCTAGAGTGAGGCTTTCGAGAAGCAGCTCTCCGGCGATGCGGGCGCGGGAGGCGCCGAGGGCGGAGCGGAGGGCTAATTCCTGGCGGCGGCCTTCGACGCGGACGAGCATGAGATTGGCGACGTTGGCGCAAGCGATGAGCAGAACGAGGCCGATAGAGCCCATGAGAACCCAGAGGACGTTGCCGATGTCGCCGACAACATCCTGCTTCAAGGGATGAAGGTTGGGAGCGATGCGGGCGTCTTCGAAAAGTTTGACGCTGAAACCGGGTGGAACTGGAAACCCGTGCTCAACCATGGGAAGCATGCGGGCGATGTCGGCATTGGCTTGCTGGAGGGAGACGCCGGGCTTTAGGCGGGCGATACCGCGATAGCTGAAATTGCCGAGAAAGAGTTTGGAGCGCTCGAAGCGGAAGGGAACGCAAATAGCAATTTCGGGCTGATCCATGAAACGAAAATTTTGTGGGAGAACGCCGATGATCTGGCGAGTCTTTCCATCCACGACAATGTTTTTGCCGATGGCGGCAGGGTCGCCGCCGAATTTTTTGCGCCAGTAGCCGTAGCCGAGAAGTACGGTGTCGGGGCCGGCGCCGGGGGAATCATCATCGCGAGTGAACAAACGTCCTGCGGCGGGAACTACGCCGAGAAGAGGAAGGATCGCGTCGGTGACGTCGAGAGCGTCAACCTGCTCGGGTTCGGCAACGCCGGTCACGCTGACGGAGTCAGGCTGATAGACGCCGACGTCAACGAAGGAGCGGTTTTGCTCGCGGTAGATGAAATAGTTGGAGGGCGCCATGTTGAGGTTGGCAATGTTGAGGCCCGGGGCGGCGTGCCAGACGCCGATGAGAGATTCGGGATGGGAATAGGGCAGGGGTTTGAGGAGGACGCCTTCGAGGACGCTGAAGACGACGGTGTTGGCGCCGACGCCTGCGGCGAGAGTGATAACGACAACGATGGTGAAGAGCGGGGCCCGCAGGAGGCGACGAAGCACCTGGCGGAATTGACTGGCAGAGCCTTCCATGTTTTGCCCTCAATAACGAGAGGTTTTGGTGTGATGCGACCGGTTGCTTGCTTGCACTCTTGAGACGAGCAAACACCGCTGCAGTTAGGTACGCAATGGGAGGCAGGAAGTTCCGAAAAGTTTCGCGAAAGATTACTGCGGTAATTAGAGGTTAGGCGAGGCCCAGATGGTCGAGCTGGTAGTGGCCTTTGGAGATGATTTGGTCGTCGTCGATCCAGACGTCGCAATTACGGGTGAGGACGTCAACGTGAGTTTTGGATTTCCAGTCGGCGTGGGTCTGGCTGCCGTAAGGGTCGCCGAAGGCAATGTGGACGCCGGGAAATTTTTCGTCCTGGAGAAGGATACCGATCATTTCGGAGAGACCGAGATTGGTGCCGAAGGCCAGTTCGCCAACGCGATCACTGTTTTCGTCGGTATGGCAGTATTGCCAGAATTCTTCCTCGAGGTCTTTGCGGGCGCAATCTACGCCAGTGAGGCGAGCGCCTTCGATAGTGAGAGTGAGCGGCGTGGATTGCAGGTCGCCATACTTTCCATTGAAGTGGTCTCCGGCGGTGGCGTCGCATACGAAAGTGCCGTCGACGGTGGCGGGAGTCGTGAAGACTTCGCCGGCTGGGAGATTGGACCAGTAGCGCGGGCTGATTAAGCCGCTGGTTTTTACCCAATCGAGGCCGCGATCGAAGTGCGCGGCGATGCTTGTGCCGGCTTCGGTTTTTACGGTGAGAGTTTGCGCGCGGAGCATGCGTTCGCGGAGTTTGTCGCTGAGGCGGTCCACCATGCGGTAGTCGGCGCGCATGCCTTGCTGCATAATTTCGGGGGTGACGCCGACCATGTGGGCGTAACGGATTTGGCGGCGCTCGACGACTCTGACGATGGACATGCGGGCGCCTAGTTCGCCGGGCTGGGGCGTCATGGCCATCACGCCGGCGTCGCAGATTTCGAGGGCTTTCAGTATTTCGTCGGGGGCGGCGGCCAGAGGGCGAGGGCCGAAATCTTCCAGGAGAAGGCCGGTGTATTTGGCGCCGCGGTCTTCAATGGCGGCGGCGATGCTGGCGGCTACGGAGCGGCTGGCTTCGTCGGCGATCAGGGCTACCTGTTCTCCAGGGCGGATACTGAGGCAGGTTTCGACGGCGTTGCGCGCGCCGGGCATTAACTCTGGGTCTCGGTGGCCAAAGTACATTCAAATATTTTAGCAATTTTCTGCCCAAGAAAGACAGAATTTACATAATCACATGGCGGGCGTTCTTGGAAAAAGCAGATCCCTCCCTACGGTCGGCATGACAATTTATGGATGAGTCTTGGCCTGGGGAAATTGTGCTTAGGCATTGGCGGTTCGCGGAGCGACGCGGAAGGCTGGGACTTGGCCGCCGCCGCTGGTTACGTTGGCGAGACCTGTGGCACTGAGGCGGGTTAGGAAACCGGCGAGTTTGCCGCGGAAGAGATAAGGGGCGAAATCGACGAGCATGTCGCGGTAATCAACTTTGCCGATGTCAGCGATGTAGGGGAAAACTTCGCGGCGGATAGGGATGCGTTCCTGAACGATCCAGGCGCCGTCTTTTGCGGAGAGCGCACGGCCGATTGCGGTGTCCCAGGCGGATTCGTCGGTTTCCCAGCCCAGAGTTACGCCGGAGCCGCCATATTCGTCGCTTGGCTTGAGTACGAGGTTTTCGCGCTCCCTGCTGATGTAAGCAAGGAGCTCCACCGGCTGGCCATAGTGCGATGTTTTTACGTCGGCTACGATGCGGGTCCAGGGGATGTGCCTGCGGATGAGTTCGCGTTCGTCCAGGGAGAAGAGAGCGCCGTTTTGTTCGTCGGTGAGAACGGCGAAGAAAGCCTTTACATGGGGTATTTTGCAGCGGAACGTGTTGGCGACACAGACGGCATTGGCGGCGTAGGCTTTTACTAGGGCGGCGCACTCGTCGGGTTTGGCGACGATATCGTTAATCAAGACGCGGCGGTAGACGAAATCGATTTTTTTGCCGCGGGCGGTGAGCTTCGTGCCGTCGAACCGGAGTTCCTTGGGATCGGCGATGAGAGTCGGGACGCCCATTTTCTCGAAGCGAGCTTGCAGAATTTCGAACTCGCTCCAGGTGGGAACGCCGAACCAATCGACAATGGCAATCTGCGGCGGGCTGGCGGAGCCACCCCAGTCCACGTAGCTCATCATGAGGGCGTCGAGAAGTTTCGCGCTGAGAGGATAGGTGTGCACTTCCCAGTTGGCAGCGAATTTTGCCATGACTGGGAGTTCGCGGAAAATTTCGGCGAGGGTTTCCGCGTAACCCGCCCCCGCTGGAGACTCTCCATTGTATTCGGCGAACTTGAGCGAATCGGGCAGCAGGAAAGCATCGAGGCGCGAGGCGGTGCTGGCGCGGCCGTATCCGACCGGCAGGCGCGCGAGTCTTTCTTCTTCTGGACGCAGATGGAATTGTGCAAAGAGATGCTTGTCTTCGAGTGCCGCGGTAACGACGCGTTCGCCCAGGTCGGCGATGGTTTCCGAGACGCTGCGGACGCGCTCTTCGTCTTCCGGGGATAGAAAAAATGGGCGGAGGAACGGGCAGTGGACGCGGTCGCCGAAAGTAAGTTTTGCGAGGCTCAGGCGTTTGAATAAATCCTCGGGGAGAGTGGGGATGCGTAGCAGAGTGGATTTAAGTATTCCGGTCCAGTCGTCCGCTGGATTTCGGGGAACGATCGAAGGAGTGGGAGCGGTGGTCATGTGGTTTTGAAACCTGCCGAGGTTGCCGAGGGACTTGGGGACGAACTTCGCGCGGCCGCGATGCTTTTGGGTGCTCCCGTGAAGCCGTTGGGCGCGCCAATGCCGAGCATTTCTTCCCAGCGGGGCCAAGGATTGGAAGGATCGCCTTTCAAGGCCCGGTCTATTACCAAGCGAGCCATTTTTTCGACGACGAGGTCGAAATAGAATTCGGTGATGCGGTCGCGCTCGAAATCCGGCGCCGGATTCAGATAATCGATGGCGTAGGGGATGCCGTCCTGGACGGCGAATTCGATGGTATTCATTTCGTAGCCGAGCGCCTGATTGATGGACTGGGCGTCTTTGACGATACGAGAGCCGAGTTCGGAAGAAAGATAGTTGTGATCGACGAGGTATTTGCGCTCTTTGGGGTCGTAATGAACAGGCGTGATGTCGGATTTGCCGAAGGTGAAGCAGCGGACGTATTGCGTGAAATTGATGAATTCCTGAAGCGTCATGCAATAGGGAGAAGTTTTGTCGTAGGCTTCGAGGAGTTCTTGTTTGTTGTGCACTTTGTAGACGTGCTTCCAGCCGCCGCCGGAAAAGGGTTTGAGGATGGCGGGGCGGCCGACGTAATCGAGCAGCGCGTCCCAGTCGACGGGATACGTAAGATTGTGCAAAGACTCGGCCGTGATGTCGACGTCTGCTGGATATCCCTTTTGCGGGAGGAGAACGGTTTTGGGAATGGCAAGGCCGAGCTTTGCCATTAGGGAATAATTGAAATATTTATCGTCGGCGGTCCACCAGAAGGGATTGTTGATGACGTAGGCGCCCTGGAGAACCGCGTGTTTCAGGTAGCCACGGTAATATTCGACTTCGTGGGAGATTCGGTCGACGATTACACTGTAGCCGGAAGGTTCGCCCATGCGTGTGCCGGCCAGCTTCACGAATTCAGCGGCGACGCCGTCTTTTTTCCCGAGTTCATTGACGCGCGAGATGAACGCCGGAGGAAAACTGTATTCACGCCCGCAGAGAAGGCCCACTTTTTTCATGATTCAGCTCCTGACAGCTGTTGCGGATAGCCTCGGTGCTTTGCAGATTCCTCCAGCCGCAGTTATCCCTAATTGATCGCGTGAGCTGAGGAAGCTTTTTGCTCGCTTACGCCGCCGCGCGTTTCATTGACGAGGTGCTTGACGACGGCTTTGAGGTCGCCCGTTTGCTGAAAGACCCGAAGCTGGCGCTCGGCGCTGGTGCCGTCCTTGAGAATGGTGTGAATGTATTCGACGGCGCTGCGGCTGCCGAGATCGTCGACGACGTCATCCACAAAATCGAGGAGCTCGAGAGTGAGTTCGCGCATGGGGACTTCGGCTTCCTTGCCAAAGTCGATGAGCTTGCCTTCGATGCCGTAGCGGGCGGCGCGCCACTTATTTTCTTCGATGAGTGCGCGGCGGTAGAGGCGATAGCTTTGATTGCGCTCGTAGAGGCGATGGAGCTTCACGATTATGGCTTGCGTGAGAGCGGCGATGGAGACGGCTTCTTCGACCTTGGTGGTGACATCGAACATGCGAAATTCGAGAGTGCCGAACACGGGATGAGGGCGGACGTCCCACCAGATTTTCTTGCCGTTATCAATACAATTCAGTTTCATCAGCAAGTTGACGAAATTTTCGTAGGCGCTCCAGGATTCAAACTGTTCCGGGATACCGGTACGCGGGAAACGGCGAAAGACCGTGGTACGGAAGGATTTTAAGCCGGTATTGCGGCCCATCCAAAAGGGCGAGCTTGTGGAAAGCGCGAGCAGGTGAGGGAGAAAATAGCGGACCATGTTCATCATGTCGATGGTGGTCTGCTTGTCTGGCATGGCGACGTGAACGTGCATGCCGAAGATCAGGAGGGAGCGGGCGAGTTGCTGGAGTTCTTCGACGATGTGCTCGTAGCGTTCACCGGGAGAGATAACCTGATCGATCCAACTGGAAAACGGATGCGTGCCCGCGGCCGCTACCTGTAAACCGGCGCGCTCAGCCGCAGCGACCAGTTCGCCGCGTGTGCGGTGCATCTCGATGCGGAGTTCGCCCACGTTTTCGCAGATTTTCGTTCCGGTCTCGACGATCGACTGATGCATTTCGTTTTTGACCTGATCGACGATATCCGGGGAAGCGGCGGAGACGAGCTGCATGACGTGAGAGCGCAACTCGCAGCTTGCGGGGTCAATGATCTGAAACTCTTCTTCGACGCCGATAGTGAAGCGGTGAGCCATGATGGTGGCCCTCCGGTGGCCTTGGTCTAGATGGGGACTGCTCAGGCGGTATCATACCCTCCGGACGGGAAAAATACACGCCCAGTCGAGCGAGCGCCGCGATTTCGGAAGTATTAAGGACGCCAGGGGAAGGAGCCTGGCTTGAGGGCGGGTTTTTGCTGGAGGGCTGCGTGCAGCGAGGGGGGCCCATTTTCTGATAGATCTGTTCCTTCGGTGTTGCCGCCCCGGTCACGGTTTGGTGTCGCAGCGTGGTCTGATTTGCAAAATGGGGAAACGCGGTTTTTCTGCCGTGCTTCAACTGCTGTCGGAGGGACGCGGGCGGGAAAGACTGAGCCACAGGTGGAGCAGCAGCTGGGCACTGCTGTGCACGCGATGTTTGCCACGGTGGAGGTGACGGAGTCGGTAGAGTCGTTCGATGGTCAAGGCCAGCATGGTGAGAAGCCAGCCGATCAGCAGACTGTTGGCGTGATGATGACAGATGTGCTCGAGGCCGTGACGACTCTTGGCGTCACGGAAGCCCTGGTTCTCAATCTCCCAACGGGTCTTGGCCGTGCCGAAAAGAGCCTGAGGGCCCACCGTGGAGCAGGGGAAATTCGTCAGCCAGTAAGCTTCCACCACCGTGCCGTCCGGTTTGTGTTGGCGATAGAAGAAGACGCGCACGGTTTCCCAGTCGAGTGTTTCCCAGGGATCGAAGTCCTCCGCGTCCCACAACTCCACGCGATCCGCTCCATGCTGAAAAACCGTGATCGGAGGTCCACAGCCCGGTTCCCACCACGCTGACCATCACAAAAGAATGTTGATAGCCCTGAATCTGTTTTTCCGCGCTCTGCTTTGGCCGATAGAGATGGCAACCCTGGTGGGTTCGCCATCCAGCGGCAACCGTCGAAGGCCTTGTTGCGCTTAGTTAGCGCTCGTCGGGTGGTGTGGCGGGGGAGAGCGGGCAACCGCTCCCCCTATGCCGATGATGTTGCGGATGAAGTTAGAGCGAACGCAGGAAGTTCAGGAGATCCTGCTGCTGCTGTGGGGTCAGGTGTTTGAAATTCTGGATGACCGAGTTGGCTTCCGAGCCGGAACTGGCATGCTGTTGGATGGCATTGAGAAGATCCGTGGTGCGGCCATCGTGCAGGAAGAAGATGCGCTGACCGAGCCCCCATAGAGGGGCAGAGCGGAATTGGTCTGGACCGGCAGCGCCCTGCGAAACGCCATCGGCAAGATTCGTGCCCATGTGGTGAACGAGCAAGTCTGAATAGAGATTGGCAGTTACATTACTCAAGCCAGCCGTGAAACTGGAAGGGCCGGTCTGGAAAGCTGGTGTGTGGCACATGTTGCAGCCAATCGCGTTGAAGTTACGGCTGCCATTGGCGATGGATTGCGGGCCGCCGGGAGCGGTGGTGGATGGAATTGGCGGAGCGAGCAGGCGCATAAACATGGCAAACTGCACGACGTCGCTCGGAACGAGATAGTACTGCGATGGGGTCATGTTGGTTGCGTCTTCCGGAGTAGGGTTGATTCTGCAATTTGCGGGAAGGCCACCGGCGAGGGCTTCATCGGGGCTGGCGCGCTCGTTCTGGAACAGTTCATTGGTGATACCCATCTCGACGTTGTAAGCCTCGCCGGCAAATATTTCGAGCGATTTATTCTGAGCTTTCCAGCCAAAGCGCGTGATCATGCCATCGTTGCCATCGCGATTGGCCTGACCGGAAATACCCAGGGACTGCTTTTGCTGGGAGTTGGCTATCATGTTTGCGTAGATGGTTTCTTCAGGGATGTTCTCAATCAAACCCGCTCCAAAGACGGGAGTAGGGATGCGGAAGACGATGTTGTTCAACGCCAGATTTTGAGCGAAATTCGGTTGTTGGATATTGCAAGAGCCCGCATCGGAGCGGCCAGAGATGACGAAGAGGTCGTGAACGCCGCCATCAGGCGTACTGCTGACGGAGCCGTTGGAATTCAGGAAAAACGGGAAGCGAACCTCGCGGACGGGCCCGTTCGGCGTGATGAAAGAGGGCAGCGTATTCTCGGCACCGTCCAGGCTGTAGACAAGGGTTTCGGGATTTGGGCCAATGAAGGGGAAAACGTTGGCGTTGGGGCTGCTACCGCCTGCGGCGGGCTGGGAATGGCAGCTTGAGCACTGATTGCTGTTAAAGCGTGGACCAAGCCCATTGTTCGCGCCTCCTTGAACGGATTCGATTTCCTGGAAACGGAGAAGTCCGTTGGCAAAGAAATCGGAAGCACCCGGACTCGTCGCTACGGAAGCGAGCGGTTGGCCTGCGTTAACGGCAATCCCCCGAACGCCAGGGTCCTTGGGAAAAGAGGAAGAAGGAGGAGATGCGGGCGCTGGGGAAGCGGGCGCTGAAATGGACTGGCCAAGGGTGACGGTCGCAAACGAAGCGCCAAAGATAAAGAGAATACAAAGGGCAAAATTTCTTAGAGTAATTCGTCGGGATTTTTGCAACGGACGAGCGAATACACTTGCAAGCATGGTTTCTCCTGAGGCAGTCCGGAAGTGCGATGTTCCTCGACAAAAGCCTTGCGGCTTGCAGCGCACAAACATCGAGATGCCGGTAGATGCCGGATGGACATCAGAACGCCTGGAGAACCGGGACATGGCGGGCTGGGTGAGTTAGAGAGCCAAGCGTAAGGCTGGGAAGCTGTGCATGAGAACATACGGAATAGTGAGCGGCTCGTCACCTGAACTCAGGGACAGATTTGGTACATGTCCGGATGAGGGAGGATTTGCACAAGGATAGTAAGACTGAAACAAAAAACAGAAAGGAAAAAAGACAGACGCGCACGCCGAAACGAAGAAAAAGGACAGACACGAACGTCTGTCCTACTGCATTCCCTCTACCAATAGTGTCATTGAATCAGATAGTTCGTCTTCGATCGCATTGCCGAGCTAGGCGGCGCCGAGCGCTCGACGCTGCTGAAAGCATTCGCGGCAGAAGACTGGACGCCCTTGCGTGGGACGGAAGGGAACGGTGGTCTCCTTTCCGCACTGCGAACACGTGGTTTTGGTTTCTGAACGCATTTGAGCGGCCCCGCCACCACCGCCACCTTCCGCGCGCTTGGCTTTGCAGCCCTTGCACCGTTTTGGCTCGTTCTTGAAACCCTTGTCGGCGAAAAACATCTGCTCGCCGGCAGTAAAAACAAACTCAGCACCGCACTCCGAACACTTCAGCACCCGGTCGTGGTATTCCATAGGCCGCTCTCCCCTTGGCCCAAGTCAGGGAAGGGGATGGGCTCATCTCGCACTGCGGGCCAAGTGTTGTGGGGAAACCAATAGTCCGGGGTACCGGGCTGGGGTCCCTTGAGCCTACGAATGCGAAACTACAAAAGCAACCCAACGTCTTTGCCTAACCGGGGCCTGAATCACGGAAGTGCGGCGCTGAGCAATGGCGAGGCGGATTAGTCCGCTTCCCGCCGCTGCTTCTTACGCAGTCGCTTCCGCGAAAGCGCTTCCTTGGCACGGCGCTTCTCGCCGGGCTTCATGTAGAAGCTGTGCTTCTTGATTTCCTTGATGATGTCTTCCTGTTGCACCTTGCGCTTGAAACGGCGCAGTGCGTTTTCCAGAGACTCACTTTCCTGGATAATGACTTCAGCCACTGTTAAATTCACCCCCAATCCGGTTCGGATTGGTTTCTGCGGCGCCACAGCTAGGCACGACACCGCCCCAGGTTATTATCGCATGCCACCCACTCAGCGGTCACGCGTCCCGCTCCCAACTACTATGGCCATAGTTGCCGCGAAGCGCGCTAGAAAAGCGTGCATCGTTGACGACCTATTGCCTTACGCACCATTTACCGAAATGGAGTCACCCTGATGAGGTATGGCATCTTCTAATCAATTGCAGGCAGGGAAGTCAAGAAATCTTTTGTGGGGAGAGGAAAGAGGAGATGTCATAGTGGCACGCTGGTTACTCGGATATTTTAAAGTACACAGTATAAGGATCACCGAAACGGCAGTCATGGCAACGCTCGGGCTGACGTTTGGTATTTTCCGGGCGTCTGCTGTTAGAATGAGCCGCTTCTTAGACGCGTGTCCGGAGGCCGGCTATGTCTGCGATGAGCGATGCCATCGGAGTACTTCTCGCGGGGGGCCAGGGAGAGCGGCTTTGGCCACTGACCCGAGACCGCGCCAAACCTGCCGTTCCCTTCGGCGCGCTTTATCGCATCATCGACATTACCCTCTCGAATTGCATAAATTCGGATCTGCGGCGCGTGTTTGTACTGACGCAGTACAAAGCGCTGAGCCTGAACCGGCATATTCGCGCAGGGTGGTCGCCGCTGGCTGGGCTTGGCGATTACATTGAAGTGCTGACGCCGCAGATGCGCGTGTCGAAAGAGTGGTACCAGGGGACTGCGGACGCGGTGTACCAGAATATTTATTCGATCGGAAGCGAGCGTTCGAAATACGTTTTCATTCTTTCCGGCGATCACATTTACAAAATGAATTACGCCAAGATGCTGAAACAGCATGTGGATTCGGGGGCCGAGGTTACCGTGGCCACGATCCAGATTCCCGCGGAACAGGCGTCGCGGCAGTTCGGCGTGATTGAAGTGGACAACGATTGGAGGATCGTCGGATTCGAGGAAAAACCGGCCGAGCCGAAGCAGTCTCCGCACCGTGAGGGGCATTGCAATGCCTCGATGGGAATCTACATTTTCAATACCCAGCTGATGATTCCGATCTTGCTGGCGGATTCCGAGGATCCAAAGTCGAGCCACGATTTTGGAAAAGATATCCTGCCGCGGATTATTTCGAAGCAGCGCGTGTTCGCTTACAACTTTGTGGACGAAAACCAGAAAGATGCCTTGTACTGGCGGGACGTCGGCACGCTCGATGCGTATTACGAAGCGAACCTGGACCTGGTGAGCGTTTCGCCGGTTTTCAATTTATATGACGTACACTGGCCGTTGCGCACCTGGCAACACCAGTATCCGCCGGCGAAATTTGTTTTTGCCGATCCGGAACGCATGGGCGTGGCGCTGGATTCGATCGTGGCCGGAGGTTCGGTGATTTCCGGAGGGCGTGTGCAGCGGTGCGTGATCGGAAACGACGTACGCGTCAACAGCTATTGCGAAGTGACGGATTCGATCATGTACAACCACGTGAACGTGGGGCGCCACTCGCGGATTCGGCGCGCCATCATTGACCGGCACGTTAGCCTGCCGGAGCGCACGGAGATTGGGTTTGATATGGAAGCGGACCGGCGGCGTTTCCACGTGACGGATTCCGGCATAGTGGTTGTGGTGCGGCAGGAATCACTGATCGAAGAGCCTGAAACCGCGTAGTGTCTCGTTTCCTCTTGAAAACTGTAAATCAAGAGCGCTCCAGGGGGCGGCTTGCCCAGCGACCCGCATTCTAGCCGTCTGATACAATCTCAAGTTCAATTTCTTCCAGGAGACTGCACCGATCATGTCCACGAATATTACTCGAGTACACGCGCGGCAGGTGATTGACTCGCGCGGAAACCCCACGGTGGAAGCCGACGTGTATGTCGGCACCGGGGCGAGAGGCCGCGCTGCGGTTCCTTCGGGGGCGTCTACCGGCGAACACGAAGCATTGGAACTGAGGGACGGCGATAAGTCGCGGTATCTCGGCAAAGGCGTTTTGAAGGCGGTGGCTAACGTCAACGACGAAATCGCCAAGGCCGTTATGGGACTCGACGCTGCGGACCAGCGGGCGCTGGACAAGCGCATGATCGAACTCGACGGAACGCCGACGAAGTCGCGGCTGGGTGCCAATGCCATTCTCGCGGTCTCGATGGCGGCTGCGAGGGGAGCTGCTGCGGCGCAGAATCTTACGCTGTACAAATATCTGGCGCGCTATTCGAGCGACACGAGCGCAAACCTCCTGCCTTGCCCGATGATGAATATTCTGAATGGCGGGGCTCATGCGGATAGTTCCGTGGACTTTCAGGAATTCATGGTCATGCCGATTGGGGCGCCAAGCTTTTCGGAGGGATTGCGATGGGGCGTGGAAATTTTCCACGCTTTAAAAGCAGCGCTGAAGAAGCATGGTTATTCGACCGCGGTTGGCGATGAAGGCGGGTTTGCACCTAGTTGCAAGTCCAATGAAGAAGCGATCCAGATTGTGCTGGAGGCGATTTCCGCGGCGGGTTACAAACCGGGTGAGCAGGTCAGCATTGCGCTTGATCCGGCTTCGAGCGAATTTTATAAGAAAGATGTGGGTGAATACGTTTTCAAGAAGTCGGATAATTCGGCACATTCCTCGGCTGAGATGGCTGCTTACTGGACGGCTTGGGCTGAGAAATATCCGATCGTTTCGATTGAAGATGGCATGGCGGAAGATGATTGGGCGGGCTGGAAGTCGCTTACCAATTCCGTCGGGAGCAAAGCTTCGAAGAAAAGAATCCAGCTTGTCGGCGACGATCTTTTCGTGACGAATACAACGCGCCTGTCGCGCGGCATCAAGGAAGGTATCGCCAACGCGATTCTGATCAAGCTGAACCAGATCGGGACGGTCACGGAGACGATTGAAGCGATCGAGATGGCGCGGAAAGCCGGGTATAACTCGATCATTTCGCACCGCTCCGGCGAGACGGAAGACACGTTCATTGCGGACCTCGCGGTCGCCACGGGCGCAGGGCAAATTAAGACGGGCTCCGCTTCGCGCACCGACCGGATTGCGAAGTACAACCAGTTGCTACGCATTGAGGAAGAACTCGGGCCTGCAGCGCGATTCAACGGCAAAGCTGCTTTGTCAGCGTAACAATTCGCTCGAGTTCCAGGAGCGAGAGACGCCCTTCTTCGACGGCGCTCAGTTGCTGCGAGTCGAACGTTGGACCTATCCAGTCGGTGTTTTCATGTTATATGCGAACTGCACTTCTTTCTGATGTGGACGCGCTTGCGGAGCTGATTAACGACGCTTTTCAGGTGGAGAAGGTGTTTTTCGACAGGGACCGCGTGAACGCTGAAAAGGTGCGCGAGTTCATGAGGACAGGGCAGTTTTTGCTGGCGGAAGATTCCGGGGGATTGGCTGGTTGCGTTTATGTAGAAGTTCGCGGGGATCGTGGCTATGTAGGTTTGCTTTCCGTTGAGCCGCTGCGTCAGGGCACGGGCCTTGGTCGTAAGTTAATGGACGCGGCAGAAGATTATTTTCGGGCTGCTGGCTGTCGCGGCTTGGATTTGCGCGTCATCAGTCCGCGCACGCCGCTGCCTCCGTTTTATAGCCGCCTTGGTTACGTGGAGACTGGCACGGCGCCATTTTCTGCTGAGCTGCAGTGCAAAGTGCCCGGGCATTACATCATTATGTCGAAGGAGTTTGTTTAACTTGTGGCCGTCCCACGTGAGCTGCGGAAAAATCAATGAGCTTGTTGAAGAGCTGGACCGAAATAGCGGTAGTGCCCGGTGATTTTCCATGCGAACAGCACATCTTCCATCTTCGGGCCCTGGCCGATGTTGTGGACGAGGAGCGGCCGGCCGCCGTTTTCTGATTTCACGTTTACGACCATGCCGATGTGCGGCACATCACCGCCAAGATCCCAAGTCACAATGTCGCCTGGAGAATAGTCTTCCGAGCGCTGGGTTGTCGGGAGCGCCTCGCCTTTCCGAGTAAAAAAGACCATCAGGTTGGGTACGCGGCGATGGTCAATGCTGGTATCCGTGTGAGACTGTTTCCATTTTGTTTTTGACGGGTACTCATCCCAATTTTTCGCCATGTCCTCATGGACTTCTTTTTGCAAATCAACGCCCACGGCTCGATAGGCGCGGATGATTTCGTCTGAGCAGACGCCGGTGTCCTGCGGAACGTCGCCGCCGGGATAGGGAATGTGCACATAGGTGGACACATATTTAACGGAATGATTGGTGCGCTCCATCGCGGCGGTCACCAGCTTATCGAGGAATTCCTGCCGTGTAGTTTGCAGCGCGGGCTTTGTCTGGGCCATGGCCGCGGATACTGCAAAACAAAGCGCGGCCCAGATAGAAAAGCACTTCCTGCATGGCGAGAAATTTCGCATTCATTCGATTTTACCGGAATGGCCGCGTGTGCGGGGCTGCCGAGTTCGAAAGCGGACTTGCTGTGCAACTCCGCAGGTGAGGCTTATCAAAGTAGAACGCACGCAAGCTGGATAAGGCTTCTTAGTCGCTCATTGCGCACAAAATCCACGCAGCCTGCGCCTTTCCTGGCCATCGCAAGCTAAACTGTAGGTAGAGGCGGGAAACACAAATCCATGGCAGATCGGCCGATTCCTGACCCTTCCTCTGCGCCCACGCAGGACGAATGCAGCATGGCGTTTCTTGCCCATCTCCTTCAGATATTTACGGGCTTCGTTGGGCCGCTGGTCATTTTCTGCATCCGGCAAAATTCGCGTTTCGTGAAATTTCACGCCTTGCAGTCGCTTGTTTGGCAAGCTTGCTACATGGTTTTCTTTTTCAGCGGTTTCATTGTTTTCTTCATTTTTCTTTTCGTATCTATTTCTCGCGACGCTTCCCATCACACGCCGAATGCTCCGCCGATAATCTTTCTTTTATTTCCAGTGCTGTGGCTTTTTGCGATGGGCGGCTGGATCACAAATTTCATTCTAGGTATCGTTTTTGGCCTCAAAGCGCAGCGGGGAGAATGGGCCGCTTACCCCGTCATTGGCAAGTGGTGTCTGCTCAAGTCTTCTACCATCGGACCATCTGCCTCTTCCTCCTGAGCTTTCTTTGCCCGCCGATAGCATGCATTTCTTGCAGTCATGGCTTTCTGGCGACAATGAGACCGTAAACAAAATGGCCATTTTTGAAGCTGTCCCTCGCTGTTTTAAACGCCCGCAAAAAGTGAACGAAATCCACGCCATGCTTAGCGGCAATCGCCCAGAACGCTTTGTTTTTGATAATGTCCACGGAGATGTCCCAGGTTTTGGCGCAATTCTTGTTTAAGACTTCGGTCTTAATTACCTGCAATCCATTCTTTGTCATCAAGGAGCTATAGGCATCCATGGTGTGGAGTTCGACGAACATGCCCCGTTCAATGGGCTCGAGGCGTTTCTTATGTTCGCGCGGTGTGAGGTTTTCTTTCTTGAACCAATCCGTGACGGCCATCGTGCCTCCGGGCTTGAGCAGTTTTGCCGCGGAAGAAAAGAATTTCTCATTGTTGGGGTAGTGGGAAATCGATTCCGTTGACCAAATCACGTCAAATGATCTGTTGAATTCCATGGCTTCGGCGTCCATGCACAGGAAGTTTGCCTTGACCCTGGCTTTCCTGGCGGCTTCATTGGCCATTTCTACTTGAACGGGAGAGATGGTAATTCCGGTCGCGTCCGCTTTGTAGTGCTCGGCCAGGTAGATACTCGTGCCGCCGTAGCCGCAGCCAACGTCGAGCACGCTGCATTCGGAAGCTAGATTGGCTGCGCTCGCTACATAATCGATCAGCTGGTCCTGCGCTTTTTCTTTTGTCTCCTTGCCCGTAATCCAATAGCCGTGGTGGAGGTGCTCGCCCCACAACGATTGATAGTAAGGACTGACGACATCGTAGTGTTCCCGGATTTTCTTTTTCTCGTTGTAACGTGGCATGGCAACATCATGCCCTAAAATATGCCGGACTTGCATCTGTGCAGCTTCCAGGACTCCCCTGGAAAGTTGCGGCACCATTGCCCCAGTGCCATAATCCAGACTTACAACGCAGAGCGTGGGGGAACAGGCGCGGCTCTTATCCCCAGCTATTCGACGCGGTTTCTGAGGGGGGTTCCATGGCAATACGCGACAGTTGGATCGAAGCGAGGGAAGCGGAAGCGGCGGCTGCGAACGGGAACCGCAACATGTCGCAGATGCATTTTGCGCGGCAGGGTGTGGTTACCCAAGAGATGCGGTTTGTGGCAGGGCGCGAAAAGATTGAGCCCGAGTTGGTGCGCAGCGAAATCGCGCGCGGACGGATGATCATTCCGGCCAACGCGAACCACCGGAACCTCGAGCCGATGGGCATCGGAATCGCCAGTAAGTGCAAAATCAACGCGAATATCGGTAACTCCGCGACCAGCTCGAACATTGACGAAGAGCTCAAGAAGCTGCATCACGCGGTGCATTACGGCGCGGACACCGTGATGGACCTTTCGACCGGCGGGGATATTCCGACGATTCGCAAGGCGATTATCAATGCGTCGCCCGTACCTGTTGGAACGGTGCCCGTGTATGAAGCCATTTCGCGCGTGCGGCGGCCCGAGGACTTGACGATCGATCTGATGCTTGAGGTGATTGAAGAACAGGCCGAGCAGGGCGTGGATTACATGACGATCCACGCGGGCGTGCTGCGCGAGCATGTGCCGCTGGTGCGGAAGCGGATTACCGGGATTGTGAGCCGCGGCGGATCGCTGATGGCCCACTGGATGGAACATCACAAGAAGCAGAATTTTCTTTACGAGAACATCGAGAAGATTTGCAAAATTTTCAAGAAGCACGATGTGAGCTTTTCGTTTGGCGACGGCTTGCGACCAGGGTGCATTGCGGATGCCAGCGACGAGGCGCAATTTGCCGAGCTGAAAGTCCTTGGCGACTTGACCAAGACGGCCTGGCAGCACGACGTACAGGTGATGATTGAAGGGCCTGGGCACGTGCCGCTCGACAAGATCAAGGAGCAGGTGGACAAAGAGATGGAGTGGTGCCATGAGGCGCCGTTTTATACTCTTGGGCCGCTGGTGATTGATATCGCGCCGGGATACGACCACATCACAAGCGCGATTGGTGCAGCGATGATCGGCTGGCATGGAGCGTCCATGCTGTGCTACGTCACGCCCAAAGAGCATCTGGGCTTGCCAAATCCAGAGGACGTGAAGCAGGGCGTGATCGCGTATAAAATCGCGGCTCACGCTGCGGATGTGGCGCGTCACCGGCCAGGTGCGCGGGACCGCGACGACGCGCTGAGTTACGCACGATTTCTATTTGACTGGAACAAACAGTTCGAGCTTTCGCTTGACCCGCCGACTGCGAAAGCCATGCACGACGAAAACTTGCCCGACGATTTTTACAAAGAGGCGAAGTTCTGCTCGATGTGCGGGCCGAAATTCTGCTCGATGAACCTTACGCAGCTCGCGGATGCCGAGGGCGGCCACGATCAGTCGGAGCGGAAGCAGAAGTTCGTGGAACTTCTAGCTAAAGTTCAGGGCGCATAAGTGTCGTTCCTTCAAGATGGAGTCGCCGTGGTCACGGGCGCGGGCAGCGGCATTGGGCGTGCGCTGGCGCAGCAGTTGTCGGCTGCGGGTTCGGCGCTGGCGATTGCCGATGTCAATGAGAAGGGTTTGGCAGAAACCGCCGCCTCGCTCAAAGGTAAAGGACAAGTTTCGACGCACATTCTGGATGTTTCTAGCGAAGAGGCTGTCAGGGACTTTGCTGAAGACGTGGCTGCGCGGCATGGGCGCGTAACTCTGCTCATCAACAACGCCGGTGTGGCCTTAATTGGCACTTTTGAAGAAGTTTCGCTCGACGATCTCCGCTGGGTGATGAACATCAACTTTTGGGGCGTCGTTTATGGAGTGAAGTATTTTCTGCCTATTTTGAAGAAGCAGCCGCGAGCGCAGATTGTCAATTTGTCGAGCGTGTTCGGGATTGTTGCACCTGTGGGGCAAAGTGCGTATTCCGCGAGCAAATTTGCGGTGCGCGGATTCACGGAAGCAGTTCGGCACGAACTCGAAGGCACGACGGTTTTTCTTTCGTGCGTGCATCCCGGCGGGATTCACACACCGATCGCCAGCCACGCGCGCCTGGGAGCCAATGCAGCTCAGAGCAAAAAAGAGATTGCGGTCGAATACTTCGATAAGGCCACTCGCACTACACCGGAAGCGGCCGCTGAGCGCATCCTGAAAGGTGTCGAAAAGCGCGAGCCGCGCATACTGATTGGGAAGGACGCGCGGCAGATTGACATTGTGCAGCGGCTTCGGCCGGCAACGTATTGGAAGATCATGGCCCATAGGGCGCAAGCGCCAAATTCCTCGAAGTGAGTCACCCCCGCCTCCGTTTTGACGAGGCTGGGAGCGGAAGATATACTCGGCGGCGATGGAAACGACGTTTTACCCGATTTAGTCGCAAGGCCAACTGCCTCGCGAGATCACCGTCAAGGAGCGATTATGCCATTTGAGCGCGCCGCCAAGACCGCCGATGTGGCGGCAGGCACCATTCACGAGGTTCAGATGGCCGGAAAACCGGTGGCGCTGGCCAACGTCGCCGGTAAGTTCTATGCTATCAGCAATACCTGCCTGCACCGCGGCGGGCCGCTCGGCCAAGGGTCGCTTCAGGATAAGATTGTAAGCTGTCCCTGGCACGGCTGGGAATATGATGTGACTACAGGGAAGGTCGTCCAGAACCCTGCGGCAGGTGTCGCCTGCTACGCGACAGAGGTTCGCGGGGACGAAATTTTTGTGGATATCGCCTGAAATTCTCCATATCTCTATAAAAGTAAAAGGGTTAGCGCAATATTGGCTCTTCCAGCCCAATTTGGACCAAAATTTGGGCTTCGCTTGGAAGACTTGCTAAGCTCCACATTTTGTTTCGCTTTTTGGTCTTCCCCGTGTATATTGCTGCCGACCTGAACGCCTCGATGGCAACGCCGACCTCGCAACGACACTACTGGATATTCAGCGCGGACCCGCACCACTACCATTGGGATACGCTCTTTGTAAAAGGCAAGGAAATGTGGCACGGTGCGGAGTCAAAACCAGACGCTATTCGCGCGCTTAAACAGGTGCGCAAGGGTGATCGAGTCCTTTGCTATCACTCCGCGCCCGAACGGACCCTTTATTCGATTGCGGAAGTAACCCGCGATCCCTATCCCGATCCCCACGACAAGAAAGAAAAGAACCTGGTGGCGGACTTGAGGGCCTTTGACCGGCTGCCAAGACAGGTCTCGCTGGTGGAACTCCGCGCCAATCCTGCGTTAAAAAAGCTGAAATTACTGAAAAACGTACGCTTGCTGATCTCGCAGATCACAGACGTCGAATACCAGGAGATTCTGCGCATGGCCGGCATTGTGGCCTCACCTGGAATTCCGCTGCCCTGACGCCATGCTAGAAGGAATTCTTTCCGGGAAAACCCGAGTCCTGGACCTCGCGTACGCCATAAACGACCGCTTGGTGCCTTGGCCTGGAGATAAGCGCTGGTTCGAGGCGGAGACTAATGCCAGCGTGGAGAAGGACGGATTCTTCACGCGAAGCTTCTGGATGCTGGAGCATTATGGAACGCATCTAGATGCGCCGATTCATTTTCCTCCTGGGAAAACGCCCCTTGACCAGATTCCCGTGAAGCAACTGTTCGGCCCAGCCGTGGTGTTGGATGTTCGAAAAGAGGGCGCCGCCAACATAGACTACAGGCTTTCTGCCGAACGCGTGGATGAGTGGGAAAAACAGCACGGACCCATTCCAGAGGGCGCCATTGTATTGTTGAGGACTAGCTGGTCGTCGCGCTGGCCGGATCTGAAGACATATCGCAGTCAAGACCACTTTGGCCGCATGCATTTTCCGGGCTTTTCTGTCGAAGCCGTGGAAAAGTTAATCGAGCGCAAAGTCAGTGGCATTGGATGCGACACCATGAGCGTGGATTGCGGAGTGGCGCTGGATTTTCCAGTGCACCACCTGGCGTTGGGAGCCGGCCTCTATCACCTGGAGAATTTGTCGGATTTAAGCGAGTTACCTGAAAAAGGAGCGTTTCTCGTGGTCGCGCCCATCAAACTGGAAGGCGGGTCGGGCGGGCCAGTGCGCGTGTTTGCGCTGCTTCCCTAAAATGGCGCAGATAATCGTAAACATTTGCCGGGCAGCGTACGTCTTAATGTTTTGGGGTTCGGTGTGAGGGTGTGTTCATGAATAGGTTCAGATTGCACTACGTGCTGGCGTTGCTGTTGTGCGTTTCAGGTATCGGCGTGCCAGTGGTACGTGGCCAGTCGCAGGAATTTCCCGTTAGCACGCGTACGTTGAAGAACGGCATGAAGGTTCTCGTGCAGCCGGACCACAGCATTCCCAACGTGGCCCTTTACATTTTCTACCGGATAGGATCGCGGAATGAACATCCTGGCACGACCGGCTTGTCGCACTTTTTCGAGCACATGATGTTCAACGGGGCGAAGAAGTATGGCCCAGGCGACCTCGACAAAGTGATGGAAGCAAACGGAGGCTCGAACAACGCGTACACCACGCAAAACGTCACCGTCTATCAGGATTGGTTTCCCCGTTCGGCGATGTCTCTGATTTACGATATCGAAGCAGATCGCATCCGCGATTTGACGTTTGACCCCAAGAAAATTGCTTCCGAGCGCGAGGTCGTCGCCTCCGAGAGACGCCTCAGCGTGGACAACAACAACTTCGGCCTGCTCGACGAACAGCTTTGGGCCACTGCGTTCATCGCGCACACTTATCAGTGGCCCGTTATCGGATGGATGAGCGACATCGAGCACTGGACGATGGAGGATTTGAAACATCACTTTGAAATGGGCTACTCGCCGAGCAATGCGACGATGGTGGTCGTCGGAGACGTTTCGCCTGAAGAAATCTTTCAACTGTGTGAAAAATACATCGAACCGATTCCTTCGCACTCGCCGCCTCCGCCGGTGACAACCATCGAGCCGGAGCAGTTGGGCGAGCGGCGGTTGGTTGTTCACAAGCCCGCGGAACTGCCGATACTGATGATCGGGTACCACATCCCTAAAACCGACAATCCGGACTACTATGCGCTGAATATTATGCGCAGCGTGCTGTTCACGGGAGAAAGTTCGAGGATGTATCAGAGACTGGTGGACAAAGATCAGCTTGCGCTTGACGTCTCCTCACAAGCGGAGCCAGCCTTTGACCCCACGATCGCCATTATCACGGCTCAGCCGCGGCAAGGTGTGGACCCGCAAGCCTGCGAGAAGGCTATCTACGAAGAATTAGATAAGCTAAAGAGCGCGCCAATCAGCGATAAGGAGCTCGAGAAAGCGAAGAACACCCGGCTGGTTGAGTTTTACCGGGAGATGCAGACCATCAATGGGCGCGCGAATACGATCGGAACTTATGAAGTTTTCATGGGGGATTACAACAAGCTACTCGACGCGGCGAAGAGCTACTCAGCGGTAACGAAAGAAGATGTGCAACGAGTGGCCAGGAAATATTTCGATCCGAATAACCGAACGGTCGCCACCCTGCTCCCCGAAAACGACGAAAAGGCAAAACAATGAAGCGCATAGGAACCGCGGTGCGCATTCTCGCTCTTTTCGGACTCCCGCTGCTGATTTGCCCATTTGCGCCGGCGCAATCGTTGCACATGCCGCCTCATCAGAAATTCGTTATGAGGAACGGCTTGACGGTGCTTTTGCTGGAAAAACGCGGCGTGCCGCTTATCGACATTTTCGCAATGGTAAAAACAGGTGCTGCGGCTGATCCGGTTGGCCAGGAAGGCCTCGCCGCCGTCACTGCAGCGCTCCTGCGCAAGGGAACCAAAGCGAGAACGGCGCAGCAGTTTGCCGCCGACCTCGATTACATTGGCGGGTCGTTCGAAGCCGACGCCAGCACGGAGTTCACCGGGATCAGCGCGGAGTTTCTTACCAAAGACCTCGCCCACGGGCTGGACCTTTTTTCTGACGCCCTTCTCCACCCCGCATTTCCTCAGAAAGAAACTGACAAGATTCTGGCGCAGAGCCTGGACGGCATAAAGGCCGCGAAGGATGAGCCACAATCTGTCTTAATGCTCTATTACGACGGCTATCTGTATGGTGCACATCCGTACGGCCTTCCTCCGGATGGGGATGAGCTTTCGCTCCAGCATATCCAGCGCGAAGCCATCGCGAAATTTTACGAAGCGAACTACGCGCCCGGAAATACGATCATCGCGATTGCCGGCGAGTTCGACGCCGCCGAATTGCGAAAAAAGGTCGAAGAAATATTCGGCGCGTGGCCGTCGCGCACTGTGACAAGCGTGGTGGTCCCCACGGCCGCTCCTGCGAAGGGGAAGAGGCTCTTGCTGATCGACAAGCCCGACGCCACACAAACCTATTTTGCATTCGGAAATATCGGCACCACGGTGAACGACCCCGATCGTTTCGCGATTCGCGTCGTCAACACGATATTTGGCGGGCGATTCACATCGGAGTTGAATGAAGCCTTGCGTGTCGAGTCCGGTTACACCTACGGCATTAGCTCGCGTTTTGATTCGCGTAAAGCTCCTGGGCCATTTGGCATATACAGCTTCACGAAGAACGAGACGACGACTCCGGCCATCGATCTGGCTTTGCAGGTGCTGCAAAAACTGCACACGGACGGCGTGACGGCGGCGCAACTGGACTCCGCGAAAAGCTATATCAAGGGCCAGTTTCCGCCATCCATTGAGACCTCGGGGCAGCTGGCGCGGCGCATCGTGACCGACGAATTTTATGGATTGAACGATGACGAAGTAAATCAGCTGGAGGTTCGGGTTGACGCGGTTACTCCTGAAATCGCGCGTCAAGTGATACAAAAACATTTTCCGATGGACAATCTGGTGTTTGTGCTGATTGGGAAAGCCTCCGCCATTCGCCCGGCGGTTAAGAAGTATGCGGACAAGGTGGATGAGCGTTCCATAAGCGACCCAGGATTCTGGCCGCCACCGGCTGCCGCTCAAAAGTAAGCTGCGGATATTACGGCTGCCAAGAGTTTTGCTCTGAGTTCTTCAGGAGGAACGATGCGTTTTCGAAATTCGATTTTGATGGCGGCCCTGTTTTTGATTTTGTTGGGCACGGCCAGTTGGTCTGCGGCCGCGGAAGAGAACCCGCTCCTCATGCAGCAGCCCACGATGAGCAAGACGCAAATCGTTTTCGTATACGGCGGATATCTATGGAGCGTACCGCGCGAGGGCGGCGAAGCGCGCCAGCTCACCACCGGAGGCCACGAATCCCGGCCCAAGTTTTCTCCCGATGGAAGCTGGATCGCCTTCAGCGGGCAATATGACGGCAACGTCGATGCTTACGTTATGTCCGCAGATGGCGGCGAGCCAAAACGGCTAACCTGGCATCCCGACCCGGATGCAGTGGAAGGCTGGACTCCCGACGGCAAGAAAATCCTCATAAGTTCTCCGCGTGAAGCGTTCGCCGACATCGACCGCCTCTACGCCATTCCCGTCGAAGGCGGAGTTCCCGAAGTTCTGCCGATGTGGCGTGGGGAAGCGGCTTCGTATTCGCCAGATGCAACGCGCATCGCTTACGTGCCCAATTTGAAGTGGCAAACTGCGTGGAAGCGATACCACGGCGGGCAGACCACGCCTGTCTACCTGCTGCGCTTGAGTGACCTGCAACTCGAAAAGATCCCTCGCGAGAACTCCAATGATGACGATCCCGTCTGGATCGATGACACGGTTTATTTTCTGTCAGACCGGAAGGGCCCGGTAACCATCTTTGCGTACGACACAAAGACAAAAAAAGTGAGACAAGTCTTGCAGAACAACGGCTTGGACCTGAAATCCCTGTCTGCCGGGCCGGATGCACTCGTCTATGAACAGTTCGGCGGCATCTACACGCTCGATCTAAAAACCGAGAAAGCGAGCAGGGTCGCAGTTGAAATCTCGGCCGACTTGCCCGCGACGCGGCCGCACTTCGAAAAGGTGGGAGACAAGATTCGGTCTGCTAGCATTTCACCCACCGGCGTCCGCGCGGTCTTCGAGGCTCGGGGGGAAATCCTGACTGTTCCGGCGGAAAAAGGCGACGTGCGCAACCTCACGCGCACCACAGCAGTTGCCGAACGCGATCCCGCGTGGTCACCGGACGGAAAGTCCATCGCGTTCTTTTCGGATGAATCGGGCGAATACGCGCTGCATATCGCTGATCAAACCGGCTTGGGCACGGTCAAGAAAATCAATCTCGGAAATCCGCCGTCCTTTTTCTACGGTCCGACCTGGTCTCCCGACAGCAAGAAAATTGCCTACACGGATAAGCGCCTGAACCTCTGGTATGTGGACGTGGAGAAAGGCAGTCCGATCAAGGTGACAACCGATCCTTATGAGGATCCCGGGACGCATATTGATGAAACCTGGTCCTCGGACAGCAAATGGCTGACCTATTCAAAATTTCTCCAGAACCACATGCGCAGTATTTTCGTGTATTCGCTGGAAAGCGGCAAGGAATCCATGATTACGGATGGCACCAGCGACGCACGTTTTCCCGTGTTCGACAAGAATGGGAAGACGCTCTATTTTGCGGCCAGTACGGACCTCGGGCTCTCCATCGCCTGGCTTGACCTTTCGAGCTATCAGCATCCCGTCTCGCGAAGTATCTACGCCGTCGTATTGAAGAAAGGCGATCCTTCTCCTGTTGAACCACAGAGCGACGAGGAAAAGGCCAGCGACGAAAAAAGCAAAGACGGCGACAAGTCCAAAGAAGCCGACAAAGGAAAAGAAGGCGAAAAGAAAGAGGACCTGAAAGTCACGATGGATCTGGACGGAATTGGCCAGAGAATCGTGTCCATGCCCATTCGAGCCGCCAACTACATCGCACTGGACGCTGGGAAGTCCGGCATTTTGTTTCTCAGCGAAATACCGGATGTGCCGAGCCTTAGGGTGCCCACGCCGGTCTCGGTGTCAAAGTTTGACCTGAGCACACGCAAGACAGAACCATTCCTCGGTGGTTTGAACGACTTCATCGTTTCCGCAAATGGCGAAAAGGTCTTGTATCGCCAGGGTCCGGGCTGGTTTATCGCCGCGACGGCTGTCGTGCCAAAGCCGGGAGATGGCGCGTTGAATCTCGAAGGAATGGAAGTCTACGTCGATCCGCGCGCGGAGTGGAATCAGATGTATCACGAGGTGTGGCGGATTGAGCGCGACTTCTTCTACGACCCGAGTCATCACGGACTAAATATTGCCTCTGCCGAAAAGAAATATGCGCCTTATTTGAAGGGGGCCGGCGGCCGCGCTGACGTCAACCATCTCTTCGAGGAGATGCTCGGCGAGCTAACGGTCGGTCATATGTTTATCGCCGGTGGAGACATACCTCAGCCAAACCTCGTGAAGGGCGGGCTTCTCGGCGCGGACTACAAAGTCGAAAATGGGCGTTATCGTTTCGTGCGCATTTTCAACGGAGAAAATTGGAACCCCGAGTTGCGCGCGCCACTAACGCAGCCAGGGGTGGACGTCAAAGCGGGAGACTACCTGCTGGAAGTAAGCGGCCGCGAATTGCGTCCGCCGACCGATGTCTACAGCTACTTTGAAAATACCGCAGGTACGCAAATCAAAATCAAAGTGGGACCAAACCCGGATGGCAAGGACTCACGGGAAGTAACTGTGGTGCCGCTGGCCAGCGAGTTCCCGCTGCGCAATCTAGCTTGGGAGGAAGACAACCGCCGCAAAGTAGATCAACTGAGCGGCGGCAAGGTCGCCTACGTCCATGTACCGGACACGGCGACTGGCGGTTTCATCAATTTCAACCGCTACTATTTTGCGCAGGTCGGTAAACAGGCGGCTGTCATTGATGAACGCTATAACCACGGCGGCGAAATCGCAGACTACATTATTGATTTACTTAAACGGCCAATTCGCAATTGCGACATCACGCGCGAAGGCGAACAATTCTGTTCGCCGCTCGCGCAAATCTACGGTCCAAAGACGATGATCATCAACGAAATGTCGGGCTCCGGCGGCGACGCCCTGCCTTGGATGTTCAAGCAGGACAAAGTCGGGCCGCTCGTAGGGACGCGCACCTGGGGCGGACTCGTCGGCATCTACAATTATCCGTCTTTGATGGATGGCGGCTTCGTGACCGCGCCGCGCGTGGCGATCTTTGGATTGCACAGCGAATACGAAGTGGAAAACCACGGCATCGCGCCGGACATTGAAGTGGAAAACGATCCGGCATCGGTTGCCGCAGGCCACGATGCGCAGCTTGAAAAAGCGGTTCAGGTTACCTTGGAAGCGCTCAAGGAGCATCCGGTAGTGATCCCGGGGCCTCCGCCTTACCCGAACTACCAGAAGAAGTAGCTTTAAGCGTGACGCGCGAGAACGGGAGGCTCAATAGTCTCCCACGTTTGCTGCGTTGCGCTCTGCGCGCGCGCAAAGGGATGTGTTATTTTGTTTGCGATTCCTAATGCCAGAACTTCCAGAAGTCGAAACAGTAGCGCGTGGGCTGCGACGCACGATTGTCGGCCGGCGAATCGTATCCGTGCGGCTCGGTAAAACTGATTTCATTGATGATCCGGCTGCGCTTGAGCAAAATCTGCCCGGCAGGCTGATCGAAGCCGTCGAGCGCTATGGAAAATTCATGCTGCTGCGGCTGTCTGCTGTTAGTGGCGGCGAATTCGTGCCTTCTAACGGTGACTCGGTTCCAGCAGCATTGCTTGTGCACCTTGGAATGACCGGGCAGATTGCTCCAAGCGCCGCGGCCCAGCCATCCGAAAAACACACACATGCATTTTTTACGCTCGATGATCATCGCGAGCTCCGTTATACCGACGCGCGGCGATTTGGGCGCCTTGCGTATTTGCAGGCAGAGTCGCTCGCAGAGGAGCTGCGCGCGTTTGGCGCTGATCCTCTGGAAATCAGCGCGGAAGAATTTGCAAAACAGGCCCGATCTCGGCGCGCGCGCATAAAGTCTCTTCTAATGGATCAAGGTTTTCTGCGGGGCGTGGGAAATATTTATGCCGACGAAAGCTTGTGGCGCGCGAAGATTCATCCTGCGCGCCTGGGTGTCGTATTGAAGAAAGAACAAGCAGTTCTATTGCACCGTGTGCTGCGCGAAATCCTGCAGAAAGCGATCGTACTGCGCGGGTCTTCGATCTCCGATTTTCTGGACGCTGAGGGGCAGCCTGGGGAATATCAGCAGCATCATCGTGCTTACGGGCGCGAAGGAGAGCGCTGTTATCGCTGTGGCTCGGTCATTCGCCGGGCGATTGTCGCCGGCCGCAGCAGTTACTACTGCCCGAAGTGCCAGCCGGCGCCTCGCGGATGCTTCGCTCTTCCGCTCTCGCGGAGGAAAAGTGGGAAGAGCAAAAAGAAAGTGGGCGGTTAAGCGAATCGCATGCGAGCCGTCGTCCAAAGGGTCAGCCGCGCGCGTGTGATTGTCGAGGGCAACGTTGCGGGCGAAATCGGCCCGGGACTGATGATTTTGCTCGGCGTTGGAAAAGAGGACACTTCGACCGTCGCGTCTTCCATGGCAGAAAAAGCCGCTCACCTGCGCATCTTTGCAGACGACCAGGGAAAAATGAACCTCTCGCTCCTCGACGTCAAGGGCAGCGCGCTGGTCGTTTCCCAATTCACGCTTTACGCCGACGCGCGCGGACAGCGCCGGCCAAGTTTCATCTCCGCGGCTCCGCCCGATAAGGCCAATGCGCTCTACAAAGAATTTATAGCGGCGATGCAAGGACTCGGCATAATCGTCGCAACAGGAATTTTTCGAACCATGATGTCCGTGGAGCTGGTGAATGAAGGTCCGCTTACGATCCTCCTCGACTCTGACAAAACGTTCTAACTCCACCCGCCGCACCAAGCCCACCGGGAAGTGGACAAAAGAGTCGGCGTTGGGCGAATTGAAAAGGCTTGCCGACCCGAAGGTGCGCGCAAAGTTGGCTTACTTCGGTGTCAACGTTCCCGAGGCGTACGGAATTTCCGCGCCAGTGCTTCACGCTTTCGCACGCCACATCGGAAGAGACCATGAGCTTGCGGAGCAACTCTGGGACTCCGGCATTCACGAAGCAAGACTCGTTGCGCCGCTGATCGCTGAACCTGAAAAAGTGACCTCCGCGCAAATGGAGAGGTGGGTGCGCGGTTTCGATTCCTGGGATGTTGTTGATACGGTGTGCTGCTATCTTTATGCCCAGGCAAAACCTGCCTGGAACAAAATCCATGAGTGGAGCGCCCGGAAGCGCGAATTTGAAAAGCGCGCCGCATTCGCTCTGGCGGCCTACCTAAGCTATAAAGACAAGGAAGCGGCAGACGCGCGATTCGAGCAGTTTCTTTCCGTGATTGAACGCGAGGCATACGATGACCGGAATTTCGTGAAAAAAGCCGTGAACTGGGCTCTTCGCAACATCGGAAAGAGGAATCTGCGCCTAAACAACCTGGCGATATTGTGTGCCGGGCGCATCCACCAGCAGGATTCCCGCGAGGCGCGCTGGATTGCTGCGGACGCGCTTCGCGAGTTGGAGAGCGCGGCGGTACAAACGCGTCTGCGGCGCAAGGCAGGTTGAACAATGCCTACGAAAGCTGAAAATCGGATCATGAAAGTGCGCCGCGCGCGCATAAGCGATGCGGCGCGCCTGGCGGAACTTAGCGGGGAACTTGGCTATCCCACGACAGCCTCGGAGATGACCGCGAGAATAAACAAACTCAAGCCCGCCTCACAGAATGCGTTATTTGTTGCGGAATCCCGCGACGCGGGAGTTGTCGGCTGGGCCCATGTGAGCGTTAACCATCTGGTGGAAGTTGGGACCCGCGCCGAGTTGAACGGCCTCATTGTTGCCGCCCGACAGCGGAGCCTCGGGGCTGGCGCGCGGCTGCTCAAGGCCGCGGAAGATTGGGCGCGCAAGCATGGCTGCCCCGGCATGTCCGTCCGATCCAATGTGATTCGCGACCGCGCCCACAAATTCTACGAACGGGAAGGCTACGAGCACTACAAAACGCAAAAGGCCTTCCGCAAATCTCTTTGAGTCTCTTCCAACCGCGAATCCAATAGCTCCTTTTCAGACGCTTGTTGCATCCAACGCCCGAATCCATTTGTTGGGTTCCGCGCGCTCTTTGTATGGAATGGCAACATATATCGCATTACGATACACTTAAGCTATGGCTGCTGAGATTACACCCTCCGAGTACCGCGCTCTTGCCGAGCTGCGCTACCGCATCCGGCACTTCTTGCGCGAAGGTGACGCCAAAGCTCGTGCCGTCGGTCTCGAGCCCCAGCAATACCTCCTGCTCCTCGCCATACGCGGCCTCCCGGAAGGCAGTGAAGCGACCATCCAGACGCTCGCCGAGAGGCTGGCGCTTAAACATCACAGCCTCGTGGAGTTGGTTGACCGCCTGGAAACCCATGGCTACGTGCGCAGAACCCGCAGCCGCGACGATCGCCGCCGCGTCTTCGTCTCACTAACACTCCGCGGCGAGCGACTGCTCGAACAAGTCGCTCGGAACCGTATCAGCGAGCTTCGCAGCAGCGGAGAAACGCTCGTCGGCGCCATCGAAGCGCTCCTGGAACGCAAGCAACACAGTGGCAACAACACAAAAAAATCCAGGAGAGGGATGCGAGAGCAAAGTGCCTGACAGTGCCGAGAGCCATTCATAAATGACCGACGCCCCAGAACAGACTCAGGGAAGCTGGTGGAAATTCCCGGTACGCCATTGGAACGCGCTGCTCAATCAGCGCGAAGAGCAGGTTTTCCTCGCGCTGACATTGCTGATCGGCGCCCTGGTTGGCCTGATGGCCGTTGCGTTCATCTTTCTGACCGAACGTGTCGGTTCTCGCCTTTATCCGGTAGGCAGCCCGGCATGGCATCGCGTGCTCATCCCCATCGTAGGCTCGCTCTTGATGGGCTATTTGCTTTACCGCTTTTTTCCGGATGCGCGCGGCAGCGGTATCCCGCAGACAAAGGCCGCTCTCTATGCCCGCGAAGGCCGGATCACCGCGGGGACCGCGTTTGGAAAATTTTTCTGCACTTCCGCGACCCTGGCCAGCGGCATTCCTCTTGGACGCGAAGGTCCAACCGTGCAAGTCGGCGCGGGAATCGCCTCCGTCCTCGGCCGTCATCTCGGCTTGCGCCCGGAAAAAGTAAAAGCACTGCTTCCCGTCGCGGCAGCTGCGGCCATCGCAGCTGCGTTCAACACGCCCTTGGCTGCTGTGCTGTTTTCACTTGAGGAAGTCGTCGGCGATCTTCACGCCCCTGTGTTGGGTTCTGTGGTGCTCGCCTCGGCCACCTCATGGGCGGTGCTCCGGCTTCTTTTGGGCAACAATCCACTCTTCCAGGTTCCGCAATACCAGCTCGTGAATCCCTGGGAATTTGCAATGTACGCCGTGCTCGGCATCGCCGGGGGACTCGTCTCTGTAGCCTTCACAAAAATGCTGCTCGCCATGAGAGCGCGGTTCTTGAATTTTCCCCGCAAGACCACCTGGTTCCAGCCCGTTGCCGGCGGCTTGCTGGTTGGCATGATGGGCTGGTTTGTGCCGCAAGTTCTCGGCGTCGGTTATGAGCACGTAGGGGCTGTCCTCAATGGCGGCATGGCCCTCAAACTGATGGTCTTGCTCCTGGTCTTGAAGCTTTTCGCGGTAACCACTTGCTACGCCTCCGGAAACGCCGGTGGCATATTCGGCCCGAGCCTGTTTCTTGGTTCCATGCTCGGAGGTATTGTCGGAACCATAGCCCACCATTTTTTCCCGAATCATACGGCGACACCAGGCGCCTACGCGCTAGTGGGTATGGGAGCTGTTTTCGCGGGAATCGTGCGCGCTCCCATGACCTCGGTCGTCATGATTTTTGAAACCACGCGCGACTATGCCGTTATCGTTCCGCTGATGATTTCCAATCTGATGAGCCTTTTCATTGCCTCGCGCCTCCAGAAGCAGCCTATCTACGAAGCCTTGGCTCGTCAGGACGGCATTCACCTGCCGAGTGCGGAGTCCCGGGACCAGGAGGGTCATCTTCAGGTAATTTTGGCGATGAGGCCGGCTAAGGAAATTTTGTTGGTAGACATGACGTTACAGGAAGCTCTGGAGAAAATTCGCTCCAGCGAATCGACAGCATGGCCCGTTATCGCTACCGAAGGAGTGGTTGGCGTTCTCACTTTCGGAAAACTTCAACAAACTGCCGCTACCGGCCCGGAAACAAATCGATTAAGAGACCTGATAGATGGGAATGACTTCCCGCACCTACACGTGGACCATCCGCTCAGTCTTGCCTTGGAACGCATGGGCGCATGCCAGGTAAACGCGCTACCAGTTGTGAACCGCGGGAGTGTGCATAAACTCGAAGGCATCGTAACGCTGAAAGACGTCTTAGCCCTCTATGGAGTCGGTCCCCAAGAGAAAGCGTAACCAAAATGGGATTTCTTGCGCAACTTTGCGACTACCGTTAAGCAACAAAAGGGAAGCTCCCGCATCCTATAGACTTGCGGAGAACAAATGGACTACGTCAATCTTGGCAAAACCGGCCTCAAAGTCTCTCGCATATGTCTGGGCTGCATGACCTACGGCGCGCCGGCGACGGGTAACGTCAAGCCCGGCAGCCATGCGTGGGCTCTTAACGAAGAGGAGAGCCAGCCCTTTCTGCGCCAAGCGCTCGAGCTGGGAATCAATTTCTTCGATACTGCCAACGTCTATTCGGCGGGTGCCAGCGAAGAAGTGCTCGGACGATTCCTCAAAGCCAATGTACGTCGCGAGACCGTTGTTGTTGCCACCAAAGCGAACGGTGTGATGCGCGACGAGCCGAACGGCCGAGGTCTCTCACGAAAAGCTCTCTTCTACGAGCTCGATCAAAGTCTCCGTCGTCTTGGCACCGATTATGTCGACCTCTACCAAACGCACCGCTGGGACCACGAAACGCCGATCGAGGAAACTCTTGAGGCGCTGCACGACTTGGTGAAGTCAGGCAAGGTTCGCTACATCGGCGCTTCTTCCATGTACGCTTGGCAGTTCACCAAAGCCCTCTACCTTGCAGATCTTCACGGCTGGACTCGTTTTGTCTCTATGCAGAATTATTACAACCTGCTCTACCGCGAAGAGGAACGCGAGATGATGCCGCTTTGCCACTCCGAAGGTATCGGCGTTATTCCCTGGAGCCCGCTCGCGCGCGGCCGCTTGGGTCGCCCGTGGCAGGGTGAGAGCACCAAGCGACTTGAGACGGATCAGTTTGGCAAGACCTTGTACTCGAAAACCGAAGAGGCCGACCACAGGGTTGTGGACCGGTTGGGCGAGATCTCGGAAAAGCGAGGCGCTCCCCGGGCACAGCTTGCTCTTGCCTGGATGCTCGTAAAGCCCTATGTCACCTCGCCCATCGTTGGCGCCACCAAGCCACACCATCTGACGGACGCGGTTGCAGCCCTCTCCTTACGCCTCACGCCAGAGGAAACTTCCTCTCTCGAAGAGCCCTACACGCCGCATCCAGTTCTCGGCTTCAGTTGATCTGGCAGGTCCGCTGGAACACTTCGCGGTATAGGATTATCTCTGATCTATATGAGCTAATTGATTTATGCTCCCACTGCTCGGCTTGGCTTTCCATCGGTCATGCTCTTCAAAACGCAAAGCGCCTCAGTCTATGGCATAGATGCCTACCTCGTTGACGTGGAAGTCGACGTCGGGTCGGCATACATGAAGGACTTTAACGTCGTCGGCCTTCCCGACAATGCCGTCAAAGAAAGCCGCGAACGTATTAAATCCGCTTTGCGTAATTGCGGCTTCGAGTTTCCCCATGGCCAGGGCGTGACAATCAACCTGTCTCCCGCGGATGTCCGCAAAGAAGGCTCAGCGTTCGATCTGCCTATGGCTCTGGGACTCATCGGCTGCATGGGCCATTTTTTTTTGCAAACAGCTCAACGAATCCATGTTCTTGGGTGAGCTATCGCTCGATGGCACTGTACGCCCTGTTCGTGGCGCACTTTCCGCCGCGCTTGCCGCCAGGGAATCCGGCCTGAAATCTCTAGCCGTTCCAGAAGCGAATGCCCGCGAGACAGCCGTGGTGGAAGGCGTAAACATCTTCGCGCTGAAGTACCCGCCGTGAAGTACAAAGAACTCCGTGCCCCATCTTCTTCCGAGGATTCGAGCGCCGTACGCGGACGCGTCATCGCCGCCAGGGACCGGCAAATGGCGCGCTATCACGCGGACAAAAATACTTTCGCGAACGCCCAGATGCTTCTCAAGATGATCCGCAAGCATTGCGCCATCTCCGCTGAAGGCGAAAAATTACTGGAAAATGCCATCACTCCTCTCGGCCTCTCCGCGCGCGCCCACGACCGCATCCTGAAAGTCGCCCGCACCATCGCCGACCTCGACGCTTCCGAAAACATCGACAGCGCCACCTCAGCGAAGCCATGCAATACCGCGCGCTCGACCGTTCCTACTGGGCTTAGCCCTCATCTTTTCCCTTTGTTTTGCCTCGCCATCCGCACGACTTCCCCAAGTGCTCCATTGACTTAGGTTTGGGCGCTGTGTTACCGATAAGTGCGCTCTCTTGGGTGTATCATTCCCATGGCGGGCGTCATGAATGGGCACAGACCCTAAGCACCTCGAAATCACGCTGGAGACGCAGGTCGATAGCGTAAACGTCGCCGAGGAGATGTGTCTTCGCGTCGCGGAAGCCGCTGGTTTCGGCGAGGACGATTGCTACAAAATCGGCATGAGCGTTCGCGAAGGCGTAATCAACGCGTTTCACTACGGCAATAAAGAGCGCCCCGACAAGAAAATTCACCTCGCTGTGGATCTGACCAACGACAAAATGATCATCCACGTTTTGGATGAAGGCACGGGGTTCACCCTTGCAAGTGTTCCGGACCCGCTGGCCGAAGAGAATTTGCTGAGCACCTCCGGCCGTGGAATTTTCCTCATGCGGGCCTTTATGGATGAATTCGACGTAGTCTCCGGGCGTACTGGCGGCGCAGAAATAGTCATGGCAAAAAAGTTGCCCCTGCAGGAAAACCCGGGGACCAACGGCCAGGGCAGCCAGGGCGCCTCACCGCACCAAGGAGCGTAAACGAAATCATGCCTTTGCGCGCGACACATCGAGATGCTGGTCAGGCTACCGTCCTGGATTTGAGCGGCAAGATTACGCTCGGAGAGGGAAGCGCGCTGCTGCGCACGACCGTTCGCAAGCTGCTCGATGATCAGCGCACCAGAATCCTTCTAAACCTGGCGGACGTGGACTATATTGACAGCTCCGGAATCGGCGAGCTCGTCAGCGCCTACACCACAGTGAAGGGCCGCGGTGGCGAGCTCAAGCTGCTTCACCTCACGAAGAAAGTGCATGACCTGCTCCAGCTCACCAAACTCTTCACCGTCTTCGAAGTCTATTCCGACGAGAGCACTGCCCTAAACAGCTTCCAGTAGCTTCCCGCATCCGGCCAGAAGCTGACCCTCGCTTATACTCCCTCGCTCGAACCCTTTGTCTGCGGCACAATACTTAAATGGGCATCCCGCTTTCATGAAGGACGGCTCGGACACAGCGTGGATCGCAGCGCGAGCCAGTGCCATCGGCTTTCATCATTGCGCCGTCGTGCGCCTCCAAGAATTCCCCGAACTGGAGCGAACGGAAGAATGGCTCGCGCGTGGCTACGCAGGCGAAATGAAGTATCTCTCCGACGCGCGACGCGCCAATCCGCAAACGGTAATGCCCGGTTTGCGCAGCGTAATCGTCTGCGCCCTGAGCTACAACACGGCCGCGCCGCGCTCGACATATGCCCTGCAGGAGGAGACCGCCGAGCCCCGCGGTTGGATTTCCCGCTACGCCTGGGGCCAGGACTACCACGAAGTCCTTAAGGAGAAGCTCCAGACGCTCGCCAGCGCCCTCTCCGAGCGATTCGCCGGCTCTTTTGAAGCGCGTGTTTACGCCGATACCGGGCCGCTGCACGAGCGCGTCATTGCCAAGCATGCCGGACTTGGCTGGCTCGGCAAAAACACTCTTTTGCTCAACTCAAGGTTGGGTTCCTGGTTCTTTCTAGGTGTCATTCTCACGACCCTTGATATTCAGCCCACACTCGGCCCGTCCGATTTGCCCCCCGCCAATTTCTGCGGTTCTTGCACAAAATGTCTCGACGCTTGTCCGACTGGAGCCTTGGTCCAGCCTTACGTTATGGACGCTCGCCTTTGCATTTCCTACCTGACCATCGAGCTTCGCGGCAGCATCCCGGAAAAACTGCGCGAGCCCATCGGCCACCACGTCTTCGGCTGCGACATTTGCCAGGACGTCTGCCCCTGGAACCGGCGCGCCCCTATTACCCAGGCGCGGGAGTTCCAGCCAAGGACTTTTCCACAGGGCATGGAGCGTCAGCATCTGCCTCCAGACCCGACCGCCGCAGAATCGTTGCAGTCAGAATCAATGGAAGCCGAATCTCTCTTTTTGCCCCGGCTCGAATGGCTCGCCTCCATGACCGAAGAACAGTTCCGCACCGTGTTCCAAGGAAGCCCCGTAAAGCGCACCAAGTGGCGCGGTCTGGTTCGTAACGCCTGTATCGCCTTAGGCAATTCCAGGCCAGACCGCGGAACAAGCCATCACCAAAGGATTTGCGCGCTCCTCGCGCAGCTTTCCGCCTCGACAGAGCCAAGCATCGCCGAGTCTGCCCAATGGGCCCTTTCGCGCATCCAATAGCTGCGACGAGTTTTCAGCCTGCGAGTGCTGCCGTCCGGATGGGCCTTTAAGGGCTCACGGGGCGCGCAGTATGATACAGTCGGCAGGTCAGCCAGCCTCCTCGCCGCAGGAGATCCCCATGAACCGCCGGAAATTTTTGGTGAACACCGGGATTCTCGGCGCGGGTCTGTTCGGAGCGAACAGCGGCGCTAATTCAGGATGGCGCTCCGGCACCGCTATGGATTTAGAACCAAATCTAAAATTGGAGGAAAAACCCGTGGCATTTACCCTGCCCCCACTGCCGTACTCGTTCGACGCACTCGAGCCCTATATCGATGCAAAGACCATGGAGATTCATCACGACAAGCACCATGGCGCCTACGTCACCAACTTGAACAAAGCCCTCGATGGTCACGCGGATCTTCAGGCTAAGTCCCTCGACGATCTCCTGAAGAATCTCGACGCCATCCCGGAAAACATTCGCGGTGCGGTCCGCAACAACGCCGGAGGCCATTGGAACCACTCCCTCTTCTGGACACAAATGAAAAAAGGCGGTGGCGGCGAACCCAAGGGCGATCTGTCTGCTGCGATCGCTGCGGCGTTTGGTTCCTTCGCGGGCTTTCAGGAAAAATTCGCGGCGGCCGGTCTCGGCCGCTTCGGTTCCGGCTGGGCCTGGCTCATCGTCAAGGACGGCAAACTCGCGATTGATTCCACGCCGAATCAAGACACGCCTTTCCTGCTAGGCGGCAAAGCTGTTCTGGGTCTGGACGTCTGGGAACACGCCTACTACTTGAAGTACCAAAACGTTCGCGCCGATTACATCAAAGCCTGGTGGAATGTCGTCGATTGGGATTCCGCCGCGCAGCACTACGCCGCCGCGAAGAAGTAATTCGCGCGCAACTCTGACACGCGAAAACACCAAGGCCCGGTTCGCTCTCATCGAACCGGGCCTCATATTTTTTCTACGTCTTGTCTTTTGAACTATGCTGTCATCGAGCGCTTGGGCAGTGGCACCACGGCAACGGAATATCCTTGCCCCGTCGGAGCATAAGAGCGCGTTTCCCGAGTCGCGATCGGTGTGGGTAGGGCCATGGTCATCGGCCCCATAGAGCTCCGTGACGCTTCACGCACCAGCTCCATACGCCCGCGCACGCGAAACTTCGCAAGTAACGCCGATACATGGAATTTCACGGTACGCTCCGATAGATTCAGTGTTGCGGCGATTTCCTTGTTGGCCAGGCTCTTCATCACGCCGCCGAGTACTTCTTCTTCGCGTCGCGTCAGCTTGACAGGGCTGCTCACGGAATGTCCCGCTTGCAGCAGTTTTTCCGCCTTCTCGGCCAGGCCTTCCAGGATTTCGTTTTCGGCCTTCACCATCACCTCGTAATCGCTCGGATTTTGCCCTCGCACCATACAGTGCATCGCCAGCAAGCCCGCGGCCTGGTCCACAGGAAAGCAGCCCTCAGGGCCTGCGTCGACATGAAAATGCGTTACACCAGTGTTTTTTTCGTAGAAATAATAACGATCGCGGTACATGGCCGACCGGGAACTGCTCAATGGATGATGCTGTTCACTTCTGCGGATAAGCTTCACACGCACCCCTCTGTATGCGGCCTCGGAATATTGCCGAAGCACTTTTTTAGATTTGAGCCCCCGTTAAGAGGCGAGTTGCTTACCGTAGGCAAGCGGCCAGGTAAGAAGCCAAACATCGGGCGGGGAACCCGGTACCTGGGGCCTGAAAAAGGCCGCACCGGGCGCGAGAAGGAGCCCCCTGCCAGTTCGCCTGCGTTGTTTCGCCGAACCTCACTATCCCTGCATTTGCTTGTCCGAATCCCCGGGTTCGCAACTCCTTTTAAAATGCAGTACTTACGCAAGCCCTCTTATGAAATGGCACTTGAGCGGAGGTACTAATTGCACGGTCCGCGAAATTTTTCCATAAGAACTCAGTCCACCTGTGGAAAAGCGGCCTGTTTCATTTTGGAGTCCTATTGGGAATCAACAGGCTTTAAGGATTGTTAACAGTTTGTTAAAAGGAGTGTAAAGCCGCGGAATGGCCAAAGCCTTTGGAAAGTTTCTGTGGAAATCCAGTGGAAATGTTTTACTGTGCTCGTCAGTAGGCAAGGATCCGCGTTTGCTCCGGTGAGATCAATTCGTAAGTTACACCACGCCAACGCGTCTTCCGCGTGATCAACGAGCTTAAAAAATTTGCCACGTAAAGAAACGGGACGCACACCGGCAGCAGCACGTAAATCCATGAAGCGCTGGCAATCTGGGAACGATACGCGGGCAGTGCTTCTGACACAGCGGCCGCCCTCAACGCCCCTCGAATCATCGCCAATAGCAACGGCAAAAATGTAAGTATCGCCAGATGAAACGATGGACGCGTTGCTAGAAAATCACTCAGCGTCAAAAAGATTCCCAACAGGAAAGATAGGCAATAAAGCAAATGCGCCCCCGCGGCCATCCCCCAAATCTTTTCCGCATAAACCCGCGTAATCAAAATCTGCCGGTTGGTGAATTCCATCAAGCCCTTGAAATCTGTTTCCACAAAAGAAGGCACCAGGCATTCCGGCAAAAAAACAATCGAGCGGTTCGCGCGTTCCAGCGCGCGCGTCATTGAGTAATCATCGCTCACCGAATTCCGCCATTCGTCAACGATTCCCGATTGGTCAAACACGCTGCGCCGGATCGCCGTTCCTCCGCCCCAGCAGAAGTTCTTTCCCTTTTCCGTCAGCATGGTCACAACGGGCGCGTTCCACGCCGCCAGCATCGCTGTCGCCAGGTTTCCCCGGTTCGGGATTAGCCATCGCATCGTGCTGGTCGCTCCGATACGCGAATCGCTCAACGGTGCCACCATGTGGTGCAGCCAGTTTTTCCCCGGCCGCCCGTCCGAGTCCACAAACACCAGGACGTCAAACCCTTCCCCCAGTTGCGCAATCCCCATGCGAAGATTGTTCACTTTCTCGCCGCATCCGTCAGGTTTTTCCGTCAGCACAAGATGCGCCTTCGCGCGCGATGAGGAAATCACTCGTTTCACGACGTTGTAAGCAGGATCAGTCGAGGAAGCAATCAGAAAAAAAATTTCGTAGTTTTGATAATCAAACTCGGTCAGCGCAACCAGGTTGCGTTCCAGCGCAGGCTCCATTCCCTTGCACGGGCAAAGCACCGCCGTTTTCGGAGAATAAAATCCCGGATCCGTGTGCAGCCGCCGCCGCGTATACCCCAGCCATTGTAGCCCTTGCCCGATCAGATAGAGACCCAGCAGGCTCTGCGAAATCGCCAGAAAATAGAAAATATACGATAAGGTGTCCACGTCTCTTGAGACTAGCAGACTGCCGGCTCTCGCGCTTAACCTCGTGTGCAGGTAGAATCGCACCGGTAAACGTACCTTTTAGGCACATTTTGAGGAGACGAAAAAATGCCCAATCGTGTGGACCCGTGCATGGTTACGTCGGGGTTCGAACTCCCCGGCTATCGCATCGTTCGCAATTTCGGGATTGTGCGCGGCATCATCGTGCGCTCGCGCAGCGTGATCGGAAACCTCGGCGCCGCCTTGCAAACCATCGTTGGCGGAAACATTACGATTCTCACCAATCTTTGCGAGAAAACTCGCGAAGATGCATACGAACTTCTTCTTCAGCACGCTGGCCAACACGGCGCTAACGCCGTGATCTGCATGCGCTATGACGCGACAGAAGTCATGCAAGGTGTCACCGAAGTCCTGGCCTACGGCACCGCCGTACAGGTCGAACGCATTCCGTAGTTCTTCGCGCAACGCCCAGGCAGCGCTCTCCCGAGTCGCGGCGAGCCGCTTTGCAATGATAGAATCGCGCCTTCCATGTTCTGCACGTCCTGCGGCGCACAAGTTTCTTCCAGTGGCAAGTTCTGCTCGGTTTGCGGCAGCGCTGTGGATCTCAACACGGCGCAGACCATAGACTCGAATGACCTGAGCGTCGACCAGAACACGATCGCGCCCCCAACCACTCCGCGCAGACCTTCTTCTCCGCCCACCCCCGGCCATTCAAGGCGCACCCCTTCCAGCGGCGCCCCTGGCCTGACTAGTTCTGACCCTATCGGTGGCGGCCGCTTCACTCCGGGCCAGATGATTGCCGAGCGTTATCGCGTCGTGGCCATGGCCGGGCGCGGAGGAATGGGCGAGGTTTATCGCGCCGAAGATCTAAAGCTCGGTCAGCTCGTGGCCATCAAGTTTCTTCCCGAAAGCCTTTCAAATGACGCCGCTACTCTTTCTCGTTTCCATTCCGAAGTGCGCATCGCGCGGCAGGTTTCGCACCCAAACGTTTGCCGCGTATTCGATATTGGCGATGCCGACGGCACTCCATTTCTCTCCATGGAGTATGTGGACGGCGAAGATCTCGCCTCGGTCGTCCGCCGTATCGGCAGGCTTTCGCCGGACAAAGCTACGGAAATTGCTCGCCAGATCTGCGCCGGCCTCGCCGCCGCCCACGAGCGCGGCGTCATTCACCGCGATCTAAAACCCGCCAACGTCATGCTCGATGGCGCCGGAAAAATCCGTATCACCGATTTTGGCCTCGCGGGAATTGCCGCCAGCATTCAGGGCGCGGAAATTCGCGCCGGCACGCCCGCCTATATGGCGCCGGAGCAGCTCGCCGGAAAAGAAGTCACCGCAAAGAGCGACATCTATTCGCTTGGCCTAATCCTTTACGAAATTCTCACGGGCAAACGCGCCTTTGAGGGCGCGACCCTGCCCGAGCTGATCAAGCAGCGTGAACACGGCACCATTACCAATCCTTCGACGCTCGTTCGCGACCTGGACCCGCTCATCGAACGCCTCATCCTTCGCTGCCTGGAAACTGATCCCGGAAAGCGCCCTGTCTCGGCTTTGCAAGTGGCCGCTGCGCTCCCTGGCGGTGATCCGCTCGCGGCCGCGCTCGCCGCAGGTGAAACACCTTCGCCGGAAATGGTCGCTGCTTCCGGTGCCTCGGAAGGCGTCCGTCCTGTGTTGGCTCTCGGACTTCTTCTCACTGCGCTTTTCGGATTGGTATGTTTCCTCTTCATCCAGGACCGCACTCAACTTGCCAACAAGGTCTCTCTCGGAATTTCAACCGATGTTCTTGATAACAAAGCCGGTGAAGTAACTCGCAGCCTGGGTTACACCGCATCTCCTGCGGACACTGCCTACGATTTCGAGGCCAACTTCGACTATCTGAGCTATATCCGGGACCACGACAAAAACCCTTCGCGTTGGAATTCACTCGGCGATGACCGCCCGGCAGCCATGTCTTTTTGGTACCGTCAAAGTCCTCGCGAAATGCGCCCGCAAAGATTTTTTGCCTCCGCCGGCTCGGGAAAGGTGACGACCTTTGACCCAGCGATGGGCGTGACTGGCATGACCTTGCTGTCCCTCGACACCCGCGGCAGGCTCATTCATTTCGAAGCCGTCCCCCCTCAAAAAGACGCCCCGGCTCACGATCCTACCGCCCCCAATTGGAGCCGCTTGTTTTCCGCCGCGGAACTTGATCCCGCGGTTTTCCAGTCCGCCGATCCCGAATGGACTCCGCTGGCCTGGGGCGATTCGCGCGCCGCCTGGACCGGCACTGTTCCCGGCCATCCGGACATTCCCTTACGTATTGAAGCGGCGTCTTACCGCGGCCTTCCTATCTATTTCGATTTGATTTATCCGTGGATCACTCCGGACCGCAGCGTTCCATTCTCACCGTCAAGCCGGCAAAAGCTGTCCAATTTCATCGTTGTGAGCCTCTTCATCGCCATCTTGCTGATCAGCCTTTTGATCGTCCGTTACAACTTAAAGCACAAACGAGGTGATAACCGAGGCGCATTCCGCCTCGGCTCTTTCGTCTTCGTGATCTACTTCACGATGTGGCTGCTTCGCGCGCATCACGTCGCTTCCATCACGGAAATCGACCTGATGGTCATCGCGATCAGTTGGGGATTGCTCTATACCTTTTTGATGGTGGTTCTCTACCTTGCCCTCGAGCCCTTGGTCCGCCGGAACGCTCCGCAAACCTTGATTGGATGGACCCGCCTGCTCTCTGGACAATTCAAGGACCCGCTTGTCGGCAGAGACCTTCTCTTCGGGGTGTTTTACGGTGTCGCGCTTGTGCTATTCGAAACTTCCGACAATTTCATTCTTCCCCTGCTCGGCAAGCTGCCGCCCTTGCCGGGTATTGTCGCAGGGGAATCCTTGCTCGGCGTTCGTATGGCGATTGGGCTTCTCCTTTTTTATGTCCTCTATTTTACTATTTACTCGCTGGTTCTTTTCTTTCTGCTTTCGCTCCTCCGTTTGGTGCTGCGCAAGGACGCCATCGCCTTCGTCGCTCTCGTACTCCTCGGCGCGTTCGTCAATAACGGCGGCGAGCAAAAGCTTTTCGATTTTATCGCCTCGGCAATTATTTATATTTCTTTCCTTTTTGTATTGAAGCGCTTCGGCTTTCTGGTTTTGGTCGTTGGCCTTGTCGTGCAGAATGTACTGCTTGTTTTTCCGACGACTACGCACTTGTCTCAGTGGTACGCGGCTCCCGCTTTGGTGGGGCTCGTCGCCATCGCGGCTCTTGCTTTTTACGGATTTCAGACGGCTCGCGCGGGCCAGCCGCTTTTCGCTTCCAGCGTCTTGGATTCCTAGCCTTTTTTGCGTCCCGCCGCTGTTTCATGTCCGTGCAGAACGGCTCCCGTAACGTGCGCCGCCAGGTTTTCAAGATCATTTAGCGCGCGGCTCGCCGCCATTCGTGCTTTCTCCAAAAAAGACGAGTCCAGCAAAAACGCGCACCGGTCCACAAACGGATGACTCGCGGCCTCAAACGGCTTCCGTGTCCGCCGCGTCGAGCTATTTCGCGCCAGCAAGTCCTCATACATCTGCAAATCCGTCTGAAAATCGAGCGCGTCTCCCGCGCTCCACTTTTGCTGGCGCGTTAACGCGGCCAGATATTTCCGCCGAAATGCCACGGCGTCCTTCCGCATCATCGGGCGCGGCTTGGCTCTTCCGCCTTCGGGCAGTGGCTCTTCATAAGCAATTTCCAGCGCCCGCGCCGTCACCGCAAGCAAAGCCTCGCGCCGCAGCAACTCCAGCAAGTCCCGATAAAGCGCCGCGTGCACCTGCAGCGCGTGGCGCCCGTGTTCCACCACATACGAATCCACGAATCGCGGCACAATTCGCTCGCTCTGCAAACCATCCGCCAGGCGCCGTACCAATTCCGCAGGCACCTCCGCCAAATTGTTTTTTTCGCGCCCCATCGTCATCAAGTCTTGAACCATGTTAGCAGGACTTTGTTTACGCTTAGTCCACGCTCACGCCTAAAAGCAAAAAGCCCAGCGAATCGAAATTCGCTGGGCTTGTACTTTTGCTTACCGTCGGGGCACGGTGCACCATATCCCGACCCTTAAGCCTGACCTTTACGATCGAACACCGTTCTTAGTGAATCGCCCGCGGGCTCTCCGGCCCCACCCGCTTCGGCTTGGACTCCGGCTGAGGCACGATGGGCGGAGCAACGCTCTCCTTCGAGAGAGCGTGCTCCAGCACTTCATCCAGGTTGCGTACGTAGGTGATCTTCATGTCGCCCAGAATATCCGGCGGAAGATCCGCTACTGCATTAGGCTCGTTATCCGCCGGTAGCAGCACTTCCTTGATCCCTGCTCGCTTCGCGCCAAGGACTTTTTCCTTAACGCCGCCGATCGGGAGTACCACGCCAGACAGTGTCATCTCGCCAGTCATCGCTAACCGGTCGCGCACAGGCCGCCCCGTGAGCAAGCTGACCAGCGACGTCACCATCGCCGCCCCCGCCGACGGTCCATCTTTCGGCACGCCGCCTGAAGGCACGTGAATGTGAATGTCCTGCTTACGGAAGAAGTCCGGATCAATCCCGTACCGCTCCGCATTCGACCGTGTCCATGTCAGTGCCGCGGTCATCGATTCCTGCATGACCTCGCCAAGATGCCCGGTCATCGTGAACTGTTTTCCACCGCGCATCCGGCTCGCTTCGATGAAAACGATGTCTCCGCCGACTGGCGTCCAAACCAGGCCAACCGCCACGCCCGGTTTCTTGACGCGCTCTTCCACTTCCTTCTCCGCCCGGAATTTCGGTACGCCGAGGTACTCACGCACAATCTCGGGCGTAACGACCATCTTTTCCGTCTTGCCTTCTGCAAGCTTTCGCGCCTGTTTGCGGGTAATCGTTGCGATTTCCCGTTCGAGATTTCTCACGCCCGCTTCCCGCGTGAAGCTGTGGATGATTTCCCGCAGCGACTCGTCCGAGAATTCAATCTGCTCGCCCACTTTCAGCCCATGTTCCTGAGCCTGCTTGGGAATCAGATATTTGTGCGCGATGTGGACCTTCTCTTCGCCTGTATATCCGGCGAGTTCGATGATCTCCATGCGGTCGCGCAGCGGCTCCGGTATCGGATCCATCCAGTTCGCCGTCGCGATGAACAATACCTTCGACAAATCGAACGGCACATCCAGATAGTGATCGCGGAACGCATTGTTCTGTTCCGGATCGAGCACTTCCATCAGCGCCGAAGAAGGATCTCCGCGAAAATCGCGGCCTAGCTTGTCGACTTCATCCAGCATCATCACCGGATCGTTCGACTCCGCGCGCTTCAGCCCCTGAATAATCTGCCCCGGCAATGCGCCAATATAAGTCCGGCGATGCCCGCGAATCTCCGCCTCATCATGCATGCCGCCCAAAGCGATGCGTACGAATTTGCGTCCCAACGACCTGGCAATGGATTTCCCAAGCGATGTTTTTCCCACGCCAGGAGGCCCAACGAAGCACAGGATGGGCCCTTTCATCCCCGGCTGCAGCTTTTTCACCGCCAGGTAATCCAGAATCCGTTCCTTGACCTTCTCGAGGTCATAGTGGTCTTCGTCCAGAATCTGCTTGCCCTTCGCAATGTCAATCTCGCTCGCGCCGGAAGACTTCGACCACGGCAAAGACGTCATCCACTCCAGGTAAGTGCGCGAAACCATGTATTCCGCGGAAGCTGGCGTCATCTTCGCCAACCGCTTCAGTTCACGGTCGCACTCTTTCTTGCCCTCGGCCGTCATTCCGGCCTCTTCCACTTTCTTGCGAAGCTCGTCAATTTCCTGCGTCGAATCGTCCGATTCGCCGAGTTCCTTCTGAATCGCCTTCATCTGTTCGCGCAACAAATATTCGCGCTGGTTCTGGCCCACTTGCTCCTGCACCTGCTCGTGAATCTTCGAACGCAGCTCCAGCACCTCCAGCTCTTTCGAAAGTTCACGAATCAACATTTCCAGCCGCTTGCGCACGCTCGGTGTTTCAATCAACTCCTGCCGAAGCAATGTCGAAAGCGAAGGAAGCGTTCCAGCGATGAAGTCCGCCAGGCGTCCCGGATCTTCGATATTCATTGCCACGGATTGCAAATCATCGGAAAGCTGCGGCGAATGGCTCACAACGTCGCGGAACAGATCCTGAGCATTGCGCTGCAACGCCTCCAGCTCGGCGTCAACGTCCCCCATCAAGTCGGGCTGCGCTTCGACGCGCGCCCGCAAGAAAGGCCGCAAGCTCATCAGCTCGAGCACGTTCACGCGCTGCAAGCCCTCCAGAAACACAACCACGTTCCCGTTAGGCATTTTCACGGTCTTATGGACCTTGGCCAGCGTCCCAACCTTGTGCAAGTCCGCCGCGGCAGGATCCTCAACCCGAGGGTCTAGCTGTGCCACAACCCCCAACATTTTCTCCTCGCCTTCCAGCGAGTTCACGAGAGCCAGCGAACTCTCCCGGCCGACCGTCAAGGGCAACACGGCGCCTGGAAACAGGACAGTGTCACGAACCGGCAGGATCGCCAGAATCTCTGGAACCGTATACTTTTTTTCAGCCATGTAAGTGCCCCCTAGATTCAGGCGCAATCTCAATTTTGATTGCGCGTACCACATTTAGATGCGAGTAAGGCTAAAAAGGTGCGGAAAGATGCAAATACAAGTAGCACAAAATCTTAGTCTGTTAAGCTAATATTTTGGCAGCAGCTTCCTCGCTTTGCAAATCTCTCCATAACTCACTATATTTTAAAGGTTTAACGAAGCTTCCCAATCCCGCCGATCTCCCGCGCCTGACCAATCCATGGGCGCCAGATTGATTCTGTTGAGGCCTACGCTTTCCCGGCGGTAAACTTCGTTCGGACGAATATTTCTGCCTCTTGTTTCGAGGCAATTTGCCCTTCGAGCTGTGCGTCTTCTACCGCCTTCAATATCTCGCTAAAGAGTGGTCCAGGGCTATAGCCCATTTGGGTCAAATCATTGCCACTTAGGACACGCCTTGGACGAACCTCGTCAGCAGGCGTCTCCGCCAGAAACCGTTGTACGAATTCATAAAAGTCCAGATGGCGATGGCTCGATAGGCAATCCAGCCGGTGCAGGGCCAGGTGCTCTTCGAAATGGGGCAGGCGAACAAACCGTTTCAGAGTCGACTTTTTCATCTGGTCCACGGCCATGAACCGCATATGGTTGGCCACCAGGGCCATGATTTGCTCGGTTTCCTCATTGGAAAAGCGATACCGCCGGCAAATGGCTTCCGCCATTCGTACTCCCACGTCCACATGGTTGTCAAACCGTATGCGGTCGCCGGTCTGCGAAGCGGGCCTGTACGTCGGCGGTTTCCCCACATCGTGCAGCAGCACTCCCCAGGCCAGCGTCGGCGATGTTCCCGCCGGAAGACCTTCAATCATCAGCAGCGTGTGAATCCATACGTCCCCTTCCGGATGAAATTGCGGGGGCTGCGGCACGCCTTTCATGGCCGCAATCTCCGGCAAAACGATCGAAAGCAGCCACGACTTTTCCAGTAATTCAAATCCAATCTTCGCCGCTCCTTCGCTCAGGAGTTTCGTCAGTTCCTCGCGAATACGCTCTGCGGACACGTCGGTAATCGCGCCCGCATGCTTTCGAATGGAAGCAAATGTCGCATGCTCAATATCAAACCCAAATCGCGCCGCAAAACGCACCGCGCGCATCATGCGCAATTTATCTTCGCCAAAGCGCCGGTCAGGTTCGCCAATCGCTCGAATCACCCCCGCCTGTAGGTCCGCCTGGCCATTTACATAGTCGAGAATCTCGCCGGTGTCGTGCCGCATCAACAAGCCGTTGATCGTGAAATCGCGCCGCTGGACATCCTCTTCAGCAGTCTTCGAGTAAACGACACGGTCGGGATGCCGTCCATCGGAATAGCCGATGTCGGAACGAAACGTGGCCACTTCTACTTTCAACCCATCACGCGGAATCAGCACAACTCCAAATTGAGCACCGACGCCAATCCCTTCTGGAAACAGCTCCATTACCCGCTCCGGCGTCGCATCCGTCGTCACGTCGTAATCGGCAGGCTCGCGCCCAAGCAAAATGTCGCGCACACATCCGCCCACCAGCAGCGCCTGATACCCATTGCGCTGCAATGTGTCGCAGATGGAATTGGCGAGTCCTCGCGAGTTCATTTTCCAATTATGCGCCAGCTGTGCCTTCCGCGTGTGCGCTCTCTCTTGTGGAAATCTGCGCGGAATTACTTGCAGCGGAAAACGAGGCAGGTAATATCGTCGGACTGGCGCGTCACTCCCACAAATTCATCGACGCGCTTCATCAGAAATTGCAGCGACTCTTGCGCATTCCAATCAGGCAGCCCTCGAATCGCCCCGAGCCAGCGGTCATTCCCGAACTCCTCGGCCTTTTCGTTGAAGGCTTCGACCACGCCATCCGTATAAAAAATCAAAGCTTCGCCGGGTTTCATGTCGATCGACGCGGTCTCGAAAGCAGCTTCCATGTCGATTCCGAGCGGTAAGCCACCCGCTTCGAGCCGCTGTGTGTCGCCATTGGCGTGCCTCAGAATAGGCGGATTGTGGCCCGCATTCACGTAGACAAGATGGCGCGTCGAAGGATCGTACTCCGCCAGCACGGCCGTCGTGAACCGCCGGCCATCCAGGCTGTGGGCCGAGGCGTAGCGGTTCAGCCGCACCACGAGGTCGCCCAGCGCGGGGCCTTCGCCCGCAATCGTGCGCAAACTCGCCTGGAGCGTGGCCATCAGCAGCGCTGCCGGAATGCTCTTTCCGGCCACGTCGGCGATGACCAGCATGAGCTTTCCATTTTCCTGGGCGCTCGCTGTCGGATAAAACGCGTCGTAATAATCGCCTGCAACGGAATTTTGCGGCCGCGACGCAAAAGCAATTTCCGCTCCCGCAACAATCGGCGCTGCGGACGGCACGAGCCACATCTGGATTTCCCGCGCAATCTCAAGGTCGCGCTTCATAATGACCTTGTCGGCCAATTCAAGCGACAGCAAAAGCAGCAGGGAAATGACCGCTAGAACCTCGAAGCGCTGGATATTGGGTATGGAGAATACCAGCAGAACCAGCGCCATCAGCAGCAGGATACGCCGCGCCGGAGACATCTTGAGCAGAAGAGCCCAGAAAAATTGTTTGAGAATCGGAAGCGGCCGCTTCCATTTCGGCAGCTTCTGAATTTCGTCCCAGTCAATGTCGCGCCCATAGAATCCATAGCTGGCACGCGCATCGGCTGTGAACTGGACCCACAGGTCGTCAATGTGGCGCCCCTCGCTGACGCGCTGCCAGAAACCGCGCATGCGGCCGCGCTCATGTTCTTTTCGAGGTGCTTCGGCGGCTGGCTCTGCAGGCGTGCTCATTACGGCCAGTATAGGTCATCCGCGCCGCAAACGTCGTAACAACCCAGCGAGGGCCACGGAACAAACCAAATCTCCACAGTGCTTCCGTCGTTCCGATTCTTCTCCGTGCTCTGTGCGCCCTCCTCCTTCTCTGTGTAAATGTCTTTTCCTGCCTGCGGCCCTCCACTACTCTTCGTGCTCGCTGCTTGACCCATCCGCGCGCAGCGACCCGCCAAATTGCACCTTCCCAAATCCAAACCGGTCGCGCAGCTTGTCGGCAGCGCGCGTCAACTTTTCCATTCGCTCTCGCCGCTCCGGATCAAGAAGATCTAGTTGCGCCGCGCCATGTGTCAGCCCGCTCAAGGCGACGCCCAGCAGCCGGATCTTGCGTTTCCTGTCGCGATGCTCCGCAAAGAGCGATTGGAAAACGCGAAAAATGTCGGCGTCGAGCCGCGTAGGTTCAGAAAGCGTTTTCGCGCGCGTATGCGTGTCAAATCCGGCGTAACGAATGGTTAAAGTGAGCGTGCGCGCAGCCAATCCCGCTTCACGTAGCCGTTTACATGCCTTCTGCGAAAGATGACTGAGCAGCGAGTGCAGCGACTCGTCGTCGTTCGTGTCTTCGCCGAAGGTATGATTGTGCGAAATGGATTTCGGCTCGGCATCAATCACAAATTCATAGGAATCGCCGCCGCGGGCTTTGCGATAAAGGGCATCGCCCCACTGCCCAAAAATCTTTTCGAGCTTTTCCGGCGCAACGGCGGCAAGCTGTTCCACCGTCTCGATGCCAAGCGCCCGCAAGGCTCGCTCGGTAACTTCGCCAATCCCCGGAATCTTCCGCACGGGAAGCGGCGCAAGAAACCCCGCCTCCTGCCCAGGTGCAACCCAAACCAGTCCGCGCGGCTTGGCTTGATCCGAGGCGACTTTCGCGACAAGCCGCGTCGTAGCCAAGCCTGCGGAGCAAGGAAGCTCCGTCGTGCGCGTAATCATGCGAAGCAGTTTGTCAGCGGCAGCCAAGGGCGGCCCGTGCAATCGCTCCGTTCCCGCTAAGTCGAGATAAGCCTCATCAATCGAAACCATTTCAACGATTGGCGAAAACTTCGCAAGGATCGTCGCGACGCGGTCGCTCCACAAACCATATTTCTCGTGATGTCCATCGAGAAACACCGCATGGGGGCAAAGCTTTCCCGCCGTTCGCAAAGGCATCGCGGAGTGCACGCCAAATTTGCGCGCCTCATAGCTGGCCGCGGTAACAACACCGCGCTGGTCAGGCCGTCCGCCAACGACTACTGCCTTGCCGCGCAACTCCGGCCGTTCCAGCAATTCCACCGAAACAAAGAACGCGTCCATATCCACATGCAAAATGGACGCAACCGCGTCATCCGGCCGCTCCTCCAGTGACCCATGCTTAGCCCGAAACCGCGCCATCTCCGGCATGGAAGTAGCCTACTCCCGATACAACAATCTTCGCCACAACTTCGCCGCTGCTTCGCTGCTTAGGCTCGTTCCGCGGCGATGACGCGGGGGATGCCGGCCAGGTCATTTGTTACGCTGACTTTGGTCCAATGTGGAGACTCGAGGAGCGGTTGCACTGCGGGGAGACTGTTGTGGCCTAGTTCGAGAACGAGGAGGCCGCCCGGCAATACGTTTCGCGCGGCTCTTGAGATCAGATCGGCGTAGATTTCGTAGCCTTCTTCGCCACCGTAGAGAGCGAGCTCCGGCTCGTGATCGCGAACTTCGCGCATGAGCGTGTCCTTTTCGTTGCGACCAATGTACGGCGGGTTGCTAACGATGAGATGGTATTTTCCAGCCATCCCACCGGTTAGATTCATCTCCAGGAAAGCGATGCGATCTCGAACGCCGTGGCGCGCAGCATTTCGCTTTGCAACGACCAGGGCTGCGGGAGAGATGTCGGTTGCGGTAATGTGTGCGCTGGGTAGCTCCTTGGCTAAGGCAATGGCGATGCATCCTGAGCCGGTGCCGATATCGATGACGTTGAGGCCGTCGCCGGTCAGCGTTTGTTTCCGGCCGGCCCGTATTTCCCTTAGAGCCAGGCGATCCAGCGCGACTTCGATGACATGCTCGGTTTCTGGACGTGGAATTAAAACATCGGGCGTGACTTCCAACTCGAGTCCCCAGAATTCTTGCGTTCCGGTGATGTACTGAGTCGGTTCGCCGGCGGCGCGGCGCAGAATCAGCGAGAGAAATCGGTGCGCGTCGAGGCCGGGAAGGATGTCTTCGGGATGCGCGTACAGCCAGGCGCGGTCCCGGCCGAGGACATGCAGCAGCAGCAATTCCGTGGCGAGGGTGTAGGAGGGGACATTCGCGTCACGAAGTTCGGCGATACCTCGTTTCAGCGCGGTGCGGACGTCCATCGTTTCTGGATTCACTTGCGTCGGTGTTTCGTCACTCATCTTCCACTACGAATGCGATTTCGGAAAAAGCGAGAAAGAAGATAACGCAGAGGCGCAGAGGACGCGGAGTTTCGCGGAGAGTTCCGGCGAATCGGCGGCCTAGGCGGCTCCTAATTCTGCTTCGAGGCGCTCGGCTTCGTAATGGCTCACGAGGGCGTCCACTAGCGCGCCAAGCTTGCCGTCCATCACCTCGGTTAGTTGGTGAAGCGTGAGGCCGATGCGGTGATCGGTCACGCGGTTCTGCGGGAAATTGTAGGTGCGGATTTTCTCGGAGCGGTCGCCGCTTCCGATCTGGCCGCGGCGTTCGGCGCCGATGGCGGCTTGCTGCTTCTCGAGTTCCATTTCGTAGAGGCGCGTGCGCAGAACGCGCATGGCCTTGGCGCGGTTCTTGATCTGCGATTTTTCATCCTGCTGCGAAACGACCAGCCCGCTGGGAATGTGCGTGATGCGCACCGCAGAATACGTCGTATTCACGGATTGACCGCCGGGACCTGAAGAGCAGAACGTATCAATGCGCAAATCCTTCGCTTCAATTTTGATGTCAATTTCGTCGGCTTCGGGGAGCACCGCAACCGTTGCGGCGGAAGTGTGGATCCGGCCCTGCGTTTCTGTTGCCGGCACGCGTTGGACGCGGTGAACGCCGCTTTCGTATTTCAGCTTGGAATAGACTTTGTGGCCGTTGATGGCCGCTACGGCTTCTTTGAGCCCGCCGAGAGACGACGGCGAGCTTTCGAGGATTTCCACTTTCCAACCCTGCGTTTCCGCATAGCGCGAATACATACGGAACAGTTCCGCAGCGAAAAGGGCGGCTTCGTCGCCGCCCGTGCCGGCGCGGATTTCCACGATGACACTCTTCTCGTCGTTCGGATCTTTCGGAAGAAGCAGCAGCTTCAGCTCGCGCTCGACGACTTCCTTGCGCGCGGAGAGCTGCTTCTCTTCATCGAGTGCCATCTGCTTCATCTCGGCGTCTTCATTTTCGAGGACCATCTGGTGCGCGCCCGCCAGATCTTTTTCCACCTGCTTGAACTCGCGGTGCTTGGCGACAATTTCCTCGAGTTCGGCGTGCTGTTTTGCAATCTTCTGGAAGCGCGCGGAGTCCGAGGCGACTTCCGCCGTCGAAAGCTGCTGCGTCAGCTCGTCGTAGCGAGCACCAAGCTGATCCAATTTGTCCGACAACGTCATTACGGCCATAGCGGTTCCTCATTCAAAAAGAAGTTATTTCTGATTATCGACTGGAAAACGAAATACGCGCTCGCGGATGCGAGCAAGGCGGGATGAGCTAATAGAACGCGGCGTCCATCTACAAGAGGATAACGCCGCCGCGCCCAAAGCGCAACGGATGAGCCGCTCAAACCGGTTTCGATGTAGAATGATTACAGGAGTTACCTTGTAAGGAGAGTCTGATGAAAACAAAGCGCTCCATGGTAATCAGCATGCGTCTTCCAGCCGAAAGTGGAAACCGACTGAAGCGGATGGCGCACCGCCATGGGTGGACGCCCAGCGATGCCAGCGCCCGGCTGGTCGAGGAAGGACTGAGGCGATCCGAATTCGCGTTCATCGATTTTCGCGATTCCGCCGCAGGCCGGCAAGCATATATTCAGGGGAGCACACTGGCGGTTTGGGAATTACTGCTTTTGGTAAGCCGCTACAGAAACAATGTCTCCGCCGTTGCGGAACACCTTACCTGGCCGGCAGCAAAGGTTCAGGCCGCTGTGAATTACGCAAAGGCTTTTCCGGAGGAAATGGAACGGGCTATTTCCGAAAACGCTTCCGTGGATTTTGAGACTTTGCAGCGCATGCTGCCGCAGGCCGCCGAATTTGTCGCCAGGAAAGCGACGAAAGACTGACATGCTCACGCTGCTGCTGGACGAGCACATCTCACGCTCTGTCGTGGAGGGCCTCCCGCGCCACAAGAAATCTTTAAAGGTTCTTGCGCTGTCAACCTGGGATGGCGGCGAATTCCTGGGACAGCCGGACTCCGTCTGCCTGGAACATGCTGCCAAGGAAGGCTTGACGCTCGTCACTTATGATCGAAGGACTATTCCGCCCCTGCTGAAGGACTGGGCCGAGCGAGGGCTAAGCCATGGAGGAGTGATTTTTGTTGATGAAAAAACAATCTCTCCGGCCGACACAAAGGCGCTAGTTCGCGCTTTAAGCCAGCTTGCAAAAGAAACAGAAAAATGGGATTGGACCAATCGAATCTGTTTCTTGCGGCGCTAGGCGATGGATAGAGACATCCATTGTGTATGTAAGTTGCAAGCCGGCGGCTCAGTGAGGTTGCCGTCGTGTTGCGCCGTGTACTACGATGCGAAGCCATGAGCGAAACGGTGCGATCCTTAATGCAAGCAGGCGGCGCGGCGGCGCGTGACGCTTCCGCTCTTGAGAACGACCTCGGTTTTCTTTGGGACTTTTGGTATCCGGCAGTGCGGAGCACCACAGTCAGCGGCCAGCAGCTTGTTACCGCGATGCTGCTGGAAGTGCCGCTCGTGCTTGGACGGACTTCAGAAGGCAAGGCGTTTGCCATGCGGGATTCTTGTCCGCACCGCGGGATTCCTCTTTCCCATGGCCGGTTCGACGGAAAGGCCGTCGAATGCAGCTATCACGGTTGGCGATTTGAAGCTTGCAGCGGGCAGTGTGTCGAGATTCCTTCGTTGACCAGCCAGGACAAGCTGAAAGTCGAGCGCATTTTTGCCGGGCATTATCCTTGCGGCGAGCGCGATGGGTACATTTGGGTTTATATGAATGCCGCCGGCTCGCGATTGCCAGAAACAATTCCTGAGACGCCCAAGCTCAGTGTTTTCAGCGAGAAATACCGGATTACGCATCTGGCTTGCGAGCTGCCTTCGCATGTGGACCAGGGGATTATTGGATTGATGGACCCCGCGCATGGACCGTTTGTGCACCAATCATGGTATTGGAGGAGCCGGCGGAGCATTCACGAGAAGGAGAAGAAGTTTGAGCCGATACCCCACGGGTTTCGGATGAGCCCCCACACCCCCAGCTCGAACAGTGCGCCTTACCGGATGTTGCAGAAATATACCGGGGCGCCGGTAACGACGATCATAGACTTTGTGCTGCCGAATATGCGAACAGAGGAGATCCGCAGCGGGAAGCTGTGGTTCTCCAGCCGGGCGACCGTTACGCCAGTGCGGCGAGACCTCTGCCGGATAGACTTTGTGGCGGCCTGGAACCTTTTCTTACCGGTGTGGATTTTCCGGATGTTTGCGGAGAGGTTTTTGCGCCAGGATCAGAAGACGATGATTTTGCAGGCGGAGGGACTGAAGCATAATCCGCGGTTGATGCTGATAGATGATGCCGACCGGCCGGCGAAGTGGTATTTCGGGTTGAAGGCGAACCTCCTGGAGTCGCGGCGGACGGGAGGGGCGATGGAACATCCGATGGACGGGCCGGTGTCGCTGCATTGGCGGTCGTAGAGAAGTTAGAGGGATTGGCGGCCTGGGATTCATATAGAGAGTTGTAGAAGCGCCGGCTGTGTTAGTCAGAGTGATGGTCGCAGGTGTGATAGACGGTTGAGACAACTGATCGTTCGCGCTGCTGGAGAGAATCAAAGTGACGGAGGTGGGCGTTGGCGGCGGAGGAGGGACGACGATAGTGCTGCCGCCGGAAGCGCAACCCACGAGAAAGAGTGCGGCCACAGCGAGCAGTAAAGACGATGGAGTTGCGCGGGAAGACCTCGTCAGCGGGTGAAGAGTGGACTGCGGTTTTGGCGGCTCAGGCTGGTGGGTGCGCAGCATGGAACCTCTCCGGAGCCTTCTGGGTTCGCCGTGTTGGACACGGACCCGCACTCATGAAGTTTCAGATGCGGCGAGGGGTGTTGGGGAAGTCGAGCCAGACTTTCACGCCGCAGAAGTGGGAGCCTTCGGTGCAGATGGGAGTCGTGATGTTGGCGCGGAGGTGGCAGGGAGGGCCGATGTATTTGGAGAGTTGGGGGTGGACTTCGCGGAGTTGGGCGATTTCGTCCATGCTGGCGGCGTAGATTTCTTCCTGGGCGTTGAAGCAGGTGCGCATCGTCCATTTGTGGAGGAGATGGAGTAGGGAGCCGGATTCGACGAGGCGGATGGATTTGGCGTTGGGGAGAAGATACAGAGCGATTTCTGGTTGGACACCGGCGTCGATGAGTTTATTTTTGGCGGACCACGCGTCGTGCATGGCGCGATCGTAGATAGATTTGGCGCGGGGATTCTGATTCAGGAGAGCGGGAGTGATGTAGTCGGGTTCGCGCGTGTCTGCGAGAGTGAGGAGCGGACGTGAGCCTGGGACCATGCGGTGGCGTTGGTCCTGGGAGTCGGCGGTGTGGCTGATTTTTTTCGCGAAGGTGTAGTTGGCGTGCTGGAGAGCACGCATCATGGGGGCGTGGACGCCGACGTTTAGAGTTTCAAGGCGATAGAGATTTTTTGCAGGATTCAGGAGGCGGTCGATGGCTTCCGCGTCGCTGCAGTCGGATTGTGTCAGGCCGACGACAGCGCGGTAGGAGTTAGCGACGACGCTCGCGGCGTTGGGCGAGTAATCCACCAGCTTCGAGGTTTTTCCTCCCAACTTGGCGTCGAATTCACGCGCGAATTGTTCGCCTTGCGAGAGATTGGATCCCGTTGATTTGAGTTCAGGGATTTCTTCCAGCGGTTCCGTGCCGAAACGCTCGAAAAATTGCAAATCGATTTTTTTGACTTCTTCGACCATGGCGCCGATGACGGCACGAGATTCGCTGGGAGTGTCCGTGGCGGCACTCATGCGCCAGAGGCGATGGAGGACGATGCCGGAAACGGTATGCACCATGGTGGTAAATGCGGCGAGCGGGAGCACGTAGCGGGCGATTTCGATGGAGCGTTTTTCGGCGGAGCGCTCGATTTTCTGGATGTGCTTGGGATTGGAGTTGGGGCCGACGTGCCAGATGTCGGCGAGGATGGCGCGGGCATCGGTGATGAGGAGGGTGGAGAGTTCGCGGTAGTAGTCCCAGGCGTGGGCGATGGCTTGTTCGTAGATTTGTTTCGCGGATTCGCTGAAGTACAGATCCACGGGAGGGACGTAGGCCTGGACCTTGTCCATGCGGACATAACGCTGGCTTTGTTGTTCGGAATTGTAGAAGGGGTGGGCGTGGAGGAAGGACCAGACGAACTGGCGGCTGACGTTTTCGAGGCCGAATTCGAACGTGGCGTGCTGGAAGACGGTATGGTGGCCGCTGTTGAAGGTGGCGGCGCCGATGTTAAGGCGCTGCTTGTCGGTGATTTCCTCGGGCGTGATGAGATGGTCGGCGTAGCAGGTGCGGGCGGCGGCGATGGCGGAGTCAAAAGGATGCGCGAAGGTGTTGCGGAGAGTGACGCGAGGCGCGGCGGTTTCTACGAGCGGGCCGGAGGGCGCGCCTTCGAACATACGGGATTGAGTGGCCACGTTGGGAAGTCATTTTACACGGAAGTGGAAAGTGAAAAGTTTAAAGTTGAAGGGGGAGAAAATAAAAAAAAGAAAAGATAACGCAGAGGCGCCGTGGACGCGGAGCCTCGCGGAGACGCCTGGGCGTTCGCCAAGCCATCGCTGGAAGTCGGTAAAGCGGGAGCGGCGCGGAAGCTTGCGGAAGAAGCGGGCTTCCCTTATTATGGGTAGAGATTCCCTTATTATGGGTGAGATATGAATATTACGCTGACGCTGGACGATAAGCTGGTGAAGGAGGTGCGGAAGATTGCGGCGGACCGGGATACGACGCTAACGGGATTGGTGCGTGCATATCTTGAGCAGGTTGCGGAAGAGAACGCCAGATCCGGGCGAAGGAAGAGGGAGTGGGAGGCGCTGGAGAGGAGTTTTGAGCTGGTTAAGGTAACGATGGGAAAGAAGATTTGGAGACGAGAGGACCTGTATGAGCGGTCCTGACTTTCTGGACACGAATATTCTGGTGTATGCGTATGCGCCTGAGGATGCGCGAAAGCAGAAGATAGCGCAAGGGATCGTGGAAAAGGCGCTGAGCGGGGAAGGGCTTGTGTCCATTCAGGTGATGGCGGAATTCGCGGCCACGCTTCTGCACAAAGTGGCGCGACTGATGCGACCGGAAGAAGTGCTGATCGCGTTGGATGCGCTCGGGGCGGTGAGGTTAGTTCATCCAGACCATGGAATCGTGCGGCGAGCTGTTGAAGCGCAGGCGGCTTACGGAATTGACTTTTATGACGGGATGATTGTCGCGGCAGCCGAACGTGGGGGCTGTGGACGGATACTCTCCGAAGACCTGAAAGCGGGCCAGAAATACTTTCAGATTCCGGTGGAGAATCCCTTCGTTTGACGGCTCAGAAACGAGCCGACGAAACCAAAGGGGGGCCGACGTCTCGTCTGTCCCCCTTTTTGCGCTAGGTCTGGCTGAACTTACTTCTTTGCCGCGGTTTTTGAGGCTTCGACTTTGGCGGCGGCGTCGGCGTATTTCTTGGTGAAACGCTCGACTCGGCCGGCGGTGTCGATCAGCTTTTGCTTGCCGGTGAAGAACGGATGGCAATTGGAGCAGATTTCGACGCTCAGCTTCTCGCCCTTGATGGTCGAGCGAGTCTGGAAATTATTGCCGCAGGCGCAATGGACCGTTACGGCGTGATAGTCGGGGTGAATACCGGGTTTCATGAGACTCCATTCTTTCGCGTCCGGTCTGCACGGCGTCTCCGACAGGGTCGGAGCATTACTGCCGCGTCGCTAGGTCGCGAGGAACGTCTATTATAGGGGAACTAGCGGGGTTCTCCAAATCGGGGATGGGGGGGAGTTATGAACGCGAGATGGATTTGGCTGGGTGGATTCGGAGTGCTTGCTTGGGGACTGGCGCTGAGTGCGTCTGGTGGAGGGATCCCCAGCGGCAGAGAGGAGGTTGGGCGGTTCAACGAGCACTATCGGGAACGGCATTTGAAAATGGATACGGCGGGGATATTTGAGCTGTGGGCGGACGACGGAGTTGACTTGATGCCTGGCGAAGCACCAATGATTGGAAAGAAAGTGATTCAAGAATGGGTCGAAGGCATTTTGGCGAAAATGCCGGGGTACAAAGTGGTGAAGCAGGAGATGGAGTTTCACGATATTCAGGTGGCGGGAGACTGGGCTTCGGAGTGGGCATTGGAGCATCAGGTGGTGCAGCCTCCTAATGGGAATGAGCCGATCGAGACTTGGGGAAAGATGGCGCTGGTGTTGCACAGAGAAGAGAGCGGCGGCTGGAAGGTGAAACAGGAGATGTGGAACGCGGCGCCGAAGAACTGAGCCTTGAAAAGGTGTGGCTTGAGGTAGTCAGAAGCGCCAGCGGGTAGCGGATTCTGCGAAGTTGGCGGCGTGTTCGTCCTGGCCGAAGGCGGTCCGCGGAGTGACTTTGTAGACGTTGCCGCCAGAAGAGATTAGAAGAGGCTCGAGGTCGCCGCCGTATTTTTTATTGTAGACGGTGGCGAATTGTTTCCAGATGGAGCGGTCGGGGATTTCTTGCGGCTTGCCTTCCACGATGACGGCTTCGTCGGCAAGTTCTGTGGCGATGGAGCAGTGGAGGTGAGCGGCGATGTTTTTCGCTTTGCGAGTGTTTGGGCCGGTGCTGAACCAAAAAGCGTCCTGCCACCAGATTCCCCAGACCAGCATGAGATGGGGGCGACCGTCGGGGCGCGTTGTGGCGATCCAATAGTTGTGGGATTTTTCGAGGCGCTCGAGAGCCCAGCTCCAAGGCTTTAGACCTTTCTCGGGGTCTTTGGGCATTTCGGCGAAGTCGGGCCAGTAAGGACGGCTTGCTTTGGGTTCGATCATGAGGGTCTCCGTGTTGGGGAGATGAAGCGAGATTCTATCAGGAGATGGATGGTGCGGGCATTTGGGAAGTGCAAGAGAGACTCGTGAATGGCAGCGGTTGATTGGGCTTGCAGGGTGAAGTGGGTTCGCGTAGTTTCGCAGGCATGCGCGTAGTGGCGGTCGAAAAGGTTCTGAGCCGGGCTGGTGGAGTGGAAGCAGCCCCTGCAGATGCGCCGGCGAGCCTCAGCCTGGCGATAAAGAATTTTCTTGCAGCTATGGAGAGCGATGACTCGATGCTTTCGCTGTTGGAGCCGATTTCGGGGCCAGCAGCGGAGGAATCGTCAGGCGGGCGCGTTTACGCGGGAGAAATTGTTCTGGATTTCCGACAGACGGAGCTTGGGCGCCAGAGGAGTCTGCATTTTCTACTTCTAGAAAAGCTGATTGAACTCTTAAAAGAAGCGGGCTCGCAGGAGTCACTTGAGGCGACACTGTGTTTGACTTCGCGGAAGCATGAAGATTTAAATCAGAAGACGCATGCGTTGTGGGTGAGACTCGCTGCTAAAGGAGAAACGACGGAACAGGCGGCGCTACGATGGGGCCTTGGGATTTCGCATTTGCAGCAGGCGCTACTCTTTACTTCGCGGCATTTGCGCTTACATTTGGCGCAAGCGGACGGTTGATTCTGGAGGGAGGAGTTGAGTCCTCGGCAGAATTACAAACTGGCGTTACGCGTTACGCGACAAAAGCGCAGCCGATGCGGAAGGCGCCCTGGGGCGTGCGCTGGAACCAGACGGGTTTCAGATTGACGCGCACAGGCGGAAGAATCGGAACGTGCAAGACAGCTAAAATGCTCTGCGGAATTTCCTCCTGAACATCCAGTTCAAGAGCAACTCCACCAAAACCAAGATCCAAGACTCGGGCGCGGCGGATGCCCTGTTCGCCAAGGACTGCATATGCGTTGGTACCCGTCATAGAAACCCGTTCGGCTTTGCGCGGGACGGTGAACACGCGGGCAGGAGCAGGGACTGCGATGTTCTGGGCCTGTCGCGAAACTTCCGGGGCGACCGCCGGAGCGGTGGCAGTGGCCGCAGCGTCGGTTTTTTCCTGTGTGCGTTTGGATTCGATGGGAATCGGCCGTGGGGCAGTGGACTGCCGTTCGGAAGAGGGTGGAGTGGACGGCTCCGGAGCCGGATTTGAATCGAGTTCTGTGCGAGAGGTGCCGCCAGGAGTTTTAGTGTGGTTTGCGTGCTTCAAGCGGTAGAGGCGCTCGTCGGCAACGCGGATTAGTTGATCAGCCTGGTCGCCGTCTTCAGGGAATGTCGCGACGCCGTGGTCCATGCCCACACTCACAGCCATTTGAAAGTGGGCGATGGATTCGCCAAAGACGGTTTCCACACGGCGGCTGAGAGCGAGCGCCTGCGCAGGATCGGTTTGCGGCAAGAGAAGAGCGAATTCGTCGCCGCCGATACGAAAAGCGGAGTCGGAAGTTCGCAGGGCCTTTCTTAGCGTCGAGGCGGCAGCTTGCAGGACTTCGTCGCCACGCGGGTGGCCGTGCCTGTCGTTTACTTCCTTGAAGCGATGCAAATCGAGAACGACGAGTCCGAGGGGTTGGCCATAGCGCCGCGCGCGATTGAGCTCTTTTTCAAAAGCTTCGGCAAAGAGGCGGCGGTTGTAAAGACCCGTGAGCGGATCGGTGACCGCATTCAATTGCAGCTTTTTGAGCTCGTCATATTCGATAAGAATAGGAACTCTGAAAAGACCAGCAGAAGTGAGTACGTCCATAAGAGCGGTTTTCAAGGAGATTTGGCGGCCCAGGTTTTCGCTGAGTTCCCGGCGGCGCGTGAGCATTTCATCCCAGAGCTGGACGCATTGCGATTCGCGGAGATCGAGATTGGTAATCGTGTGGAAGTAACGCTGCAGGAATTGGCCACGCGCAGGGATATCCATACCTTCGAGCGTGTCTGCAAGTAGCTCGAGATACGAATCCTCAATCGGCAAACGCGGGGGCGCAGGGGCGCCGGGGCTGGGCATATCCGGTATACACCTGAACTTGCCTATCCCCGCGGGGTTTGGGGAAAGCACATTTTGGCTTTCGCTTTCTATAAGGAGCAAGCCGGAGACCAATTCCAACTGGGTCTCAGGCTGATCCGGGGCCATTCGGGTCAACCTTGAATCCTGGTTAAGTCCTTATTTAAGTTGAGTATAGGACCGATTCTTCGAAGAGTAGCCTCAGACGCAGTCTTGGGCGATGTAACAATTCTACCCGAAGCGAGGGAAGCCGTCCGTCAAAGCGGCAATACTTTACTCAAGTGGCTTAAGGAATTCCAGCCCAAAAAGTCGCATTTCGCCGGCTGCATCCTGGCGGAGGACTTTGGCAGTAATGGGAGGAGTGCCGCTAGGGACAACACCTGAAGAGGCTGAAGAGGGGGCGGGGATAGTGAGGTGAATGATTTGGTCGGGACGCAAGATATGGGTTGAGGCCACACAGGCGCCCGTGGAGCTAATGTTCAGAGTCTTGGTGAGCTCGATGAATTCCGCGCCGGAAGTGTCGGTAGCACGCAGGAATACGGGCATCTGCAGGCGAATGCGAGGGGATCGTCTTAGATTAAGGGGGTCCAAACGCCGACCGTCCTTCAGCAGCCCAGTGTGTGCCATAAGCTCGATTAGTACCTGAGAACTAGTACGGAAGCAAGCAGATTGAGTGCCATAACGAGGGCGGAGTCTCAATCACTAAGTCTTTATTTTTCAAATGCTTATGATAAATCACGCGGAGGTAAGTAATTACCTCCGGTAAGGCTTCTTCACGACTTCTCCCCTCAACTTCCGTAAAGTACAAATGGAACTCCTTTTCCATTGACAGTCCGAAGCTCCTCTGCCAGCATGAAAAGTAGGTAGGGAAAATGTTTTCCTACTTGTAATGGAGAGACGGACTCCACAAATGCCTCAGACCATTGCGATTTCTCCCCTTGCCGACCATCGGGCCATACTGGCAATCCCCTTCGGATTGGTGAAAACCCTGCTCGAGGCTGCTAAGACGCCCACTTGGGTCGCGGAGCGAAGCGGGAAAGTACTGTTCTCGAATGGAAGCGCGCGGCAATGTTTCGGGCAAGCCGCCCCGGGCGACCTGATCCAACGGAATCTGTTCAACGATATGCTAAAGGTCGATCCAAACGATATCGGCCAGAAAATCGATGCTGGTGAGCATGAACTGGAAATGGAAGTGGTGCGCGATGAGAAGAAAACGCGCGCTCGCGTGCAGTGGATTTCCGACCCGGGATGTTTGATTGTCCAATTGGAAACGGAACCCGTGGAAACTCCCGTCCCGGATGCAGCGACGCAACTCACGGTGCAGGAGTTGCTCCAAGAGCGCGAGATCACTTATCGAAATTTGCTGGCGGCATACCTGAAGTTGCAGGAAGTGAACCGGCAGAAGACGGTATTTCTTGCGTCGGCCGCGCACGAGTTGAAAACGCCGCTGGCCGTGATCAAGGGATATTACGACCTCATGCTGACGGGGTCGATGGGACGTTTGACGGACAAACAGCGCGACGTCCTGGAAGAATCGAAAGATAGTTGCGAGAGGCTGGTACGACTGGTTTCGATGTTCCTGAACTATTCCGCGCTGGAAAGCGGCAAGTTGGTTTTGCAGCTTCGAGAGAACGATCTTCGAGACTGCCTCGACGAGGTGGCGAAGCGCTGGTCGGAAGCGTTCCAACGCAAAGGAGTCAAACTGGAGACGAGTTTCGACCCATCCATACCAACGTTTCGCTTTGATTACCAGAAGGTCCAGCAGGCGGCGGCGAATCTTTTGGACAATTCGCTGAAACATACCCCGTCGGGTGGGAGCGTGACATTAAAGGCGGGCCCCCATTTCTGGGAGCGGCGTGTGGCGGCTGTGGCGCCCGTCGAGGAACGGCGAAGGTTTCGGTTGCCGCGGCCGAACAGCGTGGAGGTTTCCGTCGCGGACACCGGACCGGGAATTGCTGCGGAGTACCATCAAGAGATTTTCGAGGACTTTGTGCGGGTCGACCGAAATACATCGGGAATGGGTTTGGGACTCGCGATCACGAAACGCCTGATTCAAGCGCATCGGGGAAAGATTTGGGTAGAGAGCGAACTGAAAGCTGGAAGCAGATTTACGTTCCTGTTGCCGATGGACCAGGGATAGCTTCCGGGCAGGTAGCTGTTGGGAAAAAGGGAGAAAGCGATGGCTGCAAAAGAAAAAATTCTGGTCGTGGACGATGAACCGAGCATCCGAAAATACCTGCAGACATTGCTGGAAGTGGACGGATATGACGTTGAAACGGTCAGCACTGGCCGAGAAGCAATCGCCAAAGTGACCGCGGGAGAACGCCCGGATTTTATTATCCTAGACGTGCTCATGCCGGAATTGAATGGGATAGAGACATTGAAAGAGCTGATGCAGGCGGACCGCAGCCTCAATGTGATCATGCTGTCTTGTTCGAATGAAGTGGGAACGGTGGTGGAAGCGATCCGCATCGGAGCGCACGATTACCTGACGAAGCCGTTCGAGAAGACTGAGCTGGATGCAGCCATGCTGAAGTCCCGCCAGAAGAAACAGCTGACCACGGAAAACCAGGCGTTGCGCGATTATTGCGACCAGGTGACCGAAGATCTCAGCTTTCTAGCGGCCAGCCCTCAGATGGTGCGGATCCGCCAGCAAATACTGCAAATCGCGCCGGTGGACGTACCCGTGTTTATTTGCGGGGAAAGCGGAGTCGGCAAAGAAGTCGTAGCGCGGATGATTCACCTGCGTTCGAAGCGGCGGAATCAGCCTTTCGTGAAAGTGAATTGCGCAGCGCTGCCTGGCGAACTCCTGGAATCGGAACTTTTTGGGTTTGAGCAGGGAGCCTTCACTGGTGCGATTCGGAGCAAGCCAGGGAAGTTTGAAATGGCGAATAAGGGGACGATTTTCCTCGACGAAATCGCAGAGATGACCACGCCCTTGCAGGCCAAACTACTCCATGTGCTGCAGGATCACCAGTATTCCAGGCTGGGAGGGCGCCACCTGATTGACACCGACGTGCGAGTGCTGGCCGCGACAAACGTTGACGTGCAAGATGCGATGAAGACGGGCCGATTCCGTGAAGACCTCTACTATCGGCTGAACGTGTTGTCGATTCTAGTGCCGCCGTTGCGTGAGCGGCTCGTCGAGATTCCACTGCTGTTCCGCCACTTCCTCGAGCAGTACAGCGAGAAATTTGGGAAAACGCCGGCGGGGCCGTCGAAGCATTTGATGGATGCAGCCGTGAATTACCCATGGCCCGGGAATCTGCGCGAGCTGGAAAACTTTGTGAAGCGCTACGTGATTCTAGAAGACGATGAAGGCAGCCTGCGTGAACTGATTGAAATGTCTGCCGCGCGGCAGCGAACTTCGCCGCGGGAAGAGACCGCTCCGCCTCGCGAACAAGGACTCAAAGCGCTGGTTCGTGGATTGAAAGACGAGGCGGAAATGGAGGCGATTGCCGACGCGCTGGAGAAAACGCGTTGGTGCCGCAAGGACGCCGCTAAGATGTTGGGCATCAGCTATAAGGCTCTGCTCTATAAAGTGAGGCAGTTTAATCTGGATGCCCCGCGAACGAAAGGGACGGCCACAGCGCCGGCCGCTGTGGAGACGCCGACCCCAGTGGGCAGCAGGAACGATTAGGAGCGCCGGTCCGGACGGAAGGACAGAACTAGCAAAGATTGCTGGTTTCTAGTAAGGTCACATGCTTACGGCGCGATTCGAAGTTACGTCACCGCCGCGAACACCGGAGGTCGGGGGAATGACGGAACGCCGGACGGCTCGACGTTATGATTTGTCCTTGCCGATCATCATTCGAATACCCACCGAACGTCAGATAGAATCCCAAGAAGGAAAGACACGCGACATTTCGACGCGCGGGTTGTATTTCGTGATCGAGCAGGACATGGAACAAGGCTCGGAGTTGGACATCACGCTGACTCTGCCCGCGGAAATCATGCATGGATCGGAAGTTTTTGTGCGCGCTTTTGGAAAAGTCGTGCGAGTGGAGCGGCGTAATGAAGATGGCACCGCAAGAATGGGTGTAGCGGCGGTGATCGAGCGGTATGACATAATCCGCGGCGAAGCAGCCAGGGCCTAGCCGGGAATTTCAAAGGCTTGTTCCCGTCTTCCGAAAGTCTCATTTTTTGAATTTTATAAGATTTGAGAGTCGATCTATATCTAGTAGTACAGCTACTGTAGTGCCTTGGATTATCAGCAAGCCCACAGACTCATTCAAGGAGAAGGCTTGAATCCCTGACCGAGAGGGTGTCCAGAACAGCACAGGAGTATTAGGCACCTTGGCTCCGTTCTGGACATCCAAACTGGACAGGGCACTACCCTGTACTTAATCTAGACCACCCGCCAGTATCCACCTTTTGCGGCAAGAATTAACCTATGCGCCGTGGGAGAGTGGAGGGATTTGAAAATGCAGATTACGTGCGCCAAGCTGCAGCGGAGAGGTGGGGTACTGCCGGATAACGCTGACAAGAAGCGGCTTAACTATTGCCTATTGGCTTGCCTTCTTTTACCGATGCTGCTCATCGGAGGATGCGCGGGCTTGGTCAGCCAGGACGTAAAAGCCTCGAACCCGCAGGTTTACACTCTTTCAGGGACAATCAGTCCCGCCGCGGGGGGAAGCGGAGCGACGGTGACCTTGAGCGGCGCGGCCAGCGCCACGACAACGGCGAACAGTTCAGGCGCCTTCAGCTTTACGGGTTTGGCGAACGGGGCCTACATCATCACGCCAATCCATACCGGCTACACCCTCAGCCCTGCTAGTCAAAATGCGACGATAAACGGCGCAAATGTGTCAGGAATGAGCTTTACGGCGACGGCGCAGGTCGCCCCAACGTATACCATATCCGGCACGCTCAGTCCTTCGGCAGGGGGAAGCGGCGCGACTGTGACTCTGAGTGGAGCCAGCAACGCGAGCACGACCGCGAATAGCTCAGGTGTCTACACCTTTACGGGGTTGGCTGATGGCGCCTACACGATCACACCGAGCCATTCTGGCTATACTTTCAGCCCATCCAGCGAAAATGCGACCGTGAATAATGCGAACGTTGCGGGAATCAACTTTACAGCGACGGCACAGACAGCCCCAACCTACAGCATCTCGGGGACGATCAGCCCAGCGGCAGGTGGAAGCGGAGCGACGGTAACGCTGAGTGGGGCTGCGAGTGCGAGCACGACAGCCAACAGCTCGGGCGCTTATACCTTCACGGGATTGGCGAATGGAAGCTATACGGTTACACCCAGCAAGAGTGGCTACACGTTTAGTCCAGCCAGCACGAATGCTACGGTAAACGGAGCCGACGTTACAGGGCTCAACTTTGCAGCGACCGCGCAGACCTACAGCATTTCGGGAACGATCAGCCCAGCGGCAGGTGGAAGCGGAGCGACAGTAACACTGAGCGGAGCCGGGAGTGCGAGCACGACAGCCAACAGCTCGGGCGCGTACAGCTTCACGGGATTGGCAAATGGAAGCTACACGGTTACACCCAGCAAGAGTGGCTACACGTTTAGTCCGGCGAGCACGAATGCTACGGTGAATGGCGCGAACGTTACGGGAATCAACTTTACGGCGACGGCACAGACAGCCCCAACCTACAGCATTTCCGGAACGATCAGCCCAGCGGCAGGTGGAAGCGGAGCGACAGTAACGCTGAGCGGAGCCGGGAGTGCGAGCACGACAGCGAACAGCTCGGGCGCGTACAGCTTCACGGGATTGGCAAATGGAAGCTATACGGTTACACCGGGGAAGAGTGGCTACACGTTTAGTCCGACGAGCACGAATGCCACGGTGAATGGCGCGAACGTTACGGGAATCAACTTTACGGCGACGGCACAGACAGCCCCAACCTACAGCATTTCGGGAACGATCAGCCCAGCGGCAGGTGGAAGCGGAGCGACAGTAACACTGAGCGGAGCCGGGAGTGCGAGCACGACAGCGAACAGCTCGGGCGCGTACAGCTTCACGGGATTGGCGAATGGAAGCTACACGGTTACACCCAGCAAGAGTGGCTACACGTTTAGTCCGGCGAGCACGAATGCCACGGTGAATGGCGCGAACGTTACAGGAATCAACTTCACAGCCACGGCTCCGACGTACAGCATCTCGGGG
>Ga0181531_10000060_pt1 | contig 91980 bp, 78 predicted proteins | sample PEATcosm2014_Bin_38_FD_119743 | JGI IMG/M metagenome (GOLD analysis project Ga0181531, IMG submission 119743) | Peatland microbial communities from MTU Mesocosm Facility, Houghton, MI, USA - PEATcosm2014_Bin11_10_metaG | ecosystem: Environmental > Terrestrial > Soil > Wetlands > Peat | place... | reverse complement strand
CAATCGCTGAGGCAGGCTATCCGCACGCCAGCATCGTTGGATTTGTAGATCGCGGGCCGCCATCGCTCACGATCAGTATGTGAGCGTATCGCAGCAGGAACCGCAACCGAACGGTCCCGCGTACAGTCTCTTTCTGGAGCGTATGCGACGCAAAACCGATTTAAACGACCGGCGTCTTTTCCTTACGCAATGCCTGCATCAACTGCGAGTCCGCATGCAGGTGTGCTTCGACCAGTTCCGGCGGCGTCAGCGCGAGCCATTGGTCGAACGATACATCGGCGTAATAGTCGCTCTTGAACACTTCGAGAAAACGCAGCGTGGTGTTGCCGGCATTCTCGATGTAGTGGCCCATGGCGAAAGGCACATAGCCGACATCATTCTCCTCAAAATCGAAGGTGCGAGCTTGGCCCGACGCGCCAAACACGCCCATCCGGGCGCGGCCCTCGATGTAGTACTGCCACTCGTCGGTGTTCGGATGCCAGTGCAATTCGCGCATGCCGCCCGGCTCGACCTCGACCAAAGCGGCGGCGATTGTTTTCGAGACCGGGAAGTTCTTTGAATCCGTGATCCGCACGCTGCCGCCCTTGGACTTGATCGGCGTCTGCGCTAACATACGGTGACTGAAGGTCTGCGGCACTTCGGTCGTGCCCGCAATCTTGTCGCCAGCGAGCGGCCCCGGCACCGGCGCGGGAAAGATGTAGGCCTGACTCGGATCAAGGGTCTTGGCAAACGCCGACGCCGGCACGCCGAAATTCTTGGCCAGTACCTCCGGCGGAATGTGCTTGATCCAGTCGGTGAGCAGGAAAGTGTTGTCCTCGTCGAAATCGCCGTCGTCGAACACCAGCAAAAATTCCGTGCCGTCCGGATCGAGCCCCTGGATCGAATGCGGGATCCCCGGCGCGAAATACCAGAGATCGCCGACACCGACGTCGTCGACGAAATTACGCCCGTTGGCGTCGATCGCGGTGATCCGGGCCTTTCCGTAGAGCATGTAGGCCCATTCGGCGGCCTTGTGCCAATGCAGCTCACGCACGCCGCCGGTATTGAGCCGCATGTTCACGCCAGCAATATTCTTGGAGATGCCGAGTTCGCGCGCCGTCACTTGCCGAGTCCAGCCGCCGGTAGTGAGCCGCATGTGCGCGTCTTCGAAGGAGAAGCGCAGATTCGGAAGCGTGCCTTGGTCAGTCGCAGGCGGCGACAGCAGGTCAGGGTTTTGACCAGCGCGAACGGGATTCTTCGGACCGGGATCGCTGCCGCCATGACCTGGACGCCGCGGTTCCGGCATGGTTTCGGCGGCATGCGCCAGTGTCGCCGCCGAAAAAGCGCCGCCGGCCGCGGTCGCTGCTAACATGTTTCGACGCGAAATGGGTTTGGAAATGTCACTCATTGGACAAACCTCCTCGAAGTATAACTGACGCGCGGGACGCGGGCTTATCGAGACAAAGCTGTGTAGCCATTGTGGCAAATTCTAGCGTCCTGCGTCCGCGTGACCAAGCCTCGACTACCTCAGGATCCGCCTTACTCCACTTGGCAACCGATCAACGGGAACCCGTCGCAATGGGTTCCGAAGCCAGCTATCGTGGCGTGGAGATGAATGACAAGGAGAAAGCGGCCCTCGGATCGATCGCCGCCTCGGCGGGCCTCACTCTCGCCAAGGGGGTGGTGGGCGTGCTGACCGGCTCGCTGGCGATGATATCGGAAGCCGGACACTCGCTGCTCGACCTTGCCGCGACCGTACTGACGTACATTGCGGTGCGCATTTCCGGCAAGCCCGCCGACGCTGAGCACCAATACGGTCACGGCAAGGTGGAAAGCGTCGCCGCACTCGCCGAGACGGCGCTACTGTTTCTGCTCGCGCTCGGCGTTGCCTTCGAGGCGACGCAGCGGCTTCTCGGGGGGCAGACTTACGCAGTCGAAGCCGCGCCCTATGCGTTCGCCGTCATTGTTGTCTCGATCGTGGTCGATTTCTTTCGCGCCCGGACCCTTAATCGTGTCGCAGAGGCGACATCGAGCCAAGCGCTCGAGGCTGACGCGCTGCATTTCAGTTCCGACATGTGGTCGTCGGTCGCGGTGCTGGTCGGGCTGGGCGGAGTGGCGTTTGGTTATCCCCGCGCGGACGCCGCCGCCGCGCTAGTGGTCGCGGTGTTTATCTGCATCGCCGGCTGGCGGCTTGGCCGCCGCACCATCGACACGCTCACCGACACGGCGCCGGCGGGCGTCAGCGAGCGCGTCGCGGTGATCGCACAGCGCGTGCCTGGGGTCGTCACCATCGAGCGCGTCCGTGCCCGCCCGGGCGGCGCCGTGCTGTTCGTCGAACTTTCCGTCGGCGTCAGCCGAACACTGCCGCTCGACCGGGTGACCGCCATCAAATCGCGGCTGACGCGCGACATCCGCGCCGAGTTGCCCGAAGCTGAAGTCACCATCACCACCGAACCGCGCGCGCTCGACGATGAAACGGTGCGCGAGCGCGTCATGCTGATTGCGCGCAACAGCGGGCTTGCGATCCACCACGTTGCGATCCAGGCGCTCGGCGATCGCTTGTCGGTGTCGGTCGACCTCGAAGTTGAAGGTGCGCTGCCGCTCTCAGCCGCGCATGACATTGCCAGCAAGCTCGAAGAAGCGATCCGCGACGAACTCGGTCCCGAGGTCGAAGTAGAAACACACATCGAACCGCTGCCGGCGGCGGTGCTGGCCGGCCACGACGCTCCAATCGCGCGCGTTGGCGAAATCCGCGCATGCCTCGCCGCGCTGGGCGCGGAAATCAGCGGCCTCGGCGAAGTTCATCACGTGCGCGTGCGTGAAACTGCAGATGGAGAGATCGTCAATTTCCATTGTCGCGTCGACCCGAATTTATCGGTGGGCGCGGTGCATGATCTTGTCGACGGCATCGAACGCGGCCTGCGCCGGCGCTTCCCGACCGTCGTTCGCGTCGTCGGCCACGCCGAGCCGCGCCGCTAAATGAAGGGAGGCTGAACAAACAGCCGCGAGCAAAAACATATCGCGCTTGCTCGGCAAAGCCGCGAACCTTAATTGTCAGTGCGGAGGTTGCGGGGCGTGCTTTGAGAAAGGTTATCGGATGATCGGCAATACAACAATGAGAGCACGCAAATTGTTGACTGGCCTTTTGGCAATCAGCGCCCTGCTCGGTACCTATTGCCTTGCGACAGTCGGCGTCTCGGGCGTGCTGCTGGCAGCCGCTGACACGCCGGCACTCGCCCGCGGTCACGGCGGCGGTGGTCACGGCGGCGGTGGTCACGGCGGCGGCCACGGCGGCGGTGGCCATGCCGGCCATCACGGTGACGGCGGCCATGCCGGCTACCACGGTGGCGGCCATGCCGCCTGGCATGGCGGCGGGCGCGGCGGATATCGCGTCGGCGGACGCTATTACGGCGGCGTCTGGTACGGGCCGCATCGGCATTGGTATGGCGGGCGGTGGTGGCCCTATGGCGTCGGCTCCTGTTGGGCGCCAACGCCCATCGGTTGGGTCTGGGTTTGCGGCTGAGCTGTCTTCGGCCTATCCGATCGCTGCGATGACGACACTACCAAGACTTCAGGCGGCGCGTTGACCGCGACGCCGCCTGAAGGCGTTGCGCGATCAAGGTCCTCGGCCTGCACACCGATCCTTGCGCTTTCAATTGGCCGCCAAAGCTCCTAAATCAAGCCGATGATGCGCACAGAAGAACCTCGTCCCGTCCGCCTCAAAGATTATCATCCACCGGATTGGCTCATCGACACGGTCGAGCTCGACTTCTCGCTCGATCGCACCGCGACTATCGTCCGCTCTACGCTGGCGTTTCGGCCCAACACGGCTGGCAGGCCGGCGCCGCTCGTCCTCGATGGCGAGGAGCTGAAGCTGCGCGCGCTCAAGCTCGATGGCAAGGCGCTCCCGGATGGAAGCTTCATGACGACGCCTGAGCGGCTCACGATCGCGCAGCCGCCGAACCGGCCGTTCGTGCTGGAAATCGAGACCGAGATCAATCCCGAGGCCAATACCCAACTCATGGGCCTTTACCGCGCCGGCGCTACTTATTGCACGCAATGCGAGGCCGAAGGTTTCCGCCGCATCACTTACTTCCTCGACCGGCCGGACGTCATGGCGGTCTACACGACGCGCGTCGAGGCTGACAAAAGCGAGGCGCCGATCCTGCTGTCCAACGGCAATCTGATCGCGCAAGGCGACGTCGCCGGCAGTAACCGGCATTTCGCCGTATGGCACGATCCGTTTAAGAAGCCCTCGTATTTGTTCGCGCTGGTCGGCGGCGATCTTGCTCTCGTCGCCGATAGTTTCACCACTATGTCCGGCCGCATCGTCGCGCTGCAGATTTACGTGGAGCCCGGCAAGGAAGACCGCTGCGCCTACGCCATGGACAGCCTCAAGCGCGCCATGCGCTGGGACGAACAAGCGTTCGGGCGCGAATACGACCTCGATATTTTCATGATCGTTGCCGTCTCCGCCTTCAACATGGGCGCCATGGAGAACAAGGGCCTCAATATCTTCAACGACAAATACGTGCTCGCCTCGTCGGCAACCGCCACCGACGGCGACTATGCCAACATCGAAGCGGTGATCGCCCACGAATATTTCCACAATTGGACCGGCGACCGCATCACCTGCCGCGACTGGTTTCAGCTCTGCCTCAAGGAAGGCCTCACCGTATTTCGCGATCAGGAATTTTCCGGCGATCAACGCTCCCGTGCGGTGGAGCGGATCAGCGATGTGCGCGCGCTGCGCTCCCATCAATTTGTCGAGGATGCCGGGCCCCTCGCCCACCCGGTTCGCCCGGAGCTGTATCACGAGATCAACAACTTCTATACGACGACGGTCTACGACAAGGGCGCCGAAGTCGTGCGCATGATCCAAACTCTGCTCGGGCATCAGCTGTTCAGAAAGGGCATGGATCTTCATTTCACGCGCCACGACGGCGAAGCAGCGACCGTCGAGCAATTCGTGCAATGCTTCGCCGACGTTAGCGGTCGCGATTTCACACAGTTTATGCTGTGGTACACGCAAGCCGGCACGCCGGAGATCGTGGTAGCGCCGCATTACGATGAGCAGACGAAAACCTATAGGCTTGATATCAAGCAGTCGGTTCCGCCGACGGCTGGCCAAGCAGATAAGGCGCCGATGGTGATCCCGCTTGCGCTCGGGCTGGTCGGCAAGGATGGATGCGATTTACCCCTGACGCTCGACGGACACCCGCTTGAGCGCGGCCTTATCGAACTCACAGGTCCGAGCCGCAGTTTTGTCTTTACCGGTATCACCGAGCGACCAATCCCCTCGCTCAATCGCGGCTTCTCGGCGCCGATCAAGCTTTCGCTGCCGATCGAAGGCAATGACCTTCGTTCCCTCGCCGCCCACGACCACGATCCATTCAATCGCTGGCAAGCGGTGCAAACGCTGGCGATGTCGCTTCTGGCCGCGAACGTCGCGGCGCAGCGCAAGCGCGCCCCGCTGCGTCTCGACGACGGGCTGATGGCGGCGCTCGCCGCCAACCTGGACAACGGCGCGCTCGAACCGGCCTTTATTGCGCTTACGCTGACGCCGCCGAGCGAATCTGATATCGCCCGCGAGATCGGACGCGACGTCGATCCCGATGCGATTTTTGTCGCGCGCCGCCACTTGCGTGCTGCGATTGGCTCCGCGCTCGGCCCGGCACTGGCCAATAGCTACCGGCGAATGATCACACCCGGCCCATACCGGCCGGACGCCCAAAGCGCTGGCCGGCGCGCGCTTAAGAACGTTTGCCTCGGTCTGCTGGCGGCCACGCAGGACGACCAGTCGATCGCGCTGGCGCTCGCGCAGTATCAAGGCGCCGACAATATGACCGATCGGATGGCGGCGCTCGAAGTCCTTTCGCTCTACGATCGGCCCGAACGCGCCCAGGCGTTGGCGGATTTTTATGCCCGCTACGCGGACGATCCTTTGGTGGTCGACAAATGGCTGTCGCTGCAGGCGGCCATACCGGAAGTGGCAACGCTCGATCGTGTGCTTACGCTCACCTCCCACCCCGCGTTTTCCATGGCCAATCCGAACCGCATTCGCGCGTTGATCGGCTCGTTTGCGCAGGTCAATCACACGCAGTTCAATCGGCCTGACGGCGCCGGCTACGATTTCGTCGCCGACAACGTGCTGGCGCTCGACCCAAAGAATCCCCAAGTAGCGGCGCGCCTGATGGGCGCGTTCCGGTCTTGGCGTGCGCTGGAAGCCGGCCGACGCGCCCGCGCCGAAACGACATTGCGTCGGGTAGCGGCGGCGCCCTCGCTCTCGCGTGACGTCGCCGACATTGTCGCGCGCACACTGGCGGAAAGCTGAAAAACCGTCGCGCTTTCGAAGCGGCGGCGATTGCGCTCTCTGGGTGAAACTCCGACATAAGCCCGACGGGCAACGCGTGACGCCGGGATCTGCCGATGGCCGAAGATCAAGCCCCAGGATCGCGGAGAAGAGTGAAAGCGCTTCTCTTGAGCGACCGTATCGACACGGCGAACCTCGAACATAACGGCGTCGTTTCAACCGCGCCGCTGACCTTCAAATTCGGCAACAAGGGTTTCGTGACGCTATTTCGCTACGGCGTCGCGGTGATCACGGGACTAAGCGCGGCCGAGGAAGCGCAGGTCCTTGGCTCTCTGCGGCCGCGCTTGATCCGCCCTCTCAAACCCGTGGAAGAAGAGACCGCTCTGATCGAGATCGCTCCCGACAAGGACGAGCAAATACTTCCTGGCGGACCGATCATGCTCAGAACGATGACACCCGAGCATTTGATCGTGATCGCCGACGCACTTTCCAAAAGCGTGGTGCTCGCCCGCGACGAACGGGAAGTCGCGGCGGTTTTCGAACTGACTGAGCCGTTCGCCCGCCAGCTCGCCGAGCATGGCAGCGCCGGCGCCAGCCGCCGAGCCATTCTCAAGCAGATCGGCAACGCACTGTTGGTACAGCATCGCCTGTCCGGCCGTGTGGCGGTCGCGGAAAAGCCGGACGCGGTGTGGGACCGCCCTGACCTCGATCGGCTCTATGCGCGGCTTGAAGACGAATACGAGCTCCACGAGCGCGCCGAGGCGCTCACGCGCAAGCTCGCGGTGATCGCCGACACCGCGGAAGTTCTGACCGACATTATCGATACCCGCCGATCGCTGCGGCTGGAAATCATCGTCGTCATTTTGATCGTCGTCGAAATTCTTTTCGCCGGTTACCAGACATTGCACTGATGGCGCCGGCTACTTCTTTGATTTGACTCGGGCTTTCGCACACCGCCCCGTCGCGCAGCAAAAAGTCGGTGGATAGCGTTAACAAAATAATTGACTGAGGACTCTCGACAAATCGATTCGCATCGATTCTTATGATCATGATTCGGAAATAGATGCGGCACATCCTTCCGATCGCGGGTTCAGGGGACGTCCGAAAGCGGAGGCAGGCATGGCGCGCGCCGAAACGGCGAGTGCGTCGCTACGATCGGATTCTATCCAAGGTTTGGCAAAGTCGATTGCCAAGCCTGCCTATAAACGCCTCCTCGGCGCCGAGCCGCTGTTGCGCCGCGCCGTCCCGGTCCTCATCGTCGCCTTCCTGATCACGATCTGCGTCGGCGCCGCCGTGCAGGTGCTCGAGCAGCGCCGGCAAGTCATGCGCGACGCGCGCCAAGCCATCGAAGCATTGGCCGATGAAATTGCGCTCGTGCTTGAGCACGCTGGACGTGACGCCAGAGCGGCAGGGGCCGCACGCACGACCGCCGCGCTTGAGCGCGCGATGCCGGCCTGGGCGGCGGCGCAAGACCGCATGATCCTGGTCGCCGACGCCGACGGCGCAATCATCGCGAGCCTCCCTTCCGACCCGCAAAAACTCGGCCGCCACATCCTCGACCTGCTCGGACCGGCACAGCCGCTGACCACCTTCGGCGCCGCCGCCGGCACCCTCGAAATTGCATTGCCCGACGGCACTGCGGCACTGGCGACGGCGCGGGCGCTGCGTAACCCGCTCGGAGTCGTCGCTGTGGTGCAAACCGCCAGCGACGCGCTGACCAACTGGCGCTCGACCACCGCACTCACCATCACGCTCTCGGCGACGACCGGCTTTGTGGTTCTGATCCTCGGGTTCGCCTTCCACTGGCAGGCGACCCGCGCGCGCGAAGCCGACCTCATTCACGATACCGTACGCCGCCGCATCGACACCGCCCTGAACCGTGGGCGCTGCGGGCTGTGGGATTGGGACCTTGCACGCGGCCGCGTGTTCTGGTCGCGCTCAATGTTCGATATTCTCGGCCTGCCGGCGCGCGACGATCTGCTGACATTCGGCGAGCTTAATGCGCTGGTGCATCCCGAAGACATTGACCTCTACGACCTCGCCAGGCAGCTCGCCGACGACCGCGTAGCCGCTATCGATCATGCCTTCCGCATGCGTCACGCCGACGGCCACTGGCTGTGGCTGCGGGTGCGCTGCGAGCTCACCAGGCAAGAGGGCGAGACCGGGCCCCATCTCATCGGCATCGCGGTCGATGTTTCGGAACAGAAGAACCTCATGGAACGGACGACCGCGGCCGACTTACGGCTGCGCGACGCCATTGAGACCATCCCGGAAGCCTTCGTGCTGTGGGATGATGACAACCGCCTCGTGCTGTGCAACTCAAACTTCCAGGATTTGCATCGCTTGCCCGACCAGGCGGTCGAAGCCGGCACGCTCTATGAAAAGGTGGTGGCAGCCGGCAAAAAGCCGATCATCCGCACTAGCAACATCAACGAGGACAACCAGCCGCAGGGTGCAAGAACCTTCGAAGCGCAACTCAACGACGGCCGCTGGCTGCACATCAGCGAACGCCGCACCAAGGACGGCGGCTATGTTTCGGTCGGCACCGACATTACCAAGATCAAGCTGCACGAGCAGAAGCTTGTTGAAGGTGAAAAGCGCCGCATCGCCACCATCAACGACCTGCGTCAATCCCAGCAAACCCTCGAGCGGCAAACCGAGGAACTCGCCGATCTGGCGCAAAAATATGCCGAAGAGAAAACCCGCGCCGAAGAGGCAAACCAGGCCAAGTCCAAGTTCCTGGCCAATATGAGCCACGAGCTTCGAACCCCGCTCAACGCCATCATCGGTTTCTCGGAGATCATGGAAGCGGCCATGTTCGGCCCGCTCGGCGCCGCAAAATATGTCGAGTATTCACGCGACATCCGAGAAAGCGGCCAATATCTGCTCGACGTCATAAATGACATCCTCGACATGTCGAAGATCGAGGCCGGCAGTGTTCACTTTAGTCCCGAAGACGTCGAGCTCGATCACATCCTCGCCGACAGCTTGCGTGTCGTCTCCGGCCGCGCCAATGAAAAACATCTGACGTTGAGCTCGCAGATTGCGTCCGGCATCACACTCACGGCCGACCGCCGGTCGCTCAAACAAATCGCACTTAACCTTTTATCGAACGCCGTGAAATTCACGCCCGACGGTGGCGCGGTCACGGTGCGCGGCCGCACGCGCGGCGGAATGGTCACCGTCGCCATCGAAGACAACGGCATTGGCATTCCGAGAGATGCCTTGCACAAGCTCGGCCGGCCGTTCGAGCAGGTCGAAAGCCAATTGACCAAGCGGCATCAGGGTTCGGGGCTCGGGCTCGCCATCGCCAAATCGCTCGTCGAGATGCATGGCGGCGCAATGCGGATCAGTTCGACCCTTGGCACCGGCACCAGGGTCGTGGTCCGCCTGCCGTTCACGCCACGTGTCGTCATGCGCGCCGAACGGCACACCCCTTCGCCTCCCCTCGCTGAATACCAGCCTACCTTGGTGTAGTGCCCGATCTACGGCGCTCTTCCTAAAATCCGCACAAAGCAGCCGCGGACATGGCGCTGCGTCTCCTCGACATAGGCGGAAAGCGCGGGGAAATCGGGCAGGTCCGCAGCCCGCGCCAGCAGCGCGAGCACGCCAGCATTCGCCGTCGTCGGATCGAAGGCGCCTGGCAGACACAACCGCAAAATTTGCGTAAGACTGTGAAAGAGCGCGGCCGCCGGCCGCAACACGTCGAAGTCCTCGGCGGAGAGTATGCCGGCGCGCGCGGCTTTCTCGAGCGCACGCGCCGTCGACGTATCGAGGATGTCCGGCGCATTCGCGGCGTGAATGAGTTGTAGATATTGGGCAATGAACTCGAAATCGACCAGCCCACCGGCGGCATATTTAATATCCCAGGGATCGGCCTCCCCTTTCTCCTTGGCGATTGCGGCGCGCATATCGACGACGTCGACGACGACTTTGTCCGGGTCGCGCCGGCGGCAAAGCGCGTCGCGGATCACGGCCTCGATACGCGCTGCGAAGGCCGGCGAACCGGATACGACGCGCGCGCGGGCAAGCGCCATGTGTTCCCAGGTCCAGGCTTCTCGCTCCTGGTAGTGCGTAAAGCTGTCAATGTGGGTGGCGAGCGGTCCGGAGCGGCCGGACGGACGCAGCCGCATGTCGACCTCGTAGAGCGCGCCATAATTGGTGTGGGCCGTCAGCGCGCTGATCAAGCGCTGGGTGAGGCGCGCAAAATATTGGCCGCCATAAAGCGGGCGCGCACCGTCCGAATTCGGATGCTCGGCATCGAAATCGTAAATCACGATGAGATCGAGATCGGAACTCGCGGTCATCTCGCGCGCGCCGAGCCGGCCGAGCGCAACGATCGCCGTCTGCTGGCCGGCTACGCGTCCGTGCGCGGCGGCAAAATCGGCCTCGACGCGCGCATGCAGTGTGCGGATCAGGATGTCGGCCAAGCCGGCAAAGACCCCGTCCGCCTGCTCGGCCGACAACGATGCGGATAATATCCGCGCTCCAATCAGGAACATGTGCTCTTGTCCGAACAAGCGGATCGCGTCGAGCATGTCCTCATAGCCGCGCGTATCCGCTAGCGCCCGCGCCAGTTCTCCTTCCAGCCGTTTGGCGTCGGGCAACGCACCGAAGAAACTCGGATCGATCAGCGGATCGATGACATGCGGATGCTGCGCCAGAATATCGGCCAGCCGTGGGGCGGTCCCGACGATCAGCGCGATAAAACGGATCAAATCGGGATTTTGCCGCAGCAGTGAAAACAGGCGCCCACCGGCGCGCAAGCCTGCCAGAAACTGGTCGAAAGCCGCAAACGCCGCATCCGGATTTTCCGCGCGCGCAAATTGGTCAATCAGGACCAGTACCAAATCGCCGAGATTTTTTCGCGCTTGTTCACCGCGCAAGGCACGATACCCAGCGGCAAACCAGCGGCGGACCGACGCGACCAATTCCCGCGGCTGCCGAAAACCCATTGCCGCGAGGCGATCGAGCGTGTCAGTTGGCACCTCGCCTTCACCAGTCGGAAACGACAGGTTTTGCTCTTGCGCCAGCAAGGCCGGCGCGCCCTCGAACAGCTTGACGTAATGCTTCTCAACCGCCCGCAAATGCGTCAGCAGCGCGGCGGCGAATTCATCGCGCCCCTTGTAGCCGAGAAACTTGGCGAACCCGTCAAGCGCCGCGCGCTCAGTCGGCAACGTATGGGTTTGTTCGTCCGCGGCCATCTGCAGACGATGCTCGACCCGGCGCAGGAAAAAATATGCCGCGGTCAATTCGTCGCGCGCAGTGACGTCGATCCAGCCGTCGGAGGCAAGCGCCGCCAGCATCGCGATTGTTTCGCGCCCACGCAGGCCGGGATGACGGCCGCCGGCGATCAGCTGCTGGGTCTGCACAAAAAATTCGATTTCGCGGATGCCGCCGCGGCCGACCTTGACGTTATGGCCCTCGACGGCAATTTCGCCATGACCGCGATAGGCGTGAATCTCCTGCTTCATGGCGTGGATGTCGGCGACAGCCGCGTAATCCAGGTACTTTCGCCAGACAAAGGGCGAAAGCTCATGGACGAGCCGCTCACCGGCGGTGCGGTCGCCGGCGCACGGGCGCGCTTTGATCAGCGCAGCTCGCTCCCAATTCTGTCCGCGGCTTTCGTAGTATTCGAGTGCAGCGTCGATCGAAATGGCGATCTGGGTCGAGGAAGGATCGGGGCGCAGCCGCAAGTCGACCCGATATACATAGCCGTCCGCAGTGCGTTCCTGCAGCAGCCTCACCACGTCGCGGGTCAAACGCACAAACAACGGCGACGGCTCGATACCCTCGCCTAGGACTCCCGCGGCGGCGTCAAAAAAAATCATAAGATCGATATCGCTCGAGAAATTCAGCTCGTTGCCGCCTAGCTTACCCATCGCCAGCACGACAAAGCCGCTACCAAGTTCGGGACTTTTCGGGTCGAGCAAACTGAGCTTGCCGCGAGACGCCGCTTCACCCAGCACATTGCGCACAACGGCGCTGAGTATGGTGTCGGCAATGGCGCTGAGCGCTGCGGTAACCTGCGCGACCGACCATACGCCGCCGATATCCGCGAGCGCCACCAAGAGCGCCGCCTCGGCTTTGAGTTGACGCAAAACACGCATCAAGACGGCGGCTCCCTCCGCCGTTGCGGCAGCCTTCCGGATGCGTTCGAGAAGCGCAAGAAATTCGCTATCCGGGTCGCTGCCAAACAGCCGAAGCGAGCGCGCCGGATCGGCCCAAAGGAGGTCCCACAGATACGGCGAGCCTTCGGCGATCCCGGAGAGCACCCGCGCCGTTGCCGGATTTGCCTGCACGAGCGCCGCGATCGAATTCCCGGCGCGCGTACCCGCGATGCCGTTGAGCCACTCGGTAACCCGGCGGCGACCGCCACTCGAAGCGCGCGGCAGCGCGCCCTTCATTCGCCGAGCGAGTGCTTTTTGATCCGTGACCTGCTTAGGCCGCTTGCCGGACGCAGCCCGCGGCATCAGCTGACGGCCGGCCCGACGGGGCCAGCGCGCGGTAGAGCGATAACGCTCTTGAGGCCTGGCCGATTGTCTTCGAGTTTCAATTCGCCGCCATGGAGCCGCGCCACGGCAGCCGCGAGGCTCAGCCCCAAGCCAGAGCCCGGTAGTGACCGGCTTTCCTCGAGCCGCACAAAGCGCTCAACCACGCGGCCGCGATCGGCTTCGGCAATGCCGGGACCGCGGTCGGCGACCGAAAGGGTGATGCGCTCGCCATCGGCGCCGGCCCCGACCACGATCTCCGCCTGCGCGCCGTTGATCTTGCTCATTTCCGGCCCGGCATATTTGATCGCGTTGTCGACGAGATTGGCCAACGCCTGGCTCACCAGTTCGCGATTGCCGATGACTTTTGCCGCGCCCGGCGCAGCGACCTTCAGCACCAAGCCTTTCTCCTCGGCCAAAGGTTCGTACAATTCGCCGACGTCGCGCGCGATCTCGGCGGCGTCGAACTCGACCATGTTGTCGCGCGCATGCCCGGACTCGGCGCGCGCGATCATCAGCAGAGCGTCAAAGGTGCGGATCAGTTCGTCGGACTCGGCGATCGTCGTTTCCAGCGCGGCGCGATAGTCGCCCTCGCCCCTGGCGCCGCGCAGAGCCTGTTCGCAGCGGTTGCGCAGCCGGGTCAACGGAGTTTTCAAATCGTGCGCGATATTGTCGGATACTTCCTTGAGGCCATGCATCAGCGCCTCGATGCGTTCCAGCATGGCGTTGACGTTGTCGGCGAGGCGATCGAGTTCGTCGCCGGTACCGGCAACTGGCAGCCTGCCCGACAGGTCACCAGCCATGATCGTGTGCGCAGTTTCCGTCATCGCGTCGATACGACTCAATACGCGGCGGCTGACGAAGAATCCGCCGGCGAGGCCGAGCACTACCACCAGCGCGAATGACCAGCGCCCGGCATTGCCGATAATGTCGTAGAGCCGCTCGCGTTCTTCGAGATCGCGGCCGACCAGGAGACGGAAGCCGCCGGGCAAGGTCACCACTTCGACCAGCGCGCGATGCTCGACGTCCTCCTGCTGCTCGATCCGCTTGTAGGAGGTTTCGATCCAGCCGGTATGATCGAGCGCACCCGGCGCCAGCGCGCTGACATTGCCGGCCAGCGCTTCGCCGGTCGGAGTTGTCACCAGATAAAGGCTCGATCCCGGACGTCGCGAACGCACATCCAGAATCAGCACCAGCCCGCGGATGCCGGTTTCATTGTATTGCTCGCGCAAACGGGTGACTTCGCCGGTCACGGTGCGGGTGATTTGTTCGTTGACGAGCCGGCGCGTATTGAGCGCGAAATAGCCGAGCAGCGATGCCGCAAACAGCACGAAGACGAGCAGATAAGCGAGCGTCAACTGAAACGCCGTCGTGCGCAACAATTTGCCAAGCGCCGCCACGATCAACTCTCACGTCGAAAGCGCAAAAATGCACGGTTTGAAATCATGACGATCTCCCGGGTCCGAGGAGATATATGCGTTGCCGGTTGACAAAGTGTTGGCTGCATCCTCCTCTTTGTTCGATCATTGCCAGACTAGAGCTTTGGATGCCAATGAAAAACAAGAAAGGTCCGGGGAGTAGCGCATGAGGGAACGGAGCGGGCCACTCGCCGGATTTCGTATCGTCGAGTTTGCCGGCATCGGCCCTGCTCCCATGGCGTCGATGCTGTTTGCCGACCTTGGCGCCAGCGTCATCCGTCTTGATCGGTTGGCGGCGAGCGGGCTCGGCATCGACATGCCGGCGCGCTTCGGCCTCTTGTCGCGGTCGCGGCCGTCGGTCGCCGTCGACATGAAGAGCCCAAGCGGCGTGGCGCTGGCGCTTGATCTCATCGGCAAAGCCGACGCACTGATCGAGGGGTTCCGACCGGGCACGATGGAGCGCCTCGGCCTCGGCCCTGATGTCGCATTGGAGCGCAACCCGCGTCTCGTCTATGGCCGCATGACCGGCTGGGGACAGACCGGCCCTCTAGCGCAAGCCGCCGGGCACGATTTGAATTACCTGGCGCTTACCGGCGCGCTCGCCGCCATCGGACGCAAGGGCGAGAAGCCGACCCCGCCTCTGAATCTCGCCGCAGATTTTGGCGGCGGCGCCCTCTATCTCGCGTTCGGCGTTGCCTGCGCCATGCTCGAAGCGCAACGCTCGGGCAAGGGGCAGGTCGTCGACGCCGCCATGACCGAAGGCGCCGGGTCGCTGATGACGATTTTCTACGGCCTGTACGCCGCCGGAATGCACAAGCTCGAACGCGGTTCGAACCTGCTCGATACCGGATCGGCTATTTACGAGGTCTACGAGTGTGCCGACGGCAAGTTCATTTCGATCGCGCCGATCGAGCTGAAATTCCGCGAGGTGCTGTTCAGCAAACTCGGCCTCCCCTACACGACCGATGACGGTGAACAGTTGCGCCACAAGCTCGAAAAGCTTTTTAAGACCCGCACCCGAGACGAATGGTGCGCATTGCTCGAGGGAACCGATGCCTGCTTCGCCCCGGTGCTGACGATCGCCGAAGCGCCGCATCATCCACATAATGTGGCGCGCGGCAGTTTCGTCGAAGTCGACGGCATCGTGCAGCCTGCGGCCGCGCCGCGCTTTAGCCGCACGCCTTCTGCAAAACCGACGCCGCCGCAGGAACCCGGCGAAGGCACGCGCGGGGCGCTGGCCGCGTGGGGCATTGCCAATGAAAAGATCAAAGCGTTGTTCGCCGAAGGCGTCCTTGGCGAGCCGCAAGCGCAAAGAGTTCCGGCAGAATAGCGATTGCCGAGGGCTATTTCGCCTCGTCGCGGATCATATAGCCGGCGCCGCGCACGGTATGCAGCAGCGGTTGAGCGAAACCCTTATCGATCTTGGAACGCAGCCGGGAGATGTGTACGTCGATCACGTTAGTCTGTGGATCGAAGTGATAATCCCAGACGTTTTCCAGCAGCATGGTGCGGGTGACGACCTGGCCGGCGTGGCGCATCAAATATTCGAGCAGGCGAAATTCACGCGGCTGCAGTTGCAGTTCCTGCCCGGCACGGCTTACCTGATGCGAGAGCCGGTTGAGCTCGAGATCAGCGACGCGATAGACGGTTTCCTCGCCGCGGCTGCCGCGGCGGCGCGCAAGCGCTTCGACACGCGCGAGCAATTCCGCGAATGAATAAGGTTTGGCGAGATAATCGTCACCGCCACTGCGCAGGCCTTTCACGCGATCGTCGACTTGTCCGAGCGCCGACAAAATAAGGACTGGCGTTTCGACCGCCTTGCCGCGCAGCGTGCCTATGACCGAAAGACCATCAAGCTTGGGCAGCATACGGTCGACGATCAGCACGTCGTATTGGCCATCAAGGGCGAGCGCCAGTCCTTCCTCGCCGTCCGCCGCACAATCGGCAACGTGCCCAACCTCGCGAAACGCCTTGACCAGATATTCGGCGGCGTCGCGGTCGTCTTCAATGATCAGAAGGCGCATGGTCGACCGTTGTGCAGACAGTGCGAATGCAGGCTCCGACAGCCTGGGCTGGTGACTAATGCTATCGTTGCGCACGGTACCTCCATCGACAAGGTCGTCGCAAAAGTGAGGGGGCGGCGAGTTCTACCCGCCGCCCCCTCGACCGACTCCACCCCGGCGGGGGCGACGGATGCCGGGAGGCAGAGTTGGTATTTGCGGGGACGGGCCTCGCGGCCCGTCCCCAGGGTACGCCCGCCAGCGGGGGCGACGGATGCCGGCGGATCGCCCCATTACTCTTGAGCCGCTAGGGCCGAACTTTCGGCCCTAGGCGTTGCCGAGCGGCAGAGCGACGAAGCGCGTGCCCTCGCCCGACTTCACTCGAAACAGCAGAGCGTGCTTGCCTTCCTTGCGGGCTTCCACAAGTTGCTTGCGGACGTCCGCCGGATTGGCAACCGACTTGCCGCCGACATCGAGGATGACGTCGCCGACTTTGAGACCGTGGTCGGCGGCCAGTCCTTCGGGATCGACCGCGGTCACGACTACACCGCTACCTTCGGCGCCGGCCACCTTGCCCGCGGGCGCGAGAGTCAAACCAAGCTTCGGCAGATCGTTATCCGTCGTGCCGTTCTGCTGGCCTTCCTGGTTCGAAGCGCTCTTTTCGTTCGGCAATGTGCCAAGCGTGAGCGAAAGGGCCTTTTCCTGACCTTGGTGCATCACGGTGAGCTTGACCGACGTCCCGGGCGCCATGGTGCCGATCCGGCGAGCGAGATCCCGCGCATCTGTGACCGCGTTGCCGTCCACGGCGGTAATCACGTCACCGCTTTCAATCCCGGCCTTGGCGGCCGGGCTGTTGGCTTGAGGCTCGGATACCAGAGCGCCGCCGGCCTTCTTCAAGCCGAGACCTTCGGCGATGTCCGGCGTCACCGGCTGAATTTGCACGCCGATCCAACCGCGGGTGACACTGCCCTTCTCGCGCAGTTGCGCAACGACGTTCTTCACCGTGTCGGCCGGGATATCGAAGGCGATACCGACCGATCCACCGGAAGGCGAGAAGATCGCCGTGTTGACTCCGATCACGTTGCCATCAACGTCAAAGCTCGGGCCGCCGGAATTTCCCTTATTCACCGGGGCGTCGATCTGGATGAAGTCGTCATACGGGCCGGCGCCGATGTCGCGGCCGCGTGCGGAAACGATACCGGCCGTCACCGTGCCGCCGAGTCCGAACGGATTGCCGACTGCAAGCACCCAGTCGCCGACGCGCGGCGCGCCGTCGGCAAGTTTCACATAGGGGAACTCCTTGCCGTCGACCTTGATTAAGGCGAGATCGGTGCGAGGGTCGGTGCCGATGACCTTGGCAGTATAAATCTTGCCGTCGTCGGTCGTGACCTGCACGTTGTCGGCATTCTGCACCACGTGATTGTTGGTCACGGCGTAGCCGTCCGGGGAAATGAAAAAGCCGGAACCCTGGCCGGTGATGACTTGATGGCGCCCGCCATTGCCCTCACCGCCGTTCGGCATGCCGAAGCGGCGGAAGAAGCGATCCATGGGCGAGCCAGGGGGAAACTGATTGTCGTCCTCGCTTAGCGAAGAGGTGACCGGGCGGTCGATCTTGACGCGAACCGAAATCACCGCCGGTTTCACCTTGGCGACGATGTCGGCGAAACCCACAGGGTGTTGCGAAAGCTTCTGGGCTTCCTGCGACAGGTTCTGGGCAAGCGCGGGACCCGGGAGGAAAGCTGAGGTCGGCGCCATGTTGGGCGCAACAAAGAAAGCAGCCGCGCCAAGCCCGGCGATCGTCGTCGCCAGAAGCCCAAGCCGCCGTACCGACAGCACGCGGCGTGAGGGTGGAACACGAACGTTCATTACCATCTCCAAATCTTTGCCCGTCTCGCGACGGAAGGTGCCCGAGGCCCGTATTTGCGAACAATTTGGAGTAGGCCGCCTTACCGCGCCCTGTCGGGTGAATTAAAACTTGGTAATGTGGATAGGATAATGCGACGCGGGGTCGCGACGTTTAGTCGCGGAGAAGCTCTGATAATCTTGCTTCTTCGGCCGGGGTCAGATTGGCCGTGTCCCCAGTTTGCGGCGGCCGGCGCCGTCTAATCACAAGCACAATCGCGATAATGCCAATGAGTACGGCCGCGGGCGGTAAGCCCCAAAGCGCCGCGGTATGCCAAGCCAACGGCGGCCGCAACAGGACGAATTCGCCATAACGAGCCACCAGGAAATCAATGACCTGGGAATCACTGTCGCCGACCTTCAGTCGTTCTCGTACCAGGACACGCAGGTCGTGCGCGAGGGGCGCCTCCGAATCGTCGATCGACTGATTCTGGCAAACCATGCAGCGCAGCTCCTTGGACAGCGCCCGAGCACGCGCTTCAAGGACCGGGTCGGCGAGCATTTCGCTCGATTCAACCGCCCACAGCGAAAGAGAACCGAGGAGTAGCAGGCCGCAGCCGAGGGAGAAGGCGAGGTGGAACCGACGCGTACCCGACGTTACCACGTTGCTACTCCGCCGCTTGCAGCGTCGCCGGCACGCGCGCCGGCCTCGGAGCTCCAACGCGCAGCCTGCGGTCAGAGAGCGACAAAGCGCCGCCAATGAACATCAGCAGTGCACCAATCCAGATCAACAGGACTTGTGGCTTGTAGTAGATGCGCACCGGAATGGTGCCGCCCGGATTGGGATCGCCGATCGACAAGTAGATTTGGCTCAAACGCCGCGTCATCAGCGCGGCCTCGGTAGTTGCCATGTTGCGACTCGGGAAAGAGCGCCGGCTCGGTTCCATCGGCCCGCGTAATTCGCCGCTGATGCGACTAACGGTGAAATGCCCGACAAGATCACTGAAGTTCGGACCGGGGCGGCGGAACATGGCATCAAGGCTGAGCCGGTAGTGCGCGATGTCGATCGTGTCGCCGGGTTTCATCGCGGCAATGCGTTCGCTGCCCCAGGCAGTCACGACAACGATGCCGACGAGCGTTGCGCCGATGCCGAAGTGGGCAACGGCTCCGCCCCACACCGAACGCGGCAGGCCGGCGGCACGCCGCAGCGTCACGGCGAACGGGACCCGCAAGATCATGGTGCGTTCGGCGATATCGGTGATCGCCCCGGCCATGACGAAGACCGCGAGCCCGACGCCGAACGGCGCCAGAACCGGGCCGCCGCGATTGAGCGCAAAACCGGCGGCGATGGCGACGGCCGCGAGCATCGCGGCCAGTATAAGACGTTGCGCGGCGCCCAACAGATCGCCGCGCTTCCAGCCGAGCAGCGGCCCGAACGGCATGATGAACAAGAGCGGCACAAAGAGCGGTGCAAAGGTCGCATTGAAGTAAGGCGGCCCGACCGAGATTTTCTCGCCGGTCAGAGCCTCAAGCGCGAGCGGGTAAAGCGTGCCGACAAATACGGTCGCACAGGCACACGTCAGGAACAGATTGTTGAGAACCAGCGCGCCTTCACGCGAGATCGGCGCGAACAGTCCGCCCTGCTTGAGTAGCGGTGCGCGCCACGCGTAAAGCGCCAGCGCACCGCCGATGAACAGGACGAGAATGGCGAGAATAAAGATGCCGCGCCGCGGATCAGTAGCAAACACGTGCACCGAGGTGAGCACACCCGATCGCACCAAAAAGGTACCGATCAACGATAGCGAGAAGGCAAGGATAGCAAGCAGAATGGTCCAGACCTTGAGCGCGCCGCGCTTTTCCATCACCACCGCCGAATGCAACAGCGCGGTGCCGGCGAGCCACGGCATCAGCGAGGCGTTCTCAACCGGATCCCAGAACCAGAAGCCGCCCCAGCCGAGTTCGTAATAGGCCCAATAAGAACCGCCGGCGATACCCACCGTCAGGCACATCCAGGCGACCAACACCCAGGGCCGCACCCAACGCGCCCAGGCTGCGTCAATGCGGCCTTCGATGAGTGCCGCAATCGCAAACGAAAAAGCGATCGAGAAGCCGACATAACCGAGATAGAGGAACGGCGGGTGGAAGGCCAAGCCCGGGTCCTGCAGGATCGGATTGAGATCGCGTCCCTCAAACGGCGCATCGGCGATGCGCAGGAATGGATTTGAAGTCATGAGAATAAAAAGTTCGAAGGCCGCTGCGATCCACGCCTGAACGCCAAGCGCATCGGCCTTGAGCTTGTCCGGCAAGTTGCCGCCGAACGCTGCCACCAACGCGCCAAACAGCGCGAGGATGAAAACCCACAGCATCATCGAGCCTTCGTGGTTCCCCCACACGCTGGTCAGCCGATAGATCAGCGGCATCGCCGAATTCGAATTCTCGTAGACATTGAGCACCGAAAAATCCGAAGTGACGTAACAGGCGGCGAGCGCGCCGAACGATAGGGCAACAAAGACGAATTGCGCGAGCGCGGCCGGTACCGCCACATTGATCAGCACGGGATCGTTATTGCGGGCGCCGATGATCGGCATCGAGGCCTGAATCAACGCCAAACCGAGCGCGAGCATCAGCGCATAGTGGCCGAGTTCGGCAATCACTTGCCCCCTCCTCCGACCGTTGCTGGCCGCTGTCCGTAATCATCCTTCCAATGCCCTGACTTCTTCAAGGCCTCGGCGACTTCCTTCGGCATGTAAGTCTCGTCATGCTTGGCAAGAATGGTGTCCGCGTTGAACATGCCCGAGCCCTCGAGTGTCCCTTCGGCGATGACACCCTGCCCTTCGCGGAACAAATCCGGCAACACGCCCTGATACGCGACCACGATGTCGTGACTGCCATCGGTGACCTCGAAGCGGACTTTGAGGTTGTCGCTGCGCGTCAAGCTACCGCTCTTCACCAAGCCGCCGAGCCGGATACGAGTGCCCGCCGCGATATGCTTCTCTGCCACGTCGGTAGGAGAATTGAAGAAGACGATCGAATCCCGAAACGCGTTGAGCATGAGTGCAACCGCGACCGCAAGCACGCACAGGCCGCTGCCGATCAGAACCAGGCGTCGTTGTTTGCGCGTCATGATCGGCCTTGTCCCGGCATGATTCTGTTATCAGCCTTCGAGCCCGAGGCCTTTGACCAGATCCTCGATGCGCTTGACCGCGTCCGGGTGGTCGCCGAGCGCGCGCTTGGCGTCGGCGGCGGCGGCGCGCGCTTTGTCGCGTTCGCCGAGTACCACGTAAGCGCGGACCAGGCGGAGCCAGCCTTCAACATCGCTGCCGTTGTCGTGCAGACGGTCGGCGAGACGCGCAACCATACCTCGAACCATATCGCTGCGCTCGTCGACGCTCATTGCCGATGCCGCAGCCACCTGGTCCGCACTCGGCCCCGGACCGGCGATCGGCTCATTGCTCACCTTCGCCAGCGCTTCGCGCACAAAGCCGACCCACTGGGCGCCGGAGGGCGCGTCGGCAAGAAGCGCGCGCCAAATAGCGGCGGCATCCCCGGGTTTACCGTCTTGTTCGGCGGCGAGGCCGAGAAAGTAGCGGGCCTTGGCGTCTTTCGGATCGCTGGCGACTGCGCGTTCAAACGAGGCCTTGGCTTCCGCCGTCACAACGCCGCTTGCCGCCGCCGCCTGCGCCTCGCCGAGGTCGGCGTCGCGGGTCGCGGTCTCGCCGTTGAGCATCAGCGCCTTCTTGCGCGCCTCGACCGCATCGTCGAAACGGCCGAGCCGCATATAAATCGGGGCGAGCAATTCCCAGCCAGTGCCATCGCTGGCATTGCGCGAAAGATGCGCTTCGACTTGGCTGACGAGGTTTGCAATCGATTCGTTGCCCCGCGGCGTGCCGACACGAGCAAAAGCTGGCTCGCCTGGAATATTCGGTGAGCCAAGTGCAACGTAAAGACCCAAAGGGCCGAGCGCCAGAACGACCACCGCCGCGACAGCCCCGGGACGGTAGCCGCGCGACCTTTGCGTTGCGGCTGATGCATCGGACGTCGCGGGCGCAGTATCTGCGGCAGCCAGCAGGCGGCGCGAAACCTCAAGCCTCGCGGCTTCCGCTTCGGTTTCACCAATGAGGTTGGCAGCGCGATCACGGTCGATTTCGCGCAGCTGATCCTTGTAGACAACAACGTCGCTCCCGCTGGCGGTGGCGCGCGGGACACGCCCGAACGGCCAAACGACAGCAAGGATTGCCACCCCGGTCATCAGGGCGAATAGAGTCCATAGAACCATTGCGCCGTCTTATATAGAACCATTGCGCCGTCTTATATAGAACCATTGCGCCGTCTTATAATGTATGTGGCCGGTAAAGCCGCAGCCGAGCGGCGCGCCGCCCGCGAGGGTCCGTTTACATAGGCATGGCGTCATCGCCGCGGCAAGGTGCGCCGGCGCGGCAATTGAGCGCTCTGATGCAAAGGTGGGTCGCAACCCCTTGGTGCTAGGCCCGAGCCGGCCTGCGCTCGGCCGTTGTCGGCTGCACAGCGATCTCTGCCGCTTTGGCCAACAGGCCGGCATAATCCGCCCCGAAGACAATCCGGCAAAAGCGAATGGCGGCATCCATTTGTGATTGCCGGAACGGCCGATCGACTTGGGTCGCCTGACGCAGCGAATCGAGCAGCACCTTGGTACCGCTTTCGAGATAGTTCTGCAGTTCCGAATAGCTGCGAACAGTTGCTTCGTTGACCGCCAGCTCACCAGCGTAGGTGCGGCAGGCGGCGACAAATTCCAACGACGCTTCGGCTTCGCCGACGTCAGTTGCGTCAAGGAGCGAACTCGGCGGGATTTCCTTGGCCGGGCGCGGTCGCAGCAGCCGGCGAATGCGGCCCGGAGTCGACTCGATTTCCGTTTTGAGGATGTTCGAGACCTCGGTGCGTATGGCGGTGAGCTGACGGCTCCACTGGGAATCGCCCGACAGGTCGATTTCGGTCCGCAGTCCGCGCGCTGCATCGTGGATGTTCTTGAGCAACGTGGCGACTTGGCGGCGCGCTTTGAGCTCAGCACGCAGGTCGTTCACCATGCATTCGACTTCGCCGATGACGATAGTAACCGCAACCGCGAAGGGGGTTTCGGCTATACGGGCAGCGACGTCGCTTTCTGCGGCGCGCGTGGCGATACGAATGAGCTGCCATGGGGACGCTAGGCGGCCCATGACCAGGATCAAGCCATAAAGAAAGATATCCGACTTGCTCGTTGCGGCGAGGCCCCTATGCGCCGTTATTGCTTCAAGCTGCGCCTTAACCGGATCGATAAATTCGCGCTCAAAGGCACGGATGTAACCGGGCAGCCGCCGCATCAGATCCGACAATACGTCGCGGCAAGCGAAAACACCGGCGAGCGTGGCAAGGTCATCAAGCGCCCTCGGCGTGCCGACTTGCATGGCAAGACGCCGGCGCGCCTTCTCATCGCGATTAGAGGCGACGGCCTCGCGAATGTGCAGCACTGCGCGATCCTGCAGCGCACGGGTCAATTGCTCTGCCTTGACCTCATCGTTGTCGGCCAAAGCGCGATGGATGTCCTCGCTGAACGCTTTGGCTTCGGCGGCCATCAAATCGCGGCCGGTCCACTCCCAGATCGGCTCAACGGATAGGCGCGCGATACGGCCGATGCGCTTGTGATCGACGACGTCATCAACGAGGAACGGCTCGATCGGTTCAAAGAACAGACGGGCGACGTTGCCGGTCCGCGGCGCCGCGGCGTCGCTGTCGCGCATGGCCCGGCGCAGCTCCTGAAGCACGAGTTGGCTGCCCGGCGTCTCCTCGCCACGCAGCAAGCCGCGCTCAAGCTCCGCAACCAGCATGGTGCGAGCCTCAGGCTTGAGCGTCCCTAGATAATCGCGCAACCGTTCGACGGCCTGCCCGTCGCTCGCCATAGCGGCTACCCGTGCCTGGAAAGTATCCGAACATTTGTAGCAAACGGGCGCTTAAGAAGCAGTTTACGCAAAGCACCACAAATTCAGGGGCATTCAGGGGCATAAGGAGATGTGGGGCGTGTGGCGGTTGGTGGCCGGTCAACACCGCGGCCGAAACAGCCTCGCACTCACAGCGACTTCCACGCTCAGGCTCGAATTACCCGGACGGCAAAGCCAACTCAGCTCGCAACCCGCCGATTGGGGCGGCGCCAAGGGTCAGGACGCCGCCATAGAGGGTCGCCAGTTCAACCACGATCGATAGGCCCAGGCCCGATCCGGGCTTGCTTTCGTCAAGTCGCTGCCCGCGCAAGGCAACCTGCTCCCGCTCGGCGGGCGAAAGTCCCGGCCCATCATCGTCGACAACCACCCGCAGCTTTGACGCGGCGTCGCCCGGCGTTCCCTGGGCGGCCACCTCAATAGCGACCCGCGCCTGCGCCCATTTGCACGCGTTGTCGACGAGATTACCGATCATCTCCTCGAGGTCCTGCTGCTCGCCGCGAAACCGCGCGTGTTCGGGCACGTCAACGGCGATAGCGATATCGCGCTCGCGGTGAAGCTTCTCCATGGTGCGGGCCAAGGCAGTCACAACCGGAGGCACGTCGATAAGCGCGCTCGCAACGACGGTGGAGCGTGCCGCAAGCCGCGCGCGTTCAAGCTGCCTCGCTACCTGGTCGCGCATGATCTCGGCTTGCTCAAGCACCTTTTGCGCAAGCGGATCGCCCGGTCTGGCACCCGCCTCATTGACGATGACCGACAGCGGCGTCTTCAAGGCATGCGCAAGATTGCCGACATGGGTTCGCGCCCGCTCGACAATCTCACGATTGGATTCGATCAACGCATTGGTCTCGCGCGCCAGCGGCGCAATCTCGACCGGAAATTCGCCCTCGAGCCGTTCGGCCCGTCCCGAGCGGATGGCAGCGAGGCTTTCGGAGATGCGCTTGAGCGGCGAGAGGCCGAAGCGCACCTGCAACGCCGTCGTCAACAACAGCGCCACCGCCAGCGCCGTGAAGGTACCGCCGATAGTGCGGTCGAAACTAAGCATCTCTTCGTTGATGTCGGAGGCATCGCCGGCCACCTGGATCAGATAGCGACCGTCATCGCCGAGATCGATATCACGCTCGACTACGCGAAGCCGGACGTCCTCCGGACCGGGCGCGTAACCTTTGCGGTATCCGCCGGCAGTCGCATCGTCGCCGCCGGGCAATCGCGGCAGGTTCGTATCCCATAGCGAGCGCGACGAACGCACCTCCGGCTTGGCGGTATCCAGCCGCGTAATCTGCCAATACCAGCCCGACAACGGCAGCTCGAACAACGGTTCGCCGATCGGTTGCGGGAATTTCTCGTTACCTTCATCGGGCGAAGCAACATCGGCGACCAAGGTGCGCAGATAGACGTCGAGCCGCCGGTCGAAAGCGCGCTCGACAGCGTGGCGGTACAGCGACGACAACGCCACGCCGGTAATGATCAGGATGACGACGGTCAGTCCGGTCGCCCAGAGGAAGAGCCGAAACGCTAGCGAGTTAGCGCGCATCGGGTGGAGTCAGCAGATAACCAAGACCGCGCACCGTCTGGATCACATCGACGCCGAGTTTCTTGCGGATGCGGCCGACGAACACTTCGATCGTGTTGGAATCGCGGTCGAAGTCCTGGTCGTAGAGATGCTCGACCAGTTCGGTGCGCGAAACAACGCGTCCGGTGTGATGCATCAGATACGACAGCAGCCGGTATTCGTGCGAGGTAAGCTTGATCGGATTGCCGTCGACGGCGACGCGTCCGGTGCGGGTATCAAGGCGGACCGGCCCGCAAGTGAATTCGCTTTTGGCGTGACCGGCGGAACGGCGCAGCAGCGCCCGCACCCGCGCCAGCACCTCTTCGAGATGGAACGGCTTGGCAACATAGTCGTCGGCGCCGGCGTCGAATCCTTGCACCTTGTCGCTCCAGCGATCGCGCGCGGTGAGAATGAGCACCGGCATGGCGCGCCCGGTGCGCCGCCAGGATTCCAGAACTGAAATGCCGTCGATTTTCGGCAGGCCGATATCGAGGATGACCGCGTCATAAGGTTCGCTTTCGCCGAGGTATTGGCCTTCCTCGCCGTCGAAGGCGCGGTCGACGACATATCCGGCATCGGTCAGCGCGGTGGCAAGCTGCCGATTTAGATCAGGATCATCCTCGACGACAAGAAGGCGCAAAAACGAACTCCGCTCAGCGCTCGCCGACCAGCGTGCCTTTGGCCGCGTCGACGGCAACGCGCGTCACTTTGCCATCGTGGCCAAGGAGTGTCAGCACGTAGACGTAGCTGTCGCCACGACGGCAAAGCCGCGCACGGACCAAAGTCCCAGGCAGCCGGTTACGCACCGCATGCACGGCAGCGGCAAGATGCAGCACTGTGCCGGTTTCAACCAGTGCGCGGCGCTCCTTTTGGTTCAAACAGGCCCGCGAAGCGACGTCGGCACCGGCATGCGCCGAATGGGGAACTTCCTGCGCGCGCGCCGACACCAGCGCAACGGCAAGCGCGAAAAGCGTGGCGGCGGACGCGCGTCGGACGGCACCCATGCGTACTCCCTAGGCCGCCGCCAGTGAACAAGACCTGAACGGCCGACACGGGTTTTTGCAGGCACCGCCAGCGAAGGGGCTTCTTATTGCGCAGTGGCATCGTCGAGCCGCACCGGTCCGTGTAGCGGCCGCTCCTCAACAAAAAGTATGCAGCCAAGCGCAATGATGAGAAACACCGCGCCGGCCACAAAGACCAGCCGAAACGCGGGAGCAAAATCGACGTGGCCGGCCTCGAGCTGCTCCAGCGTTATCACGCCGGCGTGATCTCCGGCATTGCCAAGTACGATGGCACCAAAGACCGCGACAATGACAGCCCCGCCGAGAAGGCGGAAAAAATTCAGTGTCCCGGTCGCAGTGCCGAGCTGGTGTAGCTTCACGGCGTTCTGCATGACGATCGTGCCGCACGGGTACATCGGCCCGATCGCAATCCCCAGCACGCCGAGGAGTAACGCAAACGTGCCGAGCGAAAGGCCGGCGGGATCGATCGCAAGGAACGCGAAAGCGGCGATGCCGGCGAGAAGGCCAATGATCGGCACGCCCATATAATGGGTGAGCCGCACTATCAGCCGTCCCATCAACATCGAGCCAATTGTGGCGCCGCCCATAAACGCAATCAGCGCAAGCCCGGAGACGCTTGCCGAAGCGCCAAGCACGATTTGACAATAGAGCGGAGCGAAAATTGTTACGCCGATGATGGTGCCGATGGCGAAGAATGCCGCACACGTAATCGCAGCCGTTGTCCTGCCGCGCAAGATTGCAAGCGGAATGAACGGCTCCGGCGCGGTGAGCAGGCGCAAAGCAAACAACACCCACAACATAGCGGAACCGGCGATGAGTGAAACGATCGGCCATGAGAGCCAAGGATAGCGCGTGCCGCCCCAATCGAGCGCCAGCAGTAAAGCGACCGCGGCCGCTATCATCAGTGCGACACCGGGGATATCCAGCTTGTGCGGACGATCGTGCCGCGGCAGGCGGCGCAGCGCCCGCCCGGTCATGGCGAGGGCGATGGTGCCGAGCGGCAGGTTGAGCCAGAAAATAAACGACCAACGCAGATGGTCGGTCAGTAATCCGCCAAGGACCGGACCGAGAATGCTCGCGCTCATGAACACGACGGATGTGTAGGCCTGTGCGATCGGGCGCTCGCGCGGCGTCAGCAAGTCCCCGATAATCGTCTGGGCGATCGGCAATAATCCGCCCCCGCCGATGCCCTGCAGCCCGCGAGCGATGATCAGCACCCATATCGTCGGCGCCAGCGCGCAAACGAGCGAACCGAGAATAAAAATTCCGATAGCCAGCAGCATGATGGTGCGGCGGCCATGAATATCGGTGAGCTTGCCGAACAGCGGCGTCGCCGCCGTCGCGGCGAGCAGATAGGCGGTCACGATCCATGACAAATCGTCGATGTCGGAAAGGCTCTTGCCGATTGCCGGCAGGGCCGGCGCGACGATGGTCTGTTCGAGCGCCGAAAGAAACATAGCCAGCATGATGCCGGCGATGATCGTGCGGATAGCGGCGTGATCGAGCGGCGGCAGTGCAGCTTTGTCGTGCGGTCCGCGCGCGAAGGCGGCTGATTCGACCGACTGCACCGGTTGCGCCGCCGTTCCATTGTCCGGTGTGACACGACCTGCGTTATGCCGAGAAACTTCGCCGAGTTCGTTCCGGGTCATGCCGCGTGTCTGTGCTGGAGAAATGCCGTTGTAGGGTTCGCAAACGCGATAGCAATCGGCCGGCAGTGCGCAAGTGCAGCACTTGGCGTGCATCGAAGCCGGGCGCAACGCCTCTTTGCGCAAGGCAGGAATGCCATCAGGGGCTTGGCTGTTAGCGTTGCCGGGCCCGCTTGGGCAGTTTCAGCGGCCAACTCACAATATGTTCTTCCAGGTCTTCGTCCGGCACCTTTTTCTCGCTTGCCAGTTCATGTGAGCGCACCGACACTCCGGCGGCATGCACGGTCTCCGGGTCGCCGGAAACCAGCGGATGCCACCAGTAGAGGTCCTTGCCTTCGGCCACGAGCACGTAGGCGCAGGACGGCGGCAGCCAGGTAATGGTCTTGAGGTTCTTGGCTGTGAGTTGCACGCAGTCGTCGACCTTTTCGAGCCTATGTGCGTAGTCGCGGCAGCGGCAGGCCTTGCCGTCTAAAAGGCGGCAAGCGACATCGGTGTAGAAGGTCCGGTCCGTCCCCTCCTCTTCGAGCTTATTGAGGCAGCAACGGCCGCAGCCATCGCAAAGGCTTTCCCACTCCGAATCAGTCATTTCTTCCAGTGACTTAAGGTGCCAAAATGGAGTTTCCGCTACGCGTTGCTTGGTTGGCATTCGTCGGCCCGGCGAAAGGAAAAGATTCGGCTAAAGAGCCTCATACGCCTAAATTGCCCCCAAATTCCATTCACACTGTCGGCGACACATCATTGGCCGAGACCGCCGCCTCGGCTAAATCTCAAGACCGCAGTGCCAAGGGTGAAAAGCGAGCCCTTCCGGGAGTGGTTAAAGCGTGGCCGATTTGCTTCCCGATCGCGGTCCCAATTGGCGGATCAAGCTTAGGCGCCTCTTCCTCGATCTCGACGCGCGGATCGATTTCGCCGTTTTCCAGAGCGGAAAGTGGGCGCGCGAACTCTACGAGCGGTTCACCGAGTTTATGGACCGCTTCCATGTCGCCGGCTGGCGGCGATGGCTTCTTGTCGAGCCGCTGTCGGAAGCCGCCACGCTTGGCACCGGCGGCCTGATGCTGATGCTGGCGCTGGCGATTCCAGCATTCCGCCAGACCTCCGACGAGGACTGGCTGAAGAAATCCGAGCTCGCAGTGACCTTCCTCGACCGCTACGGCAACGAAATCGGCAATCGCGGCATCAAACACGACGATTCAGTCTCGCTTGACGAGATGCCCGACCACTTGATCAAGGCGGTGCTGGCGACCGAGGATCGGCGTTTTTACGAGCATTTCGGCATTGATTTCTTCGGCACGTTCCGCGCGCTATTGACCAACGCGCGCGCCGGCGGCGTCGTGCAGGGCGGCTCGACCCTCACGCAACAGCTCGCCAAGAATTTGTTCCTATCGAATGAGCGCACCATCGAGCGCAAGATCAACGAAGCGTTCCTGGCGCTATGGCTGGAAACGCATCTGTCGAAGAATGAGATCCTAAAGCTTTATCTTGACCGCGCTTATCTTGGCGGCGGCACTTTTGGCGTCAACGGCGCGGCGCAGTATTATTTCGGCAAGTCGGTGCGCGACGTGACCTTGCCGGAAGCGGCGATGCTCGCGGGTCTGTTCAAGGCACCGAGCAAATTTTCACCGCTGGTGAATCTGCCATCGGCGCGCGCCCGCGCCAACGTGGTGCTCGATAATCTGGTTGAAGCCGGTTTTATGACCGAGGGCCAAGTCTATGGCGCCCGGCGCAATCCGGCGACCACGATCGATCGCAAACAAGAAGACTCGCCCAATTATTATTTGGACTGGGCATTCGACGAGATGCGCAAGCTCGTCGACACTTTCCCGAAATCGCTCAACGAGAGTTTCTTCGTCGTGCGTACGGCGATCGATCCCAACCTGCAGCACTACGCCGAGCGCGAAGTTGAAGGGGCGCTCCGCCAGTACGGCCACGACTATGGCGCGAGCCAAACGGCGGTCGTTATCGCGGATCTTGACGGCGCCGTCCGGGCGATGGTGGGCGGGCGCGATTATGGCGCGAGCCAGTTCAACCGCGCGGTCGATGCGCTACGCCAACCGGGCTCTTCGTTCAAGCCTTACGTTTACGCCACCGCGCTCGCGAACGGCTTTACGCCGCAGTCGATTGTCGTCGACTCGCCAGTTTGCATCGGCAACTGGTGCCCGCACAACTATTCCGGCGGCTATTCCGGCGCGCTGACGCTGACGCAGGCGATAACGAACTCGGTCAACGTCATCCCGGTAAAGCTCTCCATTGCGCTTGGCGATGGTAATCCGAAGCTCGGCCGTGCCAAGATCGTCCAGACTGCGCGCAATTTCGGTATCTGGACGCCCCTCCCGGACACCCCGTCGCTGCCGATCGGAGCCGACGAGGTCAACGTGCTCGAACATGCGGTGGCCTACGCGACCTTTCCCAATCTCGGAAAGTCGGTCACGCCGCACGCAGCCCTCGAAGTGCGCACCGGCACCGGTGAGCTGGTGTGGCGTTTCGATCGCGACGGCAAACGGCCCCAGCAGGTAATATCTCCGCAGGTCGCGCTGGAGATGATCGCGATGATGAACTCTGTTGTCATGAACGGAACCGGCCGTCGTGCGCAGCTCGACGGCATTCAAGTCGCTGGCAAGACCGGTACGACCAACAGCTGGCGCGATGCCTGGTTCGTCGGCTACACGGGAAATTTCTGCGGCGCGGTGTGGATGGGCAACGACGATTACACGCCGACCAAGCGGATGACTGGCGGCACCATTCCGGCACTGATTTGGCACAACATCATGGCTTATGCGCATCAGGGCGTCGAGTTGCGGACGCTACCCGGCCTGCCGCCGCCGCAACATGCCCCGACCGTCGCCGATGCGATGCTGTTGGGCGCGCCGCCGCCACAACAGATTCTGCTGACGCGCAAAGGCACCGAGGCGCTGGTCCGCGTGGAGCGTCTGCTCGACGAAGCAAGCCATGCGCTTCCAGCACAAACACTTCCGGCGAATACGCTTGGCGCGCGCGACGATGACCGCCGCGTCAACACGCTGACGGCGGCAAGCGAACCACAATCGGCCGGCACGCCTCACGGCAATTAGCGGCCGTTGTAACGCCATCTTCATGCGACGGATCGAACGTGCGCCTGTTCTTTAGTGCCTTGCTCACCTTGCTGTTGGCCGCCGCGGTCGGACTTGGCGCGACGTGGCTGACGCTGACGCGCGGCGTGGCCTTCGGCGCGTTGACAATCGGAGCGTGGACGGCTTGGCCAAAAAGCGGATCGATCGATATCGATCCCTATGCCCGCGCCATCATTGCCCGTACCGGAGAATTACCGGTCGGCGCCGGCGACGGCGTCGCCTTTTACGCCCATACCGACGACATCAGGAACCCGCTCGATGGCCGCTGCACCTACCTGATCAGCGGGATCACGCCCGCGGCGCGCTATTGGACGCTGACACTTTACGACCCGCATGGCCGGCTGGTCGCGAACACGCTCGACCGGCACGGCTTTTCGAGCGCCGAAATCGTGCGCGAGGCAAATGGCCGCTTCACCGTCAATGTCGGTCCCCGCGCCCGCGCGGGGAACTGGCTGCCAAGCGGCGGGGTGGAGCAATTCGTACTGGTGTGGCGGCTTTACGATACACCGATCGGCGTCGCGCAGCTCACCACCAAGGAAGGACCGATGCCGGCGGTCGCACGAAAGAGCTGCTCATGATGCTTCGCTTGCCGCTTTGGATCCTCGGAGCGCTGCTTCTTGCCGGCATCGTGCACCTCTCGACTGTGCTGGCGATGCCGAATGCGGCGACGCAAGACGCCTATTCTCGGCTTGCCCAACTCACTCCCATCAACGCGGTCGTGCCGCTGCCGCCGCCATCCGCGCAGGACGCGACCATGCCGTTCATGGATCCGGCCTTTGCCGTCGCGGTATGCCGATATGATCTCTCCAGCGGCGCCATCAAGCTCAGCGCACCACTGAGCCAAGCCTATACCTCGGTAACTTTCTACACCCGCAACAGCGTTGCGTATTACGCCATCAACGACCGCGCCGCCGGCCGGCGCGCGATCGAACTCGATCTGATGACCCCCGAACAACATGCCCAGGTTCCGGAGGAAGAAGACGTCACCGCAGCAGACCGGCTGATCATCGAATCGCCGACCAGACGTGGACTGATTGTGCTGCGGGCGCTGGCACCGGAACCGGGCCTCATGTTCATCGCGCGGCGGGCTGTGGCCAGCGCGCAATGCCGCATCGAGCCACTACCCGGCCAGTAATTTTCCACAAGACGCAGATTTCCGAAAGCCGTCGACGGTCTATTTGACAACTGGCGCCGCAGCAACGCGCGGTGTCGCGACCAGTTGATTAGCCGCAATCTGCTGCTGCAGTAGCGTTAGCGCAATATCGGCTTGCGCCGCCGCGTCTGCCGGTTCCGAGACCACAAGATGATTGAGCGCAAAGCGGTAACCAGCGCAGCGTTGCACGAGTGAGTTTTGCGCCCAGACAACCGTCAGATAATTCTCGCCGATGCGGGCAAGCGCGTCCGCCCGTTCCGGCGGAGGCACGTCCGGAAGAAGGTCCAGGGTGGCTTGCCGCTTGCGATCCAGCTCGATGACGCGGTGGGCCAATTCGAAGAACGGCCCGATGCGCACCACATCGTCGCGAATGTCATCGATCAATTGGTTGTAGCGGCCTGCCGTCGAACGATATTCGGCGGCGAGGAGATGCCGGTAATAATCGGTGCGATCGGCGACCCACAATGTGTCGCCGGCCCTTTGCTGCACGCCGTATTCGTAAAGCACTTCGTCCCAGCGCAGGCGATCATAAGGCGGCTCGATCAGCGGAAAGGCAAGGTCGCGCAAGGTTCGCTCGTCGTCGGTGAGATTGTTCGAAGATATCGGCGCGCCGACATGCGTCGCCGCTTCCTGGCCGACCCAAGCGTGGATGTTGTCGGCGACCAGCGGCTGCTGCAGCCGGCCAAGGTCGCCAATGCTGGTGCAGCCGCCCAGTAACAGCAGCGTCAGGAGCACCAAGGGAAGCTTGGCTTGGCGTCGGCGACGAACCTGCGGCATCGAACTACGCCCGTTCAGCGGCGTCTCAGGCGTCGACGGCCGCCGTTTTGCGCCGGCGGAGGACTGTAAGGTTCGGCTTCGTCCGCACGCAGCTCATGACGTTCGATGCGGACGACCGGGAGTATGATCACGGTCGCCGATTCCGCCGCATCGGCGCGGCCGAAGCGTACGATACGCCCTTCATCAGGGAACTTAACGATGGTGCCCATGGTGGCGGCCCAGCCATTGTCCGCGCCCTACTAGGGGGCGGACCCCCTGCCCCGATGCACGCGCACCGGCGCCTTTCGCAAGTAAGCCGCATGCAGGGTTAACGCTCCGCTAACGCCGCAGATTTAGGTTGCGAACAATCCTCGAAGTTGTGCACGCGCGGCGCACGTCAGTCGCCTCGCCCGCGGTTGCGACCGAGTTCCGCGTTATGGAATCTGAAAGCTTGTTCGGTTCAATCGGCCTAGCCGACCTTCGCGTGCGTAGCGGCAACGATATGCGGTCGGAATTGCTGCGCGTGCTGACCGACCTCTACGTCCAGCGGCTGAGCCACACCGCGACGAGGAGCGTCACTATACCGAGCTCGCGCTGCGCATGCTGCAGAATGTGGACGCACCGACGCGCATCGCGGTGGCAAAACGTTTCGCGCACTGCCTGTCGCCGCCGCCGCGGGTGCTGCAATGGCTCGCGGGCGACGTGCCGCAAGTCTCGGCCGAAGTTAACGCCCACCCGCTGATGCAGTCGACAGCGTCGGCGGGGCGAGCTGCGAATGATGCGTCCCCGGCACCGCTCACTCATGAGGACCGCCTCGGCGGAGGGAAAGAGCCGATCGCGCCAAGTGCTGCGCCCAGCGCGGGCGAACTCAACGATCTCTTCTTCACCGCGGCCGCCGAGGAGCGGCGGCTCATTTTGCTCAATCTTGACGTCGTCGTCGCCGACGCGGTCGCATTGGACTACGTTGCCGCCGATCCGTCGGTCAGCAAACGCCTGGAGCTTGCCGCGCTCGCCGGCGACCGTGAAGGATTTGCCCACCAGTTGGCACGCGCGTTACGGATTCAGAATGAGCAAGCCCAGCGCATAATCCACGACACACTGGGTGAGCCGATCGTGGTCGCGGCGAAGGTTCTTAATATGCCGCGCGGGGTGCTCTATCGCATCCTGATGTTCATCAATCCGGCGGTAGGCCACTCGGTCGAGCGCGTCCACATTCTCGCGGCGCTTTACGACGAGATTACCGCACCGGCGGCGGTAAGCATGCTGGCAATCTGGCAAGAACAGCTGCGCCAAAAGCCCCCCGCTAACAAACATCGGCCGCTGATGTGGATGACGAAACGCGCCGCCGCGCCCGTCCCGGCAATGCTGCGCAGCTTCGCGGTCCCGCTGTCCCGCGTGCCAGCGAGCGCCGCAGCGCTTCTTGAGGGCTACGTCAGGCCGCGACCACCTCGAGGAAGTTGCGGCCGGCCCGATCCTCGACCTCAACGATCCAAATGTCGGGATCGAATTTCAGCTGGCGCGCAAGATAGGCCTCGACGTCCGCGTCGGAGGCCGATTGCGTAGAGAGACTAAGCGTGAACGCGCGCGCAGCGTCCTGCGCAGCGTCAAACGCACTCTGTGGCGCGGGTCCGAACAAATCCGAGGTACCATCCAGTCTGCTGATGCGGACAAAAATCGCACCCGCTTCTTCCGCCCCACGGCGGCGCACGACGGCGAACACGCCCTCGACGTGACACCGCCGCAGATAGGCAGCCACCCAAAGCGCGCTTTTCAGGCGCATCGTCGTCATCCGGTGCAATCCCTACCCGCAAAGCATATGGCTTGCGAACCGTCGGCCGGCAATAAATTCAATCCCAAAACCGGGCTTGATACAGATTGCCGATTGCCTGGTGCAGCGACAAGCTACTATTCGACAGTTCGGCCGGTCATCACCGCGAGTTCGCTCAAGAGCCGATCGGAGAGCCGCCCAGTCACCGGCATCTTGTGCTCGCCCTCAAACTTTCCGATCGCCGCAACTGTCGGCTCATCGAGAACGCCGGTTGGCTTGATCTGGCCATAGCCGAACTCGGAGAGCGTACGCTGTACAGCGGCGATGCGAGCCGACGGACTAACCGACGAGCCGATGAGATCGCCAATCGGATCGGCGCGGCGCCCGGTGACCGGCTGCGGGAGTCTTGCGCCTGCAGGACGCGGCTGCGCTTCAGGAAGCCTTTCGGCGACCTTAGGCCCCGGCGGGACCGGCATCTCCGCGCGCCGATCGGCCGGCGGCAAAACTGCTGCAGGATTGGCGAAGAACGGGGCCGGATGCGGCCCCGTTTGCAAGAAGACGGCATTGGCAATGATGATCAGGCTCGCCGCACCGGCCCCGAGGATCGCAAACGAATCCATCGGGCGCCGCGCGGCACCGACCCAAAGCCGCCGTGTGACCGCGGCGACCGCCCCATTGCCCGCGGCAGCACGCGTGCGGGGGCGGCGATTGCTGTGGCGCGCCTCACGCACTTCTTTTCATCCTTTGGTTCTTGCCTTGACGGAGAGCTTCGCGCGGCATTGACGAAATTTCCCGATAACTCGCGACCGAGCCTGGCAGGGACCGCCTCACTGCCGCGGGCAGAGCGACATCCGATCTTCCGGGCTGAACGCGTTCGCAGTCGAGCGGCAAATGCACGCTGACGCGAGTGCCTTCGCCGACGCGGCTCGCAATCTCTATCTCGCCGCCATGCAGCCGCACCAACCCCTTGACGATCGATAGTCCGAGGCCGGTGCCACCGTGGCCGCGATCATAGGAGGCGCGGGCTTGAAAATACGGTTCGCCGACGCGTGCGAGATCCTCTTCACTGATGCCGATGCCGTCGTCTTCGACCATGAAGGTGACGTGCCCGGCTTCGGCTCGCGCCCCGACGGTGACCCGGCCGCCGCGGTCGGTGAACCGAATGGCATTCGAAAGCAGGTTCAGCAAAATTTGATTGACCGCGCGCCGGTCGGCAACCATGTCCGGAAGCTGGCGCGTGGGCAATTGTTCAAGCGCGACCCCCGCCTCGGTTGCGCGCAGCGCCAACAAATTGCAGCACGCGGCAATGACAGGCGCCGGCGCAAATGGCTCCGGCGTGACCTCGAAATTATCGGTCTCGATCTTCGACAAATCGAGAACGCCGTTGACGACGGCGAGCAGATGATGGCCCGACTCGTTGATCAGCGCCGCGTATTCGCCGCGACGCCGGGCGTCGAGCGGCAGAGTCGATTCTCTTTTCAACATGTCGGAAAAGCCGATGATGGCATTGAGCGGCGTGCGCAACTCGTGACTCATTGTGGTGAGGAAACGGCTCTTTGTCGCGTCAGAACGTTCAACATCGGCGTGCGCCTGCTCTAGCGTCTCTTCCTGCAGTTTGCGTTCGGTGACATCGCGAAGGACAGCAACAACCTCGTGTCGGTCGTCCACGCCGGGTCTAAAGGCCGCGGCTTGGATCGGCCGGCAGCGCATTTCGATCCAGATGAATTGCGGCGTGGCGCGGCCCTCACTCCAGCGCCGAACGCGGAACTCGGCGGAGCGGCTTTCGCCGAAAGCCGCCGTGTCGCCAAGCGCTTTGAGGTAAGCCGGACGATCGGCGACGTGAACGCGATTGAACAAGCCCTGGCCGCGCAGGTCGGCGATACCGCAGCCGAACAGCGATTGCGCGGCCGGAGACATGAACCGCACGGTCCCATCTCGGCTATGCCGGGCGATGACATCGGTCATGTTGCGCGCTAGAAGCCGGTAGCGATCTTCCTCGGCATGGTGCAGCCCGAAAGCAGTGCGCGCCAACGCTTCACCGCCGAGCGCAAGGCCCGCGGCATAGAGCGCGGCGGAGACGACACCGAACGCGGCAAGCCCCGGATGGGCAGCCGGATCGGACGCCGGCAATAGCCCAAGCGCCCCGGCCATGACCAACAGGCCGGCCGCCGCAAGTGCCGAGGTTGAAGCGATGGTAACGACCCGGCGCGAGGTCGACAGCGAGGCCTCGAGCGGCACGACCACGAGCCAAGGCGTGGCGAACGACGTTATTCCACCGGTGGAAGCCGCCACGGTCGTAACCACGCCGATCAAAGCGAGCGACGACAGGACGTGTGCGCTTTCAAAGTGTCCTGTGCGCGAAACAAACAACGCTGCAAGGATGGGAACGAGGAACCAGGCCAACACAACGAGTTCGAGACCGGTCGGCGCGCCGCGCACGAACAGATAAACCGGAAACGCCGCCAGAGCTGTCACGCTGCCAAGGAGCCGTGGAGCGATGAAGGCGCGGTGGCGCGCCGCCGTCAATACATCCTGTTGTGCCGACGGATGCACCAGGCCCGCAATATAGTCTCGTATCGGCGCAACGAGGCCCACGATCCCGATTTGCACGCCTGGCTTTGCAGACGCGCTCCCCATTTTTCTGTTGCGCGATCGTGTCAGAGGCCGCTTAAGCGAACGCTAAGGCACAGCGCGGTCGCCACGCACGAAAGCCTCGCGCGGGCTAGACCGCGACGATTCCCCGATCATGGTGAACGGGCCGTTGCCGGGTTCGATTGCGGCGGCGACACCGCGCGCGGCGACGGGATGGAAAACGCGCCGCGAAACACTTCGCGGCCCGCCGGAACACATTCAATTTCCGGTATTCGCGGCGTTTGCTCAAATTTTAGGTAAATTGCATTTTTTCAAGTTGAGTGAAAATTTGCGGCGTATTCTGTTCGATTATGAGGAAAATCGTCCCGGCACCGCCAACGCGCCTTTCAAATGTGCCTGCTAGGTTGAGTGGGCATGCGGCATTCATGGCCGCCGGGGACGCGGGTCAAATGTTCTTTCTGTTGCGAGTGACGTTCTGGCTCGGGCTTGTGCTCGTCCTGCTGCCTTTCGGCTCCGCACAGCGAAGCTCGACGGGGGGCGAGGTCAGCACCTCTGAGGCCATTTCAGCCGCCTCCGCCACGGTCGGAGATTTGCGCGGCTTTTGCGAGCGACAGCCTGACGCCTGCACGGTCGGCTCGCAAGTAGCGACGACAATCGGATACAGGGCGCAAGCGGGCGCGAAGATCCTTTACGACGTTTTGAGCGAGGCCATGGCGCCGCGCGATACCGGAGCGCTGGGCAATAGCGGGAACCGTCACACCGGCGGCAGCAAAGGGACGCCGGACAAATCCACCGCGGAGCGGAACTCGCAAAGCACGTTGACGCCAGCCGATCTGGCGCCCGCCTGGCGCGCGCCGGCGCCGCGCAAAGACGCCAAACACGCGGCGTAGCTTAAAACAACGTCGACCTCGCGGGCGGGTCACCCTATATAAGGGCGACGAGGAATTCCGCTCCAATGCCCGACATTGAAGAGATTATTGAGAACTTCACGGTCCTCGACGACTGGGACGACCGGTATCGCTATCTGATCGAGCTTGGACGGGAGCTACCGGCACTGCCGGAAGCGGCCCACAATGAGGCGAACAAAGTGCGCGGTTGCGCGAGCCAAGTCTGGCTCGAAACCAGCGTGCGGCGGGACGGCGCCTCTGGACCGACACTGACCTTCCTTGGCGACAGCGACGCCCACATCGTGCGCGGACTGATCGCAATCCTGTTTGCAATGTTTTCCGGAAAGCCGGCGAAAAGCATCTTGGCGGCCGACGCACTCGAGCTGTTCGCGCGCATGGGGTTACGAGAGCACCTGACGCCACAACGTTCGAATGGCTTCCGTTCCATGGTCGACCGCATTCGCGCCGATGCGCGGGCCGCCCTCACCACCGCTGCCGTTTAAGGCGGCTGCGATCGCGCAGAACATGCATCCGAGCCCCGCTACCTGCGGCGGCGCCTTTGCTGGCCCAATCCCATCTGCTTCGCCAACTGCGATCGGGCCGCGGCATAGTTGGGCGCGACCATCGGGTAATCGGGCGGCAAGTTCCATTTGGCGCGATACTGATCGGGCGTCATGCCGTATTGCGTGCGCAGATGGCGCTTTAGCGATTTGAACCGTTTTCCGTCTTCCAGGCACACGATGTATTCGGCGGTGATCGAGCGCTTGACCGGAACGGCTGGTTTGAGCGCTTCAGCCGGCGCCGAAGCCTGCCCACCGTTGGCAACGCGCAACAGGGCCGAATAGACTTGGCCAATCAGAGAAGGAACGTCGCCGGTCGCAACCGTGTTGTTGCTAACATAGGCGGAAACAATCTCAGCAGTCAGCTCTATGAAGCTGCTGTCCCCGGAATTCTCAGCCATAACGAGCCCGCTATCTTAAAGATTATTTCGCCCCCCGGTCGCCGCTTGCACTCAGCAATATTTGCGAACGATTCTAAGATAGAGGATAATTTGCCGAATTAAAGCAATAAATTCGCAGCCAAAGCCAGAATCCAAGAATTGGCCTCTCAAAAACGGTGCGGACAATCTCGGAGTTTACTGCGTTCAACTACGGGGCTGCGCCTTCAATATGATCTCGTAGCGCCCCGATCGAACCAAATCGCAACGTGCCCTGCGGCAACTGAGCTTCAATCGATCCATCGGAATAAAGCGCGTAGGCCATTCCCTCGACCACGCCGGATTTGAGAACTGTGACCGACGCTGCCGAGCCGGATTGCGCGTCGGAGCCGGCAAGTTCGCCGCCCGGCGCCGTTTCGTTCACGGCGGATGTCTCGGAAACTGCAGTCGTTACGGGTAATGGGCTTTGCGCCGCCAGCGCCGTTTGAAGCGATGCCGCCTGCTGATCGTCGCGGCGCGGACCGGTGGGCCAGAAAGTGTTCAGCTTTGCGCCGTTGGTCCTGGCTGGTGGCGACACACTTGTCGGGTGGGGCTTCGCGGCAGGGCGAGGCGCCAAGCGTACCGCTCTCGCCCCGCCATTTGCGGCACGCACCGTGGTGGCCGCGGCGCCCCTGACTTCGGCAGCAATCGCTTCCTCGACTTCTAGGCGCACCGGGCCCGGCAAGACCGGGGACGTATCGCCTTGAACGATCGGGCCATTCTGGCGGCGAGCGAAAGTCGGAAACTTTGCCCGCAAACGCTCAAGCGCCTCGTCTTCCGCGATTGGGGTTGCAGCCCCGGCGACATCCGCCTCTGTTTTTGGCTCGACTTTGACCGCCAAGGGCGCAGGCACAAGCGCGGGCGCTTCCGCCGCTTGCGCCGCGATTGCTTCCGCCGGGCGATCTGCGCGCGGCAGCGGTCGCGCCGCTAACGCCCGTTCGATGCGGCGCAATTCGCGAACCGCAATGCCCAACCCGATAAGCAAAAGTCCGCCGACGACCCCGACCATCCCGGGCGTCAGCACTTCACTGTCGAAGGTCCCGTCGCGCACGCCGACCCCAGAGGCCACCAGCAGCAAGCCGCCGACGGTTGTAACCAAACCCAAAAGCCACAAAACAACGGGCATTGCACCTGTCCCCTCGCCCCTCGATCATAAGCCGGAGGCGACCGGAAGTATTTTGACGATCCTGCGACAACGGTGCAAGCGCGCAACATTGCAGATGACGTCCGGTTCCAGCTTGCACGCCCATTAAACGACGGTATCAAACCGATCTCGGCTGCCACTCGTTGCGGCAGTGCACACCGATTTAATTCCTTGCGGCGCAAGGAGAAACCGGCAACCGCTGCGTGCGTCGACCCCAGGGCACGAGGTCGCCGACGCGAGACGTTGCCGAGGCCCACCGGTTAAGCCTATTTAGAGGAAACATTGCCCTCTCCAGGCCGTTTACCAAACGCCTGTTCGTCGCCATCTTCATTCCGGTTCACATTGAGGAGTAAACCAATGCCGTTCACCCTTCCCGAGCTGCCCTATCCCTACGACGCGCTTGCCCCATACACGTCCCGCGAGACGCTCGAATTCCATCACGACAAGCATCACCAAGCTTACGTCACCAATTTCAACAATCTCGCCAAAGGTACCGAGTGGGAGAACAAGCCGGTTGAGGAAGTGGTGAAGGGCACGTTCGGCAAGAACGCGGGCCTTTTTAACAATGCCGCTCAACACTACAATCACATCTATTTCTGGAAATGGATGAAGAAGGGCGGCGGCGGCGACAAGCTGCCCGGCAAGCTGGAAAAACAAATCATCGCCGATATCGGCTCAGTCGCCAAGATGAAGGAAGATTTTGCTCAGGCCGGCGTCACTCAATTCGGCTCGGGCTGGTGCTGGCTCGCGGTCAAGGACGGCAAGATTTCGATTTCAAAAACGCCTAACGGCGAAAACCCCCTGGTCCACGGTGGCACGCCCATCCTCGGCTGCGACGTTTGGGAGCATTCCTACTACATCGATTATCGCAACCGCCGGCCCGATTACATCAAGGCGTTCCTCGATAATCTCGTTAATTGGGACTACGTGGCCGAGCTCTACGAAGCGGCGACGAAGTAGGCGTCAGTCTCGATCGCACATCGGCGGGACCGTTTGGTCCCGCTTTTTTCGTGCTCTGTTCGCCGTGAGCGGCGCTGGTCACGAGGTGTTTGCTCCTGACCTTACGCTGTCGCGTGTGCAAATTCCCAATAAAGCTCCCGCGCCCGCCGATAGATCGGACCCGGCTGCAGATTACGTTGCTCGAAGCGTATGATCGGCGACACCTTGGTGTAATTGCCGGTCGAAAAAATTTCGTCAGCCGCCGAAAGATCGGCATTGCTCACGAGCGTCTCGACCACGGTGATGCCGGCGCCCCGCAACAGCGCGATCACCCGCGCCCGTGTGATACCCGCCAGAAAAGTGCCGTTGGCGGCCGGGGTAAAGACGACCCCGTCTTTGACCAGAAACAGATTGGCGGTCGCCAGCTCGGCGACGTTGCCCAGCATGTCGCACATGACGCAATTGTCGAAGCCGCGCTCGCGCGCTTCAATCATCGCCCGCGCGTTGTTGGGATAGAGACAGCCGGCTTTGGCATCGACCGGAGCGGTTTCACGGGTCGGCCGCCGGAACGGCGACAGCGTCACGGCCGTACCGGTCGGTTTCGGCAATGGCGCCACATAGAGCGTCAGACACCAGCGGGTCGTTTCCGGGTCCGGCCGAACCGCCCCGCTCGCCGCATCCTCGGGCCAGTACATCGGCCGGATGTAAAGCTCGGCGTCGCGCTCGAACCGCTTGAGCCCTTCGCGTGCGAGTCCAACCCAGGTCTCGACGGGCACCATCGGCTTGAGGAACATCGTCTTGGCGGATCGGTTGACGCGCGCGCAATGCAGATCCAGATCGGGCGCCGTGCCTTCGAATGCGCGGGCGCCATCGAAAACCGACGTACAAAGCCACGCCGCGTGGGTGCGCACGCCCATGATCGGCACATTGCCATCATGCCATTCGTTCTCGAAGAAGGTCAGGGTCTTTGACCAGACGACCGGTTTATTCATCGAATCATCCTTTCCGCCCTATTGTCCTGCCGGCACCGCCTTTGTCATCATGATTGGCGCGAGGAGAGCGGATGACGAGCGTCTATGTGTTCGATGCCTACGGCACGCTGTTCGACGTTCATGCCGCAATTGCGCGCCATCGCGCGGCCGCCGGCGCCGATGCCGATCGTTTCTCCGAAATCTGGCGAACGAAGCAGCTCGAATATACCTGGACGCTAACGCTCGCCGGCCGGTACGTCGATTTTTGGACCCTGACCGAACGAGCGCTGGACTTCGCCTTTGCGCGGGTGCCGTCAGTCGATCGCGCGCTCAAGCCGAAGCTGCTGGACGCCTATCTCGCGCTCGACGCATTCGCCGACGGTCGTGCGGCGCTTGCCGATCTAAAGTCCCGCGGCAGCCGCGCGGCCATCCTTTCGAACGGCACGCCGCGCATGCTGGCGTCCGCAGTCGACGCAGCCGGGTTCTCTGGCCTCTTCGACGCGGTGCTCTCGGTAGACAGGGTGCGGCTTTATAAGCCGCGGCGCGAAGTTTACGCGCTGGTCACGGATGCGTTTGCGGTCACACCGGCTGAGGTGATTTTTGTCTCATCCAACCGCTGGGACGTTATGGGCGCCGTTGCGTTCGGCTTCAAAGCCTTCTGGGTCAACCGCGCGCGCATGCCGGACGAGTATGGCGATCTGGCGCCACTGCGCGAGATTGCCGACCTGGCGGCGTTGTGAAAAATCGCTCGCTGATCGCGATAGCTTGCCAGCGATTCGGAAAGATGATTATCGTTTAATTCGCTCGAACTCCGCGCAGTACCAGTGAGCGTTGGGAATACCCCGCACGTTCGTCGCATAAGATTGAAATTAGATACGCGCGCCACTGGTGACGGCTAAAGATCGAAAAGCGGCGCGCCGCCTGGAGACCTTCCGGCGATTGCTCGCCAATATCCAAGCGCACATCTTGCCCAATGTCGGTTTCGTGCTGTGGGACAATTCCACCGTGCCCACCGACCTATCGCCGGATGCACTGGCCTTTGTCTTTGCCGATGAGGGCGTTGTGGCCGCGCTGGTGCGCCGGTTGAGCTTCCACACATTCCTCAATCTTTGGGTGACGGCGCGCATCGATCTTCGCAACGGCTCTCTCTTTGACCTGGCAGCTCGCAGGCCGAAGGAACGCGGCAAAGCGCTCGTCAAGAAACTCGACAAGGGTCTGGTGCTAGCGACGGCGGCGAAGTTCTTATTCGTGCCGCGCGGCGGACTCGCAGCTATTCGCGGCGACAAGGCGCGCGCCGACGCCAGCGAAGCCGCGAACAAGGCGAACGTCCACTACCACTACGATCTCTCCAACGCATTCTATGAGCTCTTTCTCGATCCGGAGATGGTCTACACGTGTGCCTATTTCAGGGACTGGAACAACGACCTGGCGACTGCGCAGCGCGACAAACTCGACATGATCTGCCGTAAATTGCGCCTCCGGCCGGGGGAAAGCTTTCTCGACATCAGCTGCGGCTGGGGCGCGCTCGTATGTCACGCCGCCCAGTATTACGGCGTTCGCGCGCACGGCGTAACGCTGTCGGAGGAACAATTCGCCTATGCCAGAGAGAAGGTTGCGCGACTTGGGCTCGAAGATAAGGTAACGCTTGAGTTGCGCGACTATGCGTTCGTCCAAGGCAGCTTCGATAAGATCGCGTCGATCGGCATGTCGGCATCGCCAATCAAACCGGCTATTTCCAGACGATCAATCGCCTGTTGAACCCGGGCGGCCTCTATCTGCACCACGCGATCACGCTACGCGCCAAGGAATATCAACGTTTTCAGCGCGGCAAAGCTCCGGCCGTGGCCTGGGTCATCCGCTATATCTTCCCCGGCGGCATGGTCGATCACCTCGCGATGTCGATCGGCAATCTGGAACTCAACGGTTTCGAAGTGCACGATGTCGAAGGCTGGCGCGAGCATTACGCGCGCACGACCCAGCTCTGGCACGATCGTTTATCCGCGAACCGCGGCGCCGCCGAACGCGAAGTAGGCAGCGTCAAGACGAGGCTCTGGACCCTGTGGCTCGCGGGATCATCGCTTGGTTTCACGCACGGCACGCTCGGCATTTTTCAGACGCTGGCGTCGAAGCGCGTGCGCGGGCTGACCGGTCTACCGCCGACCCGCGCCGACCTTTATCGGTGAAGCAGCAGCCGGTTAGCGCGACGCGCCGCTTGACGGCGCTAGCGGTTATAAGGCGATCGTTTTATTCGACTGTCCGACCGCCGCCCGAGGGCGGTGAGGGCTCAACGATCTCTCGCGCCAGCCCAAGCGCGCCGAGCACGCGGACGGCGAGGTACGTCGTATCCAACTCCCACCATTTGTGTCCGTGCCGCGCCGAGCGGGGGTCCGCATGATGATTGTTGTGCCAGCCCTCGCCGTTGGCCAACAGTCCGATCAAGAAATTGTTGCGGCTGTCCTCGCCGGTTTCGTAGTTGCGGTAGCCCCAACGGTGGGTCACGGAATTGACAGACCAGGTCGCATGCATGTGCAGGACAGTGCGAACGAATACGCCCCAGACCAGCAGGCTTGCGCCGAATTGAGCGGCTGCGCCGATGTTTTGCCCCGCAATCAATCCGGCGATTAACCCACCGCCGAAGAACGCCAGCCAGGACGCCAAGTTAAGCCAGACATACAGATAGCTGCGCTCCATCGCGGCGTAGAAGGGATCGCGCAAGATATCCCTGGCGTAACGATCGAAGATGCCGATTGGATTTAGCTCGCGGTTGACCAGGAAGAGCCAACCCATGTGACCCCAGAAGAAGTTCACCGCTGGGCTGTGCGGATCGCCACCCTCATCCGAATAGTGGTGATGCTTGCGATGGATGGCCACCCATCGGGCCGGTGTGTCCTGCACACATAAGACTCCAAGGACGGTCAGGCCATGCTCCAGCCAGCGCGGGCAAGCAAATCCGCGATGAGTGAGAAGGCGGTGGTAGCAGAGGCTGATGCCAAGGGCGCCGATCACGTAATGGCCGAGCACGGCCAAAATGACGCCCGTCCAGCTGAAGAACCACGGCAGCAGCGCCAACAGCGCGACAAGGTGATAGAAAACCAACACTGCGGTGCGCACCCACTCGATTCGCGCCGGCCGAACGCCCGCGGGCAGCGGCAATTTCGCCCGCCTCTCGGCGCTCTCGAACCGCAAAGCTGTTTCAGTCATGCCGTAAAGCCCCGACTCGCGTGAATATCGCGCGACGAAATCCTACCCGATAGTACCTTGCCGCCGGGTATTTTGCTTGCCTTTAGCTGGCCGGGCAAGGCTGCAAGCGGCGCTTGCTTACAGGCGCCCACAGGCCGGTTATCGCGCGTTATCCGGCGTGACCCGGCTCCTCGGGGCTTCTCAGCGCGGCCACGATCTGCTGCTTCGTGAGACGGGTTCCATCATCACCCTCGATCAAAAGGGCGACGCGGCCGCCGTCATTGAGGTGTCGCGCCCAACCCAGCGCCTCGTCGAGCAGGTTAAACTCCTTATGGAGGTGACGGTCTTTCTCCAGCGGCGAAATCGACTGCGAGCCGCGCGGGCCGGAATAGACGCGATAGGTCATGGCGGACCTCCTGCTTGGCCCCCGGTACCAGGAAATACATCCCGATAGTCTAATCTGCCAGCGTGTATGGTTCGCGAAACCGCGGCGCGATGACGCGGCCGAGCTATTTCTCCGGCACGAAACGCTGGTTGGTGAAGGGCAGCGATGTCGGGCGCCCAATCACGATGAAGGCATGATCGAGGGTGCGGTGACAGCTGTTGCAGCCGCCGCTGAGTTGATCGAAGCCGCGGGCGAAGGCGTCGCGGTCTTTGGCATCGACCGCCTTTTCCAGCGCGGCAATCGCTGCGCCAACCGCCTTGTCGACCGTGTCGCCGCCGATCAGCTTGTTCACATCCTCGAAACCGTCCTTGAGCTTGTCGACTTCATAATCGGCGAGCGGCCAGTTGCCGTTGCGGCCGGCAAACCAAAGCTTGATGTGACGGTCCTGTTGCTGGGCCATGATGTCGCCAATGCCGGGCTCGTGGGGCTCCGATGTCGCCGGCGCGGCCGTGGAAGCATCCTCGGCGTGCGCATTCGGCGTCAGCAACAGCAGCGCGAGCACAGCAGCCACAGCGACCTTCATAAACTCCTCCGTTACCAGATCAGCTCGTGGGCGCGAGCGGTTCGCTGCATTGCTTGGCAAATGCCTCTTGGCAGCTTTGATAGAGCGCGGGGCACCCCTTGGCGGCGGCAAGCGCGGCGTCGATACTTTTGAGCCGTTCGCCGGCGGCACGGGATTGACCGTCGTAGGTGAGCACCGCGTCGGCGCGCTCAAGCCCGCGGTCGGTTATCAAAAAGCGTTCGGCACCATTGAAAAACGTGGTGGCAGTCTTGATCGCTTCGGTGAGTTTCTTGGTGTATTCGGCATTCGCTGTCGGGTCGGGTTTGACCACCCGCACATGCACCGCGATGTCGGTATAAAACACGTTGAGCTTGAAATAGATGCCGCCGCACTGGGCGAGAGCGAGCCAATAAGGACGTCCGTTGAAGGCGCCGGGCGCGCTCACTACGCTGTCGCGCTTATCCACCGGTACGGCCGGAGCCGGCGGCTCCGCCGCGTGTTTCGGCTCGCGTTTTTGATGCAGCGACTGCTGCGCTTGCGCGGTGGCCGCGGCGGCACAGATGGCGAGCGCGACAAAGGCCCTCTTGACCGCTGTTCCCGCTGTTCCCGCTGTTCCCGCCATCATGCGACCAACTTGCTCAAGCGCCGTCGGACGGTTTCAAAATCGCTCCAGCCACGGCCGCAATTCGATTTCCCAAGCCCAGGCGCTGCGATGCTGCCGCAACAGATCGAGATAGGTCTGCGCGATGGCATCGGGATCAAGCATGCTGTCCGGCTTGTCCGGCGGTTCGGCGCGGCCGGCGCTGCGGATGCCTCCATCGATCACGACGTGGGCGACGTGGATGCCCTGCGGCGAAAGTTCACGCGCCATGCTTTGCGCCAAGCCGCGCAGAGCGAATTTCCCCATGGCAAAGGGCGCCGACTGCGCGTAGCCCTTCACGCTGGCCGACGCGCCGGTGAAAAGAATCGCGCCGTGTTTCTTCGGCAGCATCCGCTTGACCGCCTCTTGCGCGACAAGAAAGCCGGCGAATGCGCTGACGGCGAGCGTCTTCTCGACCTCGACCGGATCGAGTTCGACGAGCGGGCCGCGCGTGCGATAACCGGCGTTGAACACGACCACGTCGGGGGCGCCAAAAGCCGCGTCGACGCGGCTGAAGAGTTCGACGACGTCGCCGCGTTTCGCTGCGTCGCAAGCGAACGCTTCGCCGCCGATCTCGCGCGCCAGCGGCGCCAGGTCATGCGCGCGCCGCGCGGCCAACGCGACTTTGATCCCGGCTTTGGTGAAAATGCGCGCCACGGAAGCGGAAAGGCCGCCCCCGACCCCGACGATGAGCGCTGTACGGTATGGCGTGTCAGGCATGCGGGCACTCCGTGCAACAATATTGGCGCGGATATGAGCGGCGGCTGCAGGGCCACGTCAAGGGTTATGTATTGGAATACTTCTCGATTGCCGCGTAACGCGCGGCGGCACTTCGCCGCTCAATCGACCACCGCAATCGCGTTGATTTCAACGAGGCAGCGCGGATCGGTCGCCAGCCGCACCACCTGCACGGTCGTCGTCGCCGGCTTGGCATCGCGAAAGTATTCTGCCCAGACGCGGTTGAGCGCGTCCTGATCGGTGAGGTCGGTCACAAACCGATCGGCCGATATCACGTCGGAAAAGGTGGCGCCGACGGCGTCGAGACCGCGCTTGAGATTTTCCAGCGCGGCGCGCGCCTGGCCGGCCATGTCGCGCGGCATGGCATCGAACTCCTCCGGCCGGTGCGGATGATGATGATAGACCGGCGCCGCGGTAACGCCGGCGAGGTACACAGTCGTGCCACCTTTGACCTTGATCGCCGGCGCGTAGGGCATCCACAAATCCGGCGCGTCCGGCCAGTGGATGTGTTCCATAATTTTCGGCATGTTTTGCGGCCTCCTGCCGGGTTCTTGTAACGCATAACGTTCTGCGTTATAACTGGCTATGATCGTTAGCTTTCGCGGTTCCGAAACGGCGACGATCTGGTCCGGTCAGCGAAGCCGCCGCCTGCCCGGCGACATTCAAACGTCAGCGTTGCGGAAGCTGCGTCTTCTCAATAATGCCAAGCGTCTCGATGATTTGCGTGTACCTCCCGGCAATCGGCTCGAAGCTATGAAAGGAACCCGCGCCGGACAACATTCTATTCGGATCAACGATCAGTGGCGAATCTGCTTTGTGGGGAAGGACAATCATGCGCGCGAAGTTGAAATTGTCGACTACCACTGACCTGCTTCACAACCCTCATCCGGGAGAAATCTTGCTGGAGGAGTTCTTGGAGCCGATGACGCTATCGCAGACCGCGCTGGCACGGGCAATCGGCGTGCCGCCGCGGAGAATAAACGAGATCGTGCTCGGCAAGCGTGCGATCACGGCAGATACCGATCTACGCCTTGCGCGCTATTTTGGCATGTCGGAGGGGTTTTTCATCGGGCTACAGACGGATTACGAACTGATGGAACGCAAGCGCGCGATCGGCGACAAACTCAAGGCGATCAGGCCGAGGGCGGCGTGACCTACTATGGAAACACGAAATTGGGCAGTTTCGTCGGCAATCGCGGACAATAACCGATCCACGTGTACGGCAAAAGGTTGATAGCCAGCGCGCCCAATGCATCCTTTGTCTTTTTTTCCGGGACGCCCGGAGGCACGAGAACCAGCTTCGGCTTGTTTTTGGCAAAGCTGTTTATCTAAGGATCGTAGCTCACCGTGTTTGGGCTTGCCGCCAGGTTGATTGAGGCTGTCCACTCAAGCGGCCAAAAAAAGCATTGGCAGCAAACTCACCCTGAGTCGAGCTCTTGGGGAAGGTCGGGGACGCCAACACCGTGCGGTTCATTGAGTTGGATCGCCCCACCGGGACCCAGAGCACGACCGCCCCTCTCACCGCTTCCCGTGGGCACAGCTCGCATTGGCGTCCCCACAACCTGGTATATCTTTTCGGTTGTAATGTGTCACAGCCTCATACTAAGGTGGTTAGCGCACCTATGTCCTCGACCGCATGTCAGTCATTTATTGGCGACAGCGCGTCTTCGTCTTGCATAATCGATTCGAGAAGGTTGGCGAGGCGGCGCCGCACGTTGTTATTCCTAATGCGTGCCAAGGCGATCGCGATACAGACGCCTTGCTTAGTGCGGAGGGCCTCGGCGATGGCCGCAAGCTTGGCCGACTCGCCGCCGGACGGATTTGCCTCCTCGAAAAAGAAGGAAACCGACACTTGCAAGACCTGAGCGATCGCCTGGAGACAACGCACCCCTGAGGCTGTCACCGCTTGTGAGCCGCTCGGGCCACCATCGGAACGGCTGTGCGTGGAACCGTCGCCGAAAGAATGATTTTTCAGACAGGCCCAAAAAGAGCAGGCCGACTGCGCCTTTACCGCTGCTTTGCACGAACAGCACATTGGGCCAGCATCGGGAATACTCACTGTCCTCTTGGCATTGTTCCTGTTTTGTTCTAGTATCGCCTTCCCCTAAACCGGAAGCGATATGCAGCTCTCGACTGCCCTTTCTGTGTTGCGTAACCGCGCCGCTGTGGCGGCGGAATTGCGCCGTTTATTGCCGAAAATGGAAGGGGTTAGGACGACAAAGCCGATCCCGTTCGGCCTCGCGGCCATAGACCGTTGCTTGCCCCAAGGCGGGCTATCCGGCGCCGCTTTGCATGAGATCGTACCCGACGAAGCCGCCACCCCCGCCGCCTTCGGCTTCCTGGTGGCACTGCTCGCCCGCCTGACCCCTCTCCCCATCCCTCCCCCACAAGGTGGAAGGAAGCCGATAAATCGACAACCGGTCATCCTCGTTCTGCCGACTTATGGGCTGCGCGATTACGGCCGTCCGCACAGCCACGGCATCTGCGTGCTTGGGCTCGATCCGCGCCGTTTGCTTCTGGTCGAGACCGCGCATCGCAAAGACACGCTCTGGGCCATGGAAGAAGCGCTGCGTTCGGGCGCGCCGGCCGCCGTCGCCGGCATCATCGATCAGTTCGATCTGAAAACCAGCCAAAGGCTGCAGCTGGCCGCCATGGATGCGGGCCTGCCGCTCTTTGTGCTGCGGCCGGCGCAACAACTGGAATCGAGCGCGGCGGCGACGCGCTGGCGCGTTGCCGCCGCTCCCGCCGCGCGCGACCGCTTCGGGCTCTTCGCGCACGCGCGCTGGCGACTCACGCTGGAACGCTGCCGCAACGGACGCGCCGGCGAATGGATGGTGGAGTACGATCATGTCGCGCATCGTTTCAGTCTGGCTGCCGCGCTGGCCGATCCTGCGTTTTCTCGCGACACAGGCGAGAAGGCCCTCAGGCAAGCTTGTTGATCCCGACCGGCCGTTCGCTTTGGTTGCGACCGCCGCCGGCGGACCGCGCCTCGCCGCTCTGAACGAAGCCGCCGAAGCCGCAGGCCTTACGCCCGGCGAGCCTTTGGCGGATGCGCGCGCCAAAGCGGAATTTCTGCAAACCCGCGACATCGACGCGGCCGCCGACGACATGGCGTTGCGCCGCCTGGCGCTATGGGCGACGCGCTATACGCCGACAGCTTCGCCTTTATGCCGGGATTTTTGGGCGGAAGAAAACGGCGCTGACGGTTTTTTCCTCGACATTGAAGGCGCGGCGCATCTGTTCGGCGGTGAAGAACAGCTCATTGCCGATCTGGCGCGCCGCCTTGAAAAAAATTTCGGCCTGCCGGCGCGGCTCGCTATCGCCGATACGCCCGGTGCCGCATGGGCGTTGTCGCGTTTTTCACGCATGCCCTCGGTTATTCTGCCCTCGGGACACGAAGCCGAGGCGCTCAAACCGCTCCCCGTCGAAGCATTGCGGCTTTCACCGGAAACTTGCCGGACTTTGCGCCGGCTCGGTTTCAAATCCGTCGGCGCCTTGCTTGAACAACCGCGCGCGCCGTTTGCCGCGCGCTTCCCGGCCGAGTTGCTGGCGCGCATCGATCAGGCGCTCGGCCGGCGCGATGAGCCGCTCATCCCGATCGTGGCGCCGCCGGTCTATCACATGCTGCGCTATCTCCTCGAGCCGATCCTCACTCAGGAAGCGATCGTTGCGCTTTCGCGCCGCCTCATGCAGACGCTGACGCATGTGCTCGCCCGCGACGATGTCGGCGCGCGCGCTCTGCGGCTTTCGCTCTACCGGGTCGACGGCGCGGTAGAAACAATCGAGATTGGACTGACGCTGCCGACGCGCGATGTCGCGCATATCGTACGCCTGATCGACCTTAAACTCGAAGCGCTGGCGGCGGCGGAGGATGCCGGTTTCGGCTTCGAGGCCATAGGCCTCGCCATTACTCGGGTCGAGAGGACATCGGCGCGACAGAACGAATTGATTGCCGAAGACTCAAGCGAAGTCGATCGCGCGGAACGCTACGCGGTCTTGGTCGATACGCTGCGTCAGCGACTTGGGCCGCAAAGCGTGCGGCGGTTTGAAGCCGTCGCCCGTCATCTTCCCGAGCGCGCCGAGGCGTTGGCGCCGGTCACCGCCGAGGCTTCGGCCGCTTGGTCGCAAGACGACCAAAAGCCGCGACCGCTCTTGTTGTTGCCGCGCGCCGAGCCGACCGACGTCACCGCGCTCATTCCCGATGGTCCGCCGCGGCGTTTCCGCTGGCGCGGCGTGACCTATGAGGTCACGGATGCGCAGGGCCCCGATCGCATCGGCGCCGAATGGTGGCGCAAGCCCGACGGACACCGCGCACCGGAACCAACGCGCGATTATTACCTCGTCGAGGATGCGGACGGTCACCGCTTCTGGCTCTACCGGGAAGGCCTCTATGAGCGCGAAACGGCGGCGGCGCGCTGGTTCGTGCACGGATTGTTTGCGTAAGTTTCTTTAAGTGAGACGACAGATGAGTGCGTATGCCGAGCTCGCCGTCACCACAAACTTTTCCTTCCTGCGCGGCGCTTCCCATCCCCAGGAAATGGTTGCGACCGCCGATGAGCTTGGCTGTTTTGCCATCGGCATTGCCGACCGCAATTCCTTTGCCGGCGTGGTGCGCGCTTATGACGAGGCTAAAAACCGAAAAATAAAGCTCGTCGTCGGCACCCGCTTGGTCACCGTCGATGGCTTCGAGACGCTGGCTTATCCGACCGATCGGAAGGCTTATGGGCGGCTGTGCAAGCTTCTCACCACCGGCAATCTGCAAGCAAAGAAGGGCGAATGCTATCTGACCTTCGCGCAAATTCTAAGCGCAAGCGAAGGCCAGATCTTCATCGCGCTGCCGCCGCTTACGTTTGCTGATGATTTCACTTCGCGTCTTTCCGCTCTCGCCGCGGCCGCGTCCCGCCGCACCTATCTCGCCGGCGTGCATTATCATCGCGGCGACGAACCGCGCCGGCTTTCGCTTTTGGCTGAGCTCGGCGAGCGCGTTGGCGCGCCGCTCGTCGCCGTCAACGAGGCTGCCTATCATACGCCGGAGCGGCGGCCGCTCGCCGACGTGCTCACCTGCATCCGCGAGAAATGCACGATTGCGGAAGCCGGTTTGCGGCTTTCCGTTAATGCGGAACGGCACTTGAAAGCACCAGCGGAGATGGCTCGACTATTCGCCAAATTTCCGCAAAGCATCGCCCGCACCGTCGACATCGCCAAAGCCTGCCGCTTCTCGCTTGCCGAACTGACCTATGAATATCCCGACGAGCCAGTGCCGCAAGGCAAAACAGCGCAGGCGCATCTCGAAGACCTCACCTTCACCGGCGCCGCAAAGCGTTATCCGCCCGATCATTATCCCGACGGCATTCCCGACAACGTCCGCCAGCGGCTCACCGAGGAACTCGCGCTGATCGCCAAGCTCGATTACGCGCGCTACTTCCTCACCGTCCACGACGTGGTGTCGTTCGCGCGCCGGCAGGACAAGGAAATCCTCTGCCAAGGCCGCGGCTCGGCGGCCAACAGCGCCGTGTGTTATTGCCTTGGCATCACCTCGGTGAACCCTGACAAAAGCAATCTGTTGTTCGCCCGCTTTATTTCCGAGAACCGCGGCGAGCCGCCCGATATCGACGTCGATTTCGAGCATGAGCGGCGCGAGGAAGTGATCCAGTACATCTATCGGCGCTACGGCCGCGATCGTGCCGCGATCTGCTCGACCGTCGTGCATTACCGTTCGCGCCGCGCCATCCGCGAAGTCGGCAAGGCCTTGGGCCTGACCGAAGACGTGACCGCAGCGCTGGCGAAGACGGTATGGGGCTATGGCGACGGCTTGCCGGACGATCACATCCGTCAAGCCGGGCTTGATCCGTTCAATCCAGCGATCCGGCAGGCCGTGCATCTCGCCGACGAACTGATCGGCTTTCCGCGCCATCTCTCCCAGCATGTCGGCGGCTTTGTGCTCACCCGCGAGCCGCTCGACGAAACGGTGCCGATCGCCAATGCGGCGATGGCGGATCGCACCTTCATCGAATGGGACAAGGACGACATCGACACGCTCGGCCTGATGAAGGTCGACGTCTTGGCGCTGGGCATGTTGAGCTGCCTGCGCCGCGGGATCGATCTCCTCGCCACTCATTACGGCAAAGCCTATTCGCTCGCCACGCTGCCGCAGGACGACACAGCGGTCTACGACATGCTCTCGCGCGCCGATTCGGTCGGCGTGTTCCAAGTCGAAAGCCGCGCGCAAATGTCGATGTTGCCGCGGTTAAAGCCGCGCTGTTTCTACGATCTGGTGATCGAGGTGGCGATCGTGCGGCCCGGGCCGATCCAGGGCGACATGGTGCATCCGTATCTGCGCCGGCGCGACGGTATTGAGCAGGAACATTACCCCGCGCCGGATCCGGCGCACGGCCCGGCAAACGAACTGCAAGAGGTGCTCAAGCGCACGCTCGGCGTGCCGCTGTTTCAGGAACAGGCGATGCAGATCGCCATCACCGCGGCGAAATTCACTCCCGACGAAGCGGACGGGCTGCGCCGCGCCATGGCCACCTTCCGGCATACCGGCAACGTCCATTTGTTCCGCGATAAATTCATCAACGGCATGACCGCCCGCGGCTACGATCGCGACTTTGCCGAAAATTGCTTCGGCCAGATCGAAGGTTTCGGCGAATACGGCTTTCCGGAAAGCCATGCGGCGAGTTTTGGGCTTTTGGTCTACGCCTCGTCGTGGATCAAATGCCACTATCCGGATGTATTCTGCGCCGCGATCCTCAACAGCCAACCGATGGGATTTTATCAGCCGGCGCAGCTGGTGCGCGATGCACGCGCCCACGACGTCGAAATCCGCGCCGCCGACGTCAACCACAGCGACTGGGATTGCACGCTGGAGCCGAGCGACGATGGTCGGCACGCCGTACGCCTCGGCTTCCGTCTGGTGCATGGCTTGCGCGAAGATGAATTGCAGAAGCTGATGGCCGCCCGCGGCAACGGTTTTTCCTCGATCGAGCGGCTGGCGGCGGTTGCCAGCGTTTCGCGCTTTACCATCGAGCGGCTGGCGGAGGCGGATGCTTTTCGTTCATTGGGCCTCGACCGCCGCGCCGAGCTGTGGGCGGCGCGGCGGCTCGACATGATCGGCGCACAACCGCCACGCCGGCCGGATTCCGCGGCGGCGGAACAGCCGCTGCCGCTCCTCGCGCCGCATTTGAGCGACGAGCTTTTCCCGGAGCCCGCCGTTGCGCTGCCGGCCATGTATCTCTCCGAGCATGTCGTCGAGGATTACGTCGCCACCGGCTTATCGCTGAAGGAACATCCGATCCGCTTCTTCCGCGAACGCCTCACCGCGCTCGGCGCCGTGCCCAACGCGCAACTGCGCGACGAAAGCGTCCGTCAGGATACATATGTCACCGTCGCCGGTCTGGTTCTGGTGCGGCAACGGCCCGGCACGGCCAAGGGCGTGATCTTCATGACGCTCGAAGACGAAACCGACATCGCAAACATCATTGTCTGGCCGAAAGCTTTTGAGAAAAACCGCCGCGTGGTGATGACGGCGCGCTTTCTCGCCATCCGCGGCCGCCTGCAGCGGGCGGGTCTGGTCATCCATGTAGTGGCGGACACTTTTATCGACCTGTCCGCCCAACTACCCTGGCTGCGCGAAGGCGGCGACCTGTTCTCGCCGAAATTTTCCGGCGGTCCGCATCCGGCAGAAACACCGCTCCCGCTTAAAAGCCGCGATTTTCATTAAAACCGACCTGTCATCCGCGCTTGTCCACACTGCTATCGCGACGTCATTCAGATATGATCGCCTTTACTTCAACGGCCGCTGCTCATCCTGATGGATGACAAGTCAGGGAGAAACACATGAGAATGAGAACAGCATTCGTGATCGCCGCCGGCTGCGCCTTCGCCTGTTTCCCTTTCACCACGCACCAGGCTAACGCAGTGACGACCGATGATGTCAAATGGATCAATCAATGCGTCACCGACAACAAGGGCGATGCGTCCGACGACGTGGTGCTCAAATACTGCACCTGCATGAACAACAAAATGAGCGACAACGAGACTCAGTCGATCACGCAATGGGAAAAGACCCACGTCGCCGAACGCAAGGCGTGTGACAAGGAGGCCGGCTGGAAGTAGTTCAGGATTCGGTCGAAGACCCCTGCCCCGCGCACTTCGCTAACACGCGCCCAAGCCGCTCGGAAAAGAGCTTCGCATCCGCAGGACGGTCGCCTTCGAGTACGCGCGCCTCGTCGAACAACAAATACGCCGCGTCTTCTTTGAGCGCCTTCTCGTTCTCGCCGAGCGCGGCGAGCGCCACCACCAGCCGGTGGCGCGGATTGACTTCCAGGATCGGCTTCGAGGCGATGTGCAGCCGCCCGGCGCCGGCCAGGAGCTTCTCAAGCGCGCGATCGGGTCCGGCCTCGGCGGCAACCAGACAGACCGCACTGTCCGTGAGCCGGTCCGATGCCTGCACGTCGCTCACCGCGTCGCCGAGCACGCCTTTCACGAAGCCGAGAAAGTCCTTCACCGAATCCTGCTGCGCCGCCGGCGCTTCCGGCGTCTCGGGCAACGGAATGAGCGCCAGATCGGCGGCGCCCTGCGTCACCGATTTAAACGGCTTGCCGTCGAAGCCCTGGCCCGACATGACCCAGAACGTGTCGACCGGATCGGGCAAAAGCAGCACCTCAATGCCGCGGGCGCGGAATCCTTCGAGATGCGGCGACGCCTTCAGGCGCTCGATATCGTCGCCGGCCAGATAATAGATCGCGGTCTGATTGGTCTTGAGCGCAGCGACGTAATCTTTCAGACTCCGCCAGGCGTCACCGGCGCTCGTGGTCTTAAAACGCGCCAGCGCCAGCAAGGCGTCGCGCCGCTCAAAGTCCTCGTAGAGGCCTTCCTTCAGCACCGCGCCGAAGACATCCCAGATCTTCGCGTAAACCTCCGGCTCCTTGTCAGCGAGCCGCTCCAGTTCCGTCAACACGCGGCTTGTGGCGCCTTTTCTGATGGCGGCGAGCAGCGGGCTTTCCTGGATTTTCTCCCGCGAGACATTGAGCGGCAGATCGGCGCTATCGACCAGTCCGCGCACGAAGCGCAAGTACCGCGGCAAAATCTCCGCGTCATCGGTGATGAACACCCGCTTGACGTAGAGCTTGATGCGGCCTTTGCGGTCGGGATCGAACAGATCGAACGGTCGCGAGCCGGGAATGAAGAACAGCGAGGTGTAATCGTGCCGTCCCTCGGCGTGAAAATGGATGGTCGCCGCCGGCTCATCGAATTGGCCGGCGATGCTGCGGTAGAAGTCGACATAATCGGCCGGCTTGATTTCCGATTTCGGCTTCGCCCACAACGCCGCACCGTCGGAAACTTCGGCAGGCTCCACACCGGGCTTCTCCACAATCGCGATCCGCACCGGAACGTGCCCGGACTGCGCCTTGATGAGCCGCTCGACCGTGAAGCGTTCGGTGTATTGTTTGGCGTCTTCGAGCAGATGCAGCACCACGCGCGTGCCGCGGCGCGGTGCTTCGACGGCCGTGGGATCGACCGGGGCGACTGTGAAATTGCCCTTGCCGTCCGACGACCACACGAACGCGGTATCCGCTCCGGCGCGCCGTGAAATCACTTCGACGCGCTCCGCCACCATGAAGGCCGAGTAAAAGCCGACGCCGAAGCGGCCGATCAGCGCCGTTTCCTCGGCGCTTTGCGCCGCTTCGACGCGGTCGAGAAACGCCTTGGTGCCGGAGCGGGCAATGGTGCCGAGCGCTTCGACCAATTCCTGGCGGCCCATGCCGATGCCGTTGTCTTCGATTGTGAGCTGCCGCTTGTCGGCGTCGAGCGACACCGTGATGCGCGGTTTGGGATCGTCGCCGAGCAACGCCGGCGCGGCGATCGCCTCGTAGCGCAGCCGCTCGCAGGCGTCCGCCGCGTTCGAAATCAGTTCGCGCAGAAAGATGGATTTCTCGGAATAAACCGAGTGCACCATCAGCTGCAAAAGCTTGGCGACGTCGGCCTCAAAGGGGCGGCTTTCCGATACGCTTTCGTCGGTCACAATCATGGTTCGGTCCCGGTAACATCTAACCGGCACCGAGATGGCGCGAAGCAGGCGCCATTTCAAGACCTTGGCCGCCGATACTAGTGGAGCGGATTTGACATTCGCTACCCACTTGGCCGCAAACTCGTCAAGCGAATGCCGAAATCCACAGCTCCGCTAGGACTCATACTTGCTAGTCCTCTGATTCTAACATTCGCATAAGAGCCAGCCGAACCGGGATGCGAATGTTAGAATTCGGACCACTAGGCGGCGGCGAGAAAGTCCGAGGTGTGGACATGCTCTGGCCGAACACCGAGCGCGAGGATCCGTGCAGGCAGCCGCTGCAGCAACGGCAACCGGTCCAGCAGCCGTAAAGGCAATAGCGGGCGCGGCGGCTCTCGGCCGGCAAGCGCCGGTCTGATGACCCGATTTTGTATCATCAGTTGAAACGCTTGCGTGACGCGGACCGGGAACATGCGCCGGGTCTGGATGGCGCGCAGATCGTCGTCGGTCATGGTACGGGCCTTCAGCGGCGCGGCCAGCCGGTTGGCGGCGGCGACCGCATCCTGGATCGCCAGATTGACGCCGACCCCGCCAACCGGCGACATGGCGTGCGCCGCGTCCCCGATACAAATGAGCCCCGGCCGCCACCATTGGCGCAGGCGGTCGACCGTTACCGTCAACAGCTTCACGTCGTCGAAGCTCTTCAATTCGCCGACGCGGTCAGCAAGAAACGGCGACAGCGTCACGACGACGCGGCGGAATGCATCGAGCCCGGCGGCGTGCACGCGCTCGATGCCGCCCTTCGGAATGACAAAGGCGCATTGCCAGTAATCGCCGCGGTTGAGCATGATCATCATCCGGCCGGCTTCGATGTGGCCGAATGTTTCGCCCTCGTCGGTGTCGCGGCGCGAGATCCGAAACCACAGCACGTCCATCGGCGCACCGTACTGGTCGCCTTGCAAACCGGCCTTGTCGCGTATGGTAGAGTGACGGCCATCGCAGCCGACGACCAGGTCGGCGCGGATGGCGAGTTCGCCGTCCGATGTCATGGCCCGTAGACCCACGACCCGACCGCTTTCCTCGATCAAATCGGTGGCTTCGGCCCGCATCCGCAGACTGAATGTCGGGTAAAGCTTGGCCCGCTCGGCGAGGAAATTGAGGAAGTCCCATTGCGGCATCAGCGCAATGTATTTGCAGTGGGTCGGCAGGCGTCTCAGATCGACCGCATGGAAGTGCTGGTCGCCGAACTGCAAACCGAAACGCTCGACCTTGCCGTGCGGCAGCCGCAAAAATGCGTCGAGCAGGCCGACCTCGTACATCAATTCCAGCGTCGATGGGTGAATGGTGTCGCCGCGAAAGTCGCGGAAGAAATCGGCGTGCTTCTCCAGCACCACGACATCTACTCCAGCGCGCGCCAGGAGAAAGCCTAGCATCATGCCGGCGGGTCCGCCGCCGGCGATAACGCATTTGGTCTTGATAGCGGAGGCCGGCATGGCAAATTCCTTGCTGCGCCGGCCTTAAGAGACAATCAGGCCGGCTGTGCTGCCTGGGGCGAAACGCCAAGCTTCTTCTGCAGGCTCGTCGAGGAGGTGGTGTATTGGAACACCAGTCGCTTCTCCGGGTAAACGTAGTGGTACGCCTTTTGTGCCATCAGCGCCCCCTCGTGGAAGCCCGAGAGGATGAGTTTGAGCTTGCCTGGATACCAATTGATGTCGCCAATCGCGAAAATGCCAGGGACCGAGGTCTCGAACGCCGCGGTTTCCACCGGGATCAATTCGTTGTTTTTCAATTCAAAGCCCCAATTGGCGACCGGTCCGAGCTTCATAGTCAGGCCGAAGAACGGCAACAGAGCGTCACAAGCGATCTCGAAGAGCGAGCCCTCGTTGGTCTTGACCACGGCCTTGTGAAGCTGTCCGCCCTCGCCCTGCAACGCGGTTACCTGTCCGAGAACGAAGTCGATTTTGCCCTCGCCGGCGAGCGCCATCATTTTGTTGACGCTGTCGGGTGCGGCGCGGAATTCGCTGCGCCGATGCAGAAGCGTGAGATGTTTGGCGATCGGAGCGAGGTTGAGCGTCCAGTCGAGCGCGCTGTCGCCGCCGCCGACAATGAGAACGCGTTTGTCGCGAAACGCCTCCATTTTGCGCACCGAATAGAACAGCGACTTGCCCTCATAAGGCTCGACGCCGGGGATCGGCGGACGCTTGGGCTGGAACGAGCCGCCGCCGGCGGCGATGACGACGATCTTGCTCTCGAAAACATTTCCCTGATCGGTGGTCACGCGGAACAGCGGGTCGCCGATCTTCTCGACCTTCTCCACCATTTCGTTGAGATGGAATTGCGGATTGAACGGCTTGATCTGCTCCATCAGCCCGTCGACCAAACCTTGGGCGCTGGTGAAGGGAATGCCGGGAATATCGTAAATCGGCTTTTCCGGATAAAGCTCGGCGCATTGTCCGCCGATCTTGTCGAGAATGTCGATGAGGTGCGTCTTCATGTCGAGCAAGCCCAGCTCGAACACAGCAAACAGCCCGATCGGGCCCGCACCGATGATGACAACGTCTGTCTTGATAGCTTCGGCCATGTCTTATCCGTCAACTCGTATCCGTGATGTCGTATCGTTCAAACTTTGCGATTTCGGGTGAGGTCGCGAGTGTCTAGCGCGCTAATCGCGGCAGGGGAAGAGGAAGCAAAATCGCCCGGTAAAGCGCGAAACTGCGGCGGTTTCGTTCCACATCATGGCACTTTGCCGCTTAAGCCTGCCGCTCGGGCGTGCGCACGGTGAGGCCGTCGAACTCTGCGGTGACTTTGATCTGGCATGATAGCCGCGAGTTGGGCTTCACGCCGTAGGCAAAGTCGAGCATATCCGTTTCCATCGGCGATGGTTCGCCGACCGCAGCCTGCCAAGCCTCGTCGATGTAAACGTGGCAAGTCGAGCACGCGCACGCCCCGCCGCATTCCGCCTCGATTCCCGGCACGCCGTTCTTGATTGCCGTCTCCATAACGGTCGAGCCGACTTCGCCTTCAACGGTGCGTGCGGCGTCTTGGGCGTCGATAAAGGTGATTTTGACCATTGCGGGAGAAGCCGAACCTGCCAGCCGGCAGGAGCGGGACAGAAAGTCGAGCCGGAGGGCCGTCTTCTATCGGCTCAGACGGCGCGACGCCAGTGCATCGTTTAATCGGAGCGCTTAGGCGTATTTCAGTGGCTGCGCCGCCCCTCGCCGAAGGCCAGCGCCACCGGCCGTTCGACTGTCGCATGCAATCGCAGCCCGATCGCCACGCGCGCTTCAAAGCTCGCAGCCTCAAGCTCGGCGATCGCCTCCTGCATCGTAGTGTCGTCGACCGCGCCGGCGGCCGCCCGTTCCAACCGTTCGGCGGCCCGTGCAACCCGCCATGCGCCGATGCCTCGCGCCGAGCCTTTGAGCGTGTGCGCGGCCGCGGCAGCCCGTGCCGGCGCCGCACCGGCAATTCGCTCCAGCGTGAGCGTGGTCTGGCGTGCGAAGATCTCCAGAACTTCCCGCTCAAGGCTACGGTCGCCGAGCGTCATGCGGCCGAGGTGATCTTCGTCGATGGCGAGGGCTTCCGGCGCCTGATCGTGCAGGCCGGCAAGGTTTGTTGGGCTCATAACGTCCTCCCCGACGTTGTTCGGCGGGGAGCATGCCTCCAAAGCGGCGAAAAAGCGGTAAATCCGCCGGCGACCGAGGGTTTTTGGCTTGCTCTTTCCATCCGATGGGTAAGCGACCTGTTACGGACAATCCCGCAATTTTGGCTCATTCGACGGGCTCGCCAATCGCGTGATTGGCCCCTTTCGAAGGCCGGTGGCCCCACACCGGCCGCATTGTTGGCAACAGAATGGCGGTATTGGCCGAGCGCGCCGATAGTCCGCGTCGTGGTCAACAAGTCGTTAAAGCGTTAACGATGATTAAAAGGAGGTTACCGGCTCGGTTTCATTCGATCCGCCAGACCAATAGGATGGGACACGGCAGTGTGACATGAGGGCGGGGGAGCCCTGGGGTGCCAAACTGTATTTGAACGATCACGCGCTCGTGGCGCGGCCTGACGTTAACTTAGGCCGCCCTGGTCCGGCGTAACACGCGAGGCGACGACCGACATGGCAAATAACCCGAAGATCGCAGATCCGACCGAAGCGGCGCTGTCGGCGATCCAGGAGGCGCTCCGCGCCCGCGACGAGGAGGCGGGCGCGCAGCCCGAGGCCATCCCGGAACCGCCCATCGCCGTCGCACCGGAAGATTGGCGCAACGCCCCGCAACCGGGCCCGACACTCTTTGATACCGACGAAATCGGCGCGCGCAGCAGTGACCCACGCGTTTTTGCCGCTGCCAACGACGATCAGCAGTCCATCGGGGCGGTGTTGCAGGCGCTGCAGAACCGTCCGGCCCGCACCTCGTATTTCGTTGCCGCGATATTTTCCGGCGTCTGGATCGTCGGCTGCCTGGCGCTCGCGTGGGGTTACCTCGGCGACGTCAACGGCGCGCTCGGCCCCGTGCATTCGCCGCTTGCCGTTCTGATTGGGCTCGGCGCCGCCGCGCTGTTGCCGATTATCTTCTTCTTCGGCGTTGCTCATATGGCGTGGCGCGCGCAGGAGCTGCGGCTTGTCGCGCAATCGATGGCGAGAGTAGCCATGCGGCTGGCCGAGCCGGAGAGCGTCGCGCGCGACTCCATTGTCACGGTCGGACAGGCGATCCGCCGCGAAGTCGCCGCCATGGGCGACGGCGTCGAGCGCGCGCTGGCGCGCGCCAGCGAACTCGAAACGCTGGTGCGCAATGAAGTGGCGGCGCTGGAGCGCACCTATAGCGACAACGAAGTCCGCATCCGCGGGCTGCTGCAAGACCTCGCCAACCAACGCGACACGCTGGTCGGACAAGCCGAGCAGGTGCGCGCCGCCATCGGCAACGTCCACATCGATTTGACGCAGGATTTGTCGACCATCAGCGATCTCGTCGGCCAGCAGGTCAACGACGCTGCCGAGCGCATCACCAACACGCTGGCGGAAAAAGGCGAGCACATCACGCTGGCGCTGGGCCAAATCGGCGACACCATGATCCAGCAGCTCAGCGAGCGCGGCGAGGACCTGATCGTGCGGCTCGAGAGCACCAGTGAGGAAACCTCGCGCGCGCTATCGACCGCCAGCGACCAACTCACCGCCAGCCTCAACTTCAAAACCGACAACGTCAGCGAGGAGTTCGCAGAAATCGCGCGCGGCCTCGAAGATATGATGACGGCGCGGCTCGATGGCGTCACCGACACTTTTTCCGAGAAATCGCTGGCGATCGTCGACATGATGGTCGGGCGTTCGCAGGAGTTGACCGACACCATCGTCAACACTTCGACACAGCTTGCTGAAACCATCGCGACTCGCGCCGACGAGGCCAATTCAACGCTCAAAGCTTCGGGTGAGTCGATTATTCTCGATCTCAATCTGCGCGGCGGCGACGTCGCCAAGAAGCTGGAAGCCGCCGGCGCCCGCGTCGCCGACACCCTTGTCGCGCGCAGCGATAAGCTGACCGAAACGGTCCGCGAAAGCGTCGATCATGTCGCCGACGTGCTCGATGTGCGCGGCGAAGAGGTCAAGCAGCTCCTGTCCACGCGGCTCACCGCATTCGAGCAGATGTTCGGCCACTCGGGCGCGGAACTCGGCGAGAAGATCGCGCGCGATTCCGCCACCCTCGGCAATCTGATTACCCGCCATCTCGCCGAATTCGATCGCACCGTGAAGACTTACGGGTCGGAATTGGTCGAGCGGCTCGGCGCCCGCACCCAGGACGTCTCCGAGTCGATGCGCACCTATGTCGACAATTTCGACACCCGGGTCACCGCCAAAGCCAACGAAGTCGCGTCCGGGCTCGACCAGCGCCTGACGAGCTTCGAACAATCGCTCGACGGCCGCACCCAAACATTGACCGATGCGCTTGCAGCGCGGGTCACGGACATTGCCAAGACGCTGACCGAGGGCAGCCGCGACGTCGTCAATGCGGTCGACAAACGCATCTCCGATGTTACCGCGGTCATCGACGCGCGCGGCGCCAAGCTCACGGAGTCCGTCGCCAAAAGTGGCGCCGAGATCGACAAGGCGCTGGGTGCACAGGCGCAGCGCGTCGCCGCTACGCTCGACGGCCGTATCGGCCAACTCGAACATCTGTTGGTCGGGCGCACCGAAGCGGCCGCGCAACTGATCGAGGGACGCAGCCGCGCCGCCGCCGATCTGCTCAACGGCCGGCTCGATGAGCTTTCGGAGTCGATCAAGACCAACGCCGGCAATGCCGAGCAGGCGCTTGGTGCGCTGGCGACCCGGACGGTCGACGCGCTTGCCAAGACCGCCGCCGCCAGCGCGGCCGCCACCGAGACGCTCAATCGCAGTGCCGCCGAGGCAACGGTTTCGCTCAATCGCAGCGCCGGCTCGCTCAACAATACCATTACCAACAGCGCCGCCGCCGCCAGCGAAGCGATCAACAAGACGACGGCGGGCGCCGCCGAAATCATTTCGCGCAGCGCCAGCGCCGCAACGGAAGCCATCACCCGCTCCGCCGGCGATGCCCAGCAGAGTCTCTCCGGCGTGAGCGCCGAAGTTGCGCGCAACGTTGCGGGCCGCGCCGAGGAGCTTACAGCCGCCGTCTCCCGGCAGGTCGGCGAGATGACGCTGCTGCTCGACGAGAAGTCGAACACGCTGCTAGCGGCCTTGACCGGCAAGGGCCAGGAATTCGCCGGCGAGGTCAGCCGCGTTACGGATCAAGCAGTGAAATCGATCGAGGCCAAGGGTTTCGTGTTCACCCAGACCATGATGGACAACAGCGAAGGCATCGCGCGGCAGATCAACGACGCGAGCCAGACGGCGACTGCCGCGATGACGCGCACGCTCGGCCAGTTGCAGGAAGGCGCCCAAGGCGTCACCGAGGCGGCAAAGACCACGATTAACCGCACGCTCGAGGACCTGCAGAAGGCGACCCGCTCGGCGATCGAGGAATCAAAGCAGACCGCTTCCGCGACCGTCGCCGACATGCTGGAAACCCACGGCATGTTGCGTTCGGATACGACTGCTCTGTTCGAGCGGCTGCGCGAGGCCAACATCCTGCTGCAGGAGGTCTTAAGCGGCGCGCACGAGAATATGAGCTCGCTGGAGCGCACGATGGTGACGCGCGTCTCCGAGTTCGTCTCCGCCATGAACGAAGTGACGGTCAAGAGCGACAGCAGCGCCGCCACCATGGAGCAGCACGTCGGCTCGTTCAACGCCGTGACCAGCAGAGCATTGCGCGAACTTGGCGAGCTAGCCGCCCAGTTCAGCGTCCAGGGGCGCTCGCTTGCCGAAGCCGTGGAGCTGTTGGAGAAGAGTAACCGCCGTACCGAAGAATCGGTTGCCAACAAGCGCGCCAACATCGAGGCACTAGTATCCACGCTCGATGCCCGCAGCGACGAATTCGCACAGCGGCTGCAGCGCTTCTCGATACTGCTCGACGAGTCACTCGACGCGGCAACGTCACGGTCGAGAGAGATCGCGGGCATCGTCGCGGAAACCAGCAACAGCAGCGTGCAGTCGATCGAGCAGCAGTACGAGCTGGTGCGCTCGACCGCGGATGACGAGCGCAAACGCACCAGCGAAGCGCTCGGCGCGGTGTACGACGAGGCGGCCGCGCAAGCGCATGCATTGCTGCAGCAATCGGCCGATCGCTTCACCGAGGTGGTGCAAGGCATGAGGCAGATGGCGGCCGAAATGCAGCAGGAGATGGAAACGACGCGCGCCGAATTGCGCCGCGGCATTTTCGAACTGCCGCAGGAGACCGCGGAAAGCGCGGCGCAGATGCGCCGCGTCATCGTCGATCAGATCGAGGCTTTGGCCGAGCTCAACCGTATTGTCGCCCGCCACGGGCGTTCGCTCGATACCGCGGAACCGATGCGGTCCGAAGCGGCCCGCCCCGAGCCGCTGCGGCGCGAGCCTGAACCGGCCTATTCCGGCGGCGCCCGCGCACCGGCGCGGCCGCCCCGCGACATCACCGCGGCGCCGCAGCCTGGGCTGCGCGGCGACATCACCGGTGCGCCGCCGCGGCGACCCGAATCGCCGTCCGGCGGCAGCGGCGGTGGCGGTGGCCGCAACGGCTGGCTCAGCGATTTGTTGACGCGCGCTTCCCGAGAGGAAAGCCCGCCGATCGCGCCCACTCCCCGCGAAGGGGCGCGTGGTGACGAGCGTCCGCAGCGCGAGAATATCGACTCGCTGGAGACACTCGCGGTCGACGTCGCACGCATGATCGACCACGAAGCGGCGGTCGATTTGTGGGAACGCTACAAGCGCGGCGAGCGTGGAGCGTTCGGCCGGCGCCTTTATACGCCGCAGGGCCAAAAAGCGTTTGAGGAAATCCGGCGCAAATACCGCTCTGATCCGGAGTTCCGGCAGACCGTCGAACAATACATCCATGAGTTCGAGCGGCTGTTGGAAGAAGCCTCGCGCGGCGATCGCGGCCCGTCGGTGGCGCGGAACTATCTGACCTCGGATACCGGCAAGGTCTATACGATGCTGGCGCACGCCTCCGGACGGTTCGACCAGTAGCGGCGCGTTGTCTGCCTCGCCGATCGGGCGCTCGCCGCGCGGCCAGTGCCGCCGGTGGCAGGCGTGATAATTTTTGGGAAGAGACCGCGCGCGCGGCCGGAGAGCGTCTTGCTTGCGGCGCGATTGCGGCGCTACCGTCTAGGCCATGGAAACCGCGGTTCCGTTGCCCACGATTGCCGATGTCGAGGCGGCCGCGCGCCGGCTGGCCGGCATCGCGTTGCATACGCCGCTTTTGACCTCGGCAGCGCTCGACGCCATGACCGGCGGCCGCGTTTTTCTAAAAGCCGAGACGCTGCAGCGCACCGGCTCGTTCAAGTTCCGCGGCGCCTACAACAAGTTGGCAGCGATTCCGTCACAACAGTGTTCCGGCGGCGTGGTCGCTTTTTCCTCCGGCAATCACGCGCAAGGCGTTGCCGCCGCGGCGCGGCTTCTCGGCATGCGCTGTGTGATCGTCATGCCGCGCGACGCGCCACGGGCCAAACGCGAGCGCACCGCCGCGCTTGGCGCCGAGGTCGTGCTCTACGACCGCACCACCGAGGACCGTGAAGCGATCGCGGGCGAAATTGCGGCGCGCCGCGGCGCCGTTTTGGTGCCGCCCTACGACGATGCGCTGATCATTGCCGGCCAAGGGACCGCAGGTCTCGAGATCATCGACGATTTGGCGGCAATCGGTCTCGTGCCTGATGTGGTGGTGGTCACGGCTTCCGGCGGCGGGTTGACCGCAGGCATCGCGCTTGCGGTGCATGCGCGCGCGCCGCAGGCGGCGCTCTACACCGCCGAGCCGCTCGGCTTTGACGATCATGCGCGCTCGTTTCGCAGCGGCCAGCGCGAGCAAAACGCCGCGCTCAGCGGCACCATCTGCGATGCGCTGATGGCGCGCATGCCGGGCAAGCTCACCTTCGCCATCAATCAATCGTTGGTCGGCGCCGGCGTGGTCGCCAGCGACGACGAGGTCGCGGCCGCTGTGGCGTTTGCGTTTTCGGAATTGAAGCTCGTGGTCGAGCCCGGCGGCGCAGTCGCGCTCGCGGCGCTGATGACCGGCAAAATCGACGTCACCGGCAAAGTCGCGGTTGCCGTCCTGTCCGGCGGCAACATTGATCCGGAGCTGTTTTCTCGGCTCGTGGCCTAACTCAGCAACAAACACTCTCCCCGCCGCTGTGGCGGCGAAGAAATTTTCGTGGGCGGTCGATCAGCGCCCTTATCTCAAAGCGACTAGGCGCCGGCTCCCGGCAGGAAACAACGGATCTGCGTCGCTCCTTCCGCGTCCATATACGGCCATACCACCGCCGGGCCGAAGCGATTCGGCTCGGTCACCACCGCGTTTTCCGGAACAACGATCCATTCGCCGTGCAGCCGCACCCGATAGCGGCCGTCCTGCGTATCCCAATCGACATTCTGCACGCTGAAGCCGTCGGCAAAAGAACAGCACAAGCCTTTTCCGCTGGCCAACTGATCGAACCAGGCATGCAGTGGTTCATTGGCGTAGCGGCCGTCGTCACGCGCCGACACACTGCTCGAGACAAAAGCACTCGTGCACAACGCTACAACCGCCAACAAAGGACAGATGAGTCTGTGCATCGTGGCCTCCAGATGATCGTAGTGCGCGGACCGACAACGCGACGGTCCCGGCAGACCTGGAGCGAACGTTTTGCCTGCACGTGGTTGTTGATCCGCATCGACTCATGGAAAGCAACTTCCGTGCCGTTTACCGAATCACCGTCATGGGACGGCATTTCTGCTTAACAAGCAATGAACAAGCGCGCGACAATTTAGTGTCACGCTCGAATTTACGGCGGATTATAACTTTGGGTGTTCGCAATAGGACTCGATGCGCGGCGTTGCGCGTCAGCTGAACAGTGCGATGAGTTCTTCCTCGCTCAGCGCATTGAGAGCAGCGAGCAGGTCGCTCGCAGCAGCGTGCACGGTTCTTGGCGCTTCTGTGCTGCTGCCGAGTGCTGCGCGCGCATTTGCTTCTGTTATGTCTGTTGCCGCCGCCGATACCGCGAGAATCGACGCCGAAGTTTCCGCTATGAGAAGCTCACTCGGCTGATCGGCCGCAGGTGCCGCTTCTCCTTCAACGATTTGCGGTGCGGTCAAGAGCGACGACGACACAGGCTCGAATACAATCGCTTGCTCCTCACGCGTTCCGCTGCCTGCCTCTTTATCGGGCAGCACTGTGAGCAACGGAAGCGGCTGTGGAAGCAACGCTTGTTGCTCGTCTAAAGCCGGAGCAACAATCGAATCAGCCAATGGCTGATTCGCGGTATCATCGAACCGTTCGGCCGCGGACGGCGAGTCGATTTTTTCTGTCGGGGCAACGACGGCAATATCGCCGCCAATCGCAATCATCTGATAGATTTGGCCCGCCAGTTCGCGCAGCAGCGCGGCCGCGCTCTGCGTGCGCGCCGCCGCGGCTTCGCTGCGAACAATGGCGTCGCCGACTTCGCGTATGGCCGCATCCAAAGTGTCGCACAGGGCGGCTTCGACATCGCGCAAGCGCAACGCCATAGCGATGTCCTGCATGTGCTCGACCGCAAAATGCACGTCCGACGCCGGCGCGTCGTTGGCCGGTAACATCGATTCAATTTGCTTGATGCTAGCGGCGAATTCAGCGAGCCCAAGTAGGAAGCCGGCGGTCACCTGCGAAGGCGCATCGCGTATGGTCGCTTCAAGCCGCGCGATCGTCTGCAGAAGCGTGCGCGTATCGTTCGTGTCCGGCGCCGGATTTGCTGCTTTGTATTCGGTGAAAATTCCGCGCTTGCGCTGGGTCGCGGCGTCGTCAGGAAGCACAGCGGCCGCGCCGGCATCTCTCACCGGCTCGGTTAGAAAATCGGGCGATGGCAGATGATCGTTGGACATCGCTCCCCCGGATGACAGTAATGCAACAGCACACCCGCCACAGCCAGGCAACCGTCCTTGGTTGCTGCGCTTACCCCCATAATGCGGGCTCGGGCGGATAAACAACACTGCCCTCGTAGCGCAATCCGTCGACTCGATCCTTGGCCAGAAGCAACGGCCCGTCCAAGTCGATCAAACGTGCCCGCTGCGCCACAAGCATCGCCGGTGCCATGGCGAGAGAGGTCGCCACCATGCATCCGACCATGATCAGGAGGCCTCGCCGGTCGGCTTCGGCCGCGAGCGCGAGCGCTTCGGTCAGGCCGCCGGCCTTATCGAGCTTGATGTTGATGGCGTCGTACTTGCCGGCAAGCGCGTCCAACGATGCGCGATCATGCACGCTTTCGTCGGCGCAGACGGGAATTGGCCGCTTGAGCCGCGCCAGCGCGTCGTCCTGGCCTTCCGGCAAGGGCTGCTCGACAAGTGTGACCCCGGCATCCGCGCAGGCTGCCATGTTTTTCTGGAAATTGTCGGCGTTCCAGCCTTCGTTGGCATCGACGATCAGATCGGCCTGCGGCGCGGCGCGGCGCACGGCGGCGATCCGGCTAACGTCCTCCTCCCCGCCGCCGAGCTTGACCTTCAAGAGCGGCCGCCATGCCGCGCGTTCCGCGGCAGCGGCCATGTCATCGGACGAGGCAAGCGAGATCGTATAGGCTGTGGTCAGCGGCGACGGCTCGCCAAGACCGGCCAAAGCGTATGCCCGACGGTTTAATTGCCTAGCGTTAACGTCCCAGTAAGCACAATCGAGTGCATTACGTGCAGCACCGGCGGTGAGTGCCGTTTGCAGAGCCATCCGATCCAGACCCCGCCGCAGCGCCGGACGCATGGATTCGATTGTTGCCACAATGCCGTCCGGAGTTTCACCGTAACGTGCGTAGGGGACGGACTCGCCGCGGCCGCGGTTGGTCCCATCGTCAAGTTCGACCACCACGACGACGGCCTCGGTCTTGCTGCCGCGGCTGATCGTAAATGCGCCGGCGATCGGCCAGCGTTCGATCCATACGGAGAGCTCCATGCGAGGGGCACTATGACCGTGGATTTCGCTCTCTCACAAGGGTCGCGCGCCACCGTAGGGCCGCCGCCGAACCATCCGAAATGAGCCAGGCTTCGCTCACCGGAAGGACCGACGGAGAGCGCGTCGCCCTCATCGCTGCAGGCAGCTGGACCGCCGAGCGGGCGGCTGAGCTTGAAACCATCGTCGACGATACCTCGCGACGTTATGTCGGCGCGCGCAGCGTCGTGATCGACTTGGCGCGCCTCGAACGGCTGGACACTTTCGGCGCCTGGCTGATCGAGCGCTTGAAGCGCGCTTTCATCTTGCGCGGCTCCTCGGCACGGGTCGTTGGCCTATCCGAAGCCGATTGCGATTTGATGGACGAGGTCGTGCAGGTCAACTTGGCGCCCGGACAAAAGAAGGCCGCCGCCAACCCAATCTTGGCCGCGCTCGATACGATCGGCCGCGGCATCGCCGATAACGGCTGGTCGCTGGTTTTACTGGCCCAAATGCTCGGCGCGTTGACCGGCGCGCTCCTCGGAACCATCGCGTACCCACGGCGGCTGCGTCTCACCTCGCTGGTGCATCATCTCGAACGCGTCGGCTGGCGCGCCGTGCCGATCATCGTGGTGATCACGTTCATGATCGGCGCCATTCTCGCCCAGCAGGGCATTTTCCGTTTTCGCTCCGTCGGGCTGGACGTCTATGTGGTCGACATGGTCAGTGTCCTCGTGCTGCGCGAGGTCGGCGTATTGATCGTCTGCATCATGGTCGCCGGCCGCTCGGGCAGCGCCTATACCGCCGAGATCGGCTCCATGAAGATGCGCGAAGAGATCGACGCGCTGCGCACCATGGGCCTCGATCCGGTCGAAGTTCTGGTGCTGCCGCGCATCATCGCGCTGGTCATTGCGGTGCCGCTTCTGACTTTCATCGGTTCGATCGCGGCGCTCTATGGCGCGGGCCTAGTGTGCTGGCTCTATGCCGGCATGGCGCCGGAAATCTTCCTCGAGCGGCTGCGCGAGGCGATTTGGCTGCCGACCTTTGCAGTCGGAATGATCAAAGCGCCGTTCATGGCGTTGATGATCGGGCTTGTCGCCTGTGTCGAAGGCTTCGAAGTCGAAGGCAGCGCCGCTTCGCTGGGCTTGAAAACCACCGCCTCGGTCGTCAAGTCGATTTTTCTGGTGATCGCGCTCGACGGCTTCTTCGCGATGTTCTTTGCCGGCGTCGGGATGTGACGCGCATGAACAACAACCCGCCGGTGATCAGCGTGCGCGACCTCGTCGTCGGCTTCGGCGCGACGACGGTACTCGACGGCGCCAGCATCGATGTTTTTGGCGGCGAGATCCTCGGCTTTGTCGGCGGCTCCGGCGCCGGGAAGTCGGTGCTGATGCGGGCCATTATCGGGCTCGTGCCCAAACGGGCCGGCAAGATCGAAGTGTTCGGCAGCGACCTCGCGACGCTTAACGGCCGCGAGCGACGCGCGATCGAGCAGCGCTGGGGCGTGCTGTTTCAGCACGGCGCCTTGTTTTCTTCCCTGACGGCGCTGCAAAACGTTCAGTTTCCGATGCGGGAGTTTTTGCGGTTATCGCCGCGGCTGATGGAAGAAATCGCGCTCGCCAAGCTCGAAATGGTCGGCTTGAGCGCCGACGTGCGCGGCAAATATCCTTCCGAACTCTCCGGCGGCATGATCAAGCGCGTAGCGCTCGCGCGCGCACTGGCGCTCGATCCCGACACCGTTTTTCTCGACGAGCCGACCTCCGGGCTCGACCCGATCGGCGCCGCCGAGTTCGATGCGCTGATCCGAACCTTACAGCGCACGCTCGGCTTGAGCGTATTCATGGTCACCCACGATCTCGACAGCCTGCATGCCGTATGCGACCGCATCGCCGTGTTGTTTCACGGCCGCGTCATCGCGGCCGGTCCGATCGAAACCATGCTCGCTTCGGAACATCCGTGGCTGCAATCCTATTTCGGCGGCGCGCGTAGCCGCCAACTGCAAGGCCGAGTATTGCAAAGCCAAACGCTGCAAAACCAAGTAATGAACAGCTAAGTACCGGGGCACGTTCAACACTAGGACCGCGCGAGAGACCGCTCATGGAGACCAAAGCCAGCTACATCGCCACCGGGGCCTTTACGATCGCCGTCATCTTCGGCGTGTTCGGCTTCATCTACTGGGTGCAGACCGGCGGCGCCGGCGGCGACCGAGCCGTCTACCGCGTCGTGTTTGGCGGATCGGTGTCAGGGCTGCATCCCGGCTCGTCGGTGCTGTTCGACGGCATGCGGGTCGGCGAAGTGACGCAACTCGCCCTCGATACACACGACCCGCGCAAGGTCGACGCCTTCATCGCGGTGGATCGCGGCGTGCCGATCCGCGCGGACACCAAAGTAGCGTTGGACTTTCAGGGGCTGACGGGCCTCGCCGAGGTTTCGCTCACCGGCGGTGCGGCCGACGCCAAGCCGCTCGCCGACGCCGATGGCGGCGGCCCGCCGACGCTCTATGTTGACCGCAATGCCTCCGCCGACGTGACTCAAGCGGCGCGCGACGTGCTGTCGCGCATCGACAGCCTTGTTGCCGATAACGAGGAAGCGATGCGCAGTTCGCTTCGCAACGTCGAGAGCCTGACCGCAACGCTGGCGCAGAATTCCAAGCGCCTGGACCACGTGATGTCCGGGCTTGAACACCTTACCGGCGACAACGACAATCGCGGCGAAATCGCCGAAGCTGCCTCGGCCATCCGCAAGCTTGCCGACAATCTCGACAAGCGCACCGACGAAATTTCCACCGGATTGGTGCGGTTCTCCAATTCCGGCCTCAGGGAATACGAGGCTTTTGCGGTCGACGGCCGCAAGACCCTCGCCGAGCTGCAAAAGGTCATCAAAAGCATCAACGAGCACCCGTCGCAGCTGATTTTCGGGCATTGACGCTGGACCGGTGCAGTCAGGCCGGATCGGCCTGAAACGGAGCGGCCTTACGCGGCGATCTCCGCTTCCGCGTCAGCGTCCTCATCCTCTTCGATCAAGCGCGGAAGCGGGCGTGAAGCTTCGGCGTCCGCCCAGGTGATGATCTCGAAGGTGCCGTCCGGATTCTCGACAAGCGCCGAGCAGCTTTCGACCCAATCGCCGCAATTCATGTAGCGGATACCGAAATTGTCGTGGATCACGGCGTGATGGATGTGGCCGCAGATCACGCCGTCCACCTCGTGACGCTGCGCCTCCGCGGCCAGCGTCTCCTCGAACTGCCCGATATAATTCACCGCGTTCTTGACCTTGTGCTTCGCCCATTGCGACAGCGACCAATAGGAGAAGCCGAGCTTGCGGCGGATGGCATTGAAATAACGGTTCACAAAGATGGCGAAATCGTAAGCCGTGTCGCCGAGCAGCGCCAGCCAGCGCGCGTGCTTGACCACCATGTCGAACACGTCGCCATGCACCACCAGATAGCGGCGGCCGTCGGCCGCCTCGTGAATCGCGGTCTCGACAACTTCGATGCCGCCGAAATGAGTGCCGTAATAGTCGCGCAAGAATTCGTCGTGATTGCCTGGCAGATAGATCAGCCGGGCACCCTTGCGCGCCTTGCGCAACAGCTTCTGGACCACGTCGTTATGCGGCTGCGGCCAATACCAGCCGCCCTTGAGCTGCCAGCCGTCGACGATGTCGCCGACCAGATAGATCGTCTCGGCGTCGTGATAGCGCAGGAAGTCGAGGAGGCGATCGGCCTGGCACCCGCGCGCGCCGAGGTGGACATCAGAAATAAACAGAGTACGGAACAGACGCGCGCCGTGCTCGATTTCCACGATGTTTGTTCTCTTGCCGGTTCGAATTGCTGGACTGGCGCACGCTATAAGTGGATTCCATGGCAGGTAAATGACAGCGAATGTTAATGCGACATTTCCGCCACGCGCCGAGTCACAGCGCTGTCACGCCGCCGCGTTATTTGATTCGCAATGACAGCGCCGATTCTTGCCGCCGCCGTTTTCGTCGTCGCCACCACCAGTATTCATGTCGCAAGCATCGCGATCGCAGCGTTGCGGCTACGGCGCGGCGCGACCGGCGAACCGCTGCTCTCAACCGAACAACTCCCACCCGTCAGCCTGGTGCGTCCGCTATGCGGAATAGACAACTATGCCAACGATACTCTGCGTTCGACGTTCGTGCTCAATTATCCGCGTTACGAAACCCTGTTCTGCGTCGCTTCCGCAACGGATCCCGTCGTCCCCCTCGTACAAGCGTTGATGAGGGAGCGCCCGGAAGCCGACGCGAAGCTGCTCGTCGGCGACGAGAGAGTGAGCGACAATCCGAAGCTAAATAACGTGCTCAAGGGCTGGCGCGCCGCCGACTACGACTGGATCGTATTGGCCGATTCGAACGTGCTGATGCCGCCCGACTATCTGACCCGCCTGTTTGACAGCTGGCGCGCCGATACCGGCCTTGTCGCGTCGCCGCCGATCGGATCGCAACCGCAGAGCGCGTTCGCGGAGCTCGAATGCGCGTTCCTCAACACCTACCAGGCCCGTTGGCAATATGTCGCCGACGCACTCGGCTCTGGCTTCGCGCAAGGCAAAACCATGCTGTGGCGCCGCGCCGATTTGGACCGGGCCGGCGGTATTGAAACCCTGGCCAAGGAAGTCGCGGAAGACGCCGCCGCGACCAAGGTGGTGCGCGGCGCCGGCTTAAGCGTGCGGTTGGTCGACCGACCCTTCCCGCAACCGCTCGGCCGGCGCAGCGCCGCCGAAGTCTGGAATCGACAGGTACGCTGGGCGCGGCTGCGTCGGGCAAGCTTTCCGGCTTTTTTCCTTCCGGAGTCGATCTCCGGCGGCGCACTGCCGATGATCGCGCTGGCCGTCGCCGCTTCAGGTTTCGGCTTGGCGCTGGCGCCCACGATCCTGTTCTTCGCCATAGTTTGGTACGGCTGCGAAACGCTGTTGGCCGCCGTTGCCGGCTGGCATGTTTCGCTACGCTACCCGTTCTTTTGCCTGCTGCGCGATCTTCTCTTACCGGCGCTGTTCGTCAGCGGGCTGCGGGGCGGTGAGTTTGTCTGGCGCGGCAACGAGATGCAGGTGGAGCGGCCACGGGCACTGCGGCCCCGCACCATGCCACGGCCTCGGGCAATGATGGCGCGGGTGCGGCCGCGCTTTGCCGAAATCGCGCCGGTGGCCCGCCGCCGGCTGCGCTCGCTGCGCGCGCGGATGTCGTGAACTGAGAGCGTCAAAGAGCCAGCGTTTCTCGCGCTGCCGCATCGGCCATCACTTCGAGCGTTGCCGGGTCGGATGGGAAATCGGCTTCGATCCAGGCCAGTTCGGCGGCGCGCATGACCGCACCAAGTTTCGGGCCCGCGGCGATGCCTCGACGGAGGAAATCGGCGGCCTTGAGCGGAAACGGCGCCGGCATCCAACGCTGCGGCAAGCTCGCCATCTCCTGCCAGAGAGCGTCCGCCGCGCCGGCAGCCGAGCGGGTCCAGGCGAGCAATACCCGATCCGCGAACGATTCCGGGCCAAGCTCATAAAACAGCACGCGCGCCGCGTGCTCTCCATGACCGGGTGCGATACGCCACCAATTCTCTAGTGCCGAGAGCCGATCCGATTCGGCGTTCGAGAGGCGCAATCGTTCCGTCAGGCGCTCGGCGTCTTCGGCGACCCAAAAGCCGAGCGCGCCGAGCCGGCGGATGGCATCGGCTGCCATGCCCGTCGCTTTCTCGACCTTGATCATATTTTCGAAGCTGGCGAGGAATGCGACGCCGCCCAACGCCAGGCCGAGAAGTCCGGTTTCACCCATGACCGCAAGGGTTGCGGTGGCGCGCTCGGCGAGAACAAGCTTCAACATCTCGGCGCGCACGCGTTCACGCGATAGCATCTCAAGTCCGGCCCGCGCGCGGATACACGCGGCAACGCCATCGGCATCGGGCGGACCTTCGGCGAAATGTGCATGAAAGCGAAAGAAGCGCAGGATACGCAGATAATCTTCCTCAATGCGTTGCTGCGGGATGCCGATGAAGCGGACGCGGCGCGCCGCTATGTCGCCGAGGCCGCCGACATAATCGTGGACCATGCCGTCGGCGGTGGCGGACAGCGCATTGATGGTGAAATCGCGACGTTCTGCGTCTTCTCGCCAGTCGCGGCCGAATTCAACGCGCGCCTTGCGGCCGAAGGTCTCGACGTCCTTGCGCAACGTCGTCACCTCGATGGGACGATGATCGAGGATCGCGGTGACGGTGCCATGCTCGATGCCGGTCGGAACGGCTTTGCCGCCGCAGCCTTCGACGCGCCGAATAACCTCTTGCGGCAGCGCCGTGGTCGCCACGTCGACTTCCTCGACAGGCAGCCGCAACAGAGCGTTGCGGACCGCGCCGCCGACGACGCGCGCCTCTTCGCCACCGCCGTTGAGGAGCGACAACAGCCGCGCAATTTCACCGCCTTTGAGCCACGTGGCGTCGCGCAAATGCGGCGTCGCTGTCACCGCGTCGATTGCGGCACGAATTTGCCGCCCTCGATATGCGCCGGCACGTAGGTGGAGCCGGGCGCCGAGCCGCCGAATTGCGCCAGCACCAGAAAACTTCCGATCATCAGAACCAGCGAAGCGATGACCAGACCGGCAAGGCGGGGCAAGGTCCAGGCGTCCGGTTGCAGCAAACCGGCGCGCGTCGCCAACAGGAAAACCGCGTACAGCACGAAGGGCGTCAGAAACAGCCCGATCTCGGTAGCGATTGGCCTGATCATGCGTAAACCCGGTCGTAGAGGTTACGCACAATACCTGCGGTTATTCCCCAAATGTAGCGATCTCCGAACGAAATCGCATAATATTCGCGTGCGATGCCGTTCCAGTCGCGGCTTCGGCGCTGGATGTTGGTCGGCGTCATCAGAAAAGCGAGCGGTACTTCAAACGTTTCGGTGACTTCGCCGGGATTGATGGTGAGCGCGAAATCGCTCTTCACCCGCGCCACCGTCGGCAGAATACGGAAGCCCGAGAACGTCAGATAAAGATCGAGATAGCCGATCGGCTCGATCAAGCTTGGCGCGAGCCCGATCTCCTCGCTTGCCTCGCGCACCGCCGCCGCCAGCGGACTTTCATCGACCGGATCGATCTTGCCGCCGGGAAACGCAACCTGGCCGGCATGGCTCGCGAGCTGCTGGGTGCGCACGGTGAACAGCACGGTCGGCTCGCTGCGCTCGATGATCGGCACCAAAACCGCCGCCGGCTTGGACGCGCTGACGCCGGCGCGTTCCCACACCGAGGGATTGAGATCGAGGTCGCCGCGCGCGCCTTGCGCGAGCGGATCGGTCAGCGACGGCGGCACCTGCAGCGAAAGCCGCGCCCGCGTGCGATCAAAAAAGCTCTCGGTCGCCGAGCGTGGCGATGGCGCGCGATGCTCGTTCACGCCAAATCCCTCAGCTCATCCGCTGGCGCCATCGCAAAAAATGCCCCCATTGACGTCACGCCAAACATCGCCCGTCCCCCAACCTCACGCTCCTCGCCAAGTGCGACAAGATCGAAGAACAGCGACCGCTTCACCTTGGCCCATAAATCGCGACGGACGTGCAGATAGGGTTTAAGGCCGCCGGTCGCAGCCTCGCGCTCGAAGCGTAGCGCATGCTCCGGTCCGCACGTCACCCAGTCGTCGACATTGGTGCGAAAGTTGAGCACGCGGCCAGCCGATGATTCTTCGATTTGCAGTTCGACGGCCAGAAACGGCGCGTCGTCGACGGCAATGCCGCACTTTTCCACCGGGGTAACCAGAAAATATTTGTCGCCTTCGCGCTTGAGCACCGAGGCAAAAAGCTGCACCAGCGCCGGCCGTCCGATCGGCGTCTTGAGGTAGAACCAGGTGCCGTCGGCGGAGATGCGCATGTCGATATCGCCGCAAAACGGCGGGTTCCAGCGTTCGACCGGCGGCAGCCCCTTGCCTTTGGCCGCGGTTTTCAACGCGCCTGTGATCGCATCGAGGCCTGATTGCCCTTCCTTCGCCATGGTCTGCCTTGAAGGTCCACCTGTGGACCCTATGTCCGAGCTTGCGGTTTTCGTAAATACGCGCCCCATGGTGCTGGCGCGCTTATTGCAGCGCAATAGCGGTGCACAGTGGGCCGACGCGATTCGTACGGATGCGGCGAATCGGTTTCGATACGCAATGCGGCACAATAATAAGGAGTAGGCCATGCCCGCCGTCAGCGGTGACGGGCTTGAAAAGCTCGAAGACATGATTGTACGCGCCGCCGAGGCGAGCGCCGATCACGTTCGTGCGGCAAAAGCCGCGATCGGTACCGTCATCTTCGGCCAAGACAAAGTCATCGAGCAGGCGCTCGTGACGATTCTTTCGGGCGGTCATGCGCTCCTGCTCGGCGTACCCGGCCTCGCCAAGACCAAACTCGTTGAAACGATGGGCACGGTGCTGGGGCTCGATGCGCGCCGCGTCCAGTTCACACCCGACTTGATGCCGTCGGACATTCTCGGCACCGAGGTTCTGGAAGAAAGCCAGACCGGCAAGAGGAGTTTTCGTTTTCTATCCGGTCCGGTGTTTGCGCAGCTCTTGATGGCCGACGAAATCAACCGCGCCAGCCCGCGCACGCAATCGGCGCTTCTCCAGGCGATGCAGGAACATCACGTTACGGTCGCCGGCACCCGCCACGATCTGCCGCGGCCGTTCCACGTTCTCGCCACCCAGAACCCGCTCGAACAGGAAGGCACTTACCCGCTGCCGGAGGCGCAACTAGATCGCTTCCTCATGGAGATCGACGTCGACTATCCCGATCGCGCCGCCGAGCGGAAAATTCTGTTCGAAACAACCGGCGCCGAGGAGGCGCGCGCCAAGCCGGCGATGACGGCCGAGGATTTGCTGGCGGCGCAACGTCTGGTGCGGCGTCTGCCGGTTGGCGAATCCGTGGTCGAGGCGATATTGGCGCTGGTACGCTCGGCGCGGCCCGGACCGGAAGGCGGCGAAGCTGCCAAGCTGATCGCGTGGGGACCGTCGCCGCGCGCCAGCCAATCGCTGATGCTCGCGGTGCGCGCGCTAGCGCTCCTTGATCGGCGGCTGGCGCCATCGATCGACGACGTCCTCGACCTCGCCGAACCGGTTCTCAAGCACCGCATGGCGCTGACCTTCGCGGCGCGTGCCGAGGGCGAGAGCATCGAGGCGGTGATCGGACGCCTGAAGGCGCGGATCGGATAGAGGAATGGCGGCCGAGGCCAGGCGCACTTCCGATCACGACCGTCCCGCGGTTCAGCGCGCAGTCGGCGAAGGCCGCACGCTCGCCGCGGCGATGCCGCGATTGATCTTAGAAGCGCGCCGGGTCGCCGCGACCGTCATCCACGGGCTCCACGGCCGCCGCCGCGCCGGACCCGGCGAGAATTTCTGGCAGTACCGGCGCTTTGTCTCGGGCGAACCCGCCGCTCGCGTCGATTGGCGGCGCTCGGCGCGCGACGATCATCTTTACGTCCGCGAACTGGAGTGGGAAGCGGCGCACACGGTCTGGATCTGGCCCGATCGCTCGCCCTCGATGGTGTTTGCTTCCCCGCTGGTGCGCGATACCAAGCTTTACCGCGCGCTGGTCATCGCGCTGGCGCTCGCCGAAGTGTTGGTCGAGGGCGGCGAGCGGGTCGGCATTCCGGGCCTGATGCGTCCGACCGGCAGCCGCAACGTCATCCAGCGCATGGCGCAGGCGATCGTGCATGATCGCAGCGAACGAACGAGCTTGCCGCCGAATTTCCTCCCCTCCCCGCTCGCCGAGGTCGTGCTGCTGTCGGATTTCTGGACCGACATTGCCGATGTGCGTCGCATGATGACGCAATTGTCCGGCTCCGGCGCGCGCGGCCACGTCGTGCAGATTGTCGATCCGGCGGAAGAGACTTTCCCGTATTGGGGCCGCATCGCGTTCGTCGAACCCGAAGGCGGCGGCCACATCACCGCCGGCCGGGCGCAAAACTGGCGCGCCGACTACACCGCCCGTGTCCGCCGTCACCGCGCTGAAATTCGCAGCGAAACCGATCGCCTCGCCTGGAGCTTCACCATCCACCGCACCGACCGGCCGGCAAGCGAACTTCTGCTCGCGCTCCATGCCCGCATCGGCGGCGACATGGCAGGCGACGGCATGCGTATCCGCGGCGCGGCCGCGCCCCTGGTGCCGGCATGATGGGCGGACTGCCGCTTGGTTTTGCCGAACCGCTGGTGCTGATCGGACTTCTGACGTTGCCGGCGCTGTGGTGGCTGTTGCGGCTGGTTCCGCCGCGGCCGCGCCGGATCGATTTTCCGCCAACGCGGCTGCTCTTCGATATTGCGCCGAAGGAAGAGACGCCGGCGCGGACGCCATGGTGGCTGACGCTGATGCGGCTCGTTCTTGCCGGCCTCGTCATCATCGCCGCCGCCGGCCCCTTGTGGAATCCGCCGCTGACGACAGTGACGTCGCACGCACCGCTGGCGATCCTGATCGATGACGGTTGGAGCGCCGCGGCGACCTGGGATGCGCGGTTGCGCACGGCCGGCGATGTAATCGGCCGCGCCGAGAACGATCATCGCGCCATTGCGCTCGTTCCGCTGTCCGAAGGCGTACGCGACATTTCGTTCACAACGGCCGGATCGGCGCGCGTGCAGCTGCAGCTCATCCGGCCGAAGCCCTACACCGTCGACCGCATGGACGCACTGCCGGCGCTGACGCGCTTCCTCAACGCGACGCGCGACGTCGAAGTGGTCTGGCTCTCGGATGCCATCGATCTCGGCCGCGGCGCGGACTTCGTCAAAGCGTTGGCGCTTGTGCTCGACACCCGTGCGACAACCATCGTCACCGGCGGCATCGCCGGCGCGCGGGCGCTGACAGCCGCCGACAATGCCGCCGGAGCGCTCAGCGTCAAAATCCTGCGCGCGGCATCGAGCGCCACCGAGGCCGGCACCGTGCGCGCGCTCGACCTCAAAGGCTTGCCGCTCGGCGAAACCTCGTTCGCCTTCCAATCGACGGAAGCAGAGACCGAGGCCCGCTTCGACCTTCCGGTCGAAATCCGCAATGATATTGCTCGCATCGAAATCGCCGGCGAACGCTCCGCCGGCGCGGTGGCGCTTCTCGACAAGCGCTGGCGCCGGCGCACCGTGGGCATCGTTTCCGGCGCCTCTACCGACACCGCGCAGCCGCTGTTGTCGTCGAGCTATTATATCGGCCGCGCGCTCGGACCGTTTGCCGACGTGCGGGTCGCGCAGGGCGAGTCGCCGGCCGAAGCGGTTTCACATTTTCTCGATCAGCACGTGCCGATGCTGGTCCTTGCCGACGTCGGCAACGTCGCCGGCGACGCCCGCGACCGCTTGACGCGCTGGATCGAGGACGGCGGCGTGCTGGTGCGTTTTGCCGGCCCGCGGCTTGCCGCATCCGACGACGATCTCGTGCCGGTGCGGTTGCGGCGCGGCGGCCGCGTCCTCGGCGGCAGCTTGAGCTGGGATAAACCACAACCGCTCGCCAACTTCTCGCACGATGGTCCGTTCGCAGGAATGCCGGTGCCCAACGACGTCACCGTCAACCGCCAGGTTCTGGCCGAACCGGACGCGGCGCTTTCGGAGAACACCTGGGCGACGCTCGCCGACGGCACGCCCCTGGTCACGGCCGCGCGCCGCGGAAAAGGTCTGCTTGTGCTGTTCCATGTCACCGGCGATACGCGCTGGTCGAATTTACCGCTGTCAGGCGCATTCGTGGAAATGCTCAAGCGCATCGTGGCGCTGTCGGGCACGGCCGCCGTTGCCGACTCCGCCGATCAGAAAAACAAGAACGCCCACGACGTGCTGGCGCCGAGCCGGATGCTGGACGGCTTCAGCAATTTCGTCGCGCCGCCGTCGACCGCGCGTCCGGTGTCCGTCGACTACGCGGCGAGCGCCACCGCCGACCATCCGCCCGGCTTTTACGGCCCGCCGGAGAATCTCCTTGCCGTGAACACGCTCGCGGCTGGCGAGCGGCTCGCGCCGCTTGATTTCTCAGCCCTCATCCACGCCAGCCGTGAAATCTATCGCAAGAGCGAGCCGCAGGATCTGCGCGGACCGATCCTGCTCGCCGCACTCGGACTTTTCCTCCTCGATACGCTGGTCGTGTTCTATCTTGGCGGCGGCATCGCCAGACTGGCGCCGCGCTTTTTGCGCGGCAGCGCGGCAGCCGCAATCGTCATCGTCGCGTTGGCCTCAGGGCTGCCGCATGCCCACGCCGAAGGTTTGCCGACGGACGTGCCACGGGCGGCGCTCGAAACCCGTCTCGCTTACGTCGTCACCGGCGATGCGGACGTGGACGCTGTCAGCAAATCGGGGCTCGGCGGACTGACGCTGTTTCTGGCGCAGCGCACCGCGCTCGAAGCCGGCGAGCCTATGGGGCTAGATGTCGCGCACGATGAACTGGCCTTCTATCCGCTGATTTATTGGCCGATCGTGGCCGGCGCGCCGCGTCCGGCCGAGGCGACGCTCAAGCGTATCGACGCGTACATGAAGCAAGGCGGCACCATTCTGTTCGACACCCGCGACGCGGTTTCGGCGCCGCCCGGTTCGAGCGGCGAGACACGGAGCTCCGGTATGCTCGAACTGCGCAAAATCCTTTCTTCGCTCGATATTCCGGAACTTGAACCGGTACCGCGCGACCACGTGCTCACCAAGACTTTCTACCTTCTGCGCGACTTCCCCGGCCGCTTCAATACCGGCCAGCTCTGGGTCGAAGCCCTGCCGGCCGCGAACGATGAAGACGAAGCATCGCACCGGCCCGCGCGCGGCGGCGACGGCGTCTCCTCGATCATCATCACCTCCAACGACTTGGCCGGCGCCTGGGCGATGCTGCCGGACGGCCAGCCGATGCTGCCGATGGTCGAAGGCGAACCGCGCCAGCGCGAACTCGCCTTCCGCGCAGGCGTCAACATCGTCATGTACACGCTCACCGGCAACTACAAGGCCGATCAGGTGCACGTGCCGGCGCTGCTTGAGCGCCTGGGGCAATAGGAGAACGCGCGCGTGAATTTCGGCGTTGCCTTCGCCCCGCTGGTCAGCGCTCCGATACTTTGGGCGGCGATTGCCGCTGCGGTGATCTTTTCCCTGCTGCTGTTTGTTTCGCGCAGCCGCGGCGCCGTGATCCGAGCGCTGGGGTTGGCGCTCATCGTGCTGGCGCTCGCCAACCCGTCGCTGACGCGTGAGGATCGCGACCCGCTCTCATCCGTCGCGGTCGTCGTGATCGATAAAAGCCCGAGCCAAAATTTCGGCGACCGCACCCGGCAAACCGAGGAAGCCCGCACCGCCATCGTCAGCCGCTTGAGCCACATTCCCGGCCTCGACGTGCGGGTGGTCGAGGCCGGCCAATCCGACGGCGAAACCGACGGCACGCGGTTATTCACCGCGCTTGCGCCGACGCTCGCCGACGTGCCTTCGGACCGCATCGCCGGCGCGATCATGATCACCGACGGTCGCGTTCACGATGTGCCCGCCGATGTCAGTGCGCTCGGTTTCGCCGCGCCGGTTCACGCGCTCATCACCGGCAATAAGGACGAGCGCGATCGCCGCGTCGCGCTGCTTGCCGCGCCGCGCTTTGGCATCGTCGGGCAATCGCAGACCATCACCTATCAGGTCGAGGACCAGGGCTCGAACGAGCGCAGCGCCGTGGTCACCGTGCGCCGCGATGGCGACGTCATCGAGACCCGCACCGTGCCGCTCGGTACGCCACAGCGCGCCGATATTCCGATTCCGCACGGCGGCGCCAATATCGTCGAGATCGAAGCGTCGCCGCTCGCCGGCGAGTTGACGCCGGTCAACAACCGCGCCGTCGTCACCATCGACGGCGTCCGCGACAAGCTGCGCGTGCTCCTGGTCTCCGGCGAACCCAATGCCGGCGAACGCACGTGGCGCAATTTGCTCAAGTCCGACGCCTCGGTCGACCTCGTGCACTTTACGATTCTGCGGCCGCCGGAGAAGCAGGACGGCACCCCGATCAACGAGCTGTCGCTGATCGCGTTTCCGACCCGCGAATTGTTTCAACAAAAGATCGGCGAGTTTCAGCTGATCATCTTCGACCGCTACGCTCGTCAGGGCGTGCTGCCGATGATCTACTTCGACAACATCACCCGCTACGTGCGCGAGGGCGGTGCGGTTCTGGTCGCCGCCGGGCCGGACTATGCGAGCCAAACCAGCATCTGGCGCACGCCGCTTGACGCCATCCTGCCGGCAGAGCCGAACGGCAATGTCACCGAGCGCGCCTTTCATGCCCGCCTCACCGACCTTGGCAAACGCCATCCGGTGACGCGCGACCTCGACGGATCGGCCAGCGATCCGCCGCAGTGGAGCGAGTGGTTCCGCCTCGTCGACACCAGGAACACCACCGGCACCGCGGTGATGCGCGGCCCCGACGACAAGCCGCTCCTGGTGCTCTCGCGCCAAGGCGAAGGGCGTGTGGCGCTGCTGCTGTCCGACCAGTTATGGCTGTGGGCGCGGGGCTTCCAGGGTGGCGGTCCGCATCTCGATCTTTTGCGCCGGCTGTCGCATTGGCTGATGAAGGAACCGGAACTGGAAGAAGAGGCGCTGCGCTTATCCGTCAGCGGCCATCAGCTGTTGGTGCGCCGTCAGACGATGGCGGAAGAGGCCGCCGACGTGACGTTGACCGCGCCGTCGGGCTTAACCCGCACGCTCAAGCTTAAAGCCACGGAGCCCGGCGTCTGGGAGAGAAGCGTCGCGGCCAACGAGCTTGGGCTGTGGCGGGCGACCGACGGCAAGCTCAACGCGCTCGTGAATATCGGCCCCGCCAATCCCCGCGAGTTCGCCGAAGTAACCTCGACCACCGACGTCTTGACGCCGATCACGAACGCAACCGGCGGCGACGCGCGCCGGCTCGACGCGGGCAGCGGCCTCGACGTGCCGCGCGTCATCGCGGTGCGCTCCGGCGACACTTACAAAGGCGACGACTGGATCGGCCTGAAAATGCGCGACGCCAGCGTCGTGCGCGGCATCGGCGTATTGCCGGTGTTTGCCGGCTTCCTCGGCCTCTTGCTGCTGCTTGGCAGCCTCGCCGGCACCTGGGCGCGCGAGGGACGGTAGCGGCGTTCCACGACCGTCGCCCACTCGGCCGGATCGACCGGGGCCGTTCCCCGGTATTGCCGGCGCTGCAAAAAAGTTAACGCGGCATTAACCATTGCACCGCCAGCTTTGGCGTACCCCCCTTGGGCATTTTAACGCGAAGACAAGATGGACTGCATCGATAGCGGCCGGCGAAATGGGTGGCTGCGTCAAGCAACCGGGCTTCTCAACGCTCACGTGATCTTTGCCGGCAGCACTCATCCGCCCGCCGATAATTCTTCACCGGGCAACCTGCCGCCAACTAACGGAAAGCAAGGTGAACCGGAACTCGTCTCAGTCGCGGGGGCCGAGCTGCAGGAAGCGTGGGAGACCACCGCACGCCTGCGGCGACGACTGTCCGAACAGCGCGAACTTTCGCTAGCGCACCGGAACGAGGTTGCGAGGCACAGTGAAGCCGCGGAGCTCGCTGGGCAACGCGCCGACGCGTTAGCGCAGGAACTTGCCGATGTTCGCGACCGGCTTGGCGCCGAGCTCGATTCTACCGTGAAGGAAAAAAACTACATCGCCGAGCTTCTGTTGGAGAAAAGTCGTGCCCTCGATAATTCGCCCGATCGCGTAGCATTTCTTGAGGCCGCGCTTTCCGCAGCGGAGACAGAATGTGGAAGATTGACCGCCGACGCGGCGAAAGCGATTGAGAGAGAAGAGGCTCACGTTGTCGCCCGCACGCGCCGTGAGCATCAAGCTTTTGCGCAGGTGACCGATGCGCGCGAGCGCCTCGCCCGCGCGCAACAAGAAATCCGTGAGCTGACAACGAAAAATACTGCCGCTGAGGAAACGATTGCTGCCGACCGACTTGCCCGTGCTGACGCCGTCAAAAAGTGCGTCCGGTTGGAGCAAGATCTCGCAGCGCAACGGGCACGTATTGCCGAACCGGATCAGGCGCACGGCAGGCTTACCGGCGCGCCGCAAACACCGATGAACGCTCTCAACGGTCGCGATCGATCATCGGCGCCGGCCAAAGCGACGATAGAGGCCTTCACCAAGCTTGATCATGGTCGTTCAAGTGCGGCGCTGCCCGCTGCGGCCACGGACGAGCCTTGCTTGTCGACCGATCTCGGCGGCGGAAAGGCTAAAACACGCGAGCAATGGGCCGAACTTTTGCAACAATTGAGCCGACTGATAAGCCTTAAGCGTCAAGGGCAACGGCAGTCGCCCGCATCGCTGCTGGTGAGTACGATCTCGTACGCCTGAACGGAAACGCCGCATCCGGCGAATCACAGAAAGGCTGCAACAATCGGCCCGGCCCTAGCGCATTGCCGGTGTTCGCCGGCTTCGTCGGCCTCTTGCTGCTCTGCTGACATGCGTTCTCAGTCCTCAGGCGAATTGTGCTGCCAGTCCGTCAGCTAACCGCTTCAACTTCGCGGTGGCTTCAGAAAGTTGATCCAATGCTGCTTTCTTATCATTGCTATTGATGGCCGTCGCACAAGCCTCTAGCTCGGTGTGGACCACCCGCCGAATCGACACTGCGATCTGTTCGTTGCTCAATGTTGACTCCCAATCCAACGGGGATCCAAGTCCAAGGTTCCACAACTCCAAGAATCCGCCAACGACACGCGTGCGCTGCGCGCAATCGATTACCAAGCTGGCTCAGTGAACCCAACAGGGCACCTCGACGTGGAAGACTGTTCCACCCCCGGGCGCGTCAGCAAACCCCGTCGTGCCGCCGAGCCGATCGACGATCTGTTTCACGATGCTCAGGCCGAGGCCGGTACCGCCATTTTGCCGTGTGTTCGTTGCGTCGGCCCGTGCGAATCTCTCAAAGATATGCGGCTTAAAGTCGACTGAGATACCAGCGCCGTGGTCGCGCACCGAGATACGGACAGCGCCATTTGCTTCCGCGAGCGACAACACCACTTCTTGCTGCGCCGAAGAAAACTTGAGTGCGTTAGACAGGAGATTGGTGACAACCTGCGCAAGCCGGTCCGGATCGGCTCGCACGTCAGCGACCGCATGCGGGCCCTCAAGCCGAATTTGCACCCCATAGCCTTCGGCTAATTCCCGATTGCCCTCGATCGCCTGCTCGACCAGGGATCTGACATCGACGCGTGCGAAATTGAAAGCGACCCGTCCACACTCCATCTTCTCGATGTCGAGAATGTCATTGACGAGCCGCACGAGTCGCTGGCTGTTCTTGTGAGCTATTTCCAGCAACCGACGCGTCGCATCGGGCAGATTGCCATCCGTGGTGCCCATCAGAAGGCCGAGCGAGCCGGAAATCGAGGTCAACGGCGTACGCAGTTCGTGGCTGACAGTGGCGACGAACTCGTCCTTTAATCGCTCCAGGCGCTTGCGCTCGACGGCAAAGCGCAGCGCTCGCAGGATCCCGCGCGGCTCGATTTGCCCTTTGACGAGATAGTCTTGCGCGCCACCTTGCAAGGCTTGCTCGGCTATCGACTCGTCGTCCAGGCCCGTCAGCACCACTACGCAGGCGAGGGGTGCGGCGGCGTGGGCCCGCCGTATCGCTTCAAATCCCCGTACATCGGGCAATCCTAGATCAAGCAGGACGACATCCACCTCATGCTCCGCAAGATACAGCTCGGCCGCCCTCATGCTGTCCACGTGCGTCAGTTCGCTGAAGTGAGCGCCCTGCTCGTTGAACATTTCGCGCAGCAGCCGGGCGTCGCCGAGGTTATCTTCGACCAGGAGAATCGCTTGGATCAATTCCATACCTCACCGGGCGCGGGTTGCCGTCGCAGGCACTCGTCGAATGACGGGGGACCTTGGGATTCCGTCTCTCAGTAATGTCGCGAATTGCTGAGCGGGTACGGGCCGGCTGAAATAGTAGCCCTGTGCTTCTTCACATCTGCACGCCCGAAGAAATGCCACCTCGTCCGCCGTTTCCACACCCTCCGCAATAACCCGCAGCTTGAGACCCTGGGCCATGCCGATCACCGCTTTCACAATTGTCGAATCGTCGCCATCGGCGCCTATCTGACGGACGAACGACTGATCGATTTTCAGTGAATCGACCGGAAACTTTCGGAGATAGCTCAAGCTCGAGTAGCCCGTGCCGAAGTCGTCGACCGTCACCCGTATTCCCCTCTCCCTCAGCGTCTGGAGAATCGCTGCCGCGGAAGCGGCATGCTTCATCAGAACGCTCTCGGTAATTTCCAGCTCGAGAGATCTCGGATCGAGGTCGGTTTTTTCGAGGATTGCGAACACATTCTCCAGAAAATTGTCGTCCCGAAACTCCATCGCGGAAACGTTTACGGCAATGGTTTTTATCGGCAGGCCCGCATCCATCCAGGCTCGGGCTTGCCCGCACGCTTCACGTAGAACCCAGGCGCCAATCGGCAGAATAAGGCCGCAATCTTCCGCGACCGGAATAAAGTCCGCCGGCGAGATCGACCCTCGCGTGGGGTTTGTCCAGCGTATCAACGCCTCAGCCCCGGTCATTGCTCCTGTCATCAGATCGATCTTCGGCTGATAGTGCAGTGCGAATTCCTGCCGTTCCAAAGAGCGACGCAGACCCTCCTCGAGGAACTGCCGCTCCACCGCTCGGACATTCATCGCCGGCTTAAAAAACTGATAACTCTGGCGCCCGTTTTCCTTGGCCTGATACATCGCCGTGTCCGCATTCTTGATGAGCGTCTCGGCATCCAGACCGTCGTCCGGATATACACTCACGCCGATGCTTGTGGTCACGTGAAGATCGCGCTCGCCGACCGAATGCGGCTGCGCCACCGCTTGCAACATTCTTGTCGCCGTTATGGCGGCATCTTCCGAATGTTCGACTTCGGAGAGCAACACGACGAATTCGTCGCCACCCTGCCGGCTGACCGTGTCCGAAGCGCGTACGCACTCCACAAGGCGTTCGGCGATGGATTGGAGAAGTTTGTCGCCGACTGGGTGCCCCAGAGAATCATTGATGTGCTTGAAGCCGTCCAAATCCAAAAATAAAAGCGCTACGTGTTTTTTGTGACGCGGCGCCAGGGCGATCGCCTGGCTGATGCGGTCGTTGAGAAGCATCCTGTTCGGCAAACCGGTCAGATAGTCGTGCTCCGCGGAATGGGTCATTTGCACCGCCAACGCCCGAGCCGCGCTAACGTCGCGGAAAATGATAACCGCTCCGGCCGCCGCACCTTCACGATCGTGAATGGGGGCGACGGAGTCCTCGATCGGAATTTCAAATCCGTCTCGCCGGACGAGGATGGAATTCGCCGGCAGGTGAACGGTTTGGTCTCGCCGGACCGCCATATCCATTGGGTTCGGAATGACCTCGCGATTTGTGGTGTCCAGGATTCGAAAAATTTCTGCCATGGGCCGGCCCGCCGCCTCCTGCCACGACCAGCCGGTCATTTTTTCCGCAACAATGTTGAGGAAGGTGAGATTTCCCGCCATATCCGTGCAGGCAACGGCATCACCGATGCTGTTGAGCGTGACTTGGGCGCGCTCCTTTTCCTCGAACAGCGCGTCTTCCAGAGCCTTGCGCTCGATGGCGTAGCGCAGCGCCCGCAGAAGCCCGCGTGTGGTGCCGTACGTGTCGATTTGGCTTTTGACGAGATAGTCCTGCGCTCCTTCCTGCAGTGTTTGAGCGGCGAGCGACTCGTCATCCAAGCCGGTCAACACCACCAACGGGACGTGCGGCGCCACGGCGTGGGTTCGGCGTACCACGTCCAGTCCTTGTCCATCGGGCAACCCTAGGTCTAGCAGGACGATGTCGACCGAATGTGCGGCGAGATACTTCTCCGCCTCGCTCAACGATGGCACGACGGTCAACGCCGTGCCGCGCGAGCCCTGTTCGTTCAACATCTCGCGCAACAACCGGGCGTCTCCCGGATTATCTTCGACCAGGAGAACCGTATCGATGGCTTTCTTTGTCATCCGCTTGCCATCTGCGGTGGCAACTTGACCTTGGTCAGCCAGAAATCGTTGATGCTCCTGACCACGCTTTCGAACGCCTCCCAATGCGCGGGTTTTCTGAGGTAGCAGTTCGCCTGCAGTTGATAGCTCATCAAAACGTCGGCGTCGGTCTCGGAGCTGCTCAGAACGATCGTGGGAATCAATTTCAGGCTTTGGTCTGCCTTGATAAGGCCGAGAACCTCGCGGCCATCCATTTTCGGGAGGTTCAGATCCAGCAGGATAAAATCCGGGCGAGGGGCACGGAGATGGGCACCTTCCTGTCGCAGAAAGGCCATGGCCTCCAGGCCGTCAGAAGCCAAGTGCAAGTGGATCGACCGATTGACTTCGCGAAAGGCTTCCTGCGCCAGCCGGACGTCACCGGAGTTATCTTCGACCAAGAGAACTTCTACAGTGTTTTCCTCGTCGACGATGGCATTCATGAGTTCGTTCCTGCCAAAGCGAGGCGCAGCGCGAAGATGGGCGCGGATTGCGACTCGACCAAGAGGTTGTCGCCACCGGTCATCTGGCTTGTGTCTGCTGCTTCAACTTCACCTTCGTCAGCCAAAAATCGGAAGTGCTCTTTATAAGGTTTTCGAATTCATCCAGCTGCACGGGCTTGATGAGGTAGCAATTCGCCTGGAGTTGATAGCTTTTTGCAATATCTACCTCCGCGTCGGAGGTAGTCAGTATAATGGTGGGAATCGTTTTAAGACTTTCGTCCTTTTTAATGCACGCCAGAACCTCGCGGCCATCCATTTTCGGGAGGTTCAAATCCAGCAGGATAAAATCCGGGCGAGGCGCATTGGCGTAATGACCTTCGTGCCTCAGAAAGGCTATGGCATCCACGCCGTCCATGGCGACATGCAAACGGACGGTCTGGTCAAAATCGCGGAACGCTTCGCGCGTCAACCGAACATCGCCCGGACTGTCTTCAACCAACAGCACTTCTTTCAGCACATCCTCACCGCTTGCGTTGATCGTCATCGGTCCCTTTCTCGAAAACTGTCGAGACGCGGCGGCAATTTGGCCATTGTCAGCCAGAATACATTGATGGTCTTAACAACCGTCTCGAACTCGTCCAATTGTACGGGCTTGTTGAGGTAGCAGTTCGCCTGGAGTTGATAGCTTTTTAAAATGTCCCCCTCGTCCGCGGACGTGGTCAGGATGATCGTGGGAATTGTCTTGAGATCATCATCGTCCTTGATGCTGGCCAGAACCTCGCGACCGTCCATTTTGGGGAGGTTCAAATCCAACAGAATAAAGTCCGGGCGGGGAGCATGACCATGGATGCCCTGGCGTTTCAGAAAGTCCATGGCTGCAATTCCGTCCACAGCCACGTGCAAATTGATACGCGTACCAGCCTTGCGGAAGGCTTCCTGCGTCAACCGCACATCGCCTGGACTGTCCTCGACCAGAAGAACCTCCAAAGGCATAGCCTATCCTCCTGCGGCTCTTATGACCTCGGCAGGGGCTGCCGCCAAAGCAAAGTGAAACGTGGAGCCTTGCCCGGGTTTTGACTCGACCGAGATGCTGCCGCCGTGGCGCTCGACGATCTTCTTGCAGATGGCCAATCCGATCCCGGTGCCGGCGAACTCGTCCCTTTTGTGCAACCGCTGGAACAT
>Ga0181531_10000057_pt1 | contig 92310 bp, 87 predicted proteins | sample PEATcosm2014_Bin_38_FD_119743 | JGI IMG/M metagenome (GOLD analysis project Ga0181531, IMG submission 119743) | Peatland microbial communities from MTU Mesocosm Facility, Houghton, MI, USA - PEATcosm2014_Bin11_10_metaG | ecosystem: Environmental > Terrestrial > Soil > Wetlands > Peat | place... | reverse complement strand
TCCCGTCATTTTGCGCTTCATAATCTTTCTCCTTAGCTCCGTCCTCTTGCCGCAAAGAATCACCGCGAACGGCAAGTCCGAGTGCATGTTAATACAGTTGGTTCGCCAATTGGTGGCGCGACGTAATCCAGGCATATTCCCGGGGCTTCTTTGTACTCCGCAGTGTGCCGACTTTCGTGTCCGGCTACTCCAGGAGTGACACGACTCCCGTGGCGAGGTCGTAATACCCGGCGACAACCTTCAGCTTATTTTCTTTCACCAGACCGGAAATGACGGTCGATGATTGGCGCAGAAGGGCGGCTTGAATTTTCGCATTTGCTTTGGAGGCAGCCTCCAGGTTCGGTCCAGCCTGATCGACCGCGGGTTGGATGTAGGAAAAGAGCGCGCTGATCTGTCCGGGAACTTCCTTGGCCGCAATGGTGGCCTTGACTGCGCCGCAGCCGCTGTGTGCCATCACCAGGATTACTTTTGTCCCCAGCACGGCTGCGCCATATTCGAGGCTCGCGATGATCTCCGTGGCGGCGAAATTTCCGGCCACGCGCGTGACAAAAATATGGCCGATGGTTTGATCGAAAAGCAGCTCAACCGGTACACGGGAATCGGCGCAGGACAACACCGCTGCGAACGGCTCTTGCTTATCCACCGTTTTCTGTTTCAGTATCGAAAGGTCGTGCTCCCAGGAAGTCATACTCCCAGTCGAGAACCGGCGATTGCCGTCCATCAATTCCTGCAATGCGGCATCGGGGCTGAGCGCGCTTTGCGCCATTACTCGGCGTGGCGCTGCGAACTCGATCCCCGTCGCGGTCACCCATCCCGCGACCGCTCCTCCCACCGTCATTTTGAAAAAGCTTCTCCGCGACGAGCCTGGGTTTGGCGCCGTAGAGTGCGGGCCACAGTCGTGAGAATGTTCCGGAGCTGATGCGCTCTCTTCACGCTGAAGATCGTCACTTGCTGCATCGAGTAAAATTCTCATTTGCAAAAGCCTCCCGTTAAAAGTGTTGGAACTGTGGCCGTAGCTACGCTGCAATATACTCCGCGCATGTACTCGCCGCAAATAGTTGGTTTTCTCTCGCGCTTCTGGTTCGGCTCAGGAGGCAGAAGCGAATTCGCGGCGGTAACCCTCGTCTTCGCGCTTCAGCTTCGCGAGCAGGCGCTCGTATCGTTGTTTGCCTTTTAGGGGCTTTAGAAATTTGTCCTCGCGGAACAATTCATAATTGGGCAAGCCGAAACCGCCGGCCTTTTCGAGCAATCCGATGGCTGGCGCCGGTTTGCCAAGAATAGCGAGCGCCGCGGCGGCCGTATGCCACATGTGGTGCGTATGCAGGAGCGGCTTGGTCTTGCTGTGCAGTGCGACCTGCACGAAATGCGCCGCTTTGGTCCGTTCGCCCCGCAGAGCCCACAAGAGCGCCTCACACGAGTGAAGCCACGGGTCATCCGGCAGAGCATTTTGCGCCGCTTGAATTCTTGACTCGGCCTCGTTCAGCTTCCCGGAGTAAATAAGAACCGTGGGTTGCCATACGTTGGCCCATATGTTGACCGGATCGCGACGAAGGGCGCGTTGCATACATTCCTCGGCCTCTTCGAAGTTCCGCATGTACATGGCGGTGTGGCCGAGGAAGACGTTCGTGAACGCGTCGTCGGGCTGGGCTGCGAGAGCGATGAGCAGGCCTTCTCTCGCTTCTTTCAACATGCCAATATGACTGAAAATCAAAGCCTGCCAGATGCGGGCGGGATGGCAGCCCGGATTGAGACGGAGAGCTGTGGCGAGAGCGCGCAGAGCCGGGCCATTTTGAAATTTCTTCGCCGGAGACCAGAGAACGCGGCCTTTCGCGCAGTGTGCCTCCGCATTATTGGGATCTAGCGCAATGGCTTTGCGCAGGGCGTTTTCGGCGTCGCGCACCCAGTGTGGCGACGCGCTCGAGGTCGTCCCCAGAAGCATGAGAGCTTCCGCGAGGCGCGCCCAAGCATCTGCAAAGCTGGGATCAAGTTTGGTGGCGTTTTCGAGCATGTCGATCGCGGCACGATTGTCCCAACTGTTCAGGCGGAGAAGGCGATCGGCAGCGCGCAGGTAGAGTTCGTAGGCGATTGGATTCTTGGTGGGAGGGCCGGCGTGTTCATCGTCGTCTTGAATGCGCTTGAGCCCCAACGATTTTCCGATGCCCTCGCTGATTGAATCCTGCAAGTGGAATAAATCGGCGGCCTCCGCGTCGTGTTTGGCCGAAAGCAGGACCGAGCCATCGGCCGCGCTCCAGGCTCGGACGTGCACGCGAAGCTTAGTGCCAACCTTTTGAATGCTGCCGTCCACCACGATGTGGACATTCAGCTCGCGGGCGGCCGAAAGCGGATCCGTCTCGCGCTGGGCATAACGCGAAACGGACTGTGCCGGGCGGACGAGCAATTCGCCGCTGGCGCTCAGGTGATTGATCACGGCATCGGCGAGAGCCATGCTCAAGTACTCGTCGCTGGGATTCGGCGTGAGGAGCCTGAACGGAAGCACGGCCACGGAACGTTTTCCTGCCAGCGCCGCGGGAAGAAACGTGCCGAGTTCGAGATCCCGCGACACGCTGGTGAGTTCACGCTGCAGATCTCGTGCACTCTGGTAGCGCCGGGCAACCTCTTTCTCCAGCAGCTTTCCGACGATGCTGCACAACGCAGCCGGAGCGCCCGGCACGGCATCTCTCAAGTGAATCGGCGCTCCGGAGATCACTTGCGAGATCAGAGATGCGGCATTCGGCGCGGTGAAAGGGCGGCAGCCGCTCGACAACTCGTAGAGAACCACGCCGAGAGAGAACAGATCGGCCCGGCCGTCGGCCGTTTCGCATCGCAATTGCTCCGGGGCGAGGTAGGCGATGGTGCCCTGAATGCCGGGCGTCATGTTGGCCTCGAGCGGTGATGACCTGAGAGTCTTCGTAATCGTGTCTTCGACGCCGTGTCGCGCTACGCCGAAGTCCAGCAGCTTCGCGCGGCCATCTGCTTGCACCACGATGTTTTCGGGCTTGATGTCGCCGTGAAAGACGCCGCGCGAATGAGCGGCATCGAGAGCCTCCGCCAACTGCGCGCCAATTTCGATAATATGTTTCGGGTCGAGCGGGCCAGCGGAGAGCATGGAGCGGAGCGTTCGGCCTTCGACCAGCTCCATGACCAGAAAAATCCTGTCGCCGTCCTCGCCCACTTCATAGATGGTCGTGATTCCCGGATGATGCAGACCCGAGGCGGCGCGAGCCTCCGCCAACATTCGTGAACGAGTTTCGGCCGAGCCGGAAGAGGCATCCGAGAGAATCTTGATGGCGACGGAACGGAGCAGGCGCTCATCATGCGCGCGGTACACGACACCCATGCCTCCGCGGCCGAGTTCCGCGCTGATCCGGTAATGCGAGATGGTTTGGCCGATCATGGGCAAGCAGTCGCGCAATCTTAGGTTGGGCTGTCCGGCTAGTCAACGAAGAGAGATCGTCTGTGGCCTAACTCCCTCGATGAACCCGCTGCCTTAACAAGTGGATTCCACGTGTAAGGTGAGGTGGACTATTTTGCAGAGAGGGCGCGCCGCGGCCGCTCCGAATTTATGCTGCATTAAGTTAGACTACCGGGACGTTTCACAACGTCATTCTTAGAGGCTCGAACATGCTCGTGCAGGACGCTCAACGCGAAGTGCGCACCGTTTTCGTCGGCGGCTTTTGGGGTCAACTAGTCTCGTCTGCGATGTGGTTGGGCTCTGCCGCCCTTGCAGTGTGGGTTAGTCCCCGCGCGGCCATCATCGCACTCGTGGTCGGCGGATGTTTTATCTTTCCGATAACGCAACTCCTGCTGCGGTTGTCGGGAGGGCGCTCCTCGGTCAGTAGCGGCAATGCGCTGTGGAATCTCGGGTGGCAGGTCGCGTTTACGCTGCCGCTGTCCATGCTTCTGCTCGTTCCTGTTACCGCTTTTCGTTTGAACTGGTTTTATCCCGCGCTGATGATCCTGCTGGGAGCGCACTATCTTCCTTTTGCTTTTCTCTACGGCATGCGCATGTTCATTGCGTTATGCGCGATCCTGATCGGCAGCGGTGTCGTTATCGCTCTTCACTTTTCCGGATCGTTCAGTCTCGGCGGATGGATTGGCGGCGCGATTTTGTTCGTTTTTGCATGGATTGGGCGCGCGATGGCGCAGTCTGAAGCCCGCGGTTAACCCTGGGATCCGAGTAGTGATTGGCAGAAATAGCGCGACTTGATAGTGGCGGCTCGGGCGGCCGCTTCGAATAAATTTATAGTGGTCAACCCTGAACTTTATTGATATTGTGGCGGTCCACGCCCAAGACGGTGCACGCTCTCCTGCACGTCTCTACGAACTTCGGCCAAACGGAGACTCGTTGCGCCGTACTAGGCCCCGCAACTTCTGAAGCGACCGCCGATCGAATTGTGCGGCGCGAGCGCCGCGTACGAATAATCCAATAGCGGTGAGGAACAATGACCGACACGACGAAGCCGACGAAACCGACGAGTTTTCAGGCAGACATTCGCCCGCTTTTTACGGACCGAGACATTCAAGGCATGATGAAGGCGTTCAACCTCGCGAGTTACGATGACGTCAAAAAGAACGCGGCCGCGATCTACGACCGCATTCGGGGAATTGGCGGGGCGTTAATGCCGCCGCTACCGCCGAGAGGAGAAGGCCCCTGGCCTCAATCTCGCATTGAACTATTCGCCAAATGGATGGCGGACGGGTACCAACCTTAGGCGAAGTCATTGCGATACGAAGGGATCGCGACGTGCCCGACCATGAGAAAAATCAAAGGAGCCGGCGAGACTCCGGCGCTACGAAACCCGCGAGCGAGTTGTCGTACGAAGATTTAAGGAGGACGTATGTCAAATGAGAAAACAGGGAGCGCCGCTGCTGCGAGTCGAGCGCCGCAGCCCACGGATACATATCCCCTCGATATTGTGCCGGACAAAATGCCTTTCGACACTCCGTATGGGCCGCCGATATCACTAGACCGAGCCCAGGCGCTTATTGTCGCGGCGGTGGCGGAGGCGAAGAAGCGGGGTTGGAAGATGAACGTAGCGGTGGTCGATTCCGGCGGCAACCTCGTCGCCTTCCAACGAATGGACGGCGCGATGCTTGCATCCATTCAGATTGCCGAGCACAAAGCAAAAGCAGCCGCAACCTTCCGGCGCCCGACGAAGGAGTTCGAGGTCGGTATCAACGTCATGCATCTCAACTATCTGCTCGCGTTCGATGGAGTCATTGCGTCGCGAGGCGGCATTCCGTTGATCGAACAGGGGATGATTATCGGCGCAATCGGTTGTTCGGGAGGCGCGGATTCGCAGGACGAGATCGTCAGCAACGCAGGCGCGGCATTAATCAACCAACCGGCAGCAGGGAAGTAATAATCCAAATTTCGAGTAACCGCTAGGGGCAATCAACCGGTTTCCGAGACAAATAACGATACGAATAAACAGACAGGAGAATGCTATGACAAGTACAAGCGCAGTTACGAAGCACGAACAAATCCGCGTGACCCGGCGGTCGCCCGCCTATTGGCGTGTGACAATCGACAACCCGCCGCTCAACGTGATGGGTCCGGAAATGGTCAAGCAGTTTCGGCAAGTGATGAACGCACTGGAGGCCGACGAGCAGGTCAGAGTCGTTGTCTTCGACAGCGCGGTCCCAGACTACTTCCTAAATCACTCCGACTTCACGACCAAAATGGAGGACCTGACCAGCATACCTCAAGGCCCCACTGGCCTGGAGGCGTGGCCGGACTTTCTTGTACGCCTGACACACTTGCCAGTCGCTTCCATCGCGCTCATCCGTGGCCGCGCGACGGGCAACGGCAGCGAGATCACACTGGCTTGCGACATGAGTTTTGCCAGCCGCGAGAAAACCATCATCTCGCAATGGGAAGTGGGCGTAGGGATGGTCGCCGGCGGCGGCCCCATGGCCCGGCTGCCGCGACTCATCGGGCGAAACCGCGCGCTCGAAGTGCTGTTGAGCTCGGAAGATCTCCGAGCAGAGCAGGCCGAAGCCTACGGCTACATTAATCGCGCGCTGCCCGACGCCGAGCTGGATGCGTACGTGGAGGCGCTCGCGACGCGGATCGCCAAGTTCGACAAATGGGCGATCTCCAACACCAAGCGCCTGGTCAACGCGAGCCTGCCGCCAGACGTCGAGATCGATTCCGGGTGGGATGCGTGCATCAAGTCGCTCGGGCGACCCGCCGCGCAGGAGGGAATCAAAGCGCTGACGGACCGCGGATTCCAGAAGCCGGGCGACGTCGAAAATCGCCTCGGATTCTACCTGGGCCAAATCGCGGCGCGCTAGTCCGCGGAGAGCAGAAAGTTAAAAGAGCCGGCTCACATTCAGGAGAACAGAATTCGATTTCAAAAAGGAGAAGAACAATGGCAACTAAAGGAAAAATCTTAGTGCTGGTCTCCAGCGGTCGCGGTTTGCCCTTGAAGGATGGCAAGGTATATACCGGCGCCGGCTACTACCTCAACGAACTGACCGTTCCGGTTCGCGCCCTGATGCAGGAGGGCTACGAAATCACTTTCGCCAACCCCAAAGGCAACGCGCCCCAAGTAGATGTGAATTCAGAGATCGCTGATTTCTTCGGCGGGGACGCGGCCAAGCTTCAGGACTATATGAGATTCCGCGACGGCCTGGCTGGTCTCAGAGACCCATCTCGTATCTCGGATGTCATCGCCTCGGGCCTGGAGCAATATGACGCTGTTTTCGTCCCCGGCGGCCATGGTCCGATGATCGATCTTCTCGATGATCCCAATGCCGGCATAGTGATGAGACACTTTCACGAAACATCCAAGCCTACGGCTGTGCTCTGCCATGGCCCGATTTCACTTCTCTCGGCGCTTCCGAATTCGAAGGAGTTCGTCGCCGCGCTGTCGGCGGGCGATGCCGCCGGAGCGCACGCCAAGGCTCAAGGCTGGATCTATTCCGGATATAAGATGACTATCTTTTCGACAGCGGAAGAGCAGCAGCGCGAGCCGCTTGAGATTGGCGGCAAGGTTCTCTTCTACCCGGACTTTGCCTTGCGTACGGCGGGTGGCGACGTGAGCGTAGTCGCTCCATGGCAGAGCTACGTCCTTCAAGATCGCGAGTTGATCTCAGGTCAGAACCCATTCTCAGATCAAGCGCTTCTGAAGCTTCTTCAAGCGGCACTCGACGGGAAGAAGAAGTCGGTTTCAGCATAAGAATCGAACATAGTCTGTGGTGACGTTTACATTTTTCGCGCGAAGGAGGTTTGATGTCTCAGGAAACCGGCGGCGTAAAGCGTGCTGAGCAGAGCGAAGTCCGGCCTCACCAACTCGGGGAGGACATTTTCAAAACCATCTTGCCCGACGATATTGATTGGAAACCGTTCCCGTCGTTTCCACCTGGCGTCCTGCTGGCCGTCGTCGTGGGTCAACCTTCGCAGCCCGGCCCTTACACCATCAGGGTCAAAGCGCCGCACGACGCGAAGCTGATGCCTCACAAGCACCCGGAGGATCGAGTCTATACCGTGATATCCGGCGTGTTTTATATCGGACGGGGTGACGAATTCGACGCGAGTAAGCTCGAAGCCTATCCTCCCGGCGCCGTGATCGTTCTCCCTGGCAATACGCACCATTTCCACTGGGCGAAATCCGGCGAGTACGTCACGCAAATAACCGCGCTGGGCCCGCTGGGAATGGAATACCTCAACGCGAAAGACGATCCGCGAAACAGCAAGTCGTAGGAGGAACCTGAACGGTTCTTTGTAAACCTAAAGGAACGAACGCTTCGAATGTCTGTAGTGATGTTCAGCGTATTCTGCGCGCGATATCGAAAGGAGCCATCCATGACCGCCATACAAGTCGAACAGAAGAGCTATGAGATGCCCCCGAAAGAGGGGATCAGCATCGCGTATTTTCTCACCGTCGCCGACAAGGAGCGCTCGGCGCGCTTCTACGAAAAGGTCTTCGGCGCTCGCATTCTAACCATGGGTGACGGCAACGCGCCTCCGTACCTTCAGCTTGCGAATATCTGGATGATTCTGAACGTCGGTGGCGGCCCGACTCCGGATAAGCCGACGGTCACGCTCAGCACCCCCGACCCGAACCACATCAACAGCTTTATGAATTTCCGCGTTGCGGACATTCAAGCCTGCTACAAATTATGGAAAAGTCGAGGAGCCGAGTTCCTCACCGAGCCGATTCCGAAGTACGGCGAGATTCGCTGCTACATCCGCGATCCTGACGGCTACATCATCGAGGTCGGCCAAAGCACCTCCGTCAAGTACGGTTAACGCGGGACTTAGCTGGCCGTTTGCTTTTTCGCAGCACGCCAATACAACTGAGGTATTTACTTGTTCTTACCGTTGTATTCTAGGCGTCGGCTATCGACCATCGAAGATGCCAACGGCCAGAATGACACAGAAGACTAAGCTGCTCATATTGCTCTTCAGCCTCATTTTGCCGTATGTGGCGCTCGCCGCGTATATGGGATTTACACTTCGCGGAAACACCGTTCCAATGTGGTTTCCGTATACTGCGCTCTGCTATTTGGTCGTGGCCGTCTCCGTATTCATTTTTGGAAGGAAAAGAATACTTGCCAGTTCGCCTGCTCCGGATATGGCTGAACAAAAGAAGCAGAATATATCCGGGGCGAAGGCGGTACGACGCCTCGGATACATCTGGCTAATTGGTCCTCTCCTCTATTCGCTCGAAGGTGGATTGAAGGCGAATCCGGCCTGGGTAACCCTTTTAGGATTCTCATGGGCTGGCTTTCTTAGTTGGGCTTCCTTCTACCAAGCAAAGAAGATGGAGTTGAAAGCACGTCAAGACCCCCAAGCCTAGTTTTCGCTCCCCTTAGATAATCACGCTCGCCGGATGTCTCGATTCACAAGCTAGTCGGTGGATCCGCTGTCCGGCGAGATATCCTGGGCATCCTTCTCGGTCGCGTCCGCGGCTTGTTGCTGTTTCTTCAGATCGGATTCGACTGCGGGATCTGGAGTCGCCTCGCCTTCCGGCTGCCGGTGCACAACGGCGGCTGGTCCGTTGGGAATGCCGCCCTTGCCCTGCTTTTCAGAAAGTGATTTCAATCCGTCGTCAATTTTCTGGCGGAAGCTGTCGTGCATTTCCTCCAGGTCGTCCAGCGCGATTCGCGACGCAGTCCCCATCGCGCAATCGTCTCTCTTGCTGCTGGCCACCTCGACGGCCACCGTGTTGTTCGCATCGGGAGTGTCTGCGGTACGCCGGACAATATCCCCGGCGGTAAGCGCGCATGTTCCGTCGCCGCTATCGAGGCTCAGGCTGGAGGAGGCGATGAACAGCTTGAACCGCGGGTCGAGTGACGGCGGAACTTGTTCCGCGTCTTCGTCCGCAGGCAAATTTCCCACTGTTGCCGCTGCCGCCTTCTCATCCGCAAGAATTATTTTCACTTGCTTGGCGATCGCGTCTTTCAGTTCTTTGTTCATTACCGGCGAAGCGCCCCCGATCTGATCGCCGAGATGTGCGGAGGCCAGCACGAGGCCCGCCTCGTGGCGCAACCTTGAAGATCCCGAGTCATCCGCTCCGGTGTCATCCGCTCCGGTGTCTTCCGCTCCGGCCTGCAAACTCTCCGCGATGGCATAATCCGCGAGCCAAAAAGCCGGCGCCGGATAGGCCGCGTACGGACTGAAATAGTATCCGTAGGGCGTGAACCAGGGCGACCCATACCATCCCCACGTGTATTCCACCGGCACCGCCCACCCGCCATAGGCCCATCCGTAATACGCCGGTCCGAAATAGAAGGCAGGAACGTAGCTATAAAATGGATAGCCGCCGTAAAAGTAAGTTTGGTAAACACGCGCGTAAATGTGTCCGTGGTCGTAATAGGTGCGCCGTGCGTACTCTCTTCCGCCTTGCGTGAAGCGCTGTTCCGCGAATCCGCGATGTTGTCCGGTGGATACCAGGCGGCTGTTATCGGCGCGCACGGTTTCCACTCTTCGCTCGCCGTGCGGCCCGCGGCTGATGGTCGTGCCATGACCGTCATGGATTGTCGCCGGGTGTCCATGCGCATCAAGCCTTACTGTCACGCCTTTCGCCGTCGTCACCGCAGTAACTTTGCCGTCTTTGTTCTTTTCCACCGCGCTGCCGTTGGCCTTTACGATCCTGGTTCCGCCGTTGGGCAGCGTATGAGTTCCAGGTTGATTGTTCACGTGATTTGCATTTACCGCGTTCTTGTTGGCTGGTGCGCCCCATGCCGTCTTCCCATTTGCCGGCGCAGAATTTCCAGTTCCTTTTGAGCTCGCGCCGCGGCTGCCGCTCGCGGAATTCGGAGTGATGTCCCGGATCGTCGTTTCGTTGGCAGGTGGCGCTGGTTTCGGAGCCGGGGCGTTTCGATTGCTCGCAAGATTATTAGCCCGATTCGCGTTTCCGGCGTTTCCCGTCGAGCGGCTACCGCTGGCGTTCGGTCCAGCGGTCGAGCGAGTATTTCCCGTGGAATGGCTGGCGCTGTCATGGCTTGCCGGACGCGCCGCAGGCGTAGGAGCAGGATCGGAGGACGCGGGCGCAGAATGAGACGACGCAGGCGCGGGATGAGATGCTGCAGGCGCGGGCGCGCTTTTCTTCGGCGGAGGAGGCGGCGGTGCGGTCTTTTGTCCCGATGCAATCGGCGGCAGAACACTGAGAAGAACGGTCAGTGCCACCAACTGAAAAAGACGATTCGCTGATTCAGGGCCGGGTTTCATGTGCTCCTCCTCAATGTCATTTAGCGAACGCCTTCGATCCGGGCAACTCGCTTACGATTACAATGGCGGGCAGGCAAATTAGAACTTCTTTAGCATCGGATACCTAATGCAGGTTGGCAAGAAGCAAGGGGATGCAGTTGACGTAAATACTAATAGAAATCTAGCGCTCGACTGAATGCCGCTTACCGCACAAACAAAGCCCTACTTAAGATGGCCGGTAGGCCGACTAAATCAGGAGTTATGCGCTTCGAAGCGGTGTAGACTGCCGAGTGATCCCTGCTACGGAGTACTTTCAAGCCTTGGAAGTCCAAACTCAGCGACCAGCTCGTTTGCCGCCAGACGCAATTCCGCTCCAATCGGAACAGCTGCCCTGGAATGCAGATTTCCTCCTGCGTCGATAAATCGTTCGGCCCTAATCCTGGCGCAGTGGACGCGGTCGATCTTTGCTTGGAGTTGTTCTCTTGCCGGTTTTTCCTTCATCAATCGCTCCTGACGATATGAATTGCAAGTTTTGACTTTAGTTCCATAAAAGCACACAGACATCTTCATACCAGCTTGCGAATAACAATAATTCCGAGAAGTCCAATCGATAGCAGAACCAAACTTCCGGGTTCCGGCACGGGCGAGACAGGAGGGGGACTCGATGGCGGCGTGCCTGGTGTTATGCCCACGGGACCTGTGGGACCGCCCGGGGTCGAAGTGCCCGTTGTGCCTCCGCTGGAAGGAGGCCCGCCTTCAACAGCGAGACCCGGCGAATCCGGCGGCGTCGAGAATGATTCAAGCGGAACGCCTTCATCGGGAATATCCGCGCCAGGAGGATTCGACGGCGTATCAAGCGCTTCTGCTGTTGGTTCGGCCAAAAGAGTGGAAAGCTGATCGGTTGACGGAATCACGTCCGCAGCGAGATTTCCACACCTGGTCCTGGCCATCAGGACTCCATCAGTAATTACCGTTTCGCCTTTTGCCAGATTCATTCTACCTTTGGTCCAGTAAATACGGTTGCCGATACGATAAGAAACATGGAGCGAACGTGCACGATCCAATCGAACCACGCGCAAACTTGCGATTTGGAATTCGCCGTAATGGTCGGCAACGATCGGATCGTTTGCCATGGCGCTCTTTAATTCGGTAACGTTGCGAACCCCGCCAGGGATTACCGAATATGGATAAACGGTCCGCTGCGATTGATCCAAGGCCACTTCAGGAGACGGAATCAAGAAACTATTAGATACGCTCTGCGCTGCCGAAGCCATTGGCTGGACTTGATGATGATGCAGCCCAGCAAAACACGCCATTCCAACTGCGAAAGATATAAGCAACAGCCATGCTAAGCGATGTACCGGAATGAACCGTTCTGACTTTCTCCGAGTTGTATGTCTTATGCTCATTTTTTTATGTATTAAACTTGACTGATTCGCAGTGAAGAAGCGCACTCTCATGGCCCATCGCGAATGGTGATTCCACACCATGTACGGGTCAGCAGTCCGCCGAAACCTCAGATTCAGCACAAAAATATCCACATAAGGGAAATTGTTGTGCAGTTTCATGTCGGACAGTTTCATTGTGGGGCAGTCCGTCAGAACAGCTCGGATGCGCAGGCGGCTTGACGAGTGATACACTCCGATTCCGCTAGAGCATTTAGCTTCTTGTCAAATTGGAGGCTGAAGATGAACGGTCAACAACAGCAAAAGCAGGATCCTGGAGCGCGAGACAAAGAGATTCGTGCAGCACTGGGTCAGCATTGGGCAGCTTCCGATGCCAGCGATTTTGTAACGGAGCACCTCATCTATCAGGAGGACGCGGTGCTGGATTACCCGCAGTCAGGCGAGCGAACCCGTGGCCGGAGCAACATACAGGGCCAGCGCGCCAGTCAGCCCAGCAACAAGCGGTTTTCCATCCGGCGAATCATCGGTAGCGGCGATCTTTGGGTCACCGAATTCATCCTGACCTATGACGCGAAGCCGTCCTACACCGTGAGCATCATGGAGTTCATCGGCGTCAAGGTCGCGCATGAAACACAATACTTCGCGGATCCATTCCCGGCCCCCGCATTCCGCGCAAAATGGGTCGAACGCATGCCCACATAATTTCACAGCGGGCGAATTAACTAACGACACCGCCATTTGCGGTTCACAGCGCAATTGTCAACAACAAAGTTTACGCGAAGTGAGAGGCTTGAAGTGGTCTGCGTGCTACTCGACGACCTCCCAATCGGCGGTTGGGTTGTATTCCCGGATCGAAGCCGCGACTTTGCTCGTCTCGTCGCCCAGGTCCTGCTGGTACACATCACCTTCCTGATTGATGATGAATGTCATGATTCCGGACTCGCCATACTTCACCGGCGAGGCGATGATCGCGAACCCTCCAATCAATTTTCCGTTGATGATATAACTCTTCGCTCCGCCTTGCGCCGCCTGCCCTCGGGCGGTCAAGATGCGGAATGTGTAGCCGTCGATCACCGGCGCTCCATTCGCTAGTGCATCCGCGGCAAACTCATTCACTCTGCCGAGCGGACTGAGTTCCTTGTCCTCCGGAACCTTCCAGTACAAACCGTCCTGTTTCCCCGGGGTGCTGAAGATCTTCGTGGTATAGAGGCCTGCTGGATTTCCGTCGTGAGAAGTCTGGGCGTAGATATCCTCGGCGTACGCCATGGCGCAAATAGCATCGATGGCCAACAGTTCATTGCGGCCGATCCGACGCGCCAGGATTTCATCGGCGCCGCCACGGGTGTCGAAAAACCATTTGGACGAACTGTTCTGCCGCAGAGGAATCGGGAACGGATAATTGTCCGCTCCGATTTTCAGGATTTCCGTCCCGTCAGTCATCAACACCCAGCGATTCATTTCATCGTACTTGCTGACGAATTCCTGCAAAGCAGCCGTATCTTCCTTGAGATCACCGGAACTCATAATCGCTTTCGACTCGGGCCCCAGGATTGAGTTTAAGGCGCTTTCGTCTCCCTTCTGCGCCGCGTTACGAAGCGCCGTGCCTGCTTCCGCAGGGCCGGAAAAAGTGGCTTGATCCGTCGTGGGTGCCGAGGCGGCTTTGGCGGAGTGAATCCCGATGCTTCCCAGAGCGAACAGAGCCAACACCAACCAGTGCGACCTTCTTTTGCTTCCTGATACTTTCGTTTGCGGATTCATTTTCGCGCCTCTCGCTTCTTATATCCGGTTCATTCTTCTTTTTAATTTTTGCAATCCCTGTCGTATTCAGGTTGCGAGTTTCATCTTCCGCCAGCTGTTATCGCCGACGCCCCGACGAGTGCGCATGCGACTCGTGCGGATGGGAAGCGTGGCTCCTCTCGGAGCGATGCATACTCTCTCGCCCGCGAGCACTTTCGGCGTGAGCGCGTCCGCCATCTCCACTCCAGGAGCTGTGGCCGCCCTCTGGCTTGCCGCCGCGCGTATCGTTGTGGTAGCCGCCCGCCGGAGCGACGCCAGGTCCGTTCATCCCCGCATTGGGATTTTGGACGCCGCCCTTGCCGCCGATTAATCCGTGATCGCCGTTGTGCCCACCATTAGGCTCATCTTTCGTCGGAATCTGGGAGTTGGCGTGCCAGCCGCCGTCGGGTCCGTAATAACCGTTCGCGTGATACGCGCCACCGGGACCGTAGTGCGTGTCCTGGCCCGGATGCCAACCAGCCTCGGGATGATAGTAGCCGCTCGGGCCATAGTATCCGTGAGGGTTGTCGGGATGATCGCCATTCGGAACGGCACCGCCGCCTCCCCGGTTCGGTCCCCAAGGATGGTAGTTGTTATAATTCGCGCCGTGCCAATTGTGGATATTCGTCCTGTTGATGTAGGTGTTGTTGTTGAAAATGACGGTTCCGCCGCCGCCACCGCCGCCCCAGTTGCAGCCCCACGCGTGCCATCCCCAACCGAACCCCACGCCTCCGACAACCGCGCCTCCACCACCGAAGAATCCAATTGAAACGCCGGCCCCGAATGAAATGCCGGCGCCAACCGCAACTCCGGCGAAGACCGGCGGCGTGTAGTAGGGCACCACATACGGCGCGCCGTAAACAACCGCCGGATTATATTGCGGCACATAAACGACCTGTGGATCAGCCGGCTGAATCACGATAGTGCTGGGGGACTGCTGCACAACTTGGATCTGTGGAGTGGTCGCTAACGTTCCCGCCGCTTGTGCTTTGGCGCGCATGACCTGAATCGCCGCCATCACGTCGGGCTCCTGATTGTGGAATGCCTCTCCGAGGTTCGAAGTCCAGGTGAGGTTGGAAGCCAAAGTGTGTAGGACTGTGGGAAATTGCGTGATTGCCTTGACGCTGGAGTCCCAAGGTTGCTGATCCGCTGCCTCAGCCAGAGCCGCACCCGTTAAGGTCTTGTTCTGTGACACCCAATAATCGGCGAACGAAATTTGCTCAGGGTAGCTGGCCGCGGCAAGCACTTGTGCAACCAGCGAGTCCGGATAAAGCGCGATGGGGGCAACAAGAGCTTGCAGTTGTTCCGGAGGCTGGGGCGCTGGGGCTGGTGCCGAACTGCTTTGTGCTGACGTGTCAGGCGGCGCCGCTTCCTGTGCTGCAGGTGCTGGCGCTGGCGCAGGGGCGGGCGGTGGCGTAGGCGCGGGAGGTGCCACCGGCGCAGGAGGCGGTGTGGGAACCAACATCGGCATGCCGGAAAGTATTGTGCCGGTCGGATAATCCTGGTTCGACGCGGTCGTGCGAATGGCTTCCCACGAGGCGCGTCGCCCACGGATTCCGTAGGATCCGGTTATTGTGTCTCCAAAAATATCGCCACTAAAATGGAGCACGTTGCGAGTTACGGTGCTGAACCGTATGCGATGTCCGTGGACCTCGCCTTCGATCGCGCCTGACTGGACGGGCCCGTCGAAGTGACCAGTGATTTGGTTGCCGTACTGCACGATCTGTACGTGCTTAACCTCGATGCTGCCGTTCTCGGCATTCGTTGAGTAAATAATCCAATCGCCTGCTACGTTGTCCGGCGGCCGCTGCGCCGGTATTGCGCTGCAAACCAAGAGAGAAAATAGAGCAATGCCAACCAGCCTCAGCGCCGCGCTGATTTTATCCATCACGTTCTCCTTCTTCTCTTTGCGATGCTCTTCGGACTTGTCGCTTGGCCAAATACCAGAACCCGCGCTCTGATCCGCAGCGTATGCATTCACAGCACTAAACCACCTGCGCACTGGTACAGGGCAGGAGCTAGCGGGTACAAGATGAACCTGTGGGAAGAAGAAATCAAGAGCGGGTTCGAACTCGGCCTGCTGCCAAGTGCGATGTCAAAGTAGAGCGGCGGTGCTGTGGTAGAGATCCTTGCTCTTGAATTTCATCGAGAACGTGGCTCTACCGTTTGCAGCAACACTAGATACAAAATGATTTACCTAAAGCTATATGGAACGGAAGAATTGGATGGCGCCGACGAAAATGCAGACGATGGCGGACCACAGGAGAATGAAACGGACCCAGAGGAGGATACGGAACCAGCGGATGCTGTCGTCGCCGATTTCTTTGAGCGGAAGGATCACCGCGACGGTGGGGAAAATCGCGAAGACCCACCAGCGAAGAGAGGATTGCAGCGCCATCTTGTGAGGTGCGTCGAGCGAGGTGGCCAGATAGGTGACGCCGGCAACGATGGCGAAGCTGAGGAACAGTAGGACTTGCGTGGCGGTGTTGTTGAGTTCCTGAAGACGGAAAGCGAGATGGGTGAGGTTCGAGCGTTCGGGGTCGGTGGGAGCGGGATGCACGGGCGGATTCTACAGCATTCGCGGTCAATTCTCTGTCAAGAAAGACATGGCCAGCACGAAAGGTTGCGCGCGAAACACAGTACATTGCGGATCCTTCCCCGCTCCCGCATTCCACGCAAAATGGGTCGAGCGGATGGCCATAATCTGAAAGATCCGCGCGTTAGAAAAAGTAGATGACGTCGCCGGCCAGGGTTAACTGGTTTTTCTTGGTGCCGAGGTCGTAGGCGGGGCGATCGTAGCTGCGTTCGAAACGGAGCTCCGGGCGGAGGAGGACAGTCGTCCCGATCCAGTGGCCCCAACCGATCAGGTGCTCGGAGTAACGGGTCTTTGTGCCGGTGCGCTGGCCTTTCATGTCGTCGAAGAATTCGTTGCGGAAGGTCAGGTAATTTTTGGTGGAGAATTGTTTTTCGAAGTAGTTTACGACCGCGGTTTCCGGAGCGAAGCAGGTTAGCTCCGTAATGTTGTTGCAATAAGCCCCGTTGGCCCCGTTGATCAGCAACGACTTTGCCGCGGGATTATTCAGATTGGGGACGCGATCCTCCCACATGTACCAAGCCTCTGTGTCGGTGTGCCAGTTCTTGCTGATTTTGTGATACCAGGTGTAATAAACGCTTTGAAGATTGTTGTAGGCGTACCTTCCGCTGTTCAGCGAATTAAGGCAGGCGTAGTGATTGTCGCGGCCTTCCTGCCAGGTGTAGGCGATGCATCCGTTGAATGTCGGCTTTGCGTTGGGCTCGCCGACCCACGGAGCCACGTCGTTGCCGGCGGAGAGGCCCGTTTGAATCATCCAGTGATCGCTTAGTCGGGTGGTGATGTTGATTCCGCTTTGGGTGTAGGCGTCGAAGGTGTAAAGAATCGAGTGGCTGTAGGTGTAATTGTTAGGGGCGAGCTGGGCTTCAATGTCGGGAAGGGAAATATAACGGCCGATGCGGATGTTCATGCCTTCGGCCACCTGTCCCCAGTACAAATCGACGTAAGCCATGACCGGGTCGTAACCGTACTCAAGATTTTTCCCCAGCAGCTGGTTGCTGAAAATTCCCTTGGCGGTGGTGAAGCGATAGTCCAGGCCGTAGAGATTGGTCAGACGAAAGCCCCAATCGAAATGGTCGGTCTGCACCGTGTCAGGCTGGCGCTCGATGTACAAAACTTCCTGGTCGGGTTCGACGGCGTTGGGAACTTCGTCATAGGCGGTCGGAAAATTTCCGTATTTGTTACCGTGAAATGATTTGTCGGAGGTGCTGCCATTGAAGCCGAAATTCAGCCAGCCGTAGATTTGGATTTTTGTGTTCTTCCACCAATCTCCGTGAGGACCGCTCCAGAGAGCTTCCATCAGGGGACCGGATTGCGTCCACGGAGCGCCGATTACAGGCGAACCACCGTAAGGCCAGTCCGCGAACGGAAATGGCGGGTTCGTGACCGGCGAAGGGAAGCCACGGCGCGCGGGTTCGGGGCCGCTAGAGGCCGAACCTTTCCAATCGTCTCTATAGGCGCGCCAGAGCCGTTTGAGAAAATTTTCGCGGGCGCTTTGTTCGGCAGGGCTGGCGGACGCGGCTCCGGCCGGTGGGGATGGCGACTTTTCTGTAGTTTGTGTTGTTGCTCCAGAAGACTGCGCCGTTTGCGCGAAACTTTGGGCCGGGCAACTCGTAAATGCGATCGCACAAAAGATCAGATACCCGAGAGAGGACCGAGAGATTGTTGACGATGCAGCTCTAGTATTTCCCGTGTCTGTGGGCATCCCGGCGCGACGCAACGCAGTCGTCGCATGGGAACCTAGCATGCGAAACATCAAGAGAACATAAGGAAGTCGTAAGAGTTATATTAGGGCCGCGAGGTACGCTCATCATTGCCTGACTCGAATAAAGAAAGCAGGAGCGACTTGCACCTGATCAACCAGAGCACCTTGCTTAAGCCCCGATAACTTTGTAATCGTCGCTGCTGCGAAGATGGAATATCTTTGTGGGTCACCCCTTTAGGGGCCACATAAGTTAGCAGTAAGCCCGCATAAGACGAGGAAAGGAGAAAGGACCTATGACCCGGACGAAGAGTTCCACCGACGCAATCGGAACGAGCAGCACCGCCATGCGCGCGCTGGCGGTTGGTGCAATCGCTCTCGGCGCCGCGGCAATCGGAGCAATCGCGGTGGGTGCAATGGCTATCGGGCGTTTGCGAGTTCTGGAAGCCCGCATAGAAAAGCTCTCCATCGGCACACTCACAGTGGACCATCTCGACGTGCGCTCTCGATAAATCGTCTCTTAACGCTGCTCTACGTGTGGTGGCGCGGCGTGAGGGGCGTTCACCACATGGAACGCCGACCCTCCACTGGTTTGGGAATCTCGGTGCGTCCGGGAAGATGTTTGATTATCTACTGGGCTTTCGAGCTTTTGCAGATATAGACTCGGCACGGTGTATATTCTTGCCAGCTTGGGTGGCCAAACCGGAAATGTCCGCAAAAACCTGCGTCACGCCGCCGGGGGGCTTATGAAGCGCTCCAGTTTGTTCCATGTACTAGTTGCCACGTCTTTTTCTGTGCTGCTCATCTGTCCGGCGCTCGCGCGTCAGGGTACTAAGATGGCGCCCGACGCTAAGACGATGACGATCGAGGGCGCCGTTCGGGACCTCGCTTGTCCCATCCAAAATCCAGCTGGGACCGCCACCAGCTTCAGTTTGCAGTGCACCCTGGATTGCGTTAGGCACGGCTCACCGATCATCATCCTCACCAAGGCCGGGCTGATCTATTTCCCAATCTCAGAGTACATGCCCGATACCGACCAGCGTGAAAAGATGATGCCGTTTGTAGGAAAGTATGTGCAGGCAACCGGCCCGGTGTTCACGCGAAACGGAACTCGCGCGATCGCAATCAAACAAATCAAGGAACTGAAGAGCGTTCATTTGGACACGGATGCTCGCTGAACCTCCAAGTACCGCGCGCAACGTAATGCTTGTTAATGGCGATGCAGACCGGGAGCGTCCCAAGCAGGGAAACGCTGAACTTAGCTAATTAAATCGAGAATTAATCCTGGCTTAACACTTCCTCGCAGCAACGCAGCGCTATCTTCCAAGCTGCTTCAAGGGCCCCAATTCCTCAATCGCTGCCAAGGAGGCTCGCCGTGAAGAAGAAGCGCAACGGATCCGTTTGGCTTTGCTGCCTGGTTATTCTCCCACTCTTGTTGCTGCTCGTCCCCAGCGCGCTCGCTCAGGATGTAGTGGATACCTTGACGCTTACGCGCCCACCGATTGTCGGGCCGTCTCCGGTTACAGAAAACTTTATACTCACGGTGCCGCCCGTTATTCCTCCGCCCGCTGCGCCGAATCCTCCCGTGGCCGTGGTAATTTTGCTAACCGGCGGCACCGGCAGAATTGGCCTGACGCCGCCGGTCCCACCGGCCGTAAACGGCACGTTGAGCGTCAACTCCAGTAATTTTCTGACTCGGAGCCGCTGGCTTTTCGGCGGATACAATTTTGTTGTCATTACGCTGGATGCCGCCTCCGACTACCTGCTGATGCCTCCCAACTACCTTATGTTTCACCAGGGCGACCCGCAGCACATTAGCGATGTTGAGCAGGTGATCCAATTCGCGCGCGCGACTTTTGCTGGTTTGCCGGTTTGGCTGGTGGGCACGAGTCGTGGAACGGCCGGCGCGTTCGTGGCGGCCATGGCCGGTCCTCCCACAGGGCCCGACGGCCTCGTCTTCTCCTCGTCCATCAACGGAAACACGCCTCCGCTCGATCCGGACTCACTTTTCTCCGCGACCCTTTCGAGCATTACCGTGCCTGTGCTGATTGTCAACGACGCCGGCAATACTTGCCCGGGCACCCTGCCCACGGGCGACCCCGCTGTAAAGAAGGCGCTGACCGGTTCGCCGGTGGTGGAGATTAAGAACGTAGCTGCGTCCACTCTCTTGCCTTTGACTGACAACTGCGACCCCCTTTCCAGTCATGGCTATTTCGGAAAGGAACCTCACGCCGTAGAAGTAATCGCTGAGTGGATCATCAGCCACTAGCCTGAGCGAATGCGGACAGTCCTGCTTTTCCGCCGGTTATTTTACGGAGGGGCGAGGCGTGCGCCAGCGGCGGCTTAGCGCGGGAATGAGCGCGCCGCCGAGGTTGGCCAGATTCGCGTCGGGGAACGGGGCTCGATCGGCGCCGGGGCGCAGCGAGCGGAAAAAAGTCTTCACGAAGCGGCCGAACGCTTCCAGCTTTTGAGCGAAAGTAAACTCGAGGGCGCGGCCGTTCGCGCGCACCACGAGCACGGTGACGTCGTCGGCGGAAAGATTTTGCGGAAAGCGCTCGCCGATTTCCTGCAGCAGCGAGGGGATAAGTTTTTCGGCGGGCACGTCGCCGAGCAGATTGGCGATCCGTAGCAGGCCCGCTTCGCCGAGCATTTGTCCGTCCGCGTCGCAGGATTCCATCAGCGCGTCGGTGTAGCTGATCATGCAGTCGCCCGGCTCGAGCTCCACGTCGAGCTGCTCGTAATCCGCGATCTGAAACATCCCCAGCGGAATGTTGCTCAACCCCTTTTTCTCGGGATGGTCTGCGTGGCCCAGGAGCGACCAGCGGCTGTCGGCTGCGCGATAAAGAAGCGGGCGCGGATGGCCTGCGTTGCAAAGCGAAAGCCGGCGAGTGGGCTCGAAAAAAGTGGTGAGAACGGCGGTTGCGAAACTTCCGTGGCGCGATAGTTCGGTGAACTGCTCGTTGAGCAGGCGGACGACTTCTTTCTGGTCCAGCCGATTGACGAAGCGTCGCATCAGCGTGCGCAGATCGGCTGCGGTGGAAGCGACGGCGCTGCCGTGGCCCGAAACATCCGCGAGAAGCAGACGGCTGATGCGGCCGCTCGCGCAACTCGAAACGTAATAGACATCCCCGCCGCGCTGCGCTTCGCCGAACGGCTTGCTGTAAACCCATACGTCGAGCCCGCCCAGCTCCACGCCGCTGGAAGTAAGTTGGCTCCCGCCCCAAACCTCCATGCACTGCATGTGCCGCGCAGGCGCATCCGTCATGAAATCATTATAAGGCGCGAGAGGGAATTGAGCGCAGCCGATGTTGCATCGCTGCCCGCTGCGAAAGGCAACGGCAAAGTCATGTTCCGGCTACGGCGTTAATCGCGGACGCAGACGGGCCTTCCGTCATGATCAGTGGCTTGATGCTCCCCTGCTGGGCATCCTCCGGAGTTGGCCTGGCGGTCGCGTTCTGCGTCGCGATCGCGTTGCGCATCTCGGTCGCGCTGAGCGTCGCGGTCACGCTGCGCGTCTTGACCTGGCGCGCCTTGTGGTCCGGGCTGGCCTTGCGGTCCTGCCGAGCATCCAACAGCCAGTAGCACTAGAAAAAACGTACTCACAATCAGCGATCTCTTCATTGCGATTCTCCTTGTAGTGCCGCGCGCGCAAAAGCATGCCACTGCGGACGGGTGCAACACACAGCAAGAATCTTACCGGCAGCCCGTATCCCGGCGCTGTCCCAATTCGCACACTATTCAAATGACTTCGCGGCGGCCCTTTGGGAGTGTCAGGGCTGCCGCAGACGCGTCTCGCGAAACACGATTCAAAACCAACACGCTCGCTAAGTGGCTTGTCTGCCGTTTGGTTGCCGCCCTAGCGACGCGAAATCTTTGGTGCGTCGCTTGCTTCCTTCCCCGGGGAGAAGTAATTCCTCATAGGAGAGACTCATGATCAAGCGCATCGGTGCGCTCGTGTTCATCTTCGTCTGCACTTCGATTGCATGGCTCGTTCTTGGCACTACTATTGAAACGCGCAGCTATTCGCCGCTGACGGACCAATTAAAATCGCGCGTCGCGTCAAATTGGGGAACGGCGCAGGAACAAGCCCCGCCCAAAGCAACTTATAAGCACGAATCCGTCAGCTCCGAAGGTAGCGAAAACGACCCGAAACAGATACGCACGACGCACGTGATCCCGCTCCCGCTGCAGGCGACAAGAGTGGATGTCACGCTGGACTTGGAGCATCGCCAAAAAGGGCTCCTCTGGTACAGCACTTACACCGTCTTGTTTGCCGGCGATTACGAATTCACAAATGTAAGCGGCCAAGATCAGTTCGTAACTTTCCAGCTTGGTCTTCCTTCGAAGCAGGCGGTTTATGACGACCTGTTGATGTCGGTGGACAACCAGCCGTTGACAGTAACGAATGCAAACGACAGCGCATTCGGCAGCATCCAGGTTCCCGCAGGGAAGACGGTCGTGCTGCACGCGAGCTATCGTTCGCAGGGGCTCGACACCTGGCGCTACAATTTCGGAGATGGCGTCTCGCAGATTCGCAGCTTCACGCTGAACGTCCATACGAATTTCAAAGACGTCGATTTCCCCGAAAATACTCTTTCGCCCACGACAAAACGCCAAATCGGCAATGGCTGGGTCCTGTCATGGAACTACACAAATCTGGTTTCGGGATACGCCATCGGAATTGCCATGCCACAAAAGCTGCAACCCGGGCCGCTGGCGGGACAAATCAGCTTTTTCGCTCCCGTGTCGCTGTTTTTCTTTTTCTTCCTGATGTTCATCATCACCACACTGCGCGGGATCGACTTGCATCCGATGAACTATTTTTTCCTGGCCGCGGCGTTCTTTGCCTTCCATCTCTTGTTGGCGTACCTGGTGGACCACGTCTCCATCCACATCGCATTCTTTATCTGCTCGCTGGTCTCGATCTTTCTGGTCGTCAGTTATCTGCGGCTGGTTGCGGGGTTGCGCTTCGCCGCTCTGGAAGCCGGCCTCGCGCAGTTGATTTATCTCGTGCTCTTCTCCTACGCATTTTTCTTCCAGGGATTTACTGGCCTGGCGATTACGATTGGCTCGATCGTCACGCTCTTCGTAGTCATGCAAGCCACAGGAAGAATCCGCTGGGAGGAGAAGTTCGCTAAAGCCGGGACATTCAGCGTAGTACCCGGATCTATGCGGTGACGGAAGCCTTAGTGTCTTAGGCTTGGGTTCGGTCGTGACGTTCCATATTGGTGCGGGCTGTTAATGCTTTGACAGACGATATTTGTGGGCGTTTTTTGCGGTGCAGTTAGAAGTGAAACTGTGTCCTGATTTGACGGCGAACATTATGTGTGCGGCGGCGCCTGTTAACACGGGACTTACAGATTTGTTTCTCCGGAAGTGCGCGAGTCTGCGAACGGCGTTTGTCGTGCTCTATACGACTTGTTCCCCGCCAAGGAACTGCAAACGACGATTGAAGTCCGCGGGTCGGCCAAGGAGAAACACGCTAATGGTTAAGCAACAGAAAGAGAACGGGTTTTCGTTAATCGAATTACTGATCGTCGTGGCTATTATTTTGATCATCGCTGCAATCGCAATTCCGAACTTGCTTCGCGCGCGCATCGCGGCCAATGCGGCTTCGGCAGTCGGCTCAGTTCGCACGCTTAATACCGCCGAAATTGTCTATACAGTGTCGTACGGCACCGGCTTCGCGAACTTGGCGAATTTAGGCGGACCGGTGAGTTGCGTTGCTGCAGCGGCAACAGCTTGCTTGATCGACCCAGTTCTGACGGCGGGAACCAAAAGCGGTTACGTCGTCGCGGCAGTACCGGCGACGGGCGCAGGCACGATACTTTCCCCATTCTTGACTTTTGAAGACAACGCAACTCCGATTTCAGTCACCACCGGTACGCTTGCGTTTTGTTCCGACCAATCCGGCGTGATTCGATACAACCTGACGGGCACCGCAATCGGCACCGCCACAGGTAGTTGCGCTGCTGTAGTTACCATACTTCAGTAGGCGCGAGCATAATCGCGGCGCTAGGCCGTTTGTTGCATAGGTTGAATTGCTTAGTCGAGGTCAGAGCCTATCGGCTAGATGCTCCTGCATGCCTTGCTTCCGCTCTCGGGCCGCAGCACTGTGACGTAAGCAGCCATGCCAATGATCGGCATGAGCGTCTTCACAGAAGCCGGGTCGCGAAAAGCTACGATCAAACCCGCCAACAGGCACGCGCCTCCCATCAACAGCGCAGCCCAAGACGGGCCGGACGATTCTCCCCTCAGCCGCGCGTTCAACACGTCCGCACCGACAACCGCGAGCGCCAATAGCAGCGGCCCAGCCAGAACCAACCATCCCGATCCCGCTGCGCGCGCCGCAACGAACGTCGATGCCAGGATTCCAACCGCGACAAGCATGCTTGCGCTAAGATCTCGCCAAAATTTTCGTGCCATGCCGCTGCCTCCTCCGCCATTCAAATGCACTTGGCGTGCTCTCACTAAAGCGATTTTCCCGCATTAGACGCGTTTTGGCAATATCCCTCCGGGCGCGTGTACTTTAGCGCAGGCGGAACTTCACGGTGATCGAGGTTTGGACCGGGACGGGTTTATCGTTGAGGAGGGCGGGCTCGTACTTCCACGTGCGCAGCGAATCGAGCGCAGCTTGTTGCAGCAGCGGCGAGCCGGAAACTACTTTGAGGTTGGTTAGCTTGCCCGTAACGTCAATCACCGCATTCACGGTGACTTCGCCTTCGATCTGTAATTGCTTAGCCATGGTCGGATAAGTCGGCGCAGACTTGGAAACGAGCTGCGGCTCCTTCACGCGGCCGCCCGTTGGCATGAAAGCCGAAAAGATTCCAGGAATCGCACCTGTTCCCGGGTTCGAATTTGCACCGGTCATAGTGGGTGGCGCTTCTTTGCCGATCGATGCGGCTGAACGGCGCGCTACAGGCGACGCGGCCAGAGGTTTTCCGTTGTTCAGTAATTTACGCGCCAAGATAGACGTTTTCGATGACGGTTGGAGAGCGCGGGCGTTATCGCCATACTCGCGAGCTTGCGTGCCTGGAAAGTTTTCGGTATTCGCGATGACGGGCACTCCCGGCTCGACCGAAGGCGCGCCGACGCTGGAATTGCTTACAGGCTGCGCGCTCTGCGCTGCGTTCGCCACTGACGAAGCGTCGGACGCTCCGGGCGTGGGGTTCGCCTGAGCCGTTGTGTCAGCCCGCGGCATTCCGCGATGCAGCAGAAACATTCCCGTCGCGCCCATCAGCATGAGACAAGTCACAGTGACCCACGCGAAAGCCATCCTGGGCTTCGGAGAAAAATTCCGGTCCGCCCCGCTTAGAGCAACCACCTGCCCCGGCAACGAGCTTAAGAAATCCCGTATCCAAGAACGATCCCCCGCGCTCTGACCGCGCTGACTCGCTTGTACGACTGTCGGTGCGAATGTAAGCGACGCGCGCTGCGCCAGTCTTTCCGCTGAAGGAATTCGTGTCGCGCGGCTTCCGGTCGGCCCCACCTTGTTTCGTGCCGCCGGGAAGGGAACCGGCGAAGCAGTCCCAACTTTGGCAAGAATGTTGATCATTTCCGGCGAGTAAGGGTCGTTCCAGAAATCGTCCGCGTATTGGTCCGCTGCTGACGGTGCGGGTGCTGCCGTCAATTTCATCGTGCCCTGTGGAACGTAATCGCCCCAAAACTTATTGACGGGCCGAAAGAACTCGACCTCGGCATACCCTTTCGTGTTTGGAAAGTTTCTGGCTTTCACCACACGGCAAGCGACAACTTGATTGGACTCGCGATTCGTAACCATCATCATTTGGCCCGGAGCAACAGCCGCCGACACGCGAATCACCGCGCCGTGCGGAAAGACGATGACCGTGGACGTCTCTTCCGCGAATACTTCAATGCGCCCCGGCTGGCCCGAAGAAAACGCTCCGCGCCGCGAGCCCCACACGCCAACGGGAACCTCGAGTACGCCGATGGGAACCTCGTCAACAGACGCCTGCTGAGCCTGCGATGCGGATGTTTCGGTCGGATGCACGGCTGATTCAATAATTGATTGCGTTGCCGATGATGGCGTTAATGAAGCGGGTGATTGCGGGACTGAATAGTGTGATTGCGCTGCCATCTCTCCTGCCGGTATCTCTGCCTCGCGTACGCATAGATCCAGCTCATTCAGCAACGATTCCGTTGGCGCCGGCTTCCCCGTCGTTCGCAAAACACTTTCCCCCAAGCTGCCCGCCTCTGCAAAATGCGATTAAGCGATCTTGTCGCGAGCCTATAAAATTCGCCATAGTACTTTGCTATTCTTGCTATTAGAGCGATGGAAACATTACGCCGCTGCAGGAAGGCTGCGAGAACATCATGGCGAGCAGCGCGAATATCCGCGGCTGCGCTTTGCCCGGCGTGATGCTATATTCTCGGGCGGCTCACTCGTGTGGCTCCAAATCCCAGGGAACTGCTCAGCAGAACACATGCGCCGTCTGTTTCGAACGCCGCTAAAGCCGGAAAGGATTTCTTAATGACACTTATCTCTCGCTACCGCCTGTGGGTACTTGCGTTGCTGTTTATCCCAACTTTCGCTATCGCGCAGGACAAACCTCAGTCACAACAATTCCAGATTCCCGCCGACAAGCTGGCCGCTTTCGTGGGTCAATATCAATATGACGATGATCCGGACCTCATTCGCTCGATTTCTCTCGACGGCTCGCGCCTGTTCACCGAATCCCGTCGCAGCCCGCGGCTAGAACTCGTCCCGCAATCCGAAGACACCTTCACCGTTTCCAACATTCCCGTCACATTTAAGTTCATCCGCTCCGCGGGCGGAAAAATCACCGGCTTCGACCGCATCGCCGCGGATGGCACCGACCATGCCAACAAAATCAGCGACGAGCCTCTTCATTTCAACAAGCTCGCGTACACGCGCGAAGAGGTGATGATCCCGGTGCGCGACGGCATCAAGCTTCACGCGGTCATTTTACGCCCCAAGGATGGCACTGCGCCGCTCCCATTCCTCATGGAACGAACGCCCTACGGCGTTGACAACAACACGCCCGAGTCCATCTACTCTCGCGTGCCGGAGTTTGCCGCCAGCCGCTACATTTTCGTCTTCGAGGATATTCGCGGGCGCTACAAGTCCGAGGGCGCCTTCGTCATGAGCCGCCCGATCGTCGATCATCGCGATGCGAAACTCGTGGACGAAAGCACGGACACCTACGATACCGTCGCATGGCTCCTTAAAAACATCCCGGATAACAACGGTCGCGTGGGCGTCTTCGGTGTATCGTATCCGGGCTTTCTGGCTATGGCTGCCGGCATCGATCCGCATCCCGCCGTCAAAGCCATCTCCCCGCAGGCGCCCATGATCGACGTATGGATGGGCGACGATTTCTTCCACAACGGCGCATTCCGCGAAACCTACGGCTATGACTACACGCTGGGCATGGAAAGCTCCAAGGAAAACGCCTTCGCCAAGCTCAATGAAGATGCGTACGACTTTTTTCTCCGCTCCGGTTCCTTCGAAGCAGCCGCGAAACGCGACGGCGTGGACAAGCTCCCCACCGGCGCCGCCTTTCTCCAGCATCCTGCTTATGACGAGTTCTGGCGCGGGCGCGCAGTCGAGTGGCATCTCGACCGGGTTGCCGTTCCCACGCTCTTGGTTGGCGGCTTCTGGGATCAGGAAGACATGTTCGGCCCGCAGGAATCCTACGCGAAGCTGGAGCCTCACGACTCCGGCCACGAAAACTTTATGGTTATCGGCCCCTGGAACCACGGGCAGTGGCGTGGCACGACCCGCCATCTCGGCGCCATTCAATTTGGCGAACCCACCACCGACGAATTTCGCGAGCGCTACGAGGCGCCGTTCTTCGCGTACTACCTCAAAGACGAACCCGGATTCAGCCTGAAGGACACAGCCGCTTTCGAAACTGGCGGTAATCGCTGGCGCGAATACACCCACTGGCCGCCGCCGGAGAGCAAGCCGGAGAACCTCTTCCTCGAAGCGGATGGTTCGCTCGTTCTTTCCGCGTCGGAGCCGAAGGAATCCCGGAAGGAAAAATCAGGCGCTGCAAACTATCGCGAATACATTTCCGATCCTGCGAATCCCGTGCCGTATCGCCATCGCCCCATTCAGGCGACGTACGCGGAGGGCTCGCAGTGGTTCAACTGGATGGTGGAAGACCAGCGTTTTGTTTCGGACCGTCGCGACGTCGCCACCTGGACCACTCCTCCCCTGGATCGCGATATCACCATCGCCGGCGACGTGATCGCTGATATTTTTGCCTCCAGCTCCGGCACGGACTCTGATTGGGTAGTGAAGCTCATCGACCAATATCCCGAGGCTTCCGCTTCGGCAAAGTCGGCGTCATCAGCGGCAAATTCCAATTCGGCTCCCGCCGGCAGCCTGCCGGGGCAGGCCGCGTCAAGCACCTCAACGACCGCGAAACCGGACATGGCCGGCTATCAACTCATCATCAACGCGGAGATCTTCCGCGGGCGGTACCGCCAAAGTTTCGAACATCCCGAAGCCATTCCCGCAAACGAAACGCTCGAGTATCGCTTCAGCCTCCACGCCGCTGATCACACATTTCTCAAGGGTCATCGCATCGAGGTCCAGGTACAAAGCACGTGGTTTCCTCTTTACGATCGTAATCCCCAGAAATTCCTGGAGAGTATTATGGTCGCGTCCCCGCCCGATTTTGCCAAAGCCACCCAGCGCATCTATCCCGCTTCTCACCTGATCCTCCCGCTGGTCCCATGACCCCGCTGCAGTAATCCGGAGGCCGGCATAACGTCAGAACTCGCTCCGCAAAAACTGTTCGCGCGAGTCTCGAGCATTCACCGTAAATTAACGGATTTTGATTGTGTCTTTGAAGCGTGAAACTTTCCAAAGCGGCGGCAGCAGTTATAATCGAGCGCTCAGAGGTTGCGGGAACATCATGGCGAGCAGCGCGAATATTTGTTTTGCCGTTCCAAACGCGGGCGAGGTGTCTGCTATTCTGGTTCGGCCGCAGAGCGCCGAATCATTGCTGGTGCTGGCGCATGGCGCGGGCGCCGGAATGAATCATCCGTTCATGCAATCACTCGCGACGGAACTCGTGGCCGTAAAAGTGGCCACGCTGCGTTACCAATTCCCCTACATGGAGCAGCAGCGCAAGATTCCCGACAGGCCGCCGGTGCTCACGGCTACGGTTGTCGCTGCTGTGGATGCGGCTTCGAAAGCCGCTCCAGACCTGCCAATTTTTGCGGGAGGGAAGTCTCTCGGCGGGCGAATGACTTCTCTCGCCGCATCAGAGCGCGGTTTGGGTGCCGTTCGCGGGCTGATTTTCTTCGGCTTTCCGCTCCACCCGCCAAATCAGCCGGGAACGAAACGCGCGGAACATCTGCGCGCAGTCAAATTGCCGATGCTCTTCTTCCAGGGAACGCGCGACACGCTCGCCGACCTTAATTTGCTGCGCCCGATCCACACCGAATTGGGTTCACGCGCAACATTGCACGTAATCGACACCGCCGATCACTCCTTCCACGTGCTGAAAAGCTCAGGCACAACCGACGGCGCCGTCTTGCAGGAAATCGCTCGCACCGTCAGCGTGTGGACACGATCGCTCGTCCGCTGAGACTTCGGATGGCGCACGAGCGCTCGGATTGATAGGATGAAACCATGACGCCAAGAAAGACCTCGCCAAAAACAATTGACGAGTACATCGATGCCGCTCCGAAAGAGGCGCGGAAGAAACTGCGCGAAATGCGCGCTGCCATTCGCAAAGCCGCACACGGCGCGAAGGAAAGCATCAAATGGCGCATGCCTGCCTTTTCTTATCGCAGAATACTGGTGATGTTCGCCGCGTTCAAACAACACATCGGCTTCTATCCCACGCGCTCGGCAATGACCGCCTTCGCCAAGGAGTTGTCGCAGTTCACGATGGGCAGAGGGTCCATCCAGTTTCCACTGGACAAACCGCTGCCCCTGGCTCTGATCCGCAAAATCACCGCCCTGCGCGTTCGCGAGAGCCTCGAAAAAGACGGAAAATGGAAAACGGGCGGCCGCGCGACGGATCTATAGCGGCCTGACGAACGCCGCAGAAATATTTTGCCTTTTTCCGCGATGAATGCAATCCTCCCACCGGAGAAAATCGGCCATGTGTTTTTCAGCGACAGCAAATTTTGTCGGCAGCACAGCTCTGGGCGCCGTCGGCGTCGTCACGCTGGCGAAAGTGAAGCACCGCCGCGAACTGCTTTTCGCCTCGCTTCCAATTCTTTTCGCCATTCATCAGTTCATCGAAGGATTCGTCTGGCTGGGACTGGACGGCTACCTCTCGCCGCAAGTGACGCACGATATGGGCGCGGCATTCATGCTTTACGCGCAGGGCCTTCTTCCGTTTCTGTTACCGCTTAGCGTTCTGTTGTTTGAGCCTGACGGGAAAGGCCGCCGTCGCATGTTGCCGTTCCTCGCGCTCGGCACCGGAACGACCCTCTACATTTTGTGGGCCTTGACTGCGTTTCCAACGCAGGTCTTCGTAAAGGGAAACAGCATCGTGTACATCAATCAAGCGACGAACAACACCGCGGTCGCGATTCTGTATGTGATCGCCACCTGCGGTTCGCTTTTTTTCTCCAAAGTCCGGGCCATGGTGCTTTTCGGCCTGGCAAACCTGACGATTCTTTTGCTCGTAATGGCCTTCAAGCGCTACGCCTTCACCTCGCTATGGTGCGCCTACGCCGCGGTCGCGAGCATCATCATCCTCGCGTATTTTTGGCGCACCAGCGCATCCCGCCCGCTGCGCTACGCCCTCCCTTTGTAAACGAACTCGCAAACATTCAGCTTGCCATCGAAACTTGGGCGGCGCATAATCCGCCACCGTTGTCCGAAAAACCACCAACTCAAATTCAAGGAGAACACATGAAGCGTATTTTGTTGCTGCTCGCTGCTCTTGCACTCTCTACCGTCGCCGCCGGCACGCTGAAGGCCCAAGCGATGACGCAGGCCAGTCCTTTTCTGGGCACCTGGAAATTGAACGTCGAAAAATCCAAAGTCACCGGCATACCGTTGCCAAAGAGCCTGACGCGGGTAGTCGCGGCGCAAGACGGCGGCACGAAGTTCAGCTACAAGGGAATCGCTGCGGATGGATCACCGATCGACTACAGCTTCGTCACAAACTACGACGGCAAGGATTCCGCCGTCACCGGCTCGGGAGCTCCCGCCGGCACGGACGCCATCGCCATCAAACGCATCAGCGCCTACAAAGCCGAAGCCATCTTGAAAAAAGGTGGAAAAGAAATCGGCAAGACCACCGCAGAAGTTTCAAAGGACGGAAAAGTTACCACCCTCACAGGATCCGGAAAGACGCCGGACGGCAAGGACTACAAAGCCGTAACGGTCTACGACAAGCAGTAACGGACCTACTTCGTACGCTACGAGCCACTGCTGAACCAATCGGTTTCAGAAATCAACAAAATAAAGCGGCGCACCTTGCTGTATCCAAGGCGCGCCGCTCATTTTCCGCACTGCTTACTTCGCTTTTCTCTCTAAGTCCCCACTCTGACCGTTGTCGTAAACATTCTCACCGTAAACGACTGGGCTCTGACCTACGCCACCGTTGAACAAGAAGCCGTTCAGGTTGGCTTGGTCTCCGACGGTTAAGCCGTTATATCCGGTCGTTGACACCGATCCGCCATAGGTCGTCTGCGTTCCAGTTTCGAAGTTAACGTTTTGAATGTTGTTATCGAGGTAGAAATTGTTCAGGCCGTTGACCGTAAAATTCGGCGAGTTGAGTGCAGACACCGTGCCGTTAAATTCGGTCGGTTCCAAAACAATCTGATCCGCCGTGGTTGTGGAGACGCCGCCTGCAGTCGCAATCCCGGTGGAATCGATCAACACATTCTGCCCGTCCACCAGATCGCCTGCACCGGCGAACGAGACGCCCGAGGGCAGAGTCTGTCCCGCTGGCGTTGCAACGGAATAGCCTGCGCTCGTCGAAGGCGGTACCAGTGTCAGCGTTTGGCCCACACTCACACCTTGCGTATTGCCCGCCGGCACGTACGTAACTAACACCATCGGCGTCGCCCCCGTCTGGATCACTGTGCCTTCAAACCCCTGGCCGAAATTGATCCCACCGTTCTCTGTAACGGAAGTAGCCGTTTGCACCAGCGGAGACGTGTCGCTGACTCCGTAGTTTACGCTCACGTTCTGGTTAGCCGCCACGCAAGCCAGATTATTCGTCGTGCAACTTGTGAAACCGTTGAACGTGGTGTTGTTGCCCGTCGTGATCGTCACCGGTTGTCCTGTGGCGCTATCCGTTACGGTAAAGGTCCCAGTGCCCACGTTCGTCACCGTTCCCATTACGTTGTTAACGTCCAACAGGTTGCCGTCCGCTCCCGCAGTCGTGTTTTCGCTGACCGTGAAACTCGGATCAATCGTAAAAGTGTTGGTGCTGCCCGCGGTGGCTTCCACCAGAGAATCAGCCACATCGAAACTTATGGCTATATTCACCGGTTGGCCTGCCGTTAAAGCAGCCGGGTTGGTAAAGGGCACTGTCACCGAAGTGGGATTCACTACCGGAGAGAGTTCGCAGACCGTAGGCGTCGCAGCCGCGGTGCACGAGTCTGGAGTGGGTGTTACGGTGTCGTTGTCGGTCGTGCCTGGGTCCACGTTAATCGCTGCTGTCGAAGTGCCAAAAGTTAGGAGGACGGCAGTGTAAGTGTCAGCCGGGACTTCCGTAGTGGCCAGCACATCAGACTCGCCGCCGTTCTGCAGATTCTGCAGTTGCACCGTAACGGCGCCGTTAGGCAGCAGGTTCTGCGCCCCACTGCAACTCGTGGCCGAAGCATCCGAGCTCGTAAGCAGGCATGCGCCGGTGATTTGCAGGTCGAACGAAAGCACGCCTACGCTGTTTAACTGTTCGGGGTCTGAAATCGAGAGAACCACGGGTACTTCGTTTTGGGTTGTTGTGTGATGGCCGCTTCCACCGCAGCTCGCTATAAACGCTATTGCTATGCTCACTACTAAGAAAACCGGAATTCTTTTTCGCACGTAAGGGGCCTCCTGAAGAATTTGACTACGCCCCGTATGATGCGATGTCGTAAAGATCTTCGCCTCCGGTAATGGCTGTATTTCGCATCAGGAAAAATCGGATTGCCCCTTAGAACATCTGAGAATGTATTTTTCTGGCGAGTTCAGATTCAAGGAGGATGCTTCGCAGGGTTGGAGGTATCAGCGAGAACAGAATAACTAATCGTCATGCATCGACCGGGTTTTCATAGCGCCAGCTTGTCCTGAGCTACGCGAAGGGCCGGCTCATTGGCTTTGCTTTCGTAGCTCCGCCGCTCCGTCACAGAAATTTCATAAGCGCGTCCATGGTCTCCTTAGGGCGTTCCTCCATCACCCAATGTCCCGTGTTCGGCAGGACCACCATCCTCGCGTCGGTCGCCACAATCTTCATCTGCTGCCCCAGCAAAGTTCCGTTGGCCTTCTCGCCACCAATCGCCAGAACCGGCATAGTCAGCTTGGTTTTTGAAAGCTCCGCGAAATCCTTGGCCGCTTGCTGGAACGAAACGAAGTACGCCCACCCCGCGCGCATTCGTCCTGGGCGAGAATATGCCGCAGTGTAGGCCGCGCGATCCGCTTCCGAAAGCGAATGCGTCTTATCGGCGGCGAAGTCGTTCCAAAAATAATCGAAATATGTCCGCTCGCGCCCGCGCACCAACGCTTCCGGCGTCGGCCCATTAAACCGAAAATGCCAGATGCTCGGGTCGTTGTACACGCTCTCCCATCCGGCAACGCCAGGAAGAAAAGCGTCCATAACCACCAGCTTTTCCGTTTCGGCGGGGAACTGCGCCGCGTACGCATACGCAACCATCAATCCGATGTCGTGCCCGACCACTCTCGCTTTCTCGACTCCCAGGGATTTCGCCAGCGCGTGCATGCGAATCGCAGCCGTCTTCATGTCCAACCCGTCCGCGGGAATCTCCGAGTCGCCAATCCCGGGCAAGTCCGGCGCGATCACAGTAAATTTCTCCGCAAGAAGCGGAATGATCGGCCGCCACATCCTCGAGGTCTGCGTATATCCATGCAGCAGAATCACTGCCGGCCCGTGCCCGGCCGTCAGGTAATGAATCTTGACGCCGTTCACATTCGCAGTCCGCGAAACAATCGCCTCAGCCGCCGCATTCGCATTCGCGTGCGGCCCCGCAAAAATCCCGCAAAAGAAAATAAAAACAATCAGTACGGCTAAGCCGACCGCCAGTACCCCCGCTCGTCTCATGGAGCCTCCCAATTCGCCCATAATAACCCACACCCCTGAAATGGAATAATCGAACTCCGCCTCGGCGTTTCTTTTCTGCCTAAACTCATCGCGCGTCAAAAAAAACTTTTTGCATGCTCAGCCGAGCCTTGTAGACTCTTGGAAACACTGCAGGGAGAAAAAGCGATGGCCTACTCAATTCCTCTCGCCGCCCCAGCTCAATCGCGAATCGGTTGCGACTCTGCCGCCACGATCACTTCCGTCCCGTGGACCATCTGGTGCATGCTCGCGGGCCTCGTCTCCGGCACGATCGGCGGCTTGTGGGACATTTCCTGGCACATGACCATCGGCCGCGACACCTTCTGGACGCCCGCGCACATCGCCATTCAAATGACCGGCGTTCTAGTCGGCATCGCCTGCGGCTACATGATCCTGAGCACCACGTTCGGCGGCGAAGCCGCGCAAAGCACTTCCGTAAGAATCTGGGGATTTCGCGGTCCCTTCGGGGCCTTCATCGCCGTCTGGGGATGCTTGGCGATGTTGACCTCGGCCCCGCTCGACAATTGGTGGCACAACGCCTACGGCCTCGACGTGAAAATTGTCAGCCCGCCGCATACGTTGCTCTCGCTGGGTTCGCTTGCGATCAAAATTGGAACGATGGCGCTGCTCGCGGGCATGATGAACCGCTCAACGGAGCAGGTTCGCCGCCGCCTGATGTGGATGCTGTTGTTTGTAGGCGCGGTGTCCGTCGGGCAACTTGGAATCATCCTTACCCAAAGCACCTGGCCGACGAATATGCACAGCGCGAGTTGTTATCTGGCAGTGGCGATCTTTATTCCGGCTGTGCTGATCGCGCCGGCATGGGCTTCGCGCTGGCGTTGGGGATGTACTGCGGTCGCGGCAATTTATACCGTCATCTTGCTGGCGTTCGAGTGGATCCTGCCGCTGTTTCCCGCCGTGCCGAAACTAGGGCCTGTTTACCAGCACATTACGCATTTCGTTCCGCTGCGATTTCCAATGCTGCTGATCGTCCCCGCAATTCTTTTGGATTTCTTCTGGCAGAAAAAGGACGACTGGGGCCGCTGGAAACTGGCCGCAGTCACCGGTCCGCTGTTTATCCTGAGTTTTCTCGCCGTGCAGTGGCCGTTCGCAAATTTCCTGATGTCTCCGGCAGCGCGCAACCCCATCTTCGGCATGGCCTATTTCGCGTACTTCGATCCCGCCAACTACCTCTACGATCCATATCAGTTCCAGTTCGCCGAAAGCACCCGCGCCCAATTCTTTCTGGTAATGGCGATGGCCCTCGTCGCGAGCATCATCATGTCGCGCCTAGGTTTCGCCTGGGGCGATTGGATGCGCCGCATGCGCCGCTAAATTCCGAAGGAATTCGCCTAAGGCCTTAACGAAGGGTGACACCCGCCGCCGATGTTTCCGTAGGGGCGCTGCTTCCCGCGCCCGCCACAAGTATTTGGCAGGCCCACAAATATCGCCGCAAGGTTTATATGTAGCGCCGGGCTTTAGCGCGGCATCTTTCTGTTTTTTGAAACGACGAAAATGGCTCGGCCGCGATCCTCGCGCTGGACTTCGATGTGTTACGACTTTTTCCGTAGGCGCACAGCATGCTGTGCCCGCTGATACACCGCCGCGGACGAAAGGAACCGCCCAGCCTCCGACGCAGGCCGCTTCGGATCGTTTAATTCCAATTAACGCGACAATCTCGCTCTCCGCCGGGACCCAAACTCTGCGCTACGCTCTTCGTACCAGCCAAACGATCAAGCAAATAATCAACAAAGTCCCCAATATCCCGTATCCAAACATTTGTCGCCTCCTGTAACCTCACTTCCCAAGAATTACCATCACGATCGCATTGCGCCCAAAAGGGAATCGAGCTCTTACTTTTTCTTCCCTATCTTTATATTCGGGAATTTTCGCCTCACGGCCCTAACCACATCCGCATGCTCCGGCTTTCCCGAACTCCTCGCCAACGCATCCCGCGCGTGAGCCGCATCCGGAATCGGATATTTCCGCGCGCCTTTCTCCACGAAACTCGACTTGGGCAACCGTTTTCTAGCCGCAGCAGTTAGCTTAGCCATTGTCGTTTTCCTCCTTGTTCAATGTTGATTCGAACCCGCGCTGATTATGCGCTCAAAGCTCCAAAAACCCTCTTCACATTGGGCTTCAACAGGTACGCCAGCATCCACGCCGCCGTCGCCACTATAAGCAAATGAAAAAGAACCGACGGCCCCACTGGAAGCAACACGTCTCTCCGAAACGCCACCAGGCTGATCACGGTGAGCGCCATACCCGCCCCAATCCACGCGATCGATACGCTCCACGCCCACTTCCGCATTTTGAACACGCCATCCGCCAACCCCGCAGCAACCATCGCCAGAATCAGCAAGCAAAATCCGCCACTCATCGCCATACCGACGATCGCGTGCGAGACCGCATCTCCCGACAGCCCTTCGCTTATCCCCATCGCAGCAATGCAAAAGGACGCCAAGCATCCCAGACCCAGAACCACCGCCGCCCCCGCCATCAAAACCCCTATAACCGTTAATCCAGCCGGCCGCTTCATCGCCCTACTCCATCGTTTGTAAACAAGCGCATCATAACGGGTCCACGCCCGTGCGGCATCGGGTGCATCAGGTAGTTTCCCAATCAAGTTCCTGTAGGGGTCCAAGCAGGGCGCCGCGAGTGCCGGTACACCGCGCAGCATTTTCAGAAGGATAAAGACGAAGACTGAATCAAGCTGCGTGTTTTCTCATAACTTCATTGATCATCGGCACCAGATCGGTCGGGATCAGCGATTTCGTCACAAACCCGCTCGCCCCCACCGTAGCCGCCAGCCGCGCCGCTTCCAGAGACATATGGTTGGTAACAAGCACGATCTCGGTTAGCGGACAGCCTTGGCGGATCAAGTGCGTTGCCTCCATGCCATCAAGATTCGGCATACTCAGGTCCAACAGCACCACGTCCGGCTGGAGTTCGAACGCTTTCTTAATTCCTTCCAGGCCGTCCGCCGCTTCTCCGCAAACAGTAAAACCTTCGTGAAGCTCCAGAAATATGCGGATTCCATTTCTCACCGAGCCGTTATCGTCCACGAGTAGAACTCGGACCTTTGGCATGGCCGTCACCTCACCCTTATGTGACGTCCAACGCAGCTCGTTTTAAATCGGGTCTTTACTGTACGTTCGGAAACCATCAATACCAGGACAAAGACGGCAAGCGGAAAAGGGCAGTCGCCCAGCCCGGCAGGCGGCTTCACATCGTTTAATTCTAAATTGTGCAACGCCTCCCCTGTTCTATAATGCCCGCCGATGGCCCTCTCCACCGGCACCAAACTCGGCCCCTACGAAATTCAGTCCCTGCTGGGCGCTGGCGGCATGGGCGAAGTCTATCGCGCACGCGACACCCGCCTCGACCGCACCGTCGCCATCAAAGTTCTCCCGCAAGGTCTCGCCGACACTCCCGAAGTTCGCCAGCGATTCGAACGCGAGGCCCGCGCTGTTTCCAGCCTCAACCATCCGCACATCTGCGCGCTTTACGACGTCGGCAATCAAGACGGCATCGAGTATCTGGTGATGGAATATATCGAGGGCGAGACGCTCGCGAAGCGCCTCGAAAGCGGTCCCCTCGCCACCACCGACCTTTTGCGCTATGCCATCGAAATCGCGGACGCTCTCGACCGCGCTCACCGCCAGGGAGTGATCCACCGCGATTTGAAGCCCGGCAACATCATGCTGACGAAGTCCGGCGCCAAGCTCCTCGACTTCGGTCTCGCGAAAGCCAGCATGCCGCCGCTCGCAGGAGATTTCTCCAGCTCGCCGACTGTCAGCCGCCCGCTTGTAGGAAGAGTGCAGAGCGACGCGCTCACCGCCCAAGGCACGATCGTCGGAACGTATCAATACATGTCGCCTGAGCAACTCGAGGGCGGGGAAGCCGACGCCCGCAGCGACATTTTTTCTTTTGGCTCCGTGCTCTACGAGATGGCCACGGCAAAGAAAGCTTTTGCTGCCAAAAGCACCGCGAGCCTGATCGCTGCGATTCTAAAAGAGCAGCCGAAACCGATCAGCGAACTCCAACCCATGGCACCCCCTGCGCTCGAACGCGTGGTGAAGACCTGCCTCGAAAAAGATCCGGACGAGCGCTGGCAGAACGCTGGCGATTTGAAACGCGAACTCGGCTGGATTGCTTCCGCCGGTTCGCAAGCGGGCATTCCCGCGCCCGTGGCGTCGAAGCGGAAGACGCGCGATCGCGCTGTCTGGATTGCAGCAGGTGCACTCTTGGGACTCGTAGTCGCTTATTTGTTTTGGCAGAGCGGCCTATGGCAGCACAGCCCCAGCCCCATACATCTAAGCATCGCGGTCCCCGTGGGCACGGTGCTGCCGGGCGATTCGACCGACCCGCTTGCAATTTCTCCGGATGGTTCGACCATCATCTATTCCGCTCGTGGCGAGGATCGCAAGACGCAATTGTATCTGCGCAAGCTGAGCAGCTTCCGGAGCACCCCCATATCAGGCACCGAGGGCGCTCACTGTCCCTTCTTCTCGCCGAGTGGAGACTGGATCGGTTTCGTATCTGACGATGACAAGCTAAAGAAAATATCGCTGCGAGGCGGGAGTGCCGTGGATCTGGGGAGTGAGGCGGGCGTTATAGGCGGTTCGTGGGCAGAGGACGGCACAATCTACTATACCAAGTCATTCTTTTCGGGCCTCTACGCAATCCCGGCCGGGGGCGGCCAGCCGAAGCAGATTACGCAGATCGGATCAGCTTCCGAAGATCGGAGTCACTTATGGCCCAAGGTGCTGCCCGGAAATAGTGGTTTGATCTTCACCGTTTGGTCCGGGAAGACCTTTAATGAAGCGAGAATCGAGGCCTTGTCATTCGGGTCGGGAAAGCGGAAAGTGCTCATCGAGGGTGGCTCCGATGCACGCTATCTTCCAAGCGGCTACCTTGCCTACGTTCGCAACGGCACTCTTTACTTGGTTGGCTTCGATCCGAAACGGCTTGAGGTAAACGGCACGCCGGTTCCGGTGATCGAAGGCGTCATGACCGGAGCATCCGACGGCGGAGCGGTCTTCGCAGTTTCCAACAATGGTACGCTTGTCTTCCAACCCGGAACCTTTGCCACCCGCCAGCGCAACCTTGTTTGGATCGATCGAACCGGCAAGTCCACGAACATCATGGAAGAAGTGAAGCCTTATGCCTCCCCTAATCTCTCGCCTGACGGCAAACAAATCGCGCTGACGCTGGAGGGGAGCTCCTACGACGTATGGGTGTACGACCTTGGGCGCGGAACGCTCACCAAAGCGACTTTTGGAGCCGACGATTACAACCCGCATTGGTCGCCCGATGGCAAGATGCTGGCCTACCATTCTTCGAAATCCGGAGCGGTGCAGGTCTATGTGAGGCACGGCATCATACAGGGCGACGAAGTCGCGGTGACCGACGGCCCCGAGTACAAACAGGTCTACGGCTGGACGCCGGACGGGCGCGAAGTCATCTTCGCGCGTGTGAACAAGGACAAAGGATTTAGCGTGTACGCGGCTGCCGTCGAAGGTGAACACAAAGTGCGGCCGCTGGTTGTGGGCAGCACATTCTATCAAGGTGACGCAAATCTTTCACCCGACGGCAAATGGCTCGCCTACATCTCGAACGAGTCCGGCCAGTATGAAGTATTCGTGCAAGCCATGAGTGATCCCAATACGCGCGCCCAGATTTCGTCGGAGGGAGGAACGGCCCCGCGATGGTCGCGCTCCAGCAATGAATTGTTCTTTCTCGCCAAGGACGGACTTATGTCCGTAAAGTTCGCGCCGGGAGATGCGCTCAATCCGGGCAAGCCGGTGAAGCTGTTCCAGGACAAGAAAGCTTGGAACGGTTACGACGTAGCCGCCGACGGCCGCTTTGTCGTGGCAGTTGAAGCCGACGACAAAGTCGCCGGCTCCCAGCTCAACGTCATCCTCCACTGGTTCGAAGAACTAAAGCAATCCCAGCCCAAGTAACCCGTCGTGTCCCGAGCACCGAATCCGTCGCCGCACCCTGCTTGCGCCGACGCAGTGATGACCGCGTCAGTCCGTTACGACCGCGACGCCGACCAAACCTCCTCCGGTATCGGCGGCATTTGTGACTTCAACGTAGATTCGATTGCCCGGAGCGCTCGCGATTGCGGCGGTGGCGGTTACGAAAACGGAAAAAGTGGCGCTTGTTCCTGTCGCAAGTGGGACACTCAGTCCCGTGAAACCCGCTACGGGCGGAGCCAGACACTGACCGTTGCTGGGATTTGTCTGGCAGATTGTGACATTGAGAGGCAGATTCCCCCAAGAAAGGGCGACGCCTGCGTCATCTGCAGCGCCGAAGTTGGCAACCTCGACCGCAAATGTTCCCGTTCCCTGCGTTGAGAAAGGAATCGTCAGGACATTGTTGTCCGAACCGGTGGACGCGACCACCTGAAGCGCCGTCACGTTTATCGCGGTGTTTACGTTGGTGAAGCCGGCTACTTGAACCGTTCCTTGAGAGTCTGCGAAGTTGAGATACACCAAATTGTTGACCGGGTTGTAAGGAATCGCCGCGGTCGGTGTGACGAAAATTGCAAAATCATCGACAGCGTCGTCGGGCGGGACTGTTGCCGAGAGAGATGACGAAGGCGCGCTCAGGCACGCGTTTGTTGCCGCGTCTAGCGGGCAAACCAGCAAGGTGACTGGCAGCGAACTCAGCGTGGCGGGTGCAACGGTGAAAGTCTGCGATACCGTGCCGGTGTTGATGAGCTCCGTGAAGAACACTCCAGTTGTGCCTACGGGAACGGTTATGGCGGCCGGGATAGTGCCGGTTACGAGATTGCCGTTGAAAGTGCCGCCGGCGAGGTCGGGCACGACGACTACGTTCCAAACGAAGGTAGAAAACGACGGTTCCTGCGGCTCATAAGGGCCAGTCGGGGAAGCAACTGCGATCAGAGCCGTCACGTTATTAAACGGATTTGCCGCCATGCTTTGTGTTGCCGTCGCGGTATTCGTTGGAGCTACGGGCTCACCGGCTGCTTCCGGCTGCGCGCCGGTTTTCGCGGCGCGGGCTCGCGTCAAGAAAACCTGAGGCGCGCGAGAGTTTGGAATCGCCGCTCCGCCAGTAATCGGAGCAGGGGGTGTTGCGGCGGTGAACAAATTGCCGCATGCGCTCCCGTCTCCAGCGACGCCGCCGGCGGTCTCAACGCAGGCCGCCAGAATGTCGCCCAGCGTGTTCAGAGCTGTCGCTGTGACGCTGTCGCCCGCTGGCAGAGCGGGGCCGGGAATTGTCCCTGCCGTGGTATCCACCAGTTCGTTCACGCTCGCGAAGTCATGGGCCAGATCCGCTGCGTTGGCGCTGCTCGAGCCGATCTCGGTCGGCGAAGTCATATACGTCTCCAGCGCGAAGATGCTGGCGACCGTGGTCAGTTCATTGATCACAATATTTTTTGAGGACGTGACCGTACTGCAAGCCCCGAGCGCCGTCATCATCAGGATCGCGGTGTTATCGGTGCCCGCAGCCAGTCCTGGATTTCCCCCGCTGGCGGTGATGTAAACGAGCGAGCCGGGCGTCGGGCAAGTGAAACTCGGCAGCTTGAAATTGCCGGAGCTGTCGGTAACCACAGGAGCGCCGGTCAAAAGCGGAGTGGACGCCGATCCGTCCCCGGTAGTGCCCACGGCGTAAAGCTGTATTGTGGAGTCGCAAACCGGTACCAACCCGCCCATCACCGTGCCGGATTTGGCCGTGACCGCGTTTACCGTCAAGGTCGCATTCGTAGTCGTCGCGCTTCCAGCCACATTCGTGAACACGGCGTGGTACTCGTTGCCGTTCATCGCCACGGTGGTGCCCGGGATGCTCAGCGTAGTCGAAGTCGCTCCGGACAAGTTTGTAAACGTGCCTCCGCTATTGGTGCTCACTTGCCATTGCACGGTCGGTGTTGGCGAGCCTGACGCTGCCGCTGTAAATGTCGCCGTCGCGCATGCCGTGACCGTTACATTCGTGGGATTAGTCGTAATCGTCGGCGCAGTATTTCCTGCGTTCACCGTCAGGGTCGCGTTCGTCGTCGTCGCACTGCCTGCAGTGTTGGTGAACACGGCGTGATACTTGTTGCCGCTCATCGCGTTGGTAGTGTTGGTAATGTTCAGCGTGGTCGAAGTCGCGCCGGACACGTTTGTAAACGTGCCCCCGCCGTTCGTGCTCACTTGCCATTGCACGGTCGGCGTCGGCGTGCCTGACGCAGCCGCTGTAAACATCGCCGTCGCGGGAGCAGTGACAGTCACATTCGCTGGGTTCGTCGTTATCACGGGCGCAGTATTCGCCGCGTTCACCGTCAAAGTCGCTGCCGTACTTGTAGCGCTGCCTGCGGCATTGGTGAACACAGCCTGATATTTGTTGCCGCTCATCGCGGTGGTCGTTCCGGTAATGCTCAGCGTCGTCGAGGTCGCCCCCGCCAAATTTGTAAACGCTCCGCCGCTGGTACTCACTTGCCATTGCACGGTCGGCGTCGGCGTGCCCGTCGCCGCCGCTGTAAACATCGCCGTCGCGGGAGCAGTCACTGTCACGTTTGCCGGGTTCGTCGTAATCACCGGCGCGCTATTTCCGCCGGTCACCGTCAGAGTTGCTGCGGTCGTCGTCGCGCTCCCCGCAGCATTCGTGAACACAGCCTGATACTTGTTGCCGTTCATCGCCCCGGTTGTTGTGGCGATATTCAGCGTGGTCGCTGTCGCACCGGCTACGTTCGTAAAAGCCCCGCCGCTCGCGCTCACTTGCCACTGCACCGTCGGCGTCGGCGTGCCCGAAGCTGCCGCTGTAAACGAAGCTGGCCCGCCCGACGCAACCGTCACATTCGCAGGGTTCATAGTGATCGCAGGCGCCGTATTTCCGCCGGTCACCGTCAAAGTCGCGGGTGTGGTCGTAGCGCTGCCCGACGCATTCATGAACACGGCTTGATACTGATTCCCGCTGAGCGCCGCTGTCGTGCCCACTATGCTGAGCGTCGGCGAAGTCGCACCGGCTATATTCGTAAAGGTCACTCCGCCGTTCGTGCTCACCTGCCATTGCACGGTCGGCGCCGGCTGCCCGGAAGCTGCAGCTGTAAACGTCGCCGCCGCCCCAGCACTTACCGTGACGCTCATTGGGTTCGTTGTAACCACAGGCGCGGAGGCCTTCGGCTTTGAGTTTCCCCCGCCACAAGCCGCCAGAACAGCACAAGCCACAACCAGAGCCGCGACGGTGGCAACGGTCGACAGACGTGCCATCACAGATCGACCGTTGCGCTGGGCGCCCGTCGAGCGATCGAAAACCGCACGGAGAGAAGCCAAAGCCGCGTTGCCCTTGAAAGGGGTCAAAGAACGAAAAAGGACAGGCATCTGCTGTGACATGGAACTCCTTGTGAGTGACGAATCGACTGGTGTAATCGCGGCCAACCCAGGAGGGACGCGCTCTTACGCGGGTATCATCTGGTAATTTCGCTCGCGGAACAACCGACAATCAAGGACAAATCAGGATAAATCAGGACAAATCGAGGTGTTACCAAAGGAAGGGTCCGCATTCGCGAAGGCCCGGCCCTTTTCGCTTTAGAATTATCGCCCCGGCGCCCGGGATTCCCCTCTGCCCGAGCCTTCATGTCACTCGCACCAACAAATCCGTAGGGGCACAGCATGCAGTGCCCGCTGTCACGTTGCCCAAACTTACCGGATGGGAGGTGCGTCCGGCGCAAGTGCTTGGCGATTCCTCGAATATCGCCACGGAAGCATCCGTAGGGGCGCAGCATGCTGCGCCCGCTGTCGCGTTACCCACGACGAACGGGAACCGCCCACTCCGCGCGACTTCGCCGGTTTGCCTTTCGAACGTTACTTCGGCTGCTTATCGTCTGATTTTGACGGAGCAGGTTTCTGTGTCGCAGCTTTTGACCGCGACCCCTGCGTTTTCGGTTGTGCCGCTGGTTTCGGCTGTGCCGCTGGTTTCGGTTGCGCCGCTGGCTTTGGTTGTGCCGCTGGTTTCGGTTGTGCCGCTGGTTTCGGCTGTGCCGCTGGTTTCGGTTGCGCCGCTGGCTTTGGTTGTGCCGCCGGCTTCGGCTGCGCACTCGGCTTGGCATCCGAGCTAGGCTTTGTTCGTGAACCCCGCGACGGCTGCGCGCTCGGCTTCGAATCTGGAGCCGGCTTCGGCTGCACCGCAGGCTTCGGCTGCGTACTCGGCTTCGAATCCGGGCTCGGCTTCGGCCGCGGGTTGCGCGACGGCTGTGTGCTCGGCTTCGAATCCGGAGTCGGCTTCGGCTCCACCGCAGGCTTCGGCTCTGTGCCTGGCTTCGCGCCTGGAGTCGGCCGTGTCCCCGGCTTCGTCCCCGGCGTCGTCGGCTTTGTGCCGGGTCTTGTCCCGGGCTTTGTGTCCGGCGTCGGCTTAGCTCCCGGCTTGGTCGGCTCTACGCCCGGCTTCACCTCAGGCTTCGTACCCGGAGTTGGCCGCGGTCTCGGCGTCGTGCCAGGCCTTGTTCCTGGTTTTGTCCCAGGCTTCGGCGTCGGCTTAGGTTGTGGACGCGTAGGCCGATTCCCTCCAGGACGATTGTCCGGTCCCCACGGTTTGCTCGGACGCGGAGCCGGCCGTGTCGGCGGCCGATAGTTCGGCGGGCGATAGCCCCAATTTCCGCGGTATCCCGGACGATCGCGATAGTACACGGGACGCGGCCGATACCACCGGTTCGGCGGGCGATACGGATTGCCCCATCCTACCCATACGCCGTGATTGTAATACGCGCGCCGCGATCCCCAGTTCCATCCCCAGCCGCCCCATCCCCACGGCCGGTTATCAACCAGCAGCGCGCCAATCCCAATGCCTACTCCGAAAGTGATGAACGAAGTGGCCACCACTCCGCCCGCGGGACGAATGTAAACCACCGTGGGATCATAAACCGGAACATACACCACCTGCGGATTTGCCGGCTGGATGACGTAAACCGTCTGCCCCGGGGTGGGCTGTTGCACTTCCACCTGGGCTTGCTCAGTGGTGCGCAACGCGCCCGAAGCATACGCTTGCGCGCGCAGCCGCTGAATCGAATCAGTCACCGACGCCTGGTCCGCCGAAAACGCCACGCCGATCGCGGTGTAATCGTCGATGTTCTCCGCCATCATCGTCACCACTTGCGGAAAATTCACCAGCGCGATAAACGCGGGATCGAATCCCGCCGCTTGCGCCGCATCGGTGAGGGCCGTGCCGGTGAGGTCCGGATTTTGTATCAGCCAATTATCAACGTCGAGAATTTCCTGCGGGTCCGTGCTGGCAGTCGTGATCTGCGCCAGCAGCGAATCAGGATACAGCGCCACCGGAGCCAGCAACTGGTCCAGTTGATCAGCAGTGGGAGGAGCGACCGCGTCGTCCTGCGCGCGAATCAGCGGCACGAAGTCTTGAGAAAATAGCAGTGCGATCAGTAAAACCACGGCCGTGAAAGCGCGCTTTCGTAGCATGGAATTCCTCCGTCCCCGTAAGTCTCCCGAGGCGCGGGCATTGTATCACTGTGCCGTTCGCAAGCGCTCGCGAATTTCACGTCTCGGTCGGGCTAGGACGGTTACCGTCTGAGCTAAAGGGAGGACAAAAATTCTAGGCTAGGATGGTCGCGGTTTGAGCAGCAGGATCGACAAAACTTCTCGGCTAGGATGGTCGTGGCTTGAGAAGTAAAAACGAAAGAATCGAGAGCCCGAGAAGTATCCCGACGCTTATGCCCAGGCTGACATCGCTCGTCGCCGCACTCTTCACCACAATCAGCCGGAGCACAATCAGCAACGCGCAAATCGCCGGAACAAATCTCAAAACTCGAACCTTGTTAAGCATCCAACCACCTTAACACATCCCGATACCGAGCAGTGCAAAGGCGTGGGAATCGCAGGGTGTGCCCGCGCTAAGGCGTGTACATCCAAAGGTCGCTGAGATCTCCTTCCGTCCCACTTGCAGGCTCGCCGTAACCGCCGATCATCCAGACGTTTCCGTTCGCATCAATCCAGGAGCTGGACGCAAGACGAGCGCCAGGAATATTTCCAGGGGCAATCATACCTTGCGTCCCGTACGCGCCATCCTGGTTAATTAAATTGGAACCGGACATCCAAGTCCATTCGCCGTTGCTGTACCTCCACAAATCATTCAGCAGCCCCACGCCCGACGCGGAGTCGACCCCATTTCCTCCGAAAAACCAAAAATTCCCTGACGAATCCGTCCAGCTAACAGCGTACTGCCGCCACCCCGGCGTATTAGAGGGAGCGGCCATGCCCTGTGTGCCATACACCGCAAGCGGGTAAGTGGTGGATGACCCGGACATCCATGTCCACTGGCCATTGCTGTATTTCCAGAGGTCGTTGAGTACTCCACCTGGTCCATCGGAAACGAATCCGGCTCCGCCGAAAAGCCAAAGATTTCCCGACAAATCAATCCAGCCGACTGCCAAAACTCTCGCGCCAGGAACGTTCCCCGGCGCCGGGACGCCCTGTGTGCCGTAAACACCGTTCTGATTGACTAACTTCGATCCGGATTCCCAGCTCCATTCGCCCCCGCTGTATTTCCACAGATCGTTCAGCTCGTCAATTGCTCCGTTCGAATCGTAGCCTATTCCGCCGAAGAGCCAGAAATTCCCGGCGGAATCGATCCAACTCACGGCGCCAAATCGCGAGCCGGGAATATTGTTGGCGGAGGGAATGCCCAGACTGCCATATACACCCTGCTGATCCGCCAAATCAGAGCCGCCCAACCAGGTCCATTCCCCCGCACTATATTTCCACAGATCGTTGAGCGTTCCTTCGTTGCCTGCAGAATCGAAACCGTTCCCTCCAAAGAGCCAGAAATTTCCGGCAGCATCCGTCCAGCCGACGGCTTCGGACCGTCCTCCCGGAATATTGCTCATCGCGGGAACGCCGAGAGTTCCATACGTGCCGTTCTGGCCCCCGAGATTGGATCCGCCCATCCATGTCCATTGGCCGGCACTGAATTTCCAGAGGTCGTTCATAGGAAAGAGTGACCCGACCGAATCGTAGCCATATCCGCCGAAAAGCCAGAGATTACCCGACTCGTCGGTCCAAGTAGCGGGAGTTTGTCGTCCGCCAGGGAAGTTGCCCGCGGCTGCTACACCAAGAGTTCCGTACACACCATTGTTGGTTGGAGTGCTGGGACCGCTCACCCAGGTCCATTCGTTATGGTCGCAATTGATCTGCACGTCCGTGACGTCGGAAGTCGCTATTCCGGAGCCATTCGTGATGCCGCAAGTCTGCGTGGGATTGGAAGGCTGCTCGGAAATTGTCACAGCGTACGGAGTGCCGCTCGCAACCGTCTTCGCGAAAGTAAAACTTCCGTTCGCGTTCACCGGAAGGAAGTCAGTGAAGTTGTCCCGCAAAACCAGCCCGGCATTATTCGCAGAGAGGTTTACCACTGTCCCGCTGATAGTGAACGAAGACGGCCTGCTGTTACCGCCGCAATTGGCGAGCGCAAGCGAGAGTGCGGCCAGAACGCCGCAACAGAAGAGCTTCTGCGCAACTTTCATAAAATGTACTCCTGTCCTTCTACCGGATGATGGCCCGAGCGGCACGCGACGAGGCGATTGTCCAGCCCCCCGCATCGCTCGGCATGGTGTAAACCAGCGGCAGATTAGCACAAGGAAGGTTTGATCCAGCGTACATAAACGGGAAAGTACTTTACTGGGTAATGCACCGCCACGCCGCAAAAACGTCCACATGCGCCTCGCCCTAGCAACACCGCGTAGGGGCGCTGCTTGCTGCGCACGCTGACGCCTATGCCGCGCTTTTCGTGAATTCCGAAGGAATTCGCGCAGAGTCTTTTCGCGGAGGGTAGCGCCCGCGAAAGCGGCGGCAAGCCGCCGCACTCCAAACCAACCCTCTCCCCAATTCTGCGGAGTGCGGGACCTGCCTGCCGGCAGGCAGGGCTTGCTCCCGCTTTCTTCACCAAACGTTTTGCCGCAGCCATACCTCGTAGGGGCGCAGCATGCTGCGCCCGCCCCGCTTTGCCTTAGGTTTGAATGTAGCGCCGGGGCCTTCAGCCCGGCATCTTCGCCGTGCATTTTTTATAGCGCGCCCGAAGTAGCCTTGTGGGTCGCGGCTTCAGCCGCGACATAAAAAACGCCTTCGACGAATTTTCCTTTCGGCGGATTTTTTGCCGGGCATTGATTTGCTCGAGCCCGATGCGCTACGAAATTTGGCTTCTCATGCCCCGCGGCTATATCGTCCGCTCTATTTCCCGGAGTAAACAGCTCCAAAATGCGAAGCCAGCTGCATTCCCATCAACAAGCCTCCCGCTCCGAGAACCAGAACGCAGGATGTTTGGCGTAGATGGAACTCCCCCACGCGCAGCACCAACAGATATCCCACCGCCACATTAAACGCGCCCCACAGCAAGTTGACCATTGGCGAAGACTCCCCCTTGCCGGGCGGCGAAGCGAACGGACTCGGGAATCGGCGCCCGCACACGCCGCTAACGAAGTGCGGCACCGCGTTCACGAAAAAAGCTCCGCCGAAAAAGTAAGCGACGTACGCATACCACTCCATGGTCTCCTCCAGAAATGCCGCCAGATGCCGCGAAGTTTAAACTCACTGTCTTATTCCAACAAGAATCCAGGAAGCGGAGAAGATACTTTCGCCGGAGCTTGCCTTCATTCAACCGTCGAACGCAAAACCACCGTAGGGGCGCAGCATGCTGCGCCCGCTGAAGCGTAGGCAATCGTCGCTCGTGCGCGCGAATGCCTTAGCCCGCCGAGAACTTGCGCCGATATTCTACGACGTCGCCAAGTACTCATGACGGCACAACATGCCGTGCCCCTACAGAAATGTGCTGCCCTAACGAGGATCTTCCGATAGCACATCGTTTCGAAGCCCGTCATCGCTCAAGTTGGAACTTCCTGGGTACCGTATCGGGAAGCGGCCTGCAGGCTAAGGTATCAAGCCCCATCAAATACACACTTCGCCGGAGGCGGCTCCACCTCTCATTGTTATAGGCTCAATCTATGTCCGGATCCGGCGCGACAACAGTCAGCCAACTCGACCGCAGGGTTCGCATCCTCATCGTCGACGACCATCCCATCATCAGAAGGGTAGTGCGCTCCACGCTGCAACGACATCCTCATTTCGACGTTTGCGGCGAAGCCGTGAACGGCGCTGAAGCAATCGCCGAAGCCAAGAAATTGAAGCCGGACGTGGTGGTCTTAAACGTCAGCATGCCGGTGATGAACGGCTTGGATGCCGCTCGCGAGATCAAAATGATTCTTCCGGAATCGGCGATCGTAATCTTGTCGCAAAACGCGGATCGCCATTTCATCGCGGAAGCAAAAAGCTTGGGCGTTCAAGCGTACGTGGTCAAAACCAAGGCAGGCGAGTCGCTGGTAAAAGCTGTGGAAGGAGCCGTGCTCGGCGAAGACTTCTTTTTCATCGAGTAGAGCGCGACGAAAAACATTGTCTGGATCGATCTGGAATATCCCGGCCTACTTCTTGGGCACCGTTGCGTCCTTCTCCGCCTCAATCGTCACCTGCACGTGCGCCCCCGGTTTCAACGCCACTTCTTTCCCGTCCTCGTCTTTCAAAGTATTATCGACGCGAATCTCTTTATAAAGATGCTCGGCATTTTCAACCGAAATCTGCGCCTTCTCCGGCGCGACGACACTCCCAGGAATAATTTTCTCAACTGTCGCAGGCAGAGTCACCGCTGGCTTCTCCGGCTCGTTCGATTTTGGCATTTGGCCCCCCTTCCTCCATATTCAACCCTACCACACTAGCACTTCGCGGAAAACGCCCTCCTTAGACCTGCCTTCGTTCGAACTTCCGGTTCCGAGTTCCTAGTGGGGCGCTGATGCAGCCGGTGACATGGGAGCATCCGGGTACAGCCGGTCAAACTCCGGATCACCATGAAGGATTGCAAGGTCCGGATCGCGCCGCGTCCACACCGAATCTCTGAACCCTGCTTCCCAGGCTTTGCGCAGCGCATCCATAGCCTCGGCCTTTCTCTTTAGCCCGCAGTACACGCAAGCCGCATTGTAAAGAATGGACGCTTCGTTCGCGCGCAAGGCCAGAGCCATGTTGAGTTCCCGCAAAGCGTCTTCCGCACGCCCGAAATCGGCGTAGTCGCCGGCCACCAGAATCCGAGCACGCGCGTCTTCCGGCACTTGTTTCAAATGGTTTTCGAGCGCCGCCATCCTGCGCTGCGTCATGTTGAGTTTGGCTTCGCCCTTGCCGATGGCGCCGAGAGAATTCAGCACCGGCACATAAACGTTATAATCCTCGCCGCTCGCCTCGATCGCAACTTCCGCCACGTCCAGAACTTCCTGGTATCGCCCCGCGGCAAAAAGCGCCCGGCAAAGTAAGTAGTACGCGCCCTCGCAATCGCGCTTGCGTTCGATGGCTTTTTTCACCATGCGCACCGCTTCGTCGTGCAGCTCCGCCGCATAAAGCACCCACGCCTGGCTCACCTGCACTTCCGGCAGGTCCCAACGCAGAGCCAGCGCTTTTCCCGAAGCTTCCCGCGCGCGTTCCACCCACACCGGGTCGCGGCTGTAGTTGCAATAAAACATCGCACAAGCATTGGCGCAGGCTGCATAAGCCAGCGCGAAGCTCACATCCATCGCCACCGCGTTTTCGAACATCTGCAAAGCGAACTCCAGGTCCTGTCGCGTCTGCCGCCGCGCGTATCGTTTGCCGCGCAAATAGAGATCGTATGCCTGCAGATTTTCCGTCGGCTTCACCGCCAGCGCCTCTAGCTCCTGCGGAGAAAGCGTAATGCGCAAAGCTTCCGCGATCTTCCGCGCCATTTCATCCTGCACTTCGAACACGTCCTTCATCTCCCGGTCGAAGCGCTCCGACCACAGCGGAAAATCCGTGCGCGTATCCACCAGTTGCACGTTGATCCGCAGCCGCGCGCCCGACCGCCGCAACGTGCCGGTCAAAACGTACGCCGCTCCCAGCTGCTGCCCAATCTGCGCCGGAGTCACCGGCTTATCCCGGAACGCCAGAATCGTGGGACGCGAAAAAGTATTTAGCCCGCGAATCTTCGACAACTCCGTAATCACGTCCTCGGTAATCCCGTCGCGCAGGTATTCGTCTTCTTTCGACCCGCTCAAATTTTCGAAGTAGAGAACCGCCACAGATTTCCCCATTGGCTTCGGAGCCGCGGGATCCGAATCGGATTTCTCTTTCGTGCGCCGTTTCTTCGGCTCCAGATCGCGCTTCAAACGGTTCAGATCCGTCTTCAGTTCCGTAGCCGTTTGACACCGCAAATTGCGGTCCTTCTCCAGCGTCTTGTCCAGTATCCGCACAAAATCCGCCGGCAGCGACGGATTCAGTTCCGCGGCAGGCTCCGGATCTCGGTTCAGGATGGCGTCGAAGATCACCGCCGAAGTGTCTCCCTTAAACGGCATAGCTCCGGTGGACATCTGGTAGAGAACGGTCCCCACGGAAAAAATATCCGTGCGCGCGTCCACCAACTGCCCACGAGCCTGCTCCGGCGACATATAAGAAATCGTGCCCACTGCGGCGCCCGGCATAGTGAGTTCGTTATTGGCCGCCACCGTGTCGGACTGCGACGCCGAAGCGCCCTGCGCCAACTCACCCTGCCTCATCTTCACCAGCCCAAAATCCAAAATCTTCAACTCGCCTCGCTCAGTGAGAAAAAGATTCGCGGGCTTGATATCGCGATGAACGATGCCTTTGGCGTGCGCCGATTCCAGCGCGTCTGCAACCTGAATCGCGAGCGGCAGCAGCTTCTCCATTTCCATCGGCTTGCCGGTCATAATCTGGGCCAGCGTCTGCCCAACAAGTAACTCCATCACGATGAAGTGCCGGAATTCGTGCTTTTCGATCGCGTGAATGGTGCAGATGTTGGGGTGATTCAACGAGGAAGCCGCGCGCGCCTCGCGCTGAAAACGCTCCAGCGCCTGGCTGTCCTGCGCCGTTTCCGGAGGGAGAAACTTTAGCGCCACCCGCCGCCCGAGCTGCGAATCTTCCGCTTCATAAACCACACCCATCCCGCCCGATCCGACCTTCTTAGTGATGTGGTAATGCGAAAAAGTCTGCCCGACCAAAGAAGTTTCAGCGTCCGCCATGAGGCGCACATCTTAGATGCCCGCAGCAACCGAGTCAACAACCGTGGGCCCTTGCGCCAAAAGGGAATTGCTCGCGAACATTCGCCTCCGCGCTTTTATCCGCCGCCCGCACCGAAAGGCAATTCCCCAGCGAGAATCTTTGTGCAAGGCTTGCTCCCGCTTTCTACTCCCGGACGCGCCTTGCCGTAGCAACATCCCGTAGGGGCGCAGCATGCTGCGCCCGCTGCAGCGCAGCCGAGCAACCCCACTTCGAAGCCCCCTCCCATTCTTGCATTCCGTCCCGAATTAAAACTCTTCCTCTGCCGAACTGCTTCTAACCCCAACTCCTTCTACCCCTCCGAAGATGGCCACACAAATGCCCGCACTAATACCTTGACCAATAAAAATATGCTTCCTCTTAGAATCCTCTTGATCGAGAACGATCGTGCCATTGCCGGCAAGATTCGTACGGCGCTGGCCGTGGCCGAGACCGGCTCATTTGAGCTGGAGAGCGTTAGCCTCCTTTCTGAAGCCCTTGAGCGCTTGAACAAAAGAGAAACTGCCGCTGTCCTGCTCGATTTGTCCCTGCCCGATAGTCACGGCATTGCAACGTTCGAGAAGCTCTTCGAAGCCGCCCCCGACATTCCGATCCTCATTCTCGGTGGAGACGCCGCGGCAGCCCAAGCCAAGGATGCCGTAAGCCGCGGTGCGCAGGATTATCTCCTGCCCGATCACCTCGATAGCTATTCGCTGCCGCGCGCATTACGTAATGCGATTGATCGCAAAGCGGTCGAGGATGCCTTGTATGTAGAAAAAGAGCGCGCCCTGGTAACTCTCAATTCCATTGGCGATGCCGTGCTGTGCACCAATATTACCGGCAGCGTCACCTATCTCAATTTCGTCGCGGAGAAGATGACCGGATGGACGCGCGAAGAAGCCTCGGGCCGGCCTCTCGGTGAAGTCTTCCGAATTATTGACGGCGCTACGCGTCAGACGGCTAAAGACCCCATGGAGATGGCCGTCGAGCAGAACAGGACCGTGGGACTCACGGTGAATTGCGTCCTCATCCGGCGCGACGGCTCGGAGGCCGCCATCGAAGACTCTGCCGCGCCGATTCACGACCGCGCCGGCCGCGTCATCGGAGCTGTTATCGTCTTCCACGACGTCAGCGAAGCCCGTGCTATGTCCATACAAATGTCCCACTCCGCGCAGCACGATATCGTTACCAATCTGCCGAACCGTCTTCTGCTCAACGACCGCATCAGCCAGTCCATTGCCTTAGCTCGACGCCAGGGCAGGCCCATTGCCGTGCTTTTTCTGGATTTGGATCACTTCAAGGAGATCAATGATTCGCTGGGACACGCCGCCGGAGACAAGCTTCTTCAATCCGTTTCCAAACGGCTGCTCGGTTGCGTGAGGGGTTCAGACACGGTTAGTCGCCAAGGGGGAGATGAATTCGCCATCCTGCTTACCGAAATATCACACGCGGATGATGCCGCCATCTGCGCCCAAAAAATTCTTCTTTCGCTTAACGAAGAGTATTTCATCCAGGATCGAAGCCTGCGAATCAACGGCAGCATCGGCATCAGCGTCTATCCGCAAGACGGAGAAGACGCCGACACGCTAATCAAAAATGCTGATATGGCCATGTACCACGCCAAGGAACGCGGCCGCAGCAATTTCCAGTTCTTCGCTCCGGAAATGAATACGAAGGCCGTAGCGCGCCGAACTTTGGAAACCGGCCTGCAACGCGCTCTGAAACGAGGAGAGTTCGTCCTGCACTATCAACCCAGGGTGAATCTGGCGACTTCTGAGATTACCGGAGTCGAAGCCCTCATACGCTGGCGGCAGCCTGAGCAGGGATTGGTGCCTCCCGCCGATTTTATCCCCATCGCGGAAGAATGCGGCCTAATTGTCCAGATCGGCCGTTGGGCGCTGCGCGAAGCGTGCACGCAGGCCCGCGCGTGGCAGCACGCCGGCCTGCCCGTCGTGCCTCTGGCTGTAAACGTTTCCGCCGTCGAGTTCCGCAATAAAGCTTTTGTCGCGGGAGTCCGGGACATACTTGCGGAAACTGGTCTGGAAGCCAAGAACTTGGAACTGGAGCTGACCGAAGGCGTCCTCATGGACGACGCTAAATCCACCGTTCGCGTCCTCGACGATCTAAAAAAAATGGGAATATGCCTTGCCGTGGACGACTTCGGCACCGGCTATTCCAGCCTGAGCTATCTTCGCCAGTTTCCCATTGATGTATTAAAGATCGACCGCTCCTTCATCCATCAAATCACTTCAAACCACGACGACTCCATGATCATCGGAGCCATCGTCAGCATGGGAAGAAGCCTGAAACACCTGGTGGTCGCCGAGGGCATTGAAACCCAAGAGCAAAGAGCCTTCCTTCAAGCCCAGCACTGCGCCGAAGGCCAAGGCTACCTCTTCAGCCGCCCCCTAGACGCCGCCCAATTCGCCCACCTCCTCAGCTCCGGCGTAGCCGCCGCCGTTTCCAACTAAAGGCGTAACACGCGCTGGCGTCAAGGGCACACATAAACTGGTTGGCTGCCAACCTGTGTCTTGTCATCAACGTTGGCCTTGACCTTGGCATCGGTCGTACAACCTCCCGGCGGCGGTCCTAATGGCGTGTCGATTATCCTCGTAGCCACGGAAGAAGGAGGCGTGAGGCCGGGAAGGTTCGCCAGGAGCGACCCTTTGTCCGTCTTGCCGGTGATTTGAACCGCGTCGGAAGCGACCCTGCGCGTGCAGTTCAAAATCAGCCCGGACGATTCCAGTGTTGTGCCGCTGTTTACCGCCGGCGTGCAACTCGCGCTTTCGGGAGTTATAGCGAAATCCCGTATCTTGGCTGGGGGCGCTCCCGCGGCATCGTAGACGAGTCTTACTTCGAATCGCATCGGGTCATAGCTCAACTCGATCGCCGCGTGCGCCACGCCCTTGCTGTTTGAAACGCAAGTCTGCCAGGCCTTCGCCATCGCTTGGTCGGCCGTGTTAACGATTTGCGAGAATTTCGACAGGTTTCTTTTGTCCGACATATCCAGCGTCTGCAAAGACGCTTGGTAGTTTTGCCAATCGGACGCTCTCGCATGGCCGCCAATCTGGCTGGGAATGTCGTCTATCGTAAATCCAAGCTGCTGCGCGGCGTCAACCGCTTTTCCATAACTGTCGAACGTATTTTGCGAAAGCCAATTCACAAAAGCCCGCGTCCTTTTTTCCAAAGAATCCGTGGGCGAGGTGCCAAAAACTCCATGTTCGACAATCTGGGAGCAATCGCTTTGGGCCATCACTGCGGCGGGAGCGGCAAGCAACACCATCAACGTCAAGGACGTTCGATAAATCTTAAATGATTTCACGGGGAGTGACCTCTCCATTGGGATGCTTTGGCCAACTAGAGAGTGACGCCGTATAGCGCCGGAGGCGCGGCAGAAGCTAGCCCCGCCCGTAAGGGCGGGGAATAATTCCGAAGAGCGGCCAAGCGCCGTAGGTGCGACACCCACTCCGCGTCCCCCAATCCGACAATTGCCCTAAATGAACTCGAATAAACTAAACTAACTGCGCAGATTCGGGAGGCCAGCCATGCAATACGCCATCGTCGCAATTCTAAATACCTACGCGGAAGCGGAAGCCGCAGTCCGCGATCTGGAGCTGGCGGGCATCAGGGGCGAACAAGTGGAAGTAATCACCGACATCGCCGCCGACGCTCGCACCGCCAACACTCCCGGCGAGCCTTCCACCAAGCAGCAAGAACCGCCTCACAACTGGCTAGCCCGCCTGTTCGGCCCCGGCGGCCCCTTCGAAAAACGCGAAGCCAGCGACCTCTCCGGCGACCAGCCCAACTACATCGGCGACCAGCAATTTTACGCCAATCACCTCAAAGAGGGCGGCGCCGTAATCATGGTCCGCACAAAGGAAGAGCAGCCCGCCAATCGCGCCGCCGCAATCCTGCGCGATCACGGCGCCCGCACCCCCGGCCAAAAAGACGGCCCCACCATCCGCCGCATCCCGTAAAACAATTCCGGCCTTTGACGATACAATTGCTTGTTGCCTTGTCGCCAGGGCACGGCTTTTTGCCCTGAGCCTGCGAAGGCTAGCCGCTGAAGTTCCTGTGAGTGCTTTGTGGGTCGTGGCTTCTTGCCCTGAGCCCGCGAAGGGTAGCCACGACATAAAGGCGGTAAGAGTTCGGCGGCTTCAGCCGCTGAAGTTCCTCCCTGGATTTGTTCCGCCCTGATCCTGCGCAACGAAACTCGCGCATCTCCCACATCCAAACGCCGGAGGCGTGACACAAGCTAGCCCCGCCCGTAAGGGCGGGGAACCCAAAGCCTTTAAAAAAGTCTTTTTCCTTTCGGCGGAATTTTCGCCGAGCCTTTCGCTTTTCCGCTTTTGACTTCCTGCGCCAGCCCTCCGTCCACTGTCCGCAATAAAACCCACTCGGTGTACAATGCCGTCCGCTCTCGACCTGGACACGAAGCTCGCGACCTAAACAAAGAGGAGCCCCACATGAACCCGCTCGACCCGGCGCTGTTTCGCCCCGAAGCCGTTTCCCAGGAAACGCGCCAATTCAACGAAATGCTCGTCAAGCTTCTCACGCCTATGCCCGACTGGTGGGTGGTCGGCGCGCAAGCCACTCGCGACGCCCGCGAGCGCGGTGAAGGCCCGTTTCCGCTCGCGCCGAAATCGCCGCGCGCCCGCACCATCACCATCGACGGAAAGGGCGGAAAAGTTCTGCTTCGCATCGTCGCGCCGCAAAATCCGAAAGGCGTTTATCTTCACATCCACGGCGGCGGCATGGTCCTCGGCTCTGCGGACGCGCGCGACCCCATGCTCGAGCGCGTGAACGAAAAAGCCGGCCTCGCCTGCGTGAGCGTCGAATACCGCCTCGCTCCCGAAAATCCGTATCCCGCCCCGCCCGACGATTGCGAATCCGCCGCCGTCTGGCTGGCAAAAAACGCGAAAGCTGAATTCGGCGCTGACGCCCTCGCCATCGGCGGCGAATCCGCCGGCGCCACGCTTTCCGCCGTCACTCTCCTGCGCATGCGCGACCGCCACGGCTTCACCGGCTTCCGCGCCGCGAATCTTTTCTACGGCGCCTACGATGTTTCCATGACGCCCAGCCAGAAGCTTTTCGGCAACGAGCGCCTGGTCCTGCGCACCCTCGACATAGAAAAATTTATGGAGGCGTATCTACCCGCCGCAGACGACTGGCGCGACCCCGACATTTCTCCGCTCTACGCCAACTTGAAAAACCTTCCGCCCGCGCTGTTTTCGATTGGCACCGCCGACGCCCTGCTCGACGATTCGCTTTTCATGTACGCCCGCTACATCGCCGCAGGGAATCGCGCCGAGCTTGCGATCTACCCCGGCGGCGCCCACGGCTTCAATCTTTTCCCCATCCCCATCGCCGAGCAGGCCAACGCCCGCATGGACGCCTTCCTCGCCCGCGAAACTTCGTGAAGTTGACTCTTTGAGATATCAACTGATTGTGTTTTAGTATGCCAATGAAATCTCTGGGGCTTGCAATTGCTGTTGGTCTCTTCGGTTTCGTTGGAACGGTCGCTACCGACGTAAAGCAAACACTCCGTGCTGAATTGGACGAACGCCAGCACTCGTCCGGCTATTTTTTGGCCGATGTAGGGTGGCCCCCTGGGGAAGTTCGAATTGTTTCGCTTGAGAAACGTACCGAGACCAAGGTCCAGCCGAAAAACCCTGAAGAATTCACGTCAACAGAGTGCGTCTCGGCCGACGGAAGATACTCGCTCTCATACCAAGCTGGGCTAACCCTGCATGACAAACAATCGGGTGAAACCCCGCAAATTGACTCGAGTGTGTGGTTTTCGAAGCAGTGCTTCTCCCCGGAAAGCAAATTCGTCTATTCCTCTAGGCACACGATAAGAATCTACGACGTGGCAAAAAAGCAAAGCATCGACGTTGCGTCAGGTGATTACCCCTCTTGGTCACCGGACGGAAAGTGGATCAGTTTCGACAGCGGCGGGGACTTCACGATCTTGAATCTAGAGTCGGGTTCACGAAGAGCGCTTTTTAAGACGAAAGGCCGTACGGACTCAACCTGGTCTCCCGACTCACGATACCTTACGTACACAGAGCCCGGCGGAAATGGTGTGGGCATTTTCTTTTGGAGGATAAGTTGTCCAGACTCGTATCGAGTCTGGGTTTGGCGTCTCGAAGATGGTGCGCACGATTGGGTTCAGCAAATCTGCAAGCCGCCGCGTACGTTCGTGTGGGTGAAAACCTCCGACCTCGCATCCTCCGCTAGCCACGAGTAGCACGGCGAGGAAATTGCCCAACAAAAAAAACCGGGCGGCAACTTCGCCACCCGGCTTCTTTTTCCCGCTCGCTAATTCTGATGCGAATTAACGACGGTGTTATTTCTTGCCGCTCTTGTCCTTGTGGATCTCCTTGCTGGTCTTGTTCTGTTCCTTATTCACCTGTTTCTTTTCCGCCGGAGTCAGCTTGCCCCCGTTTGCTTCCCGGTCAGACTTCACCTGCTTATTGATTTGATGTTCCTGATTCTCGACTTTGGCCGTTTGAGCCGCATTCATTTTGCCGCTTTCGACGCCATTGCCGATCCGCCGCTGCTGGTTCTCCGCGCGCTCGCCCACTCTGCTCATCGCAGGATTTGCGGGACGCCCGTGATTCGCCGAGGCGAAGTTGGACTTGTCCATGCTCGCCGAGTGTTCGTGCGACACTTGTTCCGACGTTGCTTGCACGTGATGCTCGTTCTCCGCCGCGCGCTCTGACGCCGTTGCTGTCGCCGTAACTCCACCCGCGCCGTTGAAACTCGCGCGGCTTCCCACGCTGGCGCTCACCACCGACCTGTTCACGTACGTGTTGTGGATCACTTCGGTGTTTACGTTCACCACCGCGGTGTTATACGCGAAGTGTCCCCCGCGCCATTCGCCGCCTACGAATCCCACTCCGCCGTAACCGAATCCGTAATTCACGCCGCCGTAGAACCCGATGTGCGGTCCCCAGTAGCCGGCATGAAATCCATACACGCCGCCCGCGAAGCCCCAGTATCCCGGAGTCCACAGCAAGCCCACGCTAGGCGGTGCCACCCATACGCCCGGAACCCAGTAGTAGTCGTCGTTGGCATAAGACCAATAACCCGGCGTCCACAAATATCCGTCGGTCGGGCAGGGCGGTTGAACGTAAACCGGAATTTCCGGTGGCGCAACATGCACCGAAATCCCCACCGCGATTTGCGCCGAAGCAGTGCTCGCCATGAACGCAAGCCCCGTCGCGAAACACACAGCAAGCAGCAGCACTCGAACAAACGTTAACTTACGCATTGCAATTCCTCCCTTTGAATAACTCTTGTTGAACAACTTTTGACCAACTCAGCCGAGCGTTACTGCTATTTGTAAGAGTGCCCCTGAAGATTAATTCGCGCTCGTTCCTTACTACATCTAACACCGCAATCACCAGAATGTTTCGACCCAATTCGCGCGACTCCGGCTTTTCGTGAATTCCGAAGGGATTCACCCAGAGTCTTTTCGCGAAGGGCGTCCTGCTTGCCCTGAGGAACGAAGGGCCGGCTCTTTTGACTTCTCCTCGGGCCACGGCTGAAGCCGTGCCGATTGCATCGCGTTCTCCTCGCGCGCGTTCAACAATTATAGGGACCGTGAAACAATGGGAACCCCAATGCAGAAGAGTACTCCCAGATTCAGTTAACCCCGTTCTACCCCGCTCATAAGCGGCACCTTACAAACGCGGCGAATCTCATTTGTGGCCGTCGAACCTGCCCCGCCGAACACGCCTCCGCCTGAACTTCCGTCCAGTCCCGCGGAATGTTTGTGGGTCGCCCCTTTAGGGGCGACATAAAGGCGGCACAAGGAGAGGGGCTTTAGCCCCTGAAGCTCCCTCCGCCGAACTTCCGGCCAAGTCCCGCGCGATGTTTGTGGGTCGCCCCTTCTCGCTGTCCAGACTTTTCCTCTGCCCGATCCTTCATGTCCATCGCACCAATCGACCGTAGGGGCACAGCATGCTGTGCCCGCTGCCGCCCCGCCCAGTCTCAACGATGGGCTGCAACCCGCCACACTCCAAGCGGAGCCTGGCTGCGATTCCGTGGAGTGCGGGAGCTTGCTCCCGCTTTCTACTTCCCGGGCGTGCTTTGCATTACCTAGACTCTGTAGGGGCGCTGCTTGCTGCGCCCGCTGATACGCCGCCCAGGCAAATCTGTGCCTGCCATCCAAGTAATTTTTTTGGCCTGGGCGGACCTGACCCCTAGAATAGGACTACGACTCTGCGTCGTCTCGCGCGAGGCCAACCATGCGAATCACCATCGCCCACAACCGCACCAAATCATCAGCCATCGACTCCGTCGATCGCTCCTTCAACGAAATGTTTCAAGAAGCCGCCGGCCTCCCGGTCCGCCTGGCCGTCAAGCAAAAGTCCTGGCAAGGCTCCACGCTCAGCTTCCAACTCACCGCAAAAATGGGCCTCTTCAGCACTCCAATAAAAGGCACCGTCGAAGTCACCGACCGCGACCTCATCGTGGACGCCGATCTCGGCCTGCTAAATCGTCTCCTCCCCGAAAAAACCATCCAAGAAGTAATCGGCGGCCGCATCAAAGGCCTTTTGAACTAAATCCTCCGGTCACCGCGCTGTCAGGCCCCGCATTTGTGGTACGGTCAGAAACCCGGGAGGGATCGATGCCCCCGAAAACCGACGGCATTCTTGAATCCTCGTTGTACGTCAGCGACGTGCCGCGCTCCGTCCGCTTCTACGAGGAAACATTTGGGTTCCGCGTCATAACCGACTTCGGCGAGCGTGGTTGCGCGATGCACGCCGGCACGCGCCAAGTGTTGCTGCTGTTCAAGAAGGGAGCTTCGCGCGCGATCCAATCCCCTCATGACGGCGACGGCGAATTGCATCTCGCCTTCGCCATCCCGTCCGCCGAATTGCCCAACTGGGAGTCGTGGCTTCAAAGTAAAGCAATCGCCGTGGAAGAAAAGAAGAAGTGGGACTTGGGAGGCTGGAGCCTTTACTTTCGCGACCCGGACCGCCACTTGCTCGAATTGGCCACCCCCGGCACTTGGCCAATCTATTGAAAAATGCCCGGCTACTGTGTTTTATAATTGGACGAGCGCCCAAGCGCTCTTATCTCCCCGGCGATTTGTAACCTAGAAAAATAGTGTGCCGCGGCCCGCCCTTTTTCAGCCGCCCTCGCACGCGCTGCACTTCGACCTCGAACCTGCCATGCCGCAACCGTTGCTCGAATTTCCGATCCTCTCGCGCCGACCAAACCGCCAGCACTCCGCCCATCTTCAGCGCCGCGTACGCCGCGCCGATTCCGCGGCCATCGTAAAGCCCGTCGTTGTTCGACCCGCTGAATGCGCTCGGCCCGTTGTCCACGTCAAGCAGCACCGCATCGAACTCGCCGCGCCGCGAAGCAAGCGTCACGCCCACATCATCAACCTCCACCCGCACGCGCGGATCCGCCAGCGGATGCGCAGCCAGCGGCCCCAGCGCGCCGCGATTCCACTCCACCACCGCCGGAACAATCTCCGCCACCACCACTGTCGCTCCCACCGGCAGCAGATCGAGCGTCGCGCGCAAAGTAAATCCCATTCCAAGTCCGCCGACGAGCACGCAAGGCCGCTCCAGCGCCACCGCCCGCCTGCATGCAAACGTCGCCAGCGCCTCCTCCGACCCGTGCATCCGGCTCGACATCAAGCTTTTCCCGTTTGCGAGTATGATGTACTCGTCGCCGCGGCGCATCAGCTTCAAGACGGTTCCGTCTCGAGAAACCGCCTGCCCGAGCAGTTCCATAGTCTTCACGCGTGCGATGTTACAGCAGAGCAAAACGTAAGTAAAAAACGGACCGCGGTCTGGTCCTTAACAAATTTTTGACGGCTTCGCACAAATCAACTTGCGAGATTGAATCGATGACCGAGAAAACATCTGGACTAAATCAATTTGACTGGCGCCTGCCTTTGGCCGCGTTACTAGCTACGCCTGTCCTCTTCCTAATAGTGGCGATCTCCCAATCCGAATCGCTCGTCTATCTGTTCGTCGTGGTCCCAATCATCAGTCTATTGCTGATCGTATTCGCGGTGCTTAGCTTAATCGCGAGAAAAAATCGCCGATGCCTCGCGATACTATTGATGCTGGCCATCTTCTGGCTTCTTTCCGTGCCGCTGTTTCAGAATTACTTGGCGATCCGCTCCGCCGCCAGATGGATGATCTGGTCGAACGATTTCAAAGCCATGGTCGCTGCACAACCGGCCCCAGCGAATGGAAATGTAAAACATCTCGATTGGGATGGCTGGGGCTGGGGCGGAGAAAACACCGCGGTCTATCTAGTTTTCGACCCGACAGATTCGCTCTCGCCCGCCGCGAGCAGCCACCAACCCGGCAAGTTCACCGGCTTGCCCTGCAAAGTCGTCCGTGTACTTCGTCTGGAGCCCAACTGGTACGCCGCCCAGTTCTACACCGCCACCGACTGGAATCATTGCAATTGAAGCGACGATGCCCGATTCATCCGCACTTCGCGCGTCCTCGTCGGGGCTGAAGGGGTTTCAGGCATTTCCCGGGAGCGCCAATCTCCCGATTGGCGCTTGCTCGCCGTGGCGGCCCAGCTCCAGCTCCGTTTTTCGTAGCGCCGGCTTTTCCTGAGCGCAGCCGAAGGGCGTCCCGCCGGCTCTTTTGACTTCTTTAGGGCACAGCATCCATTAAAATGTGGATACATCAGCACCAAGGCACCGAAAGCACTCCAGCTCAAAGGGAGAAATAATGAAACTCACGGGCAACACCATCTTCATCACCGGCAGCACTTCCGGCATCGGACGCGGCCTAGCCGAAGCTCTCCACAAGCGCGGCAATCAAGTAATCGTCTCCGGCCGCCGCAAAACCCACCTCGCCGAGGTCACCAAAGCCAATCCCGGCATGCAGTCCATCGAACTCAACATCGAGGACCCCAAGAGCATCGCAGCCGCCGCCAAGAAACTGACCGCCGAATTTCCGAAGCTCAATGTTCTGATCAACAACGCCGGCATCATGCGCGCAGACGACGCCGCCACCGCCATCGACGAAATCACGTTGCTCTCCACTGTCACCACCAATCTTCTCGGCCCCATTCGCATGACGTCAGCATTGATCGAGCACTTAAAAAAACAACCTTCTGCCACAGTAGTCAACGTATCGTCGGGCCTCGCATTCGTCCCGCTAGCCAGCTCCGCGGTGTACTCCGCCACAAAAGCCGCCCTGCATTCCTACACACAATCCATGCGCTACAAGTTGAAAGCCACCTCAGTCGCCGTCCTGGAATTAGCTCCTCCCTGGGTCCAGACCGATCTCCTAAATAGTAAGGACGAGCCTCGCGCCATGCCCCTCGCAGCCTTCATCGAGGAAGCCGTGACGGTCCTCGGCACGGATACGCAGGAAGTCCTAGTCGAGCGCGTAAAACCGCTCCGCAACAACCCCGGCCCCAACGAAACTGCTTTCGTCACAAAGTTCAACGATATGATCACAGAAGCACACTAGAGAAAGTATCTTTGTGGGTCGCCCCTTCTAGGGGCGACATAAACCCAGCGGAGGGGAAGGGGCTTCAGCCCCCGGGGCAATTCCCCGGGAACGCCAATCTCCCGATTGGCGCCCGCCGGGCGGCGCTTTTAGTGAGGCCCTCCGCGTGGCCATCTTTGTGGGCCGCCCTTCAGGGGAATATGATCCCAGCCAACAAGTAGGAGCTTCAGCCCCTGAAGCTCCCTCCCCGCAACTCACTGAATCCACAAGCCATTGACTCGTAATCCTTGCAACACCAATAAAAATCAGTACTTCCCGCCTATTGCCCCAGACGCCCTCGCCGATTACAAGATAAGCTGCGACAGTTGAGCCCAGACCAAGCCACCGGGCGGGACCGGTGCGCCTGTGCGCGGGCGAGGTAAGTAATCCGAACCCGGGGCATAGCAACAACTCAACAATCTCCGTCGAGCGATACGAAAAAGAATGCCTAACACTTTGCGCCCGCAAGCAACCGCGCTCGAAATCCCGGTCACCATTCAAGGGTCGAAGACCGTCCCCGGCACCGACCAGCGCGAGCTTTTCACCGAGACCACCATGACCACGCTCGTCTTCGATAACGGCGCGGTCGTAAAACTTGCCGCCAAAATTGCGCCCGGCCAATGCGTTTTCCTCCGCAACGACCAATCCGAAAAAGAAATTCTCTGCAAAGTAATCGAAGCGCGCGAAGCCGGCCAGGTCGGCTACACCGACTTGGAATTCACCTCCTACGATCCCAAATTTTGGGACGCCCCCGCCGCAAAAGCCGTCCCTGCCGCGATAGCCGCGCCTCCAGCCAAAATACTCACCGCGCAAGACAGGCTGGAAGCCGCAGCCAACAGTCCCATCGCCGCGCCGGTCGCAGAGCCAAACACGCCAAGCTTCGGAGAAATCCCCGACCAACTCGCACAACCCGCGGACGCAGCACAAGATTCCGAGACGCAAAACAAACTCGACGCAGCGGCGGAAAATCTTTCCGCCGCTCCGAGCGCGGAATCCGGCGCGCCACCCACCGCAGAAATCCCTTTCCAAGTAGAACAATCCGCGCCCGCCGCGCCAAGCGAGCAATCCGCGGCGCCAGCCGACGCAGAAATCCCCGCGAGCGTCCCAGAATCTGCCCCGCCCCCGAAAACGAGCGGCCTAGTCGCTTCTGCCGCACCAATAATTTTAGAGTCCGCGCACGAGTCCTTAACTCATCTAACCAAGCCCGAACCCACCGACGAGGAATTGGACTGGAACCCCGAGAAAGACGCAGAGATGCTAGCCGCCCTCGCCTCCATGTCCGCCGGCTCGAAAGCCAACCGCGAGCCCGCCGCAAATGAAACCAAACCCGAGGCCGCATCCGCGAAGCCGCAGCAGAAAAACGAAGCTGTCTCCCGCGCCGCAGCCGAAGCAAAAACGCTTTCAACCGCGCCGTCGAAAACCGCCAGGTCGCGCAACTTTACGTCCGTCTCAAAACCTGTCGCGATCGCAATCGCCGCAACCTTAGTCCTTGCCGCAGCGCTGGGAATATTCTGGTACATGCGAGGCGGCCTGTCCGCTCGCATCAGCAAGCCGCCCGTCGCCGCCTCAAATTCATCTCTACCAAAACAACCCGCCGCAACAGCTCCCGCGCCGGGCTCGCAAACTCCAGCTTCACCTGCAGGCGCGACCGCGGGGACTAACAACGCCGCCGCCGCGCAAAATCCCTCCGCCACGACTGCACCCGCCGGAGCCGCCCCGTCCACCGCCGCCGCAGCCGCGTCGCCTGCCGCAGCCGCCGAAGATTCTCCCGCCGTAGCCGCCGCCAAGCTCGCCGCCAGAGGGGAACTGAGCCGCGCCGATCAAGAAGTCTTAGGCATCGCACCTCATCGCAAGTCGAATGACAAAATTGCCGGCGGAAACTCCCCCGCGAAAATCGTCTCGCAAACCGCGCCATCCCTTCCTGACTGGGCCGCAGGTCTCGACGAGGTTCAGGTTGTGACTCTCGACGCCCTGATCGACGAAAAAGGAAACCTCGTCGAATCCAAACCAATCTCCGGCCCCCGCCTGCTGCAGCAAGAAGCCCAGCGCGCCGTCTCCCTATGGGTCTTCCAACCCGCCCTCTCCGCCGGCCAACCCATCTCGTCCCACCTCCGCATCACCGTCGAATTCCAAAAGTAACCGAAGCTCCGCCCGGGCCGTCACGCGCTCCTCAGTTCCCCAAGTAAGACATTACCTGCGAACCGCTAAACCTGCCGCGCCCCGCCCTTCATCCGCATTGTCTTCCCGGGCAAAAATTGAAAAGTGCTCCATATTGAACAGAAATGCTTCTCCCCTCCCTCTACGATATTCCTTATTAAGTTGCCGCCGATTGCTCCGGGTCGCTGACCCGAGTTAAGGGAGTTCACCCAAATGAAAATGTGCCGACCCGTGCTTTACATCCTTGCGTTAACGCTGGCCGCAGCCTTCCAGCCCTCAGCGAACGCCCAGTCCTCAACCGATACCCCCTCGCCAACTCAAACTCAACCGCTGGCGCAAATGCAATCGCCGGCGCCGCAGCAACCCGCTCAGCTCTCGTCTTCCCGATCCGCCACCATGCATTTCGACCTGGCCTACCATCGCCCCACCGAGCGCGAAAAACTAAAAACATACGCCTTCGACGCCGTCGGCCCCTACGCTTTCCTCGGCTCCGCCTTCTCCGCCGGAATTGCCCAATATGAAACCGCCGACAAAGCTCACAATGCCGGCATCCCTCCCGATTGGGGACAAGGCTGGGATTCCTACGGCGCTCGTTTCGGCAGCGACTTCGGCATCAACCTCATCACCCAGACCGCTCGTTACACCGTGGCCGAAGCTTTTCGCGAAGACACAATTTTTTATCGCTGCGACTGCACCGGTTTCTTCCCCCGGCTCAAGCATGCGCTGGTCTCAACAGTCACAGCCCGCCGCGGCGAGGACGGCCATCGCGTTTTCTCCTTCGCCGCAATCTCCGCTCCCTACGCCGGTACCGAAGCCGCCGCTTTATTGTGGTATCCGAGCCGTTACGATGCCATGGACGGCTTCCGCGCAGGCAACTACAACCTCCTGGCCCAAGCCGGCTTCAACCTCGCCCTCGAATTTATCTACGGCGGCCCGCACACCCTCCTGAGCCACCACCACGTCCCCATGGTCTCCAACGCCACCGGCTCCAAACCCGACTCGCAGTAGAAATTGTTTTTCGTAGCGCCGGTTCACCCTGACGAAGGAAGGGCGTCCTGCTTGCCGTGAGGAACGAACGCCCGGCTCTTCTGACTTTCTCCCGCGCCTGCAACCCGCGGGCCTCTAGCTTGCCGTCAGGAACGAACGCCCGGCTCTTCTGACTTTCCCCTGCGTCAGCAAACCGTCGGCATCACCTATCGCTTTAGAATTAACCGCTCGCCGCCCAGACGTCCCCTCTGCCCGACCCTCCATGTCAATCGCACCAATGAAACCGTAGGGGCACAGCATGCTGTGCCCGCCTCAACAAGCCCAGCCCGACTGGACCCGCCAACTCTTCGCCACGCCGCCGTACGCTTTTTGTAGCACCGGGGCCGGAGTAGCTTTGTGGGTCGCGGCTTTTTACCCTGAGTGCCTTAGCGACGGGCAGCCGCGACATAAAGAATGCCTTCGACGAATTTTCCTTTCGGCGGATTTTTCGCCGAGCCTTCGTTTGGTCGCGCCGGAAGCGGCCGCGAAAGCGCCGCAAGCCGCCGCACACCTTTGACTCCCCATTTCTTCAGCGCCGTAGGCGCGGCAGAAACTAGCCCAGCCCGTAAGGGCTGGGAATAATCCCAAAGAAAAGCTAAGCGCCGTAGGTGCGACACCCACGCCGCGTCCACCGCGCCGCCGCGCTCCGCCCTCCACCGCCAAACCAAATTCCTTTCGCCCGCCGAATCTGTATAATGCCGTCACACAATGCCTCTTCCCACCGGCACCAGGCTTGGCCCCTACGAAATCGTCGCCCCCATCGGCGCGGGCGGCATGAAAAAATGATCTCGGCTGCAGCGCGTGGAAAATTATGACCACCAAAATGAATCTCGCAAATCGAACGGCAGTCCTCACCGGAGCTGCAAGCGGCATCGGACGCGCCATCGCCGTTTCACTCGCCCGCCGCGGCTGCAACCTCGCCCTCGCCGACGTGAACGACGCCGGACTCTCAGAAACCGCGCGCCTGGCGCAAGCCGCACAAACCGCGACGCACAGCTCGCCCACGTCGCCAAATCCCCTTCGCATCACGCAACATCATCTCGACGTTGGAGACCGCCGCGCCGTCGCCGCCTTTCCGCATGCCGTCCTCGCGGCGCACCCCGGGGTGGACCTTCTCATCAACAACGCGGGCGTTGCTATCGGCGGCACGTTCGAAGCGGTCAGCGAGGAAGACTTCGAGTGGCTGTTCGCAATCAACTTCTGGGGCGTAGTCCGCATGACGCGCGCGTTTCTACCCCTGCTGAAAAAAAGCGATGACGCGCGCCTGGTCAATCTTTCAAGCGTCTTCGGCCTGATCTCCCCGCCCGGCCAAACCGCCTACTCCGCGAGCAAATTCGCCGTTCGCGGATTTTCAAATTCTCTGCGCCACGAACTTCAGGATTCGCACGTCGGCGTCACCGTCGTCCACCCCGGCGGCGTCGCCACTTCCATTGCCGACAACGCCCGCGTGCCGAAAGACATGCATCCCGACGAAATCGCGCGCCGCCGAGCCACCGCAAAGAAAGGCCTGCGTATGCCGCCTCCACAGGCCGGCGAAATCATCGTGAAGGGAATCGAACGCCGCTCGTCCCGCATCCTGGTCGGCAATGACGCAAAGCTCCTGTCCTTCGTCGAACGCCTCGCCCCCAAATCTCATTTCAAAGTCCTCTCCCGCCTGTTCCCCAAGCCCTAACCCGCGGCAGCGATTCTGTGCAGTACAGGAGCTTGCTCCCGCTTTCTTCGACCAAACGCCTTGCCGTAGCAATATCCCGTAGGGGCGCAGCATGCTGCGCCCGCTGTAGCGCTGCCCAGCCTCAACCAACATCGCCGACTCGGAGGTTTAAATGTAGCGCCGGTTTACCCTGAGGTACGAAGGGGGGCTTCAGAGCGGCATCTTGGTTCTGCCGCTGTCTTTTCCTGACGCGAGCGTCGCCGCCGACTCTCGCGTTTCTTCAGCGCCGTAGGCGCGGCAGAAGCTAGCCCAGCCCGTAAGGGCTGGGAATAATTCCGAAAAGAAGCCAAGCGCCGTAGGTGCGACACCGATTCATCTTCTACTCGTAATGCAGCGCCACCATCGGATCCACCCGCATCGCCCTCCGCGCCGGTATGAAGCACGCAAACAACGCCACCGCGCAAAGCAAAACCGCCACCCCCGAAAACGTGATCGCGTCCGTGCTGGTCACGCCCAGCAGCAAACTCCCCAAATACCGCGTCAGCGCGAACGAAGCCGCCAGCCCCACCGCCACTCCAACAAACGTCAGCCGCAGCCCGTGCCCCAGCACCAGCCGCATAATATCCTGCTTGCTCGCGCCCAACGCCATGCGCACTCCAATCTCGTGCGTGCGCTGCCGCGTGGTATAAGCCGTCACGCCGTAAATTCCCACCGCTGCCAGCACCAGCGCCAGCAGACCGAACGCGCCCACAAACGTTCCCGCAATCCGCTGCGGAAAACTGGAAATTTCCTTGCTCGCCTGAAGCGTGGTCACGCTGAACACCACCAGGTCGGCATTCAGTTCATGAATCGTTTGCTCTACCGTCTTGCCCATCGCCAAGGGATCGCCCGTCGTTCGCGCAATCACATTCATCGTTGAGCCGCCCGGCTGATTCAGCAGGCTAATCTGGTAATGCGGTAAATATAGGAACGGCGTTGGCTTTTCATTCAGCCCGGTCACTTTGCTGTCCCGCGCCACGCCCACCACCGTGAACCATTCGTGCGTCAAGTCCGAGTTCACTTGCTTGCCCAATCCTTCCTGATTCGGCCAGTAGCGCTTCACAAACGCTTCGTTCACGATCGCCACGCGCTGCGAACTCATGTTGTCCTGCATCGTGAAGTCGCGCCCCTTCGCCAGCGGAATTTCCAACGTCTGGAAATAGTTCGGCGTGATCATGCCCGCCTGCGTCTCCATCGATTCGTTGGCCTGCGGCACGTACCCTTCCGGCTTCACGCTCGACGATCCGCCAAATCCCAGCGGCAAACGGCTCGAAAGCGCCACCGACCTTATCCCCGGCGTCGTTTCCAGTTTCGCTTCCAACTGCCGATCGAATGCGGCCGCTCTTTCGTCCGAATATCCCGAGGTAAACACGTCGTAGGAAGCCACCATCACGTTATGCACATTGAATCCCGGATTAATGCTCTGCGCGCTCAGGAAGCTGCGAATGAATAGTCCCGCGCAAATCAAAAGCAGTAGCGACAGCGAAATTTGCGCCACCACCAGCCCGCTCGTCAGCCGCGCTTTCCGCAAGCTGCCCGACGCGTTCCCCGTATCCTCCTTCAACACCGCTCCTGGCGCCATGCTCGACGAGCGCAGCGCCGGCAAAATTCCGAAAATCACGCCCGTGAGCAGCGAAATCACAAACGCCGCAATCAGCACCGCGCGATCTATCGGCACGCCCAGCGAGATCGGAAAATCCGTGGTCGGAATAAATTTCATAAACGTTCCCGCGGTCCACGTGGTGATCAGCAGCGCCACTACGCCTCCCGCCAGCGACAGCAGCAAACTTTCCACCAGCAGTTGCCGCACCAACCGCCAGCGGCTCGCACCCAACGACATGCGAATCGCGATTTCCCGCCGCCTCCCCACCGACCGCACCAGCATCAAATTCGCCACGTTCGCGCACGCCAGCAGCAGCACCAACCCCGCGATAACCATCAGGATCGGCAGCAGCGTCGCCAGAAAAAAGTTCAAGCCAAACGGGCTTTTCCACAGCGGGTACACCGTCACGCTGCTGTGTCCTCTGTGTTCCTCCGGAAAATTCTTCACCTCCGGCTGCAGCAGCACCGTCATTTCCTGCTGCGCCTTCTCCGGCTGCACGCCGGGCTTCAGCCGCCCAAACGCAAACAGCCAGAAATAGTGATGGTCGTGAAGCAAGTCGCTGCGCGGAACGATTTGGTCCACCATCATGATCGGAACCCAAATCTCCGTTCGCACTCCCGTCTGGCTGCCCTGAAACACCGCCGGGGTTACGCCCACTATCGTGAACGGATGCTGGTTGATTTCCACTTGCTGTCCCACTACATTCGGATTCGCGCCGAAATGCGTTTGCCACAGCCGGTAGCTGATCACCGCCACAGGCGCGCCGCCGGGTTTCAAATCTTCCTCGGGCAGAAATCCGCGCCCCAATATCGGCCGCACTCCCAGCACATCGAAATAATTCGCAGTCGCCACCATGCCCCACAGCCGCTCCGGTTTCCCGTTGCCCGTCAAACTCATCGAAGCAATGTTGCACGCCGTGATCCCCGTAAAACTCTGTTGCCCGTTGCGCATCGCTTGAATATCAGGATATGTAAACGCAAACGGATTCTCCCCCGGATTGCTCAGCGTCAGCGCCACCACTTCATTCGGACTAGCCAACCCCGGCACCGGATTCAGCAGCGCAGAATTCACCCAACTAAAAATCGTGGTGTTCGCCCCAATCCCCAGCGCCAGCGTCAATATCGCAATCACCGCAAACCCCGGCGCCTTCGCAATCATCCGAAAGCTATACCGCACGTCCTGCCATATCGAGCTCATCCCCACCCTCCAAGCACATGTCAAATATGTTCGTAGCATGTCCCCGCCCATAACGGTTCGCTCTAAGACAATGCTGCCGAACCCCTTAGCGCAATCACCCCATCCACACTCCCGCCCACCCGTCCGTTTCTGGGACGCGCCATAGCAAGACCGAACATATCGCTCGGCGAACGCCCGGGTCGCGTAGCGCCGGTTTACCCCGACGAAGGAAGGGCGTCCCGCTGGCTCTTTTGACTCTGTACCTCGCTCGACGGTTTAAAGGTTTAAATGTAGCGCCGCGGCCTTCAGCGCGGCATCTTGCTTTTGCGCTCCATTTCCTAACACGAGCGTCCCCGCCGACTCTTTCGACTTCTCGTTTCTCCAGCGCCGTAGGCGCGGCAGAAGTTAGCCCCGGCCGTGAGGGCGGGGAATAATTCCAAAGAAAACCAAGCGCCGTAGGTGCGACACCCACGCCGCATCCGCACCAAAAAAAACTGGCCGACAGCACCCGCCGCCGGCCCCGGAATCGCTTTGTGGGTCGCGGCTTTTTACCCTGAGTGCCTTAGCGAAGGGCAGCCGCGACATAAAAAACGCCTTCGACGAATTTTCCTTTCGGCGGGTTTTTCGCCGAGCCTTTGCCTTTTCGTTGCGCTACCTCGCGCCCTTACTGTCCCGCCGGTGCCAACCCCAAATCCTTCATCATCGGCTCGACGCTCGGCTCTTTCCCGCGCCACGCCGCATACATCTTCGCCAAATCCTCCGTATTCCCTCGCGACAGCACCATCCGCCGGAACCGGTCGCCGTTCGCGCGCGTCAGCCCGCCGTTTTCCTCAAACCACTGGAACGCATCATCATCAATCATCTGCGTCCACAAATACGCGTAATATCCCGCCGCGTAATCTCCGCCCCAAATGTGGCTGAAATAAGTTGACCGGTAACGCGTCGGCACCGTCGCGATCAGCAGATGCGTCTTTTCCAGCGCCTGCTTCTCAAACGCATCCGGCTGTTGCAGCGGCGCGCTGGCCGGCAGCATTTGCCATTGCATGTCGAGCTCCGCGGCCGCCACCACTTCCGTCACCTTATATCCTTCGTTGAATGTTTGCGCTCGCTTCACCTTCGCTACCAACTCTGCCGGCATGGGCTCGCCCGTCTTGTAATGCTTGGCGTAATTGTTGAACACCGCCGGATAAATCGCCCAGTGCTCGTTGAATTGGGAAGGGAACTCGACGAAATCCCGCGCCGTCGCTGTGCCCGAAAGGCTCGGATACTCCGTGTTCGCAAACATGCCGTGCAACCCGTGCCCGAACTCGTGGAACATCGTGGTCACGTCCGTAAAGCTGATCAGTGCCGGATTCCCCGGCGCGGGCTTCTGAAAATTCGCGACGTTGTAAACGATCGGCAGCGTGCCCAATAATTTCGACTGGTTCGCGAACACATCCATCCAAGCCCCGCCGTTCTTGTTGTCGCGCTTGAAGTAGTCGCAATAGAACAGCGCCATCGGCTTGCCGTCCGCATCCGACACTTCAAACACCCGCACATCCTCCTGATACACCGGAATGTCCTTGCGTTCCTTGAACGAAATCCCGTAAAGCTGATGCGCCGCGTAAAACACGCCGTTCTCCAGCACGTTGTTCAGCTCGAAGTACGGTTTCACCTCGTCCTCGTTCAAATCGTATTTCGCCTTGCGCACCTGTTCGGAGTAGAACTCCCAGTCCCAGGGCTGGAGGCTGAATCCGCCCTTCTGCGCGTCGATCACGTCCTGTATATCCTTGCCTTCAACCGCCGCTTTGGCCGTCGCCGGCGCCACCAGCGCATCCATAAATTTCAACGCTGCCTCCGGCGTTTTCGCCATCTGGTTCTCCAGTTGCCACGAGGCGAAGTTGGGAAAGCCCAGCAGTTGTGCCCGCCGCGCGCGCAGTTGCGCGATCCGCGAGATGACCTGCCGTGTGTCGTTCGCATCGCCCAGCTCCGCGCGGTTCCACGATTTCTCGAAGATCGCCTGCCGCGTCGCCCGATTGCTCAGTGACGCCAGCGCCGGCTGCTGCGTCGTATTCTGCAACGGGATCAAATAGCCTTCCTGCTTGCGGCCCCGCGCCGCCTGTGCCGCTGCGGCAAGTTGCGCCTCGCTCAACCCCGCCAGCGCATTCTTGTCCGTAGTCGCGTAGGCTCCGTTCTTCGTCGCCGCCAGAATCTTCGTCGAAAAATCATTCGAAAGCGTCGAAAGTTCCTCGTTGATCTTCTTGATCTCGGTTTTGTCCGCGTCGGAAAGTTTTGCTCCCGCGCGCACGAAATTGTCGTAAGTCACTTGCAGCAGTCTCTGCGATTCCGGGTCCAGCTTCAGCGTGTCGCGCTGCTGGTAAACCGCCGTCACCCGCGCAAAAAGTTTTGCGTTCAGCAGGATGGCGTCCTGGTGCGCCGCAAGCTTCGGCGCCTCGTCCGCCTGTACTTTCAACAGCACGTCGTTGGTGTTCGCCCCGGCAACCGCGCCAAATGTCAAAAGCGCCCGCTGCAACAGCCGCCCGGTCTTCTCCATGGCCACCAGCGTATTCTCAAACGTCGGCGCCGCCGGATTGTCCGCAATGGCCTGCACTTCGGCGAGCTCTTCGTCCATCCCCGCCTCAATCGCCGGCTGATAATCCTCATCCTTAATCTTGTCAAACGGCGGCGCATGAAACGGCAGCCTGCTCGGCGCATAAAACGGATTCCCCGGCCCAAATTTCGTATCCCCCGTTTTCGCGTCAGCCGTTTTCGCGTCGATCAATTTCGCATCAGCCCCGGCGCCAGCCAACTTCGTGTCCGCCACATTCGTCTCCGCCGTTTTCGCGTCAGTCAATTTCGACTCAGCCGTTTTCATGTCAGCTAATTTAGTCTCATCCAATTTCGCCTCGGCCACTTTCGTCTCAGCCGATTTCGCATCCGCCATAGCTCCAACTATAAAGCTCGTCCCCAACGCAATCGCCCCCGACGTAATCAATGCAATCGTATATTTCAGCATAACCTTCCCATGCGTGATCTCTTCCGCTTCCATCACTCCCGAAATTTCACGCCCCTCAATTGTAAAAGCTTTCTCCCCCCGCCACAACAATGCCCACCACCGCCGCCCCCGAACTGCTTTTCCCGGGACCGCCAATCTCCCGATTGGCGCCTCGGGACAGTCGCCGCACAGGCAAACAGTGCAGTCGATGCGCACGTGAGAAATGGCGCGATACCGGTTGGTTGAAAGTTCTCGATTAGAACGGGGTGTGGTCGTTTGTTTTCTATGGGTTAGACTCGGTTCTAATAATTGCAGTTCTCGATTAGAAAATGCGTCCGCGATTGAACTTCGCGCGTGGCAACGTGTAGTTCTGGCGCCGGGTAGAAGTGTCTTGAAAGGCTGGTTTTCGTATCGGGAAAAGTTGGTTTTTTGGCGATTTGAGCTAAGTGCAATTGTTTGTTTTCTGTAGGTTACGTGGTGTTCTACTTCCGGAATTTGGCGATTAAATCTTTCGCCGTTCGAGGAGAATCGCCGGGTCCGCACGGAGATCGGCCAGCGCAAACTCCGCGCGCCCGCTGCGCTCCTGCCACAACCTGTCGCCACATAGCCTCCTAAAAAAATAGCTGCTACCCTTTGTGGCCGCAGCGACCCAAAGAGAAGCCCTTCGCCAAATGCGCTCCCTTCCTTTGTCAGGGCGGGCTGGGTGAATCCCATTGGGATTCACAGCACACCTCCGCCCTGGCCCCTTATTTCGGGGCGCAAAGCCCACCACTGGCAGGCATTCAGTTACTATTGGTTATTTATATGGGAAGTGCCTTTGTATCATACTTCTATGGCGATGTCAAGGGGTTGTGTGTGTGAGCAGATCGCTAATCTGGGCGGCGCCTCTTTAGATTGGCGGTTGCGGAAGTTGGCTTCAGGGGCTAAAGCCCGGAGTAACTAATGAGCGCTTATGGCGGGGCTAAAGCCCCGCCCTTCCAAGGCGTGAATCCGGGTATGGCGAAGCACGTCTGCAATGGTTTGGCCGCGGCGGGTCGGCGGGCGCGGCGTGGGTGTCGCACCTACGGCGCTCGGGCTCTCTTCGGAATTATCCAAGCCCTTGCGGGCTCGGCTAAGTTCTGCCGCGCCTACGGCGCTGAGGACGCCGCCCGAAGCCTCTGAAGAGCAGCTAGATTTTGACGTTGCTAACCTGAATCACCGGCTGCGAATCCGTGTACTTCGGCACGTCCTCCCGAATCTGCGCGAGATGAGGGGTGAACGCCTTCTGAAACGCCTCCACCGATTCGAACGTCAGGTGCCCCAACGCGAGAAACGGCGCAGCCGAACCGGGAGCCATCCCTCCGATTCCTTCTTCCACCGCAACGTGCAGCAGCGCCTTCCCCAACAGCCCTTGCAACCACGGAATATGTTTCGTGCAGTAATAATCCATATCGAAATGCGTCCCCGGTTTGTTCGGGTACAGCACGCTCACTCGAATCATAATCCCTCCGAAATTCGCTGGACTATAAGCCACCCCGCAAACTCCCGTCAATCGCGCATCAAAATTTCCTCTTTGAACTCCATCCCACTCGCCCTATCATCAAGCCCCGAGAGGATTCCCGATGCGCACGCGCCAAAATTTAAAGCCGATGCTGGCCTTGCTTTTGCTGCTTTGCCTCGCCTTCGCAGCGACGAGATCCGGCGTCTCCGGCGGCTCGCACTTTGTCCCGCCCGACATCACCGCCGCCAGCGAAATTCCATATCCAATCGAAAATGTCGCGTCCGGCCTGGTCTCGCTCTCGGTAAATCTCACCGCCGCAGGCAAAGTTCAAGACGTGCAAGTCGTTCGCGGCATCCCGGGTCTCACCGAGATCGTGATCAGCTTCGTCAATACATGGACTTTCGTCCCCGGCAAACTCGACGGCAAGCCAGTCCCGTCCACAATCAATGTCCAAGTAGTTTTCAACCCCGGCGTTCCGCAAAACCAGCAATTGCAAGTGTCACCGGGGAATCTGGTCACGCCGCCGAATCCTCCGGGATACATAACGCCTGAGATTGCTGCGGTGTCGTACGCCGCTTATCCTCCGAATAGCGTCGCGACCGGAGCCGTCGTCCTCGACGTCCTGATCAACAAATACAGCGAAGTAAAAAACCCAACCGCGACTCGCCCCGTGCCTTCTCTCACTTCCGCCGCCATCGCCGCAGTGAAAACCTGGACCGTCAATCCCGCCACCTTCAACGAAAAAAAGCTCGACGCCAAGCTCGTCGTCGCCTTCGTCTTCCGCTCCCCGACCCGTTAGCCGCCTCTTTTGACTTCTCGCTTCTTCAGCGCCGTAGGCGCGGCAGAAGTTAGCCCAGCCCGTAAGGGCTGGGAATAATTCCGAAGAGAGGACAAGCGCCGTAGGTGCGACACCGACACCGCGTCCGCCGATCCGCCGCACTGTTTCAGGGACTCCGCTTGCCGGCCGTGGCGCTCTCGGCTATGACTTGACGCCCCCGATTTCGCCTCGCATAATCGCTGCACCGAGGTCGCCGAATGCGCCGCGCAAACTCTTCCTGTCGCTCAACCGAAGTGTCTCGAAAAGTCTTCCTGGTAGCTTTGCTTTTCCCGCTCGCCCTAATCGGCTGCGACAACTCGTGCCTGTTAATCGTCTCCAACCCGGGCGGCAGCATCGGAACGATTTCCGGAAGCGGCCCAAACTGTTCGCTCAACACCACGACGGCCACTTTCAGGATGAGCGTCGCCTCATCCCTCTCGTCCGCGGCAGAGGCGCAGCCTCGCATCCAGCATGTCTTCGTCACCCTCGAAGGCATCGAAGCGAATCCCAGCGCGTCCGCCGGCGAAAATTCCCCCAACTGGCAAGAACTCGCTCCGCACCTGGCCAAAGAACCGGTGCAACTCGATCTTCTCGCGCGCCCTGCCGATTCATGCGAACCAAATATCTCCGCGCGTGTCACCGTCCCCGCTGACTCCTACCGCCAACTCCGCCTGCGCCTTTCGCCAAACGAGGCCGAAACAACCGATCCCGTCCTCGAGCAAAACTCCTGCGGCTCCGCCGGCTTCAACTGCGTGGTCACCTCCGACGGCGACATCAAGCCTCTCGTCGTGGATCGCGAGCTGTCGCAAATCCAAATCTCGTCGCAGCAAATAACCGGCGGCTCCTTCCGAATATTTCCCGACGCGCCGCTAAATCTGAAAATCGAATTCAACCCGCAGTCTTCACATTTCATTTCCACGGATTCAGCGGTCCAACTCGTCCCAGTTTTCACAGCCGACGTGCAGTCTCCGTGTGAATCCACCACCGTCGCAGATCGTTAACAAACTTGAAGAAGTAAAAAATTAAGAGGAGGGAACTCAATGAAGTTGAACAGCACCACCTGTCCAGCCTGCAGCCGAAGAGAAATGTTAAAAGTTGGCGCTTTAGCCGCGATACCGCTCATGTCTCCGTCCGCCGCTCGTGGACTCCTTGACCAGGAGCCCATCGCCGCGAACGGCAGCCCCGATCCATACCCAATCCCGTGGCTCGACAAAAACGGCAGCCACAACCAACCCGCTGGCCCGAACCTCGAGCCTTCGCACATTTACCATTTCAAAGGAAAAGTAGCGCGCTGCAGCACCTTCACCGGCATGGGGACCGACAACCAGGGAAATCGCATCCCCTTCGGCAGCCCGACCACCGACTACGGCGTCATGGCCGGCGATTACTGGGCCGCTCGCACCACGCAGCACGCAACCTACACCCACATATGACTCACGCTCTTCCGGGGACAGTTTGCCCCCGCGAATCAGATCCACGATTTTCACCCGCCCATTTCCCCCTCCGGCCTCTACTGGAGCGTTCCCGTTCCCGACGGCGGCCTGAACATCAGCGCCGATGGAAACACTTTCACTCTTGAAATGAAAAATGTCGCCGTCGTTGACCAACCGCACTGGCCCGCGCTCGACGCCACAGCGACTCCCGCGCGCATGAGCTTCAAAATGGTTTGGAAATCCACCGGCGAGCCTGTGAAGTTCGAGGACGCTTCCAAACATTACCGCTTCACCGGCTATCGCGCGATTTGCCAGATGGAAGCGCAAGTCGATGTCCCGTCGATCGGCTTCTCCTGGAAGTCCGACCCGCTCGACACATCGAAATGCGACATCGCATACATGGGCGACGAAGTCAACGGCCGCTACTACGACACCTAACCGACGGCTGGGTCGCGAATCCATCGGCGCGGGACCGGACTGAACCCCCGCACGACTGAACTCGCGGGGGGTGGCGGGTGGCGAATCCATGGGCGCGGCACCGGATCGAACCTCTGCGCGATGGAAACTCGCGGGGGTGCCGCACTCTTTGCGTTTTTCTTTTCTGCAAAGGGTGCGGGTTTAGACGCCGCGTTCCCAAGGCCTGGAGACGAGGCCGTGCCAACCCAACTGCACCCGAATCCGTGGTTCTTCGCCGAGCACACCCCGTTGACTTCATGTTCCGCGCGCACCTAAGATGAACGCCCAAATGGCGGATTCCGACTCACGCGACGGGCAAACCGTCTCGCATTACCGCATCATCGAGAAACTCGGCGGCGGTGGCATGGGTGTTGTTTACAAAGCCGAAGACACCGAGCTCGGCCGCTTCGTTGCCTTGAAATTTCTACCGGACGACTTGGCGCGAGACCCGCAAGCCCTCGAACGTTTTCGCCGCGAAGCTCGTTCCGCCTCCGCACTCAACCATCCGAATATTTGCACCATATATGAAATCGGCAACCACGATGGCCGGTCCTTCATCGCGATGGAATATCTGGCCGGGATGACTCTGCGGCATCGCATCCAGGGAAAACCTATGGACGTCGATGCCATCGTGTCCCTTGGCATCGAGATCGCTGATGCGCTCGACGCCGCACATTCCCAGGGAATCATTCACCGCGACATCAAACCCGCCAACATCTTCGTCACCGAGCGCGGCCGCGCCAAAATATTGGACTTCGGATTGGCTAAAGTTTCTCCGTCCGCAGCAAAGACGATGGAGACGATTGACACACGCACCGTTGACGAACAGCTCCTGACCAGCCCGGGAATTCCTGTGGGGACCATCTCACACATGTCGCCGGAACAAGTGCGCGCCAAGGAATTAGACGCTCGCACAGACCTGTTTTCTTTCGGCGCCGTGCTCTACGAAATGTCCAGCGGAACATTGCCTTTTCGCGGCGAAAGTTCCGGCCTGATATTCGAGGCTATCTTGAACCGCGCTCCCATACCTCCGGCACAACTGAACCCGGCGCTGCCCGCTGAACTCCAGCACATCATCGAAAAGTGCCTGGAAAAAGAGCGTGACCTGCGCTACCAGCACGCCTCCGAAATCCGCACCGATTTGCAACGCCTGAAGCGCGACACCGACTCCAGCCGTCACGCAGCGCCAATGCCGGTGACGCCCGCCACCCGCAAACGCGTGAAGAGCGGTCTGTTTCATCTCGCGTGGAAATTTGGAATTATGCTGCTCACGGTCCTCGCCTTCCTCGCCTACAAATACCTGGCGCGGCCGCAGTTCAATCTGCAAAACATGCAGATCACCCGCTTGACCGACAGCGGCAAAGCCGGCGGCGTGGCCATTTCGCCCGACGGCCGCTACATCGTCTATGTTTTGGTCGATGGCGAGAAGCAGAGCCTGTGGGTGCGCAACGTCAGGACGAAAAGCGATGTGCAAGTGCTAGCGCCGGACGACTTGGTATTTCGAGGTGTTAGTTTTTCGCCGGACGGCGACTACATTTATTTTGTGCGCTCGGATAAGAGCACCACGTCGCACCATTATCTTTACGTCATGCCGGTGCTGGGCGGCACAGCGCGTCAGCTCGTGGACGACATCGACAGCCCGGTGAGCTTCTCCCCGGACGGCAAGCGCCTTGCTTTCACCCGAGGCGTCCCCGGCCGCGGAATCGAAGTTCACATTGCAGAACTCGACGCCACCCACGACCGGGTATTAGCGTCACTCCCCGTGTCCTTGGCTAGGGTCGGATTCTTGGGCACGTCCTGGTCTCCGGACGGGAAGGCCATCGCGCTTCCGACGCTGCGGCTGGTCCCGGAAGTGAGTTGGAGTTTGAATCTCATCAATGTGGCGGATGGCGTTGTCACCCAATTATTTTCCGGCCGCGACGGGCTGGGAAGAGCCGTCTGGCTCCCCGACGGTAAGTTCCTGGTGGAACCTATCGACTTATGGGGCGAAAACCGCAATCAGTTGCGGTTGGTCTCTTTCCCCAGCGGTGAAAAACTCCGTTTCACCAATGACCTCGCCGACTACGGGCAGCACATCGACGTGACGCGTGATGGCCAAATGCTTGTGGCCCAGGAGGACCGGCTAAGTTCTCACATATGGATCCTGCCACATGGAAGGACGGCGGACGCGAAACAAATTACCTTCGGGGAAACACCAGAATCGGCCGTGGAACCCGGCCCGGGCGGCAAGATCCTGGTGCGCAGCCGCAGCACCGACGTAGTTCTCATGAACGCAGATGGCAGCGGGCGAACGGCGCCGATACCCGGGATGCGCAACTTCCTCGCGCTGTCCAGTTGCGGGGAACGCTACATCGTGTTCGACAACCACACCGGAGACAAAGTTCAACTGACGCGCGTTGATGCGGACGGCTTGAATCCGATTGTGCTCGCCGATCACGTTCTGTTTTCCAGTTGCTCGCCAGACGGCAAGTGGATCGTTTACGATTCCGGACGCCGGCTCAATCGCATTTCCGCCGAAGGCGGCACTCCGATAAAACTCAGCGACGCTGACATTGACGTCCCGAGTGTCTCCCCTGATTCCAAGTGGATTGCCTACACGTTTCAGGAGGGCAGTCCGGTGTCAGTTTCTAAGGTCGCTATCATTTCGATCGACGGAGGTTCTCCCGTTCGGGTTCTCACTCCGCCCGTCGGAGCGGAAACCATGCGATGGTCGCCCGATGGAAAGGCACTGCAATTCCTGCTAACGCACAACGGAGCTACCAACGTCTGGGAACAACCTCTCGCGGGAGGCCCCTTGGTACAAGTGACAAATTTCACTTCCGGCCTAATCTTCGATTTCGCCTGGACCCGCGACGGCAAAGACTTGCTCTTAGCCAAAGGCGAAAGAACCAGCGACGTAATCCTCATCAGCAACTTCCGGTAATTCACCCGTCCCCCAGGACCGTAGCCTTAGATCTAAATGTAGCGCCGGGCTTCAGCCCGGCATCTTTCTTTTCTCTTCCTTTTACGTTGTCATCCTGAGCTATGTCGAGCGTGCCGCCTCTCCGAAGGTGTTGCACCCTCCTCGCCCCCTGTGGTAATATGAAGTTGCGTTTGTAGCTTCCGGGTTCGTCCTCGAAGTCGCCAACGTGGTGGGTAACCTTCCCGCTATCAACACATTAGGAGTATCACCAAGTGGCCAAAGAGCAAGGTACTGTCAAGTGGTTCAATGCTGCAAAGGGCTATGGTTTCATCCAGCGCTCGTCCGGTGAGGACGTCTTCGTGCACTTCTCGGCGATCCAGTCCGAGGGTTACAAGAGCCTCAATGAAGGGCAAGCTGTCGAGTTCGAAGTCAAGCAAGGCCCCAAGGGCTTGCAGGCTGAGAACGTCGTCGGGCTCTAACCCGTCTAGTCGTCGTTTTCAAATTCTAGGTTCACTCAAGGGGCGGAGCTAAGCTCGGTCCCTTCTGAAAGCATTTCGCGGTAGTTTTCCCGCGCGCCGACGTTTCGCCCAGGCAGATTGCGCTGGGCTTGATTCATCAGCCGGCTACAGGGCGCCCGTAGGGGCGCAGCATGCTGCGCCCGCTTGAAACCGGCCACTCAACGAGCGCGCGAAAGGGAAGCCGCACGATGAAGGACTTGTAGCTTTTGTAGCGGCCGCCTTTTTACCCTGAGGCATTCGCGAAGGGCAGGCGGGCATCTTCGCGGCCTTGAGATTTCGAGGGCGATCTTGCTCGGATTCGTCAGGGCGCGGCTTTAGCCGTGCCGCAACGTCCGGACACCCGAAGGGGTTTTAACCCCTGAGGCAGAGTTTTAGATTCGCTTTTAAATTTGTGTAATCATCCAAGGAGGCATTCGGTGAACATTCTATCCGAGGGGCAGTCAATTCGTCACGAGCAGTACGGCATGGGCACGGTCACGGAGTCAAATCCCGATCGCACCACCATCGATTTTGACGATCACGGCGTAAAAAAATTCGTCACTTCCATCTGGTCCGCGGAACTCATCGGCGAAGCTCCCGCTCAACCTCCTACCCGCCGCCGCGGCCGCCGCAAATCTGCCAAGAAAGCCTAACGCGCCGCAGAAGTTTTATTGCCGTTAAAGCATCGATAGGTTGCGAGCCAGTCCAAGCCCGCAACCTATTTTTCTTTGCCTCGACCGAAAATAATCTAGGGCCTCCAACGTTAGCTCGCCACCAAACGCCGGAGGCGTGGCACAAGCTAGCCCAGCCCGTAAGGGCTGGGAATAATTCCGAAGCGAGACCAAGCGCCGTAGGTGCGACACAACCCCCTCGCCGCTACCCCAAAATATCGACCGCGCCTCCGCCGCGACACACATTCTTAACAACTTTTCGCAGCGTCTCACTTCTTGTGATCCACGTCGCACCCTTGTTCAACGACCGTGCCGACCGGCATGTCAAACTGCATAGCCACCTGCGCTCCCCGCGCATCCTCGGCGGTTATTTCCACCGTGCGCGCGCGAAGCATTTTCTCCAGCGAACCTTTAGAAAAAGTGGCGGCGGTCTTGTCGTTTGCGGGCGACCAATCTTCTTTGTCCTGTTTGCCCTCGTCCAAGCGATACACCACCAAAACTTTCGGGAAATAACCGATTCCGTTAATTTCTTGCGGCTCCACCCAGTCGATCTTCAGAGGATCGCCAACCACCAGCGTCCCGCGAAAGAACTTCGGCTTATGCGACCGGTTATCCGCGCTGCAATCCACCACCAACGAAGGACGATTCGATGCGTCGCCAGGCGGCGTCTTTAGGAATTTACCCGCCAAGCTATATCGAATGTATGCGCCGCGAACAGCATCCGTCCGTTCAGTCTGCCGCCATTCCTGCGCCGAGTCCGCCTGTTGCGGCACCGCCGCCGAAAATGCCAACGCTCCGCAAGCGAGGGCCGCGAGTAAAATCAGTGAAGCTGGTTTCATCTTTTCATCTCCTTTCAGTCATCCACAAAAAAACACTGGCGCAATTGGGAAGGGAACACTCCCAAGCGTCTTAGCACTAACCCGCTAGCATAACCCCGCCAACACGCCGCTCAATACACTAACTACCGTACTTCAAATCCCGGAACACCCGAAGCGCCGTAGGTGCGACACAGCTCACTCAACTGTTTACGCGAGAAATTTCGACCGCGCCTCACCCGCCCTTTTTGGTTTATCCTGCTGCCGAGCCCATATCGGAGGATGCCAACCCATGCCGCCCACTTTGAACGCCACGATTCTTCTCCTCGTTTCGCCTGCACTTTTGCGCGCCGTCATTCAGGAAACGCTGGAGCACGAGGGCTATTCCATTTACCCCGCCGGTGATTTGGGCACCGCCGTTGACAAGCTGAAAGAGCTGGAAGGATCCAAGCCCGATCTGCTGATCGTCAGCCCCTACGTCGAAGACATGTCCGGTTACGACGCCGCCAACTTTCTGCGCACCAAATCCAACGGCCTGCCCGTCCTGATGCTCGGCGGAGTCATCGCCGACGATCGCATTCAAAATCGCCTCACCCTCAAAGGCTTCGATTTTTTCCCCGAGCCCTTCACCCCCGCCGACCTCGTCGAAAAAGTGAAGTCCGCCTTCCAAAAACTTCACTAACGTCGCTTCTACCCCCGAGGAAATTGGGAGGAGCCGCGACCGCCGAAAAGTCTCCAGCTCCTAAAACTTAACGGAGCGATTGCATGCTGATGCGCTCAGAAGGTACATTATCGCTCGGCCATGGAAGGCCAACCGGAAATTTTCGGGTGACCGCTTTCCGCATCCCTATCTTGCGACCAAATCTTGGGACCAACGAGCGTTAAAGTTCGAATCGGGCCGGGAGCAACTCAATGAAGCAATTGTGGATTTCCAAAGGCCTGATATTCATCCTGCTACTCGGCACAACAGCACAATTGTGCTGTCGGGACGCAGGCTCGGCGAGGAGTGCGCGCGCGCAATCAGAAACCTCCGCGCAAGCCGCCGCTCCGCCCCAGCAGCTCAGCCCTGAAGGCCAAGCCTCTTTGCGTGCCATCATCCAGTCCGGAAATCTCTCAGACCTTCGCTGGCCCGATTTTAGCGACTACACCGCACACATGCAGAAATTTTATGACTCGTACGGCGAAGCGCTGCCGTGGGTCAGAGGAATGCAGCCGACTCCGCAGGCCCAACAACTGATTGCGATTCTATTGGACGCGGATCAAAAGGGATTGTCCGCTGAGGATTACGACGGGCTGCGCTGGAGCGACCGGCTGGCGAAACTCAAACCCGCGGCTTCCAATCCGTCGGAGGCAGATGCGGTCCGATTCGACGCCGCGCTGACCGTCTGCGTGATGAGATACGTCTCGGACCTTCACATCGGCAAGGTGAATCCAAAACATTTTGATTTTGGTTTTGATGTCGACGTCAAGAAATATGATCTGCCCGAATTCCTGAAAACAAATGTCGTGGATGCTTCCGATGTCTCCGGCGTGCTGGCGCAAGTGGAACCTCCGTATCCGGGTTACCAACGCACGATTCAAGCTCTGCAAACGTACATTCAGCTCGCAAAAAAAGATGACGGCGAACAGCTGCCCGCGGTGACGAAAGCAATCGCTCCGGGCGATTCCTATCCCGGTGTTCCGCGGTTGATTCGCTTGCTCCGCCTGGTTGGAGACCTTCCAGCGGACGCAAGCCTTCCTGCCGATGCGGCCGTGTATCAAGGCCCGTTGGTGGACGCGGTGAAAGCCTTTCAGCTCCGGCTTGGCCGGACGCCGGACGGAAGAATCACCGCGCAAACTTTGGCCGATCTAAACGTGCCGCTCAGCAGCCGCGTGCGGGAAATCCAACTGACTCTCGAGCGCTGGCGCTGGGTGCCCGTCAGTCTTCACGCGTCGCCCATCGTCGTGAATGTTCCCGAATTTCGCCTTCGCGCCTACGATGAAAACTTCAAAATCGCCTTGACCATGAACGTGGTGGTTGGAAAAGCCTACGACCACAATACCCCGGTGTTCAGCAACATGATGCAATATGTGGTATTCCGGCCCTACTGGAGCGTTCCATACTCCATCGCCAGAGCCGAAATGTTTTCGCGTATCGCCAAAGACCCCGAATACCTGGCGAAGAAAGACTTCTCGGTGGTGGACAGCCGGCAGCAGGTGGTTGCATCCGGCGCCGTGACGAGCGAGGTGCTCGAGCAGCTCCGGGCAGGCAAGCTTTTCATCCGCCAAAATCCTGGTCCTAAGAACTCACTAGGACTGGTGAAATTTATTTTCCCGAATAGCTACAACATCTACATGCACGACACTCCCGAGCAGGTATTCTTTTCCAAATCCCGCCGCGATTTTAGTCACGGCTGCATTCGGCTGGAACGGCCGGCGGATATGGCGGTCTGGGTACTGCGCGATAATCCGGGAAACTGGACCTTGGATCGCGTCCACGCGGCCATGAACGGAAGCCCAAACCAGCAGGTGAATCTCGTGCATCCGATTCCCGTATTGATTGTGTACGGCACTGCGATCGTTACCGAGGATGGACTCGTTCACTTTTACGACGACATCTACGGGCACGATGCCTCGCTCGAAAAAGTCCTCGACAAAGGTTATCCGTATCCGAATTAATCGCCGCTGATCAGGTTGGACGGGCAGTCGAAGCACCACTGGCGAACGCGGCCGGTGTCAACGTGGATAAAGTCGGAATGAGGATAGTAGCCCACGCCGCCGCGCCGCAGAGCGAGAGCCGCCCGGCGCAGTTCGAGCGTATTGATACCGGGCATCCGCAGGTCGATCGCTTCCGCTTGAATGTGAAGGCTGTTCTTGGCCACTCCGGTGGTGTGAGCGCGAAGGGATTCGTTCGTGGACGGAGTGCGGTAGCCGCACACTATATCGATCTCGCCTCCGGGATGGCCGATCGACGATGTGAGATCGGAGAGGATGTCGTACAGGCGCGGATCAAAATGGCGAACTTCGCTGGTGCGATGGTCGCGAAGGAAATAATCCAGCTTCGCAAGCGCGCTTGGAATGTATTGGTCCCCACGGCGGTAAACAATATCAATCCGCTCACTCGTGTGCGTATTGTAGAGCACCAGGCGATGCTCCTCGGCCTTTTGAGAGGACGACTGCTGAGTGGACACCTCTCCCGATCGACCGCGCGCCCCGATCGGCGCAATCAGCAACATCACCGCACCCGCGGCCACTAGACTCCGCAACATCCTTCCAAATTCGTGCATGTATTCCCTCTGAATCCAAATTTTATCACAGCCCGCCGGCCGCCAGTGTTCGGCCGGCGGGTGGCCAACCCTTCTATTCCTCTGAAGTGAACGGTCATCGCTCGTCGGGTTTGACTCGCGACCTTCGGTGCTCGTCTCGGGCGTTCGCCATTGCCTTTGTAGCGGCCGCCTTCAGGCGGGCGTAGTAATCTTAGTAGTGAACTATCCGCGTGGTACTATCTGCCCTGCCGTCATGCTAGGCGGATGGCGAAGCCTTCCACGCGGCACCGGAGTTCGTCCAAGCACAATTGATACCGCGGCCAAGGCAAAATCGATGAGGAACGCATGGTTCAGTTGCGTCATTTTCTGCGCGTTAGCCGCCAACTCGTGTTGGCGGGCGCCCTCCCCGGATTGGAACGGCACATGGAAAATGAATCCCTCAAAGGGCAACTTTCAGGGCTCGATTTTTACTATCTCGATTTCGGCGGACGGTGAGTATCGCTACGACAATGGAACTTCGAGTTTCACTTTTCGCTGCGATGGGAAGGATCGACCGATAGGGAACAATCGCACAGAGGCCTGCGTGAAAAGCGGCGACACTGTGTTGGACCGGACCCGAAAAGAAAACGGGACAAAGACGAATGCGTATCATTCTGAGCTTTCGGCTGGCGGAGCGGTTCTTACATTGACGGCGACCGCATTTCGTCCGACTGGCCCTGTTATTACAGGTCAGATCGTCGCCTCGCGAGTGTCGGGCTCCAATGGCTTTGCCGGCCAGTGGCGGGACCCGCGCTACCTTCAGCAGCATGCCGATATGACGCTAAGTCTCGACACTCAGACCTTGCATATCGGCTATCCAAGCGCGGGTCAATATATTGACGCACCGTTAGATGGAGTTGACGCGGCGATCCGTGGGCCTCACGCTCCTGAGGGCTTGACCTATGCGGTACGGCGGGTCGGACGACGCGAGATTTCTATTCTGACGAAGCGCAATGGCAAACTTGTCGAGCAAGTCTCTCTGGAATTGAGCACCGGTGGAAGAGTCATTACCTACTCTTGGTGGGATCCAGATCGACCAAATGACAAGGGTACGTTTGTCTACGAAAAGCAGTAGATGCAATCCTCACGGGCGGATGGCCCAACCTCTTCCGCCTCACACCGGATTTAAATCACACCCGGGATCGACTTTTCGGGTGCCGCATCCTTTGCGTTTTTCTTTTCAGCAAAGGGTGCGGGTTTAGACTCCGCGCTCCACCCCTCCGACGCCGTGATTTTCACCCCTCGATTCTCCAATCTCGCGTTTAGATTTTCCCCGTTCGATTGCATTTCGTTGCTTCTCGCGCTCGATTCAGATTACATTCAAAGTTTGCTTTATAAGGATAGAAGGTAGCTGATGAGCGATGTGCGAAGCGCAAAGTCGGCCGACAGCCCGCTTGAGGCTGTTGACCAGGGCCGCGAACAATCCCGGCCGACAGGATTGCTCCGTCCACAGGCCGCCATCCTCGCCGCCGCCCTCCTCCCGTCAGCCGCCGAAATAACCCTCGCCGACAACTCTCTCCGTAGGGGCACAGCATGCTGTGCCCGCTTCAGCGCCGCCGACAATTCTCTTTGTAGGGACGCTGCTTGCTGCGCCCGCTTCAGCGCTGCCGACCGACTCTATCCCTTAGCCGACACCCGCCTAGGCTCCCGTCAGGGCACGGCTTTAGCCGTGCCGAACCGCATCCAAACCTTAGGGGTTTCAACCCCTGAGGTTCGCTCCCTCGCGCGAACTTCAATCACGAACGCACTTTCTAATCGAGAACTCCATTTATTAGAATCTACTCCAACCCACAGAAAACAAACGACCGCACCCCGCCCTAATCGAGAACTTTCAACCAATCCCTGTTTGCGCAATTCCGATTTGTGCATCGTCAACACCAACCACCGCCCCTTTCTAACCGGTTCTGCCTCACAAACAGAATCGTCTGCAACCCGCTCAAAACAAAGCACCGGCCCATTTCTAACCGGGGCCAGAACAGCATTTAAGAAAACACGCGAACTGCGTCTCACCTACCGCGCAACATTGACTCTCGCCTTCACCTCGCACAGAATGGCGGCCAATCAATGATCCGGCTCGAACAAGTGACCAAGCAGTACGACTTGCCCTCGGACAAGGGAGGGGAACTCGTCGCGGCGGACCGCCTGGACCTTGACATTGCCGACGGGCAACTTTTCGGGCTTATCGGCCCGAACGGCGCCGGCAAAACCACCACGCTGAAGATGATTTGCGGGCTGCAAGTTCCCACCGCCGGGCGCGTCACGGTGAAGGGAATTGACGTTCAGCTCCAGCCGGAAGAAGCGCAGCGCAACATCGGCTACCTCGCCGATTTTTTCTCGCTCTACGACGACCTGAAAGTCTGGGAATATCTCGACTACTTCGCCCGCGCTTACAAAATGGAGCCGCACGCGATACCGCAGCGCGTGGACGAAGTGATCCGCCTGATGAATCTGGAAACCAAGCGCGACGACTTGATCCACGGCCTCTCGCGCGGAATGAAACAGCGCCTCGGCATCGGCCGCGCCATCATTCACAACCCGCCGCTCCTGGTCCTCGACGAGCCTGCCGCCGGCCTGGACCCCAAAGCGCGCGTGGAATTAAAAACGTTGCTGAAGAATCTTCACGCCGCGGGCAAAACTATTTTCATCACTTCGCACATTCTTTCCGACCTGGAAGAAATCTGCACGAACCTCGCCATCATGGAAAAAGGACGCCTGCTGCGCTTCGGCACTCTGGAAGAAGTGATGCGCGAAGGCAAAAGCGTGCGCCGCTATCGCGTCAAACTCGCCGCTCCGGGATTCGGCCTTGCGATGTGGCTTGCCGGACGCAAGGACGTCACCGGCGTCGTCTCCGAACCGGCCAGCGCGCAATTCGTACTCGACGGCGGCGACGCCGAGCTTGCTGAACTAGTGAAGGACCTCGTAGCCGCGGGCGCGCCCGTCTGCGGAGTTAACGAAGAAGTTGAGAGCCTCGAACGCCTCTACTCCCGCATCTCCAGCGGAGAGGTAATGTGAGCGCCTTCACCGTCAATCCCGAGTTCCTGCGCAACGCCCGCATCCAACTGCGCCCCGGCCGCGCCATCGCCGCCGCCATCATTTGCGCCGCGATTTCGCTGACGATTTGGTATTCGTTCGAGTCTCGATCGTACCCCGAGAGGGTCGCCGTTGATGCGATCGAGATGTTCAAATTCATTCTGCAAATGCAGGTATTCGTATTGTTAATCGGCGGTGGAATCTACGAACTGCTGACGGTTCATCGCGAAAAAGAGCTCAACACTTTCGATTACCAGCGCGTCACGCGTCTCTCGTCCTTCGAGCTTGCTGTCGGAAAACTTTTCGGCGCGCCGATTCTCACCTACTTCATCGTTCTATGCCTCATGCCCGTTGCGATCTTCGCCGCGATTCTAGGGCGTTCGCCGCTTGTGCTGGTAGTCGAGGCCTACGTTATTCTTCTGGTGGGTTGCATCGCGTTTCACACTCTCGCGCTCTTGATTTCGGCGACGCTGGGGCGCGGCGTCTCTGCCATAGCGGTTCTGCCGTACCTAATTTTAGTGGTTTTTACTTCCATCGATTTCTTCGCCGGCCAGGGCAGTGAGTTCTCTCCATCCTCATCAGTCTGGACGGTCCATCAACTTAATCCCTTCGCTGCATCCGCGATGTTTCAGAGGGACGCGCCGCGAGGTTTGAGCGATCTTTTCTTCGGACTTTCCGTCCCGCACTTCGCCGTTCTGATGGTGATTTACGTCACGCTCATCGCCTGGTTTTTGCTCGCCATCGTTCGCAATTTGAAACGCGATCCCGCTGTTTACGAACTCTATTCAGCGCCGCAGGCTTTTGGGTTCGCCATTTATCTGAACTTGCTGATGCTCGGCTTCTTCAATTGGAAAGCGCCACTTGGCGCTCCCATCATCGTGAACTTGCATCTCACGGGTTTCAACACGCTTCTTCCTTACCGAGTCGAAGAAATGCTTCTGACTGGCAGTTTCTGGCTTTTCGCGCTGCTTGGAATCGTGCTGCTGCGCAATCGCGAACGCGTGCGGCAGAGAATCCAAGTGTTGGGCGAACGGGCAGCGAGCTTTTGGGCAGCACTGTGGCCCGCGCCGTATGTGCTCGCGGGCATGATCATCGCGGGGCTTGGAATCCTGGAGCTAATCCGCGTTTACAGAAATGTCTCGGGCGTTGATTGGGACTGGGGACTCGCGCTGGTGAGCATCGCCTTTTTCGCGCTTTGGCTCGCGCGCGATTTGCTGTATTTGCAGTGGATGGGTCTGCGTCGCACGCGCCGTCCGCTTGCCTCCGCCATCATTTACTTGATCGTGTTTTACACTTGCACCGGGATCATCTTTGGAGTCGCTCACGTCCTGCTGCGCCAGTCCGTCGCCCCGTATTCGGCCATGCTGATCCCGTCGGGAATTTCGTCGCTGTCAGTTGCGGACTGGGCAGCTCACTACCAGCTATGGCTCGTCGCGCTAGCAGTCCTGGCCGCCGAAGCCATCCTCTTCGCCTTCCTCCAGCGCCAAAAACTACGCGAATTCATCACGCCCCCCGTCGTTGCCCCCGTCGTGACCCCGCGCAAACCCAGCCTGATGACCCGCTAACATGACGCCAAACTCCCAACTCCCACGCCTACGGCTGGATCAAATTGCTGCGAATGGCAAACCGGATCAAATCGCTGAAACTTTCAAACTCCATTTTGCGCATGATGTGGTTGCGGTGGCTTTCGACTGTGCGGGTGGAGACACCGAGGATCGCGGCCGCCTCCTTGTTGCTTTTTCCGCGCGCTAAAAGCTGCACCACTTCCATCTCGCGGTTTGAGAGCGTAGCTTCTTCGTCCTTGCCGTTGGTTCCCGAACCGCGCGTGTCGCGCACAAAACTTTCCGCCATCGAAGCGGCGAGCTTGCCGGTAAAAAACGGCTTGTTATTTTTGATGTGCCGCACGGCGGCGAGCAGCTCCGAGTCCGCATCGGATTTCAAAATGTAGCCGCGCGCGCCGCAGCGCAACACCTCCCGCGCCACTTCTTCGGAAAAATGCATGGTCAGGATGAGCACTTCGCTGGACGGCGACTCTTCGCGAATCAGGCGCGTCACTTCCAACCCATTTTTTTCCGGCATGGTCAGATCGAGCACCACGAGGTTCGGCCGCTCCTTGATCACTTGCTGCATGGCGGTCGCACCGTCGGCTGCTTCCGCGCATACTTGCATGTCCGGCTGCGTCTCCAGCAGCGAACGGATGCCGCGCCGCACGATTGCGTGGTCATCCACTACGAGAATTTTGTACGCTTTCGAAGTTGCCGGCGTCGCCGCCGTTGCTCGAACTACCGATTCTTTCGCCATGTTCTTTACCTCGACCGTTGATCCATCGAATACGTCCGGCCCTTACAGCGCTTCTGTCACCACTTCCGCGGCCGCCGC